>NPIE01002798.1_pt1 | contig 104490 bp, 106 predicted proteins | sample 8637661 | NCBI WGS metagenome assembly NPIE01 (sample SAMN07420842, study PRJNA396082) | bioreactor metagenome | isolation source: sample BA12 brine-fed electro-methanogenic bioreactor BA | place: Japan: Kochi | collected 2016-12-09
AGTTCCAGTGGCCAAACGAGAACACCAATAAACCCATCCCCAGGAAGGAGCTGAACGATGACTTCCACGAAAAGAATCCAACGCAGAAACGATTCGTTACTGCAGCCAAGTTCAAAAAGAAATTCAAGTATTACTGTCAGTATCGCGAAGCCGTATTCAATCCCCACAAGTTCCACGACAGTGCAGAACTGATCCCTGGAGCCGATGATAAGTCCGGAGGAATTGAATATTTCACAATTGCTGACGAAAACTACAGCGCATGAAAATCTCAGAGCCTTTAACCGACCATTGTGGGTTTAAATATTACGATCACCTTCCTGAAGGATTCCGCCTGGCCACCCGGGAGGATTATCCTGGATCTTTTACCCAGGGGAGGGCATTCTTGATCAAGAGGGATGGGAAGGAGTATTATGAATGCCATAGGGCCAAGGTACCGGTGAAGAAGAAGATTGTTGAGTTTATACTTGAGAACAGAGTTTACCTGTATGATTATTAACCAAAAACAATAAGAATGAAAACCGAAACAGTTATAATGAAAACACAGCTTAAGAACTTATTTGACCCAAATATAATTGAGGCTTTATGCTCGTCTGGATATCGCAAGACGGGAAATAAGTTTTCCCTATGCTTTAATGGATCTAAGGGTTACCTGGATAATATTACCATTAAATGCGAAGGCATTCAACAGGCTGATAACAGAATTAATCGAAATGACATATTCACGCAGAAAAGGGGAATAAGAAGTAAGATTGTGAATGTTTTTCATTCAGAGCAACTTGGAGTGAGAATAAGCTTTGGCCAAGATAAGTCACGGATTATTAAATCTCCCAGTGTATCTAAGCAAGAACAGGGAGCTATCTCCCGGCCTGATGATCTACCCTTTTAATTTTTGATAACAACGCGGATATAAACTGCGGAGCGAAGCGGAGTTGATTATATCCGCAGTTATCAAAAGTATTGTTTCACCGACGGAGCGAAAGCGAAGTCGGTTTTTTTATGTCGTGACGACCGCAGGGAGGAACACCATATAATCATTTCCTTTTCAAACGAACCGCAATTTTCCCCGCCGCCCCCTTTTTTCAGATGTTTGTAGTGCAGAGGTACGAAAAAAAATCGTATAGCCAAAATCTTAAAAGCCAGCCATATATATTATATATTTTATATAATCCTCATTTTTAAAAAGATACTTATAAATATTATGGTGAAAAACTGTGCAATCGTACGCACTTTTTTTTCTTGCTGAATATCAATGCGTAATAGCGCACTATTTACGCACTTTTTTGCACTTTTTGTACTTAGTACAGCACTTTTTTTGTTAAGTGATTCAAATACAATCCTTTGTAGTGGTTGGCGTACTTTTGCACGCCTGCACAAAAAAAATGGGGGTATTTATCAAGTGTGTGTGTTCATTTTTTTTTAAACTCAAAACTCAAAACTCAAAATTCATAACTATATTTGCCTCGCAGGGTGGCCGCTTTCTACAACACAGAAAGATGATCACTATTTCAATTCCGACAAAAACCTATTTGAAAAAGTTCTTGCTGCATCGTGCCAACAGCCAGGACGGATTTATTACACTTTCCACTGTTAATTCTTTCGGGATCCATCTGCTCAAGATCCTGCAGAAAAAAGCCAGGTGGGAACAAAAAGAAAAGCTGAAAGATTATCCGGATCATGTAAACTTCAAGATCCCGGAATTCATTTACACCCGGGAGGGATTCTTTTTATCCAGGCAAAATATTATTTTCTTCAACCAGGCGATCAAATCGGAGTTTGAGGATCACATCTTCGACCAGGTCACGGTCAATATCAATCGAGAAATCAAGACCACAATCGAGCGCGAAATTTCGATTTGTATGCAGTTTTATGGCATATCGGAGAGCGAGAAGAGCATGGAGAGCACCATAAAGGCATACCAACGCTGGCGCAGTGAACGCAACTACCTGTTAATGAAGCTGTAAAAAACTTATGATAATTTTGTCCTGTTCGCGCGAAGTTTTTATTTGTTGTTTATCAGTGTTTTATATCAAATTCCTGAGATTTTTGTCCTTTCCGCCTTTTTCCTCTCATTTTCCCGCTTCAAACTTCAAACATCAAATTTCAAACTATCAGCTTTTAATCCTGTCCTTTCTTTTCACCAGGCTTCCCTCCAATTTTGTAGCATGACAAACTTTCCCAGCATACCAATGGATTCAATTGCCGGACTGGATCTGTTTTATTTCATCCCGGTGGAAGATGTAACCCAGATCCCCCGAAGGATCAACCAGGTGATCAGCAGCCTGATCACGCTGGAATCAGGTAAAAGCTGGTATAAAGGATATGCTGCACTTGATTCGCAGCGATATTCAGAAAAGGGAAGAAGAGACGAACAGGGCAATTATTTTGAATCCTCCCTGCAGGGCTTTGTTCCTGAATCGCAAGATATGCTTAAGCTTTTCTCCGAAATGGACGGTCGCAAATTTATTGTTTGGGCCAAAGACAATGACGGCATGCACAAGATCCTGGGCACACTCGATGAACCCCTGGAGCTTTCAGCTGATTTCGATACCCAGATCGTTTCAGGATACAAAGGATATAATTACGAGTTCGCCGGGATACTGACAAAACGATCACCAATTTATACGGCAGCCAGCTCACCGGCTCAATCAAGTTCAACCTCAAGCTCAGGAATGTAATGAATTACGATGATCTGCAAACCATAAGCATAGATAACCAGGCCGGCACCAAATTAAACGCCTGGGCAATCCCATATAGTGAGGTGTATCATGTGCCAACTTACCAACCCGGCCAGCTGGTGATTCTGGACCCGGTAATTCCAAAACCTTACAAAATCTTCCGGAAGATCTATGCCACTGCCAACACCGGCAAGATCGATGACAACCTGATCGATGGCAAAGTGAATGCCTATGAATCCATTTATGAATTCTTCTTTCCGAAGAATGACAAAATGGCCCTGGGATTCATGCGCATGAGTTCGGCCAAATGGATCTTTATCCTGGAAGAAGCGAATAATTTCTACAGGATATTCGGCATCCAGCCGGGATCCCCTGCAGTGATCAACCAGGTGAATGCCACAACTGGTACCATATCATCAGGAGATAAGGGCGCAACTTTCAAAGTAAGGTCCATTCAAAACGGACCGGCACCGGTGTACCTGAGCACACTCAACCTGAGCCGGCTCACCGATGACCTATCCCTCTATCCCATGATTTACGACGAAATGAAGGTATCGTCTGTAAACAGTGTGGGCTTTCCCCTGGTCATCGATTACTATACTTTAGGCAAAAAAACATTCTCCTGGATCCAGCAATGGAATTCATACAACCAGCTCACCCGCCGGCAGGTTGTGGTTTACGTTTAAACCGTCCTTTTTTCGGCAATTGCATTCCTATAATCTTGTAGCATAATAAAAAGGTGTATGAATTATTCGCTCATCAAAGCCATCATCAATGATACCTGGAACATTGCTCCGGAGTATTTCATTCAATGGTTTCCGGTAGCCAGATCCATTGTGAAAGGGATGGAATTTTCCCTGGAAGATGAGATGAAGGAATCGATTCCCTTCAGTGTTTCTGCCTCCGGATACGACAGCAGATCCACCGGTGAACCAAAACCAGAGGAAAAAGTGGTGGCCGTTACTCCGCTCATTGGTCCCATGCTCAAGTATGATACGCCTTGCGGCCCAAAAGGAACCATGACCATGGCAGCCAGATTGGCAAAAGCCGACCAGGATGAAAGCGTGATCGGTCATATTTTGTTCACTGATACCGGTGGCGGCCAGTCCATGTCAGTCAATCCCATGGCCGATGCCATCAAAAACCTGAAGAAACCCATTATCGGTTTTGTTCACGGTTACATGGCCAGCGCCGGTGTGGGTGTGAATGTTCACTGCGATGAGATCTATGCATCCAACGATCACGACATTGTTGGAAGCGTTGGGACCATGATCGCATTCGAGGCCCGGGAGATCATGAAGGAAGACAAAGACGGATACAAAGAGATCCGGATCTACTCCGATCATTCTCCTGATAAGAACCTCGAATTTGAAGAGGCTATAAAAGGCAATTTCAAAGTGATCAAAGAGCGCCTGCTCAATCCGCTGGATTTGAAATTCATGCAGGCTGTTCGCGATCATCGCCAGGGAATCAAGGATGAACATCTCACAGGCAAAACTTACATGGCCAAAGATTCGATCGGTGTTTTCGTTGATGGAATCAAATCCTTCGAGGAAGTGGTTCAGCGTGTATACGAGCTGGCCGAAGAGCAGAACAATTCAGACAATCAAAGCAATTCGCAATCGCACAATCAAAATTCAAGCAATATGTCAAAACCGAAACTTGAACGTCTTGCCAAAGCCGCAGGACTTGAATCCGTTGAGATTCACGACAATGCAATTTCCTTGTCAACCGATCAGGCTGTGGCCGTTGAATCGGTTTTGGAAGGAAATGAAACCACCATCGGCGCCTATTCGGGCCTGAAGGATGGTGAAAGCATTCAGGGCCTTCGTGATCAGATCGCCACCCTCACATCCGACAAGGAACAACTCACAAAAGACAATGCAACCCTTACGGCAGAAAAAGAAAAGCTGGAAAAGGAAACGGTTGACGAAACCGGTGCCGCCAGTGAGAATGATGGAGATCAGGGTGAAGGAAATGTAACCGATCCGGAGGCAGAGCATTATTACAAGCTCAGCCAGATGAAGTAATCAAATTTATTCACGAAATAATTTTTCAAAATGGCAAACGAAAATACAGTAGATATCACCAAAATTCAGCAGTACGCTGAGAAATTCAAACCCGGATTGGTGAAAATCGCAGTTACTGACAACGAGGTTTTCAAAAAGCTCGATGTCGTATCCGGGGTCAAAGACAAATTCACGATGACCACCCTGAGGTTCCAGCGTTTGCTGAGGCCTTACAAAAGGGACTGGGATCCGGCAACCGATAAAGCCAACCTTACACCCCGTACAGGGCGCGTTGAAGTTGGTGAAATCATGCTGGAAGAAGAACCCATGGTTTACCGCAAAACCTACCTGGGCCATGTGCTCAAGAATGGTGTGAACCCGAAGGACCATCCCTTCGAAAAAGACTTCCTGGAAGGAATATCCCGCCAGGCAGCCAGTGATTTCAATGATCTCACTGCATTCTGGGGCGTTCGTAACGCTTCCGGTACCGGCCCGGCCGATGTGAATGACGGTTTCTTCACCATCATTGATGAAGAAATTGGCCTGGGCAATATTTCAGTAGCCAAAAAGAACATGATCAACACCGGCGTGATCGATTCAACCAATGCCGTTGCCAAGCTGAAGGCATTTTATCGCAAAGCTTGTGCAATCAACCCGGCATTGAGGGGAAAACAGATCAAGCTTCTGATTAGCCATGAGATCCTCGATGCCTACAATGACAATTACCAGTCATTGAACGGAGCGCTTCCTTACAATACAGAGTTCGAAAAGACCTTCCTGGAAGGATCCGGCAAAAACTGCATTCTGGAACCGCTTACCGGTATGGGAACCACAAAGCGTATCATCCTCACCGTCGATTGGAACATGAGTGTTCTAACTGACCTGGAGAGTGATCAGGAACGCGTATCGGTAACCACCGGTATCAACCCCAAAGTTGTTGGATTCTACCTGGCCGCCGCTTATGGTGTTCAGATCTGGACCCTCAATGATGTATTCTTCACAAACGAAGCTTCAGTTGATGACAGCAGCTCATCCAGCTCAGCTTCCGCATCTGCTTCATCCAGTTCGGCTTCCGGTTCATCCAGCAGCTCAGCTTCTGCATAATTAATTGATTCAAAAATTTAAAACAGAAGGATATGAATAACAAAGTTTTTTTCTCGATACTCAGTTTCGCCATCATCGCCCTGGTCGCTTTCACGCTCGGGGCTGATATGGTGACAGGAATAGGCCTGGCCATGGTTCCCCCATCATTTGCCGATTTGGATTTCACCGATGGTGAAGATAACATGGCCGGCACTCAGCTCATTGCATATTATATTCCCGTTGATGACTTGCAGACAATACCTGGTTATAAGGCAGCGCCAGCAACCCTGGCTGATTATGCCACCATCAATACGGATTTCGTGTGTAAGGCGGGTAAGAATTTTTTAAAGTTGTATGCTTCGCCTGATACAGGTAAAGTGGATGACAATAAGATCGAAGGCAAAGACAATAACAGCTTTGAATCGATCTATGAATTTTTCTTTCCCAAAAACGATGCAGCCAGCCTGGGATTTCAGCGTATGGCTCCTACAACAAAATTTGTGGTGATCGTACTTGAAGCCGACGGCAATAAACGTGTTCTGGGTATCAAGGCAGGAGTACCTGCAACCATCCAGAGCATTGCAGGTACCACCGGTACCCAGTCAGCAGGCGAAAAGGGCGCAACCTTCCAGATCAAATCGATCCAGAATGGTCCGGCACCTCTATATAAAGGAACAATCCCGACAACTCCGGCAGGATCTTCAAGCTCCTCTTCCGGTTAATACTTGCTTTTTGCATTTTTTACGTGAAAAAGCCCGGTGCAATTGCATCGGGCTTTTTTTATCTGACGTAGCTTGAGCGAAGTCGGGATTGCAATTCCTGTCCTTCCTAATTGCAATTGCATCATTTAACCTTGTATCCATGAAACGAACAGATATCATCAATGAGCTTATCGCCATGTTCAATTACGAAACCTACCTGGAGATAGGTGTTCGCAATCCGGATGACAATTTCAACAAAATCAAATGCAAAAATAAAATAGGTGTAGATCCTGACTTCAGGGCGAAGCCTACGCACCTGATGACTTCTGATCAGTTCTTCGCAGAAAACAATAAGAAATTTGATCTGATTTTTATTGATGGCCTTCATACTGAATTCCAGGCTCGCTGTGATATTGTAAATGCTTTCCATTGCCTTACCAAGAACGGTACAATTGTAATCCATGATTGCAATCCTACCAGCGAAGCAATGCAAAAGGTTCCACCGGTTCAGGAGCAATGGACAGGTGATGTGTGGAAAGCATTCATCTATTTCAGAACTTCCGTTGTAGACCTGAATATGTTTGTAATCGATACGGATTATGGTGTGGGCATAATCAGGTTCGGGTCACAGGATCTGCTTGATCTTCCACATGAGGACGTAGAATATCCTTCGATAATACAATATGAGCACTTCAAGCTTAACCGCCAGGAATGGCTCAACCTGGTTTCACCCGAAAACTGGAAAAGCAAACTATGATCCTAATCAGCACACCCTTCGACCCCGGTAAAAATATAGGCCAGGCATACAACCGTGTGATGGAAATGCTTCCATCCGATCATGACTGGGCCGTGCTCCGGGACATCGATACCCTGTTCCTGGACAACAAGGATCCCCTGATCATCCAATCAGCTATTGAAATGAAACCTGATACAGGCATGTTCACCTGTTATGCCAGCCGGACCGGAAGGGGAGAACAGAAATACCTGGGCAGTATCTCCCCGGATCCTAACATCATCAACCACAGAAAAATTGCACTGCAGCAACGCCAGGGACCGATCAGGTTTAAAGAGATTCGGAGGCCAATTGCAGGTTATTGCATGATACTTCAGAAGAAAACCTGGAAGGATTTGGGCGGCTTTAAAGAAAAAGGCCTGTTGAGCATCGACCTGGACTTCACCGGCCGGCTGCTCGAATCCGGAAGAAAAATTCTATTGATCGAAAATCTATACCTCTTTCATTATTACAGACTGATGGAGGGGGGAGTAAATTATAAGGAGCACTTAAAATGAAAAAATTTGATGTAGTCATTCCCTTGAAAATGAACGAAAGCGCCTGGGGCGAATCCAATGAACTGAAATATCTATTGAGATCTCTGGATGAAAACTTTCCCGTTAAACGGGTGATCATCGTGAGTGAATCATTGCCCAGCTGGATCAATAAGGATGAGATCATTCATATCGAACACGGCAATCCGTTCCGTCATCACAAAGATGCCAACCTGATCCTGAAGATCCTGGCTGCCATCAACCAGGTAAAAGATCTCACCGATACCTTTTACTGGAGCTGTGATGATCACCTGGTATTGCGCAAGCCCAAAACCGATGAGCTGAGGCCATTCTTCCTGTCAGAACTGAAGAATGAGCAATCTCACTGGTGGGCCGGTGTGTGGAAAGAAGGCATGCGCCGCACCATGGATCTGCTCGAAAAGAAGGGGAAACCTACCTACCATTACGATACACACATTCCTCAGCCCATGGAAAAAGAAAAGGCGTTGAAGATCTTCGGCGATGTTAAGCTCGAAGAAGGAAAACGCTGGTGTATCAATACACTATACTTTAACCAGGCAGGGCTCCGCAAGCATTATCATGTCGGGATCCTCAAAGCCAGATTTGAGCGCTCCATCGATGAGCGCTCCAACATCGAAACCCTGGCATATAACCGGCTTTATGCCGGATACAATGATGCCGGATTAACCAAGACACTACAAGAATTCATCATTGACAAATTTCCAAAACCTTCGAAATATGAAAAGTAAAATTTTAGCCTGGTTGCGGGATCCGAAACGGACCGCCCAGGCAGGGAAAATGTTGTTCCTGGAATACGGGACCAATATCAACATCACCAGGCTGATCAATCGCCTGCAGGATGATAAGCGGATCATTGCCATCCTCGATGTTCAACTGAAACAACTGATCGGTGTATCTGTTCTGCCTGATCAGGTTGATCAGCCAAAGAAAGCTCCGGCAAAAGAGCAACCCAATACGAGACAATCCGCAAGAAAATCAAATATCCAGGATATTCAGGATCTAAGGAAATCCAGAAGACTTCCTGACCGACCAGCTAGTAGGCCGGATGATGACCAGGTAAAAAAACAGATCACCAAAGAATTGGCAGATCCTTACCCCATCGAAAAGCGGCCAAAAGAGCTGGACCCTGTTTATGATTCCAAGAATAAACTGTATGTCGAGGCCAAAAACCTGCATGCTCAGCTCGTCGCCAAAGGTGATGAGATGGACAAATTCCAGGAAGACACAAAAGCCTGGCAAAAACTGGCAGATGAGCGCAAGGAAATTGCCAAAAAATTGCTTGAGCTCTGGAACCAGGTAAATGATCATTGGGGGATCATCGATCATTTTAAGAAACATGGCCAACTCCCCCTGGAGGAAGATTCTGTTGAAAAAAAATCCCAGGTGAAAGCCGATGATGAAAACCCTGTTGAGCTTGACAAGCGATGGAGAACCCTGGGAACATACATCTCAAAGGCGAAGAAAAAGCCTGAAAAGAACGCCGAAAAGCTGAAAGAATACCTCGATGAAAGGAATGATATTGCCAAAAAGCTGAATAAGCTGGCAGGTGAAGAAAAGTACAAGATCACAGAGTATGAAGCCCCTAAGCCTAAAGCCAAGAAAACCCCAAAATCCCGGAAATAGCACACTCCGGCATTTTACCAAAGGGCAGGGAGAATTCCTTGCCCTTTTTGGACGTGAGGAGATCCGGAAGATGATCGCCGGACTGCAGCATGATCAGCAGATCCATTTCATGGCTCGTATGTACAACATGCACGATGTTTTCGCGGACCTGTTGAAACTGTCAGGGCCCAGCCAGGTGCATGTCATTTCATACTCGATTACTGAATTTCCGCTGAGGATCCTCAGCCAGTTCCTGGAACAAAAGATCATCACCGGTCTTGATTTCCTGCTCGATTTTACTGTAAGCCGAACTCCCGAACTGAAACAATTTGCCAGGCATTTTGCTAACCGGGTCCGCTTCACGGATATTCATTCCAAGATCCTGCTGATCAGGAATGATTCCTGGAAGATCGCTTTACTTTCATCTGCCAATTTCACCAGGAACAATCGATTCGAAAACGGAGTGATCTTCAGCTCTGCAGATGTATATGATCAATACCTGGATTTTTTTGAAAAGATATTCGAAAATGCAACTGAGTAAAGAACAAAAAGAACTTGTCGAAAGGTGCGGAGCTGCGCTCAGCAAACCTTCCGAGCTTGCCCGGATCCTGGGCATTCCTGCAGAGAAAGTGAAAACTGCCCTACAGGATCAGGATTCGGAGCTTTATCAATTGTATTATTCAGGCCTGGAGACCACAAAGCTGGAGCTGAAGGAATCTGTCATTGCCATCGCCAGGCAAGGATCTTCACCAGCACAAACACAGGCCTTTGCAATTCTCAGGGATGTTGAACTCGAAATGGAGGAAGATTGATGAGCAAAAAGTTGGTAAAACATGATTACACAAATCCTGCCCTTACAAAGGAACTGGACCAGAATGAAAGAATTATTGAATATCTTTCAAAAGGGGAGGATCCGGCTGAGCTGTCAGAAGCTGACAAAAGGATCCTGGACCGGTACTGGTTCGCCTATGACCTCCTGAGTAATAAACGCAGCCGCCATGAAGTCGCCAATAAATTACGCATCAAATTCCAGATCAGTAGGGCGCAGGCCTACCGGGATATTTTCAATATGCAATATGTCATCGGGACCAGCCTCTCAATCGATGAAAAGTTTTATGAAAAAGTCCTGATCGATTCCATCATGGAAACAATCAGGATGGCAGCCAAAAAAGGAGATCTCCGGGCAAAAGCCCAGGCGGAAAGAAACCTTCTGATGGTTCTTGGTTTCCCGAAATCAGAAGATTCCAGGATCACTCCGGATATGCTCCAGCAAAATATCCTGATAATTACCAGCAATCCAAAAGCCCTGGGAGATCTTCCGGAATATTCCGATGAACAGATTGAAAAAATGGTCCGGAACTTCAAACGGAAATCAAAGAAGAAAGCCAATTTTGATGAAGCGGAGGAAGTAAGCGATGATGAACAATGATCCGGTCGAAAAGGAGCTTTACCTGAATGATCCCCAGCAGCTGGTCCTGTTGATCAATGCACCGGTAACCGTTTGCGTCTGGGGACGTGGAACCGGTAAGTCAGAAGGAGTTATTGCCCCACTGATCATTGACAAGCTTTTCCGAATGCCCAGGTCAAAAGGGATCCTGATTGGCCCAACTTATCAGCATCTCCTGGTCAATACCTTGCCGCCGGTCATCGAGATGTGGAAGCGGATGGGATATCACCGCGATATCCATTATGTGATGGGTCGCCGGCCACCCAAAGAATGGGGATGGCCTGAGCCTTACAATGCACCATTGTCACCCAAACATTCTATTTTTTGGTTTAATGGATCCTGCCAGGTCCTGGTCAGCCAGGATCGGGTCAGTAACTCTGCAGGTCCTTCTGTAGATTTTATTGTTGGTGATGAGGCCAAGCATTTGAATTTCGAAAAGCTCCAGGAGGTATTCCAGACAAATCGCGGAAACCGGCAATATTTCGACAAAGAAAGCTGCCATCATTCCCTGGTATTCTGTACCGATATGCCAACCAGTCCCAAATCAAACTGGATCCTGGAGTATGAAAAGCAGATGGATGAGGATGATATCACCCTGATCAAGATACTGCAGAAAAAAATCCTGGATCTCCGAAGTGATATGCAGGGCGCTAGTAAAACGAAAGCCAACAAGATCAGCCGGCAGATCACACAATATGAGGAATACATTGAGTTTGTAAGGAAAGGCGGGGAGAGTGAGGAAAGTATTGTGTTCTTTTCCGAATTCTCTACCCTGGAGAATTTACGAGTATTGGGACCTGCATACATACGTGAACAGAAAAGAAACCTTCCACCGCTCAAGTTCCGTGCATCCATCCTGAATGAGCGGGTGAAGAAGGAGGAAGGCATGTTCTATCCTATGCTGGATGAGGATATGCACTATTATACTGCATTCAAATACCAGAAGATTGATAAGATTGGATTTGACTTTACCAAACTCAAGAAACACGACTATCACCAGGATGGGGATGTGGATCCGAGGCAGGCCCTCGATATATCCCTTGATTATAATGCTGTGATCAATAGCCTGGTCGTTGCCCAGGAGAATAAGACTCTCAACTTCTTATTTGTCAAATCACCTAAGATGTTGAAGGATGTTGTCAAGAAATTCTGTGAATACTATAAGGACCATCCAGGCAAGGAAGTCAATTACTATTATGATCACACCGCCATCGGGCGCAATGCCATGATGGGCGATTATACTTTCGCTGACCAGGTCATCGACATCCTGCAGGACAATGACTGGGACGTGAATGAGATCTACATCGGCCAGGGACCCAGCTATGAGAACAGATACGAAATGTTCAACAATGCCTTGCGTGGCTGCCCCGAGCTCCCCATGCCTAAGTTCAACAGCCACAATTGCGAATCATTGCTTATCTCAATGGAGAACACAATGACACGCCAGGGCCCATCAGGATTTGAGATCGATAAAAGATCGGAGCGTGATGAGAACATACTCCCCGAACATGCCACCCATGCCCAGGAAGCCTGGTCAACATGGTACTATGGTAAGTTCGGTGAGCAATGGAATGCCGGCGAATCATTTGATGAAGCAGAGATGATCTAAGTCCGGCTAAGCAATTGCAGAAAATTGCAATTGCAACCCGCACTAAGGGCGCACCCCCAAAGCCATTTTCATATATCCACCGCTCAAAATCAAAAAGCAATTGCGTTTTGAGAATAGGGCATGGCGTGTATCCTTTCGGAATCATTCAAAGTTTTTTGCAGTGAAAGACTGCTAAAAATTTTGAAATGAGGCGTGTAAGGATTTTTTTATGAGAATCGGAGGTTCTTTTTCTTTTCAGATGGCAGCAAAAGAAAAAGAACCAAAAAGAAAACCAACCGCACGGGGGTTAATTACTCGCTGTTAAAAATAAAGGTATCTACGAAATCATAAATAATAAAGTGCGTCCATGCTGCTACTCTGATAGCCTCCCTTGAGCATTCCCGTCCGTTGGATTTATTCAGTTTTGATGCTTTTTCCTGGGCAATTGTAAAGCATAAAAACTGACCCAAACACTTGATTGAATGATGATCTTCTCGATGGTGCGCTTCGCTGTTTTTTTTAATTAACCGGCGCGCCAGAGGCCAAGAAAAGTCCCCAGGGCAGGGGCATTCAACAATGAAAAAGTCAAATGACAAAGTTTCCAACTACCAAGCCAATCGCGACAAACTCCGTCAACTCTCTGCTGAAGCAAAGGCAATTGTTGAAGCCGGCGAGGCAGGATCCGTTAATGAAGCTCTTATCATGATGTATTCTGAAGATGGTCATGAGGAATTCAAGACCTTCCACCAGTGGAAAGATGAAGGCAAGTCCATCAAGAAAGGCAGCAAGGCCTTTTTGGTTTGGGCTTCTCCCAAAGCTATCCCACATCCGGATCCTGAATCCGAAAAAGATGAACTGGATTATTTCCCGATCTGCTACCTTTTCAGTAACAAGCAAGTTACAGAAAGGAGGGCATCATGATTGCAACAAATCTTTTCACACAGAACCTGGCTGAGATCTCAATTTCCTACAGGAATAAAACCAAGGTTTCAGAGATGCCTCAGGCTTGTAGCTCACAGGATGTATTTGAGCTACTTCAAAACATTTGGTCAGAAAAGATTGGCCACGTTGAACAGTTTGTTGTAATCTGCCTGAACCGGGGCAATCGCGTCCTGGGCTGGTCCCTGGTTTCGACCGGGGGCCTCTCCGGCACGGTGGCCGATCCAAAGATCATTTTCCAGATTGCTCTGAAATCCAATGCCTCAAATATTATCCTGGCACACAATCATCCTTCCGGGACACTCAAGCCCAGTGATTCTGACATAAGACTCACTTCAAAGCTGGTTCAAGCCGGGAAGAGCCTGGATCTTCCGGTACTGGACCATCTGATCATCACTCCGGATGACCGGTATTATTCATTCGCTGATGAAGGTAAAATATAAATCTGGAAGGGAGCTGCAATATGAATATGATAGAAATTTTCATCGACCTGGTTGATCAGATTTACTTTGAAGGCTATGCCAGGCAGCTAGCCGAATCTGATTCTGAGAAATTTGATTTTGAATTAAATGAGTTTCTAAACAATAACGATCCTGATCATTGATCAGGATCGTTTTTTTGTGCTCTTATTTATATTCGATTTAAATTAAAAAATAAGGTGATAAAATACCCTATAAGCTTGCATAAGGTAAATAATTACCTTATATTTGTATCATAGTTCTTTAAATAATTCGCATGTAAATGATTATTGATATGAAAACTATTAAATTATACCACGCAACAGACGTACCAATAGATGATATCGGAGTTGAAAAGCAAACGATGTATTTTACTGGAAGTTATGACGCGGCTAAATTTTGGGGTGATGAACATTACGAAGATTACGATATTTTAGAAGTTGAAATCCCAGTTGAAGACATCTACGAATATATTCCTGAACGCCCAATATATGCAATTACCGACTTTGAACTACTGGAAGTTAAGCCAGAATTAATAACAGGTAAGTGTGTTCATTATGAGGATGCTTCAGCTGGATATATAATTAAAAATATTAACGATTACAAATTGAAATAATGAAACAACAAGTTAAAGACACTGCCCGCGAAGTCCTCGGGCAGTTTTTACAGGAAAGAATGAAGGATCTCAAAATGACAATTTATCAGGTAAAGACAAAGGCCGGCCTTCATCACAACCAGGTAGAAGCCATCCTGGAAGGAAGCAAGAACTATACAATCGACAGCCTGCTGGCTGTAATTCATGCCCTTGACCTATATTTCTATTTTGCCCCGAAAGATGGCAAGCATTTGGATTTTGATGATATGAATAAGAAGATGGATGAGCAGGATCCGTATCATTAATCCCTAAATTCCCGTCAAAGTTACCTACATTAAAAATATTTTTCTCTAAGGACTACAGGCAGTATTGATTCAATTTAATACTGCCTTTGCCCGTTGGGTCCGTTCAGATTTTTCTAAAGGGAAAAATCGTGACATGGATCCTTGTTCAAAAATTTTTAATCCGGTGATGAGTGCCAGTAATTTATTTATTAACTGGCGCGCCAGATGCCGAGATAAGTCCCCAGGGCAGGGGCAGTACACATGAGTAATAAATCAAATTCCAACGCTTCAACGAAAAAAGCTGACATGAAAGTTGAAAAATCAGTTGAGAAAAAACCTTCTGTTGAGGATATCCAGAAGGTTTTAGATGAGCAGATCGAGAAGTTCAATCACAAGGCCATGCTGATCAAGCACAGGCAGACCTTCAAGGATACCCGTGATGAGCTGCTGAAGTTCAAGAAGGAGCAAGGTTCTGATTATGATGAGAACCTTGACAGCAAGATCCTGAGGATATCCCTGCAGGATAACAATGAGTACAGGGACCACACACACCTCAAGATCGCCAACAACATGATCGTTCGCGAGTTCCTCGATTTTGCCATCAGCAAGATTGATAAGAAGCTCCTGGAGCTTGAGAAGGAAATCGTTGGATAGATTTCCCGGATCCCGATCACGTCCTCCGGACGCGATCGGGATTTTTTTTGGTCATACTTTTCAAATTTTTTCTAATTTTATAAAACGAAATTTAATTAGTCAAAATGAATAAAAATTTAAAATCTGTTGAACAACCATTTAAAACTCCTAATTTATCAGAACTGGATCATGATGTTATGAGTATGGCTCTTAATAGCTTTATTAATACCGTCGAAGACTCAAGAATGACATATTTAGTGAAATGCTTTAAAAAATCCGGCTTTAAATTTGAAACAAGATATGAACTTGAACACTTTTTAAAAACAAGATGTCATCTTGAGCGTTACGAAAACAAATTAATCATACTTAGAGCTGATGGAATGATAATTGCCCAGTGGTGGGACACAGTTGAAGTAAAACATGAAGATAACAAAGTAACTGCTATATTTGGCAAGCCACCGAGAAATCAATAATAATAAATTACATACCCATGAAAAAGCTTTTCTATTTATTGCCATTCTTGTTGGTCCTCATTTCCTGTAAAAAAGATCCGGATCTCAATGTTAAATACGAAGTTTCCGGATCCGCAGATAATGGATACAAGGTGATCTATTATGACGGAGGTGAAGTCAAAGTCACTGAAAATAAAGTTTACAGCGGCTGGACCTTTTCATTTGAAGCTGTTGAAGGCCAGGAAGCATACATTCACGCAACATCATTAAGCCCTTCATCAACCGTAAAGGTTGTGATCAGACAAGGTGGTGATATTGTTGATGAGGATGGTGGCCTGGGGGATTACCCGACTGCTCATGCTTCTGCAGTTATTGAATAATTCTTATCTTTGAAATATTAACCAAATCAATATAATTATGTCACAAGAAAATTTTAAACCAGGCGATGAGGTACAACATAAGTCTGGGGGTCCCAAAATGATTGTTACTGAAGTTGGAGAACTTATTACTTGCAGATGGTTTGAGGAGATCAAAGGTGTTAAAAGAACCACAAGCGATAAGTTCCAACCTTTTGAATTAAAACAGTATAAAAAGCCTGGAGCAGGATTTCATACTATCTAACTGCGACGTTTCACCCCCCAAAAGGTATTAATAAGTACATACTCTTTTTAAAGCAACCTTAAAGGTTGCACAATACATGGTTTCATGATTAAAAAGCGGGCTCTGACGTCGCCCGCTTTTTTATTGCCTATAACCCCGTGATGGCAGGTGTGTCCTTTCTTTCCCCTCCCCCTTATGTTTCATTTGTATCATGAGCGTAGCAAAGCGCATGATCGAGGAACAAATGGACCGTGGCAAGCCACGCGGCGGATTTCGTTTTGTGAACGAAGATCCTCAGGTCACCATGAAAAGGACCGGTTATTACAAAGGTGTTTCCGGTGCCTATCATTTCAAAAAGGATATCGACATTGATGCTTTCAACAAAGAAGTAAGGATCTGGGGGAACAAAGTGGCCGGGATCCTGAGGGATGTGGTCCGCAGTTCCTTCCATCGAGGGAAAGATCAGTCAGTCACTTATAAATCCGGGATTCATAAAGGTAAAGTTGAAGGCAAGCTTGCCAATTCTTTGCGTGCCAGGTTCAGGAAGGAAAGGGGAGGAGCCCAGATCGAGGTGATCGGCTTCAACCTGGAGCGCCACGGTGTTTTCCTGCAGAAAGGTGTAGGCCGGGGATATGTTGCCCAGGGGGACGGAGTGGCCCGAATCGCCAAATCAGATGAATCAACCAGGTACCGGTTCAAAAAGGACTGGTTCAATTCTACGCTCGACAATAACATCCAATCTCTTTCTAACACAATTGTAAAGCACACCGGCGATGCCATTGTGCTTAACACTAAACGCATGTTCATCCAATGAGTTCACGCAGTGAAAATATTCGCTTCAATGTTTACCTGAACGATAAACAGGCCGGAAGCTCCATGAATTCGCTTTATGGCCAGTCGAGAAAATTGAAATCGGAGCTTCGCAAGCTTGAGATCGGTTCGGCCGAATGGCTGAATAAACTTAAGCAAGTTCAAAAAGTCGAAAAGCAACTCCAACGGGTTCGCCAGGAAGTCCGAGGCACCAATTCCCTTTTCAGCCGGATGGCAAATTCATTCAATAAATACTGGGGCATTGTAACTGCAGGCATCGCCACCATCGGCGGAGTTGTATTCTCCATCAAGGAATGGATCCAGGGGAATCTAGGGTTATCCGATTCCCTGGCAAACGTGATGAAGACTACAGGCCTCACACGGAAGGAAGTCCGGGAGCTATACACCGATCTAAAAAGTTTCAATACCAGGACCCCACGCCGTGAGCTGTTGGCCCTGGCCGAAGAAGCTGGCCGGCTGGGTAAGAAATCCAAAAAGGATATCATGGACTTCATCGAGGTGGGGAACCAGATCCAGGTAGCCCTGGGTGATGACCTGGGTGGTGAGGCAGCCACATCCATCAAGGAAGTGGGCAAACTGGTTGAGATCTTCCAGGTGGGAGAAAAACACGGGGTTGATTTCCGTAAGGCCATGCTCATGGTCGGATCCTCCATCAACGAGGTTTCTGCCAACAGCCAGGCACAGGCGCCTTACATCATTAACCTGATGAAACGGCTTTCGGGTGTGGCCACCCAGGCCGGAATCTCTGCAGATGCAGTGATCGGCTATGCTGCCACCCTGGATGAGAAAGGCCAGGCCGTCGAGATGTCAGCTACTGCCATGGGCAAGGTGATCATCGATATGTTCAAGAATACCGAGGAATATGCCAATATAGCCGGCATGGGGATCAAAGAATTTGACCAGCTCCTGGTTACTGATGCCAACGAAGCATTCATCACTTTCCTGCATGGTTTGAATGGAAACAACGAAGGCCTTTCACAGATGGCAGAGAAACTTGATACCCTGGGACTGGATGGTGCCCGTGCAGTGCAGGTGCTTTCATCGCTGGCATCATCTACCGATAAGATCCGCGACCGCCAGAAGCTTGCCAATGAATCCCTGAAAGAAGCCACTTCCTTAACCAAAGAGTACAATGTAAAGAATGATAACCTGGCCGGATCCTACGAAAGGATAAGCCGTGCCGTCCGTGCATTCTTTATCAATTCAAAACTCGTTGGCTGGTTGGAAAATGTTGTTGGCTGGATGGCTAAGCTGGTGGATGTACCGGTGGCAGAAACAATGGAAAAAGAGCGCCGAGAGGTGAATAAGCTCACGGTTCAGCTTACCAATACAAACATCCCTGCAGAGAGAAGGAATAAAATTTACGAACGCCTCAAAGAAATTGCTCCGGATGTGCTGGAAAATATCCGCCAGGAAAGTATCGATACCAATCTCCTACGGGAGAATCTTCGCCGATACAATGAAGAGATGGTGAAGAAAATCGCCATTCAGGAAAGCGAAATTGAGTTGCAGGAGGAACGCGAAAACCTGGGTAAGAAAATTGCCGAGCGAGTTGATCAGGAGGATCAGCTTACGCTTAGCCTTATTGCCGTTAAAAAGCGGGCTGCAAAATTTGATGAGAAACGAGCCGAGGAGATTGATAAGATCCTGATGTCAGAAGGTGATATCCTTGAAAAACAGAAGCAAATCCAGCGGATTGTTGTGGATATCAATAAAGAACTGGGCGGCGGTCGCCTGGTGAATGATATCAAAGCAGTTAACCTGGCTTATGAAATTAAAGAAACAAAGAAAGAAGAGCTTGAACTTCAGGAGGATGTCAATAAAGCACTTGCCGAATATGAAAGGAAATACCGTGCAGTGTTTGGAATGGCAAGTGAAGGAATGGGACCCGATCCACTCGACATGACCGGCTTTGACCAATGGAAAGAAAGCCAGGGGGGAGATGACTATACCGAAGAAGAGCTGAAGAAGCTTCAGTCACTCAACGAAAAGATCAACGAGCTTAACCGTTCCCAGGAACTTGCCGGTTTGGAAGCCAATGAGCGCGAGATAGCCATGATCAATGACAAGTATGATAAATTGATCGAAGATGCCGCGGGATTCAATGATCAGATCCTGCGCCTGGAGGAATTACGCGAAGGTGAGATCAAGATTAAAAAGGCTGAACAGAACAGGATCTTTGTTGAAAAACAGGAGGAGCTGCAGAAGGAACTCAAGGATATGATGTTTGAGGCCGATGTGGCCGAGTTGGAAGCTTACCAGGCCAAACTTGAGAATAAGCTGGAGATGGCCAGGGAGAATAAAGAGAATACAGCAGCCATTGAAAAGGAACTGGTACAGGTGCAGCAGGAGATCTGGACCGAACAAAGAACTCAAGAGCTGGGTGCACTCAATGAGCAATACAATCAGCAGCTTGAACTTTTTGAGGAATACGGGCTGGATACTACAGAGCTGAAAGAACTCCATAAACAAATGGAGCTTCAGATCGAAGAAAAGTATAATAAGATGGAGGTTGACTCCAATAAGAAAAAGAATAAGGCAAAGCAGGATCAGGATAAACAGGCGGTTGCAGCATATACCCGGGTAATGAGTGAAATGTTCGGAGTACTGACTGAGTTCGCCACTGAGGGAAGCCAACAATACAAAGCCTTCGCCACTGCTCAGGCGGTAATGGATACCATTGCCTCATCCCTGGCAGCATACAAATCCACAAATGAGATCCCCATTGTAGGACCGGCACTTGCTCCAATTGCTGCAGCAACTGCCCTGGCCTGGGGTATGAAACGTGTGTCTGATATCCAGTCGGCTAAAACCAAGTACGCCCGGGGCGGCATCGCCCAGGGACCAAACCACGACCAGGGAGGCATCGATATGATCGATTCNNCCAAGACCGGCCAAAAGGTAGGGGAGATGGAAGGAGGCGAACCGTACCTGATCCTGAGCCGGGATACCTATTCCAACAACCGGGAGCTGGTGGATATGCTCCTTGACAGCTCTATGAACCGGGGAGGTGAAAGGGTAGAATGGATGCAACCAGGTTATCATCCTCATCCGGATGTGGGATCTGCCATCACCAATTTGAAACAATCCCGCATGGCCACCGGTGGCGTTACCAATGTAACCAATAATTACACCCGCGAAGCTCCTGCAGTTCCCCAGGCGGATAATTCCGCTCTCCTAGGCAAACTGGATGAAGTGATCGAAGAGTTCCGGAACTTTAAAGGTGTGCCGGCCATCATCGACCAGGACAACACACTCAAGCTTAAAGAAGCCCTGGATGACATCGAAAAACTAAAATCAAATGCCGGTGTATAGGCTTCGACTCCGCTCAGCCTAACCACTAGTGCAGGGAGCCTGCAGTGAGCGAAGCCAGTTTACAGTGAGCGAAGTCGAACTGAAAGAGCCTGCAGCGAGCGGAGCCGAGCTGTCCTTTGCCCGAGAATGACCTTAAATTATCATTGTACCATCAACAAAATCAATAAAAATGGCAGAATCAAATCAATCCATATCCGAGTATCCCACACAATGGGATGATGAAGTGGGCGAAAACTTCAACGACCTGGGACAGCCCCAGACGGTAAAGTTTTATTACGAAGGCGTATTGAAGTTCCACCACAACCGCACATACAATGCCTTTGGTGTGCTTACGAGAAATCAAGTAGTTAAGGATACAATTTAAAAGCTATGATACAAGGAAACAGCAATCCCATCGTACTGAACCATGACCTGGGCCGTTTTGCCGACCAGGCAGCCCTCGAAGCCAAGTATGCCACCGGTCGCCCCGGTGATTATGCAACGCTAACCAGTACCGGTACCATCTGGAGCTGGGATCCAGATACCGAAGCCTGGGTGGATTCCCTGGTTCCCGGACCGGAAGTTCCTTCCGCTTACCGGGATTATGATGTGCAGAGCAGCAATCCTTTGGCTCCGGCTGCAGGAAAGGTCCGTAAGTTTTACAACAATGGCTTTAAGCAGATTGATGAGGATGGGAATGTAAGGAATATTGACCCTGCTAGTGTTGTGAGCCAAGCTATTTTTGGACGCAGTCCTGCTTATTGGTTTGATAATGCTGATGACAACATTAAAATAACTGATAATGCCGCAATCCATAATATATTTGATAATGGAGGAAGTATCTCGGCATTTATTTTCCCCAACAGTGATGGCGAGGATGATAAAGGAAAAGTTTTATCAAAATATGCTGTATCTGCAGGATGGAGATTGCAGGTTGCAGAAGAATCTAGTGGTTTTGTTAAAATTCAATTTCGGCAGGAGTTTTCAATTACAGACGGGATATGGTCTACTGGATTATCTGTTCAATTAGGTAAATGGACGCATGTAGCTGTGGTGTATGACAACTCAGATACTGGCAATGATCCTGCAATATTTATTAATGGTGAATTAGTTGAAGTGTTAGAGACTTCTACACCAGAGGGAATAAGAAATTCAGATGTTGGAGAAGATTTATATATAGGTAATCTTGAATCAGGTACTTCAACTTTTGACGGTTCAATTGCAAGTTTCAAATTATTGAATCGTGTGTTAACCTCTCAAGATATAATCAATTACTTTTTTGGTATGAAGGAGTGGGCAGATGAAGGTGCGGATGGAATTGATTTATTAAGTGGATGGGATTTTACTGACGGTAATTGGGGATATAATAATAATGCAGTAATAATTGATAATAATACATTTACGACAAATGGCATATCTGGTTCTCGCATCAACAAGCTAAATCTTCTTGAAATAGGCAAAAGATATAAATTAAAGATAGACGGAAGCGTAACTGCTGGAAAGATTTTGGTGTATCTTAGTAATGGTCTTATTGGCACCACAAAGATATTAGAAGATTTTGGAGAAATTGAGTTTGTGGCTAATGATTTTCATATTGTATTAGTCAATAATTCAGTAAGCACAAATGACATTACAACATTAGAATTAATCGAAGTTGGAATAGTTGCAGAATTTTCTGCCGTAGGCATAGGACAAACAGGCTGGACAGGCATCATCGGTGGAGAAAAATTCACAGCCCAAAACAACGGAGCCACCCCCTTCAATCTTCCTATAGACCATGCACCAGAATTTATAACAAATCCATTCACAACCGATATCCAATCCGGCATCGGATCCAAAGTGATTATTCAGCCCGCAGGCTATGAAGTAGAGGATATTATCATCATTGATAAGGGGACTGCCGGAGGTTTGTCAGCCATCCAGGTCGCCCAGGAAACATCAGGTATCAATCTGATCAGCGGCAAAGCACTTGGAACTGGGGAAACAATGAGCTTCAGGAGATCTATTGTAGACCATAATGTGTATAGTGTAGACAAGAACCTGACATTCACCTATGTTGGAAACGGCGGATCGGGATCTCAAATTCATGTTAAATTCAGGAGGGTTAATTAATGCAAACAATAATTAAAGACATCGATTTCCAGGGTTTCAACCAGGCAATTGTTAAATCAATCGATTCGGATGGAATGGCCGTATGTGATCTTCAAAATGTCACCCAGGATGGTGATGAAGTCACTGTAAATGCAAGCCTCACAGATTACGGTTTTCCAACCGGTACGCCGGAGCCGTTTTCTCTCAACACCGGTGAGGAAGAATACCTGAAGGGATTGACACCCAGGGAAGCCTGGTATATCTCCGAGATTAAGAAGTGGCTGGATGATCATGGCATCGCTTACACTTCTTCCATGACCGAGGCTGAATTACTGGGCCTGGTCCCGGCAGAATAAAGCCTGTCCTTTGCCCCCTTTCCCCCCTGCTATAAGTTAGCAGCATGGAAATTATTTCACGCAAACAAGTCTTACAGGAAATGCGCAAACGCGATACCCGGGGGAAATTGATCCCCTTCAGCATCACGGTTTGCAAAATGAACTTTGCCACCGGTGAGGGAGGTGGCCGGCTGCATGCCAGGCGTGCTGTTTTTTACGAAAAAAAGCACGTAAAGAAAGAATCCTCCGGAAGCAAGAAAAATCCGCACCACGAGGATAACGGAACCCGCAACATCCAGATCCTGCCCTCAAACGAGATCAGGACCATCCATGTAAGACTCATCGAGAAGTTTAACGGCAAAATTGTATTTGACTAATGCTCAGGCCATCAAACGTAAACATAAGTGACGACGGATCCACTGCCTATTTAAACGGAATCTCCGCCATCGTTTCCCTGCCAGAAATCGGGACAAAGGAATCCCAGTTTTACTGGGAACCTGAAAACACATCAAAGGACTGGGCCTTCTGGGGATCGGATGACAGCCGGCCGCAGAATATCCTTGAGGCCGTTGAAAAGAATGTTGTGGCCAGCTCAGGACTGGAATGGCTCAGGGATGCCTTTTATGGCAACGGCCTGGTGACATATAAGAAGGAATTGAAGGAAGGCAAGGAGATCCTGCACCGGGCCGATTTTGATGAGTTCGAGCAGTTCAAAGATGAGAACTTCTTTGATGAGGCCCTGGAGGCACTCATCACCGATCTGATGTTTTTCAATATGCCGGTCCCTGAGTTTTACCTGGGACGAGGAAATTTTTCCAAAAAGATCGTAAAAATTAAAAGCCTGGATGCTTCATTCACCCGGTGGGGAAAAATGGAACCTGGCCGCAGGACCATCCAGAAGCTTTTCTACTCAGCCCAGTTCCCGGATGCAAAATCGCATGAAATTGATTTCTCACCGGTATGGGATATCCGGAATCCATTCAAACACAAAAAATTTGTTTACAGATCTATGTATGTCGGCCCGGGAAGGATCTATTATCCGAAATGTGCCTGGCACTCCATCATTGACTCCGGCTGGATCGACCATTCAAATAACATTCCCCAGGTAAAGCAGGCCTTGCTCAAAAATGCCATGTCGATCAAGTATCACATCCGGATCCCGAAAACCTACTGGACCGACAAATACAAGAACTGGGACAAGCTCACTGCAGAGGATCAGAAGAAGCTCCGCCAGGAGGAAATGCATAAGATGAATGATTTCCTCACTGGCAAGAATAATGTGATGAAGACTTTTTTCAGTCACTATGCCGTTGACAAACGCACCGGCAAAGAGGTTCCTGGCTGGGAGATTATTAAAATCGATAATTCCATCCCGGATGGAACCCTCACCGTCGACCAGGCAGAAGCAAACGCCATGATCCTGTTCGCCCTCAACCTGGATCCTACTTTGAAAGGTGCCGGCCTGCCGAATAACAAACAATCGGCCGGCTCCGGATCCGACAAACGCGAAGCCAAAGAGATCTTCATCTCTAACCTGGGATTGCGCCGCAGGCGATTCCTGAGCTGGTTGTACTTCCTGAAGAAGTTCAACGAGTGGCCCAGGGAAATGGAATTTGGCTTCAAGGATACCGTACTCACTACTCTTGACAAAAATCCCACAGGAACCGAAAAAACTTTAAGCGAATGACCGAGCTTGTAAAATCTACCGAAGATCTGAAGAAGCACATCGCCATCGACTTCATCGATGACTTTGAAGTGCTTGAATATGCCATCGAGGACCGGGAACGCGAAATCAAAAAGGATTACATCGGCGCCGCTTTGTGGGTAAAGCTTATACAAGCTTATACATCCTCCGGGTCTTCCAGCTCTTCTTCAGGTGAGGATTACTTTGCCCGGGCATTGTATTACGTGCAAAGGATTGTTGCCAACCTGGCCCTGCTGGATTATATCCCGGAAGGATCCCTGGACATTTCTTCCAATGGGATCCGGATCACGGTGAATGATACTAAAAAACAAGCCTTCGACTGGCAGATCAAAAACCTGGAGAAAAAATACCAGTCTGCAGCCGATCGCAACCTGGAACTCTTGCTGGAATATCTCAATGAGAACACCGATCAGTTTACCGACTGGACCGATTCACCGGCTTATATCAAAAACAAAGGCCGCTTCATCAACTCGGCAAAACAATTCAACGATTACCTGGGCATAAAAGAAAGCCACATGACTTTCATTGCCCTGCAGCCGGTGATCGATTACGTGGAAGATTTCTACATGCGCTCAGTACTGGGCGATGATTTCTTTGATGAGCTGAAGGAGCGAATCAAAGACGGGGAAGATGTTGACTCATCCAGTGCTTCCGGAGCGGATGAATACGACCAGGTGTTCCACCTGATCAGGGGGGCGGTTGCCCATTATACCGGTATGGAAGCCAGTGAGGATCTTGGCACCAACGAAGAAAAGTGCGAAAAGAAAGCTTCGCATTACATCCAGCGCCTGGTGGCGTATCTGGATACAAATGCAAACGAAAGCCTTTTCGCGACTTACTACAACAGCGATAAATACACAGCTCCGCCATCAACATCGGAATCATCTTCCTATGAAGACAATGGCGGGATTGATAACAGTGAATTCACCGGCGTTTATGGCGCCTTTTAAATTTTTGATATTATGACAGCATTCATCATTTCAATATTATTACTCATAATCGCCGCCTTTGGTAAGGCTGTTTGCGATGCTACTAAATCAAGCTGGCATTCAACAATATTCTCACCCAAATATGATGACCACCAGTGGATGAACCCATCTATAAGTTGGAGAAATAAATGGAAGGGGGGAATCAAAGCCAATGGAGAACGCTTCTTTGGTTCATCAACATTTTTGGTGTGGTTAACAGATCTCTGGCACTTTTCACAGCTTTTCTGGCTGAACAGCATATTTGCAGCAACAATTCTGTTTGTGTATTTCTATCCCTGGAATATGCCCTGGTGGTTGGATCTGCTTATACTTTCAACTTCATATAAAATCATTTTTGAATCAAGCTATCGTATAATTCTTAATAAATAATACACTATGAACAGATTCAGAGGCATATTGGCTTCCGGAGCTGGATGGATGACAGGAACCATCCTGCCGATTTTCGACAATGTAACAAAAGATGAAATCATTTTCTGGCTGCAGGTGGTTTCCTTCTTGTTTGCAATTATTGCAGCGTTATTCACGATCAAATCATCAAAGCGGAAGAAATCTTAAATAAAAACTCATGGAAAGGATCAGTGCACACATCAGCTACCGCGAAGCGACCAGGAGTCAAACTGCCAGGAAAAAGGGGATCAACAATACCCCCAATCCTACTCAAGTTCAAAACATGAAAGATCTGGCCAATGCTGTTTTTGAACAGCTTCGTGATTACTTTGGCACACCGATTTATATCAGCTCATTCTTCAGATCTCCTGAGCTGAATACCATTATCGGTGGATCTGCCAGCTCTCAGCATTGCGCCAACAATGGTGCTGCAATTGATCTTGATGCGGATGTTTTTGGTGATCTCACCAACCGGGAGATCTTTGAGTTCATTCGCGGAAATCTTCACTATGATCAGTTGATTTGGGAGTATGGTGATGATTTTCAACCCGACTGGGTCCATGTTTCATTCAACAAAAACAAAAACCGGATGGAGAACCTGAGAGCTGTGAGAACCAGCCGCGGTACCATTTATCAAACGATTTAATCATGCTCAAATTTGAGATAACCATAACATTTACCAAGATCCTGGGCCTGCTGGCCATGGGTGCCATTGTGTTTATCTCGATTAGATTGAATGATGCTACCGTTGCGGAGATCGGGATCCCTGCCGTGTTTGGTGCCATTGCCAACCAGGATTATCAGCGCAGACGCCTGCGTGAGAGGAGGGAGCCATGAGGAACTTTCCCTGGATAATTATTCTGATCCTGGTGGGGATCATCATCTGGCAGCGTTCATGCGTTGATCCGGAAACTGAATTCATCATCCGGACCGACACAATCATTGAACCAGGTGATTCAATTGTGGTGGAAACACAACTGCCGGCACCGGATCCTGATACCGTGATCCTGATACCGGATACGATCATTCAACTGCAGGCAGTCGATACGGCAGCCATCCTGGCCGATTACTTTTTGCAAAGGATCTACCGCGATACTTTGAAAGATGATTCGAGCGCTTTTATCCGTCATGATCTTACGATCTACCAGAACCGGATCACCGATTCAAAGCTTCATTTTCAAAATAGAAGAGCAAAAACCGTTATAAAGCAGACCATAAGTCCCGGAGAATCGCACAGAGCGAAGGTTTTCGCAGGATTATCCGTAGGCCGCAGCCCTGAGGAGTTTGGAGCTGCTTTAAACCTGGCTTTGCTCACAAAACGGGATCATTTGTACGCTGCTCAATACGATTTCCTGAATAAGGATATCTATTTCACCATGTACTGGAAAATCAAACTGAAGAGATGAACAAAATAAAATTTGAAATTGGTGGCCGGACTGTGAACCGGCAGACCCCGGAGAACTGGAATGAACTGGATCTTGAACAGGCTTTGTATGCTGTGCCCCGGGTGATGTTTAAAAATAAGAGCCGCCGGCTCCTGGATGAACTCGTTTTTTTCTTCCTCCAGATGAAAGAAAAAGATCTGCAGCACATCAACCGTTCGCAGATGGATGGACTGCATCCTGCAGTGGATTGGATGTTCAAATCCATCACCTTAACAAATAACCTGCTTCCCAGCATTACCATGGGCGAAAAAATTTACCAGGGACCCAGGGATGGACTGGAAGATATCAGCGTTTCACAATTTGCCTTTGCTGACAAATTCATGAATGCTTTTCTGAAGTCAAAAGAAGAAAAGTACCTGGATATGCTCATCACGACACTTTACCAGCCTACCGGCGAAAAGTTTGACAATGATAAAATTGAAGCCTGGGCCCAGGATATCGCCAAAGGCCAGCTTGAATATCGCCTGGTGATCTTTGCCTTTTACCTGGGATCCAGGAACGCCATCGCCGAGCGTTACCCGGAAGTGTTCAAAAAACAAAACAAGGTGAAACACAACAAATCAGGATGGCTGGGATTCTTCTATGAACTGGCCGGTCCTAAGATCGGATCCTATTCCAATGTGGCAGCCACCAACTTTCTGGAAATCCTGGGGATTATGCGCAAAATAAAAGATGATGCCGAGGAAGCTCAGCGCCATGCACGTAAATTAAAACATCGCTAATGCACACAAAACTCAACTATACCCAGGCTGCGGCATTGTTCGAATCAATCGCCACCAAACACAAAGAGATAAACAGCTTTGTGGAAACCGAGCTGGAGGATCCCAAAGAGGTGATCAAGAGCGGTGCCAATTTGCCGGCCATGCTTTTCGCCGGATTCAGCGAAAAGATGTCTGCCGTAAAGGATAACAACCAGAGCGGAAAGCGCTTTTATTTCTGGATCGTGGACTCATACAGCAGCAAACGCCGCAATCCCAAATCAAAGCATGAGCTGATCGATGCCTGCCGCTTGTTGGCCATCGACGTGATCAGCTACCTGAGAAACGAAAAGAGAAACAACCGGCTCAATGGTTTTGATCCGGAAAGCATTTCCGATGGCAAGGAAATCACCGATATGGGAGATGGTTTTTATGGTTGGGGATTTTCCCTGGTCATCAGCACGCCCATCGACCTGAGTTTTAAACCCGAAAAATGGAATGAGTAATGGCTGAACTTGCATTTACAACAGTACCCGCTGATCTCGTTTATACCAGGAACCCGGTTGAAGTGGAGCTCGCGACCGAATTCACCGATAGTTACGTGTTGCTGAAGGTATATGATGGATACGACAATGTTGTGGCCACCCTGGATGCTTATCCGAATGCAAGTAAGGTGGTTTCTTTTGATATTGCCGAAGTGCTGGATGCTAAGGTAAGTTGGCATCCCCCGAGTCTGGCTGAGGATAATGTGCTACACGACATAGCATTCGGCTATTATCTACAAGGAGAGGAATACAAAAATGGAAGCCTGGAAACTTCAAGTATTCCCCAAACATCAACAAAGTATGCCATAAAAGGGGGGCTGAGCCAGGAGAAAACCGGATACAATATTTTCGGCAAAATTGCCACCGACAAAATGTTTCTTACCTGGGCAACTCATGCCACTGTTAGGCCTGACCAGCCTTACTGGCTCTATTTCCTTAACCTGGATGGAACCGAGCCTCCTGCAAACAAGCAAGCAAAATACAAGGTCTATTATGCTGACGGATCCACAAGCCCTGTGCAAACTTTGCCGGCACTTGCTGCAGCATATCAATATGATGCCATATCAATAGCCTGTGGATTTAAACAGGCCGGCATGGATGCAATCAGCGCTAAAACAGCACTCAGATATGAAGTGTGGATTGAAAATATCGATATAGCAACCATCGTGGCCGGAAAGTTTACCTTTTACTTAACAGATATATACTGCCGCTACCCGGTCAATTTTATCTATGCCAACAGCCTGGGAGGCTTTGAAGGCCTGCACGCTTCCGGCAGGATATCGCAGGAAACCCAGGGAGACTTTGAAGAAATTGAAGTTTTCAATTCCTCCGGATCTCAGCTGAGCACTGCATACGATCGGCACGTTCGTGACTGGGAAGCCATGACCGGATCCAAAGAAAAAGAAGAGATCGACCGCATGACCGATATCTTCAATACCAACAAAATGTATGAGATCCTGGGCACTGATCTGATCCCCCTGGCCCGCGACAAAAAAATGAAAACCGGCTATGCCAAAGATGACAACCGCTTTATTGCCGAACTCAAATACAAACGTGCTTACATAAACCGAAACTACACACCCGATGTTATCAGTTAAGATCAATGGATCATTCGTGAAAATGTTTCCTGGTACCAAAATCAAGTACCAGTATAACTCCCCGGCCTTTAGCGAAAAGGCACTTGTTGGGGATTTCTCGTTCAACTTAAGTTTCCCAGTAGAAGGAAATGAGGTTGTTTTTGGGTTTCTACACAGGCAGGACATCTTTGTTGAAGAATGGCAACCCGAAATACAGGTATATCTCGATAGTATTCTATTAATTGATGGAGTATATAAGATTAACAAAACAACTGACAACCAAGTTACTGGGAATATTATTAATCCGGCTTACCATTTTATAAATGTTATTAAAAATAAGACAACAAAAGACTTAGACCTTGGTGGAACACACACATACCCACCCACAGGGTATACATTGACCAATTATTGCTACGACTTAAGAGAGGGGGGATATCCAACTTATAAATTTGCATATTTCCCTATACTCAACGAGAGCTTATTTGATGGTACCGGAGCTGCTGATGATTGGGCAACAAAACTCTATATTAACAGGCATTATGGTGGAACAAACGAAAACGTATATTTTCCTTATTTAGCATACCTTTTGGATCAAATATTTAAAACATATGATTACAATTTAACAAACAACGCTATTGCAAACGATAGTGATTTGGTTAAATTGGTCCTAGTTAATATATATAAAGATCCTACAATGTTTGATTTGTATGAACAGCAAGCCTACAATTTACTTGAGCATGTACTCCCATGCAGCCTGACAAAACTAATGGAACTATTGAACGGGATGTTTGCCACATCGTTCTTTTTCGATTATAGACAGCGTAATGTGAAAATGCTCTTCAAAAAGGACATTCTATCTTCATCAGAATATATTGATTGGTCTAATAAAATTGTTGGTAGAAAGCAAAAAGAAAATGAGCATATAGAATCTGGTTGGTACTTACAATATGAGTGGGATGGAGACGACGCAATCAGTACTTATCAACTTGAAGATGGTATCCTGGATAACATTACGCTTGAGGATCCCGTCAATACCCCTGACGACCTACCTACCTACGATCCAATGTTCACGCATAATGGAGAAGTAAGGTTTGTGATTTGTATGAATGCATATTATATTATTAAAAAAGTTCAAAGCGATCCTTATGTTTACGATTGGGTTTTCTTCTGCTGGGGCTTTTTTGGACTTAAAGTTGGCGATGCACTTAAGGAACATCCTTCGAAAATGTTAACAATGGGCATGTATTACCATAGTAGCAAAAGAAGCGAGATGACAAGTTATGCGTTAATGACGCCCTACTCCAATATAACCTTATGCAAAGATGAAAGGGGGATGCTTGGAACAGCTTCGTATCAAAATTTAGTTCCGCAATATGTCAATGAAATTGAACCAAGGTTGATGTTTTATCGGGGCATGCGTAAAGATGCCGGGAATATTGATTATCCACTTGGAACATCTGGTAAACATGACATGGATGGAAATGTGATTGGAACTTATACGCTTGATTGGGACGGAGACACTGGATTGTATAAAAGTTTTTGGGAAGAATGGCTAAATGTAACCGATAAAGAAAAACCATTTAAGTTTTTTGTCAAACTAAGTTTAGTAGACCTCTTAAGCTTAGATTTGAGCAAAAAAATTAAAATTAATTCCACCTTCTTTTTAATCAAAAATATCATTATTGATTTTCCGATATCCGGTCCCGCCACGGTAGAGATGGTAAAAATTTAATACTTTTACCTACCTAACCAAAAACCCAATTTATTATGAAAAAAACACTTTTAATTTTTTTAATGCTATTTGCAATTGCATCCCATGGCCAGGATATGGTTGAACAGCTACCAGATTTCAACCAGGCAGGCCTTTATCTTGAGAAAGCACAGAAGCAATACCAGGCTTCAATCATTTGCAGTCTTGGTTCTGTTACATTTAGTATTCTGGGTGCCTATATTCAGAACACCAACAAAGATGATTATTCTAAGGGATTTAAGGCTTCGACCGTTTGTTATGTTTCGTCTGGTATATTGGCAATTACCTCATTTGCTTTCCATATTTCTGCAATAACAAATATTGGTAAGGCAGGACGTGAACTTCAAGTGAAAACATCAGAAAATGGTATTTCTTTGGTGTATCGTTTGTAATCAGCTTATTTTTTGTCTATATTTGTCGTGTTGGAATTAGAGTTATGCAGATTACAAACACTTCAAATAGGAAAAGACCCAGGGTCTCCGGCGCCGCAAGGCCCGGACGGTTTCTCTAAACCGCAACAACCCTGGGTTTTTTCTTTAATTGGAGGTTAAAATGAACACTTCAGAAAATGCCACCCTTACAGCCGAAGCAAAAATTAACAACACAGAGTTAATGATCATTGAAAATGGTAGTCAATTGGTTCCAATCCGTCCCATTTGTGATATTTTGGGAGTTGATGTTGAGAGCCAAAGAAGGCGCATTAAAAACGATGAAATTTTAGGTTCAGTTGCGGTGGAGAACCCCGCAACTGGAAAGGATGAAAAAAGGTATAAAATGACTTGTTTACCCCTAAAATTTATCTTCGGTTGGTTATTTTTGATCAACCCACAGAAAGTTTCTCCAGAAGCAAAAGAAGCAGTGATCAATTACAAGCTCGAGTGCTACGATGTGCTTTGGAACCATTTCACCGGAGCCCAAAAGTTCCTGGAAGAAAAGGAACATGCCACCGAGGCGGGCATGCAATTGCTCAAGCAAGCTAAAAAAGGCTTTTACGGGGCAAAAAAGAAGGTGAAGGAAATTGAGGATGAACTGTACCGCCTGAGTAAGCTCACCTACGAAGATTACCAAAGGGATGGTATGCAGATGAGCATTAACTTCGACCAGGAGGAAGGAGGCCAGGAATGAAAGCGGTAAAAGTAAATGATGTACAGCTGAGCGAAGATACCCTTCGCTCGCTGTTCCTGTTGCAGGAAGATAACAATGCTTACCTCGATTCAACCATCGATGATTTGGATGATTGTGTTTCCTTTTTTGCGGATGCCGGCCTGGAGAAGCTCCCAAAGGAAGAAGCTTTTGACTACATTACGCATTTAAACGGGATCCGCAAGATCCTCAAATCTTTAAAAGCTGGCGGAAAGGAGGCTGATAATGAGTGAAAATGAGGAAGGAGAAATAAACCTGAGCGATCTGTTCAAAGCATTCTTTGAAACATACGAACCGGGCTTGCCAAGTGATGAAGACTGCGAACATCTCAGTACCCAAGAGATCTTCGAGATGATCAATAGTCATTCGCCAGGATTCATCGATCCGGGCGATGTTTACCTGATGATGAAGAAAACAGGCTTTTACGAACACCTGGATCCTGATCTAAATGAGATCAAGTGGATCCTTCGACCTGTCCTTCGTGAAAGTTAAGCTATAGGTTATTTTTAATCACAGGTAAGTTTATTCATCTTATTTGGTTTGGTTAATAATCCCGTTGGGTCCCCGTGCCCAGCGGGATTTTTATTTAAAAAGCTGTAGACCTGGTACGTGCTTCTTCATTGGCTTTTTGCCAGGCAATTTTTGCATACTTGTTTGTCACCTCCAGGGAAGAATGATCAGCCAGCTCTTTTACCACTAGCAGGTCCATGCCGTCACGAATCTTTTGAATGATGCCGGCATCGCGTAAGCTATAGAACTGCAGTTCCCTCGGAAGCCTCAGAGTATCCCGGAGCTCTTCCCAATATTTTCCGATCCTTCGGATGCTCCACTGATCACTCCCCGGGCGGAAATACCTTGCAAATACATAATGGTTTTTTCTCCTGGCTTCCTTCAGGTGATCTCTCACATCCTGGACCATAACATCTGGGATTGTGGCCCAGCGATCATGTTTGTTTTTGCTAATTGAGGCCGGCACGAAAACCAATTGCTTGTCGACATCTATCTGTTTTACCCGGAGCATGTGAATTTCTTTTGGCCTTAACAAAGTATGAAATGCAAACATGCAGATCAACCAGTATTCCCGATTTGAGCTGTTCAGATACTTTCTTAACTTGTTCCGCATCTCCGGTTCAATATCCATGATGCGGCTTTTATTTTCGGCTTTCCTTTTCTTCAAGACTTCAAATGGATTGATCTTGGTATATTGATGATCCTTCAGCCAATTGAATAACAGGACCTGCCTGGCCAGTAAATTATTGTACCTGGTATTCCCGATATTCCTTTTCCTGGTCCATTCCATGTACTGAATGGCATGGATCTGTTTGAAGTTAATGATCATGGGATCCTCAGGGAAATTACTCTTTATCCATTCATTGAATAGTTTGTAGCTGTATTGATAATCCTTAAGTGTATCCGGCCGGAGATCTCTTTTATCAATCCAGAATTCTTTGAAGGCTTCGGAAAATCTGTGCATTGCCCTGGGCGTTTCCTGCTCAATAAATGGGTTCCAACCTTGTTCAAGCTTCATGTTGATCTGTTGTGCCAGTCGTTTTGCAAACCGCTTTCTTTCATTTCGCGGTTTCACCCGATCCACACGGATCTGTTTACGCTTGAGTTTCCCATCGCCTGGATGCATGGCATAAAACTGCACATAAGACTTGTGTTTATCTTCTCTGAAAACAGCGGGAATAAAATCGATCATTGCTTTTGTTGTATTGCTGGCCATAAGCTGGGGCGTTCCTGGGACGGACACACCCCCTTATGACACCTTAATCAGTTGCAATACACTCGATTGGAGCGATATTGGCGGAGAAAGAGGGATTCGAACCCCCGGACCCCGCGAAGGGTCAACGGTTTTCAAGACCGCCGCATTCGACCGCTCTGCCATTTCTCCGCTGCAAAAGTACAAAAAAATTGTTTTTTATCAACCAAAAGCCCGGAATTTTAATGCTTAAACCAATAACTGGCTGGCCTTTACCGTTAACTGATTAATGCTTGACTAATCCTTCGCTATTAAATACCTTTGATGTATTAAACCGGCAAATTGTATTTACATGAAAAAACTAATCTTTACACTGATCGCATTGGGCATGGGATTCTTCCTTCAGGGAAAATCCCTGAATGCACTCTTTTCCTATACTACCTTTGACGCACCGAAAGCTAAATCCTTTGTTGAAACCTATCTGAGTGTGGAGGGCAACAGCCTGAATTACCTCCAGGTGGAAGAGCATAAATTCCAGGGAGCAATCGAGGTGGTTATCATGTTTAAGCAGAAAAATGAAATCGTCAGTTATGATAAATATGAAGTAAAAAGTCCTGTAGTGGTCGACACTGCAATGATTACATACAACATCATCGATCAGCAGCGCTATGCGCTCGACAATGGCAGCTATGTGCTAGAGATTTGGCTGTCTGATAAAAACAGCAAGAAAAAACCATTCGTGCATGCCGAGGTCATTAACGTCAGTTATCCGGATGATGAAGTTGCCGTATCTGGCATTGAATTGCTTTCATCATTTGAAAAGACTGATGAACAAAATCTTTACACCAAGAACGGCTACGAACTGATGCCCCTGGTAAGCAATTTTTATCCACGGGATATAAATGAACTCTTATTCTACACCGAGATTTACAATACTGCTGAGGTTTTCGGGGAAAGTGGCAAATTCCTTATCGATTATTATATCGAATCATTCGAGACTGCAAAAAGGATCAATGAATTCCAGGTAATCCGCCGTCAAAGTGCCGCTCCGGTTGTTCCACTGATCGGCAAGTTCGACATTGGCTTTCTGCCTTCCGGCAATTATAAACTAGTGGTTGAAACCAGGAACAAAGAGAATGAACTGGTGGCCATCAACAAGTTATTCTTCCAGCGGAGCAATCCCGATGTGCAGTTTGACGTTTCCGATCTGGCTGCCATCAGCATAGAGAACACTTTCGTGGAAAAAATCGGGAGCAAGGATACGCTCAGTGAGTATATTAAATGTCTTGCCCCTATATCTTCCGAGATTGAAAAACAATTTGCCAACAAGCAACTACTCGAATCCGATCTGGCGACCATGCAGCAGTTCTTTCTTAATTTCTGGCTGAGCCGCCACAATATCGATCCTTATTCTGCCTGGTTGGATTATTTTACTGAAGTGCGAAAAGTAAACAGTGCTTATGCCACCCAGGTAAAAAAAGGTTATGAGAGCGACCGGGGCAGGGTGTATCTCAAATACGGCCCCCCCAATATTGTGAGCGAATCCTACAATGAACCCAGTGCCTATCCTTATGAGATCTGGCATTATTATACACTTGGAAACCAACGCAATAAAAAGTTTGTCTTCATGTCACAGGATATGGTAACCAATGACTTCGAACTCATCCATTCGGATGCCATAGGTGAATTGTCGAACTACAGGTGGCAGGTCATGCTGCATCGCAGGGATTTCGATCCGCCAAATGTTGATGTTACCCGGCCACCCGATGCATGGGGTAACCAGGCCGAAAAATATTATACCGAGCCCTTTTAAACCTGCATGAATTTCAGGGTATTTGTGACTCATAAAAACGCCCTTATTTAAATTATTCTATGATCCCCTTATTCATATTCGAATAATGGGATTATTTTTGTTTCATAAATCGCGGATGCCCAATGAGGATATTATATTTCGCTTTCAATATTGTTGCCTGGTTCATCTCCATACTTCCCTTCAGGGTATTGTATGCGCTGTCAGATGGATTATATTATATTGTTTATTACCTCACGGGATACCGGAAAAAAACTGTATTCACCAACCTGAAACGTGCATTCCCCGAAAAGAATAAGAAGGAGATCAGGAAGATTGCCAGGCAATATTACCGCAACCTGGCGGATATCATACTGGAAACACTCAAGATCAGAAATTTTAGCGAAAAGGAACTGGATCGCCGCATCATTTTCAAAAATTATGAGATTCTCGAAAGCTATCGCCAACAAGGAAGAAGTGTGTTTGTAGCTACCGGGCATAGCGGCAACTGGGAGTGGCTGGGGATTGGCCTGGCAAGGATTACAAAATTCCATCCCTATGCCATATACAAGCAATTGAATGATCCGTATTTTGAACAATATATGAGCATGTTGCGCACCAAATCCGGCTACAACAACCTGATTCGGTTCAAGCAAACTTTCAGGTCCCTGGCCCGGTTGCGTGAACAGCAGAATGTGGTGATCATCGTGGCCGACCAGACCCCGACCAAGATTGAGATCAATTACTGGACCGATTTCTTTGGCAGGGAAACAGGTTTTTTTCTCGGCCTGGAGAAAATGTCGAAAGCCCTCGACTATGTTGTGGTATTCTTTGATATGTACCGGGTGAAACGTGGATATTATGAGATTGATATCAGCCTGCTGGAAGATGCTCCGCAGAAAACAGGCGAATATGAGATCACCGAGAAATACGTAAAAAAGCTTGAGTCCGTTATTAAAAAGAACCCCGACAACTGGTTGTGGTCGCACAGGAGATGGAAACACCAAAAACCCAAGAGCGAATGAAATACCCCCGCGTTGCAGTAGTGATTCTGAACTGGAATGGTCGGGCGTTCCTGGAAAAATTCCTGCCTTTGGTCATTCAGCACAGCCAGCAAGACGCCGAGCTAATCATTGCCGATAATGCTTCGAGTGATGATTCGGTGGAATTCCTGCAAAAGAATTACCCTGATATCCGCATCATCAGGAATGAATCAAATGGTGGTTTTTCAAAGGGTTACAATGATGCATTGCACCATGTGCAGGCAGATTATTACGTGCTGCTTAATTCAGACATAGAAGTCAGCCAGGGATGGATTAAGCCGGTCATTGATCTGATGGAATCTGATGAAAACATCGGGGCATGCCAGCCTAAACTAAGAGCTTATCACGAAAAAACAAAATTTGAATATGCCGGGGCAGCCGGTGGTTTTATCGATAAATACGGTTATCCCTTTTGCCGTGGAAGGCTTTTTCAGAACCTGGAAGAAGACCATGGTCAGTATGATGATGTGCAGGAAATTTTCTGGGCCACCGGAGCCTGCATGTTTGTCCGGGCAAAACTGTATCATGAACTGGGCGGCCTGGACGAGGATTTCTTTGCCCATATGGAGGAAATCGATTTTTGCTGGCGCTTAAAGAGCAATGGCTATAAAGTAATGTATTGTCCCGGTTCCACCATACACCATGTGGGTGGAGGAACCCTGCCCAAAAGTTCCAGCCGTAAAACATACCTTAATTTCAGGAACAATACATATCTCATGTACAAAAACCTGCCACGCCAGAAAATGCTTCGTGTTTTCCTGGCGCGCTATTTCCTGGATGCTGTGGCGGCAATAAAGTTCCTGCTGGAAGGCGGGCTTGCTGACTTCTGGGCTGTAATTCGTGCCCATGCAAGCTTCTGGAGGCATTATCCCTCTTTGAAAAAGAAAAGAAGCGAATATTTTCACAGGGATGTGACCCGGATTTACAGGGGCAATATTGTATATGATTACTTCCTGAAAGGAAAGAAGAAGTTCAGCGATCTGGATAGCAAGGATTTTTCCTGATTTGGCCTAAAAGTGTTTTCCTGTAAAAGCCTCCATGGCCAGTCGGTAAGAATCCAGTCCGAAGCCGCTGATAACCCCTTTTGCACCTGCTGAGATCATGGATTTATGTCTGTACTCTTCCCGTGAAAAAGTATTTGAAATATGTACTTCAATTACCGGTGCTTCTATGGCTTTGACAGAATCACCGATAGAAACACTGGTATGGGTGTATCCCGCTGCATTTAAAATGATCCCGTCATAAAGAAATCCGGCTTTTTGAAGTGCATCAATGATCTCTCCTTCGATGTTGCTCTGGAAGTAATCGATTTGTATCTCCGGAAAATTCTTCCTGAGTTTCTTGAGGTAGGTTTCAAAGTTCTGCGTTCCGTAAAGATCCGGCTCCCTTTTGCCCAGGAGGTTGAGATTGGGCCCGTTGATGATCATGATCTTCATGGAATACAATTGTTTTTATAACTTTACAAATATACAGAAAATCGCATGATATGGAAGCAGGGGAAGACTTCGGTAAAGCCCTCACCGATTATCATTATTTGCTTGAAAAAGGCTATGATTCAGCCGGTGCAAGGGATTTTGTCGGCAATCGTTACCAGCTGAGCGGCGAGGAAAGAAGCATGCTGTTCCGCGGAGTGTTTGGCATTGCGGAGAGCAAAGCCCGAAGCAAAAGACTCAGATCCTCGGATGCCATAGAAGGAGATGATCTGCACATCGATGCCGCCAATGTGATTTACACCATCACCAATTACCTCCAGGGCCGAAAAGTTTTTATTGCAACCGATGGCCTGTTGCGGGATGCTGCAGAAATACATAGCGGGATGTCCGGAAAAAACAGCCTTGAAAGAGCCGGCAAACTTGTGATTGAAACTCTCGGGTCAATGCATGCCCGGAGTCTGAATTTTTACCTTGAGGAAAAGATGCCGGCCTCATTGCTGATCCGCCAGCTGATTGAAAGAACCGGCAAGGATTTAAGCGTGAAGCCTGAATACGAGTTCTTTGCTAAACCGGATAAGGTGCTTGCAAGCATGCAAACAGGTATCCTTTCAACAGCTGATTCTGCCCTGATAGACCGCTCTTCACTGCCTGTTTTCGATCTTGCAGGGCATGTCATTATAAAGAATTTCTCCCCCGATCTATTGGATTTATCGTATTTAAATGCTTAATTTTGCGACATAATTCCAATAGGGGTGCCCAATCAGAGAAATCTGAACAAGCGGGCTGAGATCATACCCTTCGAACCTGATCCGGGTAATACCGGCGGAGGGAGGAGAAGTTGTCTCAAGTTCTTTTACATTTCCTCTATTGGTCTTTTGATTGTTTAACAAAAACTTAAAAGACCATGATGAAGTATTTCAGAATTTTAGCGGCATTGATTGCATTTTTGCCCATTACAGTTTTTTCACAACATTCCCTGAGCGGGAAAGTCTTTGATGCCCGGAGTGGTGAACCACTGCCCGGTGCACATGTAATCTTACAAAATACTTTTAAAACAGTCGTAACGGATGCCGAGGGAGCCTATCGCTTTATTGGCCTGAAACCAAAGACATATATCCTGAAAATCACCTACATTTCTTTTGAAAATGCCATAGAAAAAGTGAAACTTGATTCGGATAAGATCCAAGACATTCAACTTCAGCCCCGGGCTGTTATGACCGAAGAGGTGATCATCTCGGCAAGCCGGGTGGGGGAGAAGTCGCCGGCAACCTATGAAAACGTGACCCAAGAGGAGATCGAAGCCATCAATTTCGGCCAGGATCTTCCTTACCTGATCGAAACTACACCTTCAACAGTTGTTTCTTCCGATGCAGGAACCGGTATCGGATACACAAACCTGCGGATCCGGGGAACGGATATTACCCGTATCAATGTGACCATCAATGGTATTCCATTGAACGATCCTGAAAGTCAGGGAGTGTTCTGGGTGAACATGCCCGACTTTGCCACTTCAGTTGATAATATCCAGATCCAGCGTGGTGTAGGGACTTCGGTGAATGGTGCCGCGGCTTTCGGAGCCAGCATCAATATTCAGACACTGGATTTGAAAAGCGAGCCTTATGCGGAAATCCGCAGTACGGCAGGCTCTTTCAATACATTCAAAAACAATGTATCTTTGGGAACCGGTTTGATTGGCGGACACTGGAGCTTCAACGGCAGATTATCAAAGATTACTTCTGATGGCTATGTCGACCGGGCCTGGTCCGACCTGAAGTCCTTTTATTTTTCCGGTGGATATCACGGTGAAAAAACCATGATAAAAGCAGTAATCTTTTCAGGAATAGAACATACCTATCAGAGCTGGTGGGGTGTACCGAAAGTGAGGCTGGAGAATGACTTTGAAGGCATGAATCGGTATTATGATCACTGGCTGTATACAGAGGAGGAATATAAGCATTTGCTGAATTCCGATAACAGGACCTATAATTATTATACTTATGAAAATGAGACTGACAATTACCAGCAGGATCATTATCAGCTTCATATATCACATCAGTTCAGCAAAGACCTTTACCTGAGTGCTTCGGGTTTTTATGTATATGGGCGCGGGTATTATGAGCAATTTAGAAAAAACGATGATTTTGTCGATTATAAGCTGCCCCCGGTGATAGTGACCAACGATACGATCAGCAGCAGTGACCTGGTTCGCCGGAAATGGCTCGACAATGATTATTACGGTGCCAACTTCTCCCTGAACTATAAGCTTGGATGGAGTACACTGGTTACAGGCGGTAGCTGGAACTTTTATGATGGAAGACATTTTGGGAATATCATCTGGTCGGAGTATGCAGCCAATATGGAAAAAGATCATGAGTGGTACCGCAATACAGGGAAGAAGAATGTGTACAGTGTTTTCGCGAAGATCAACTCCAGCCTTGCCGATAAACTGAATGCCTATCTCGACATGCAATACCGTGGGCTGGCTTATGAAATTGATGGATTTCACGATGATCTCCGGGACATCAGCCAGGAACAAACTTTCAATTTTTTCAATCCCAAGGCTGGCCTGTATTACGATCTGAACGAAAACAATAGTGCTTATTTCTCTTTTGGTATTGCCAACCGTGAGCCAAGCAGAAGCAATTACCGGGATGCCGACAGCAATGATGTATTCAAAAGTGAACATCTCTATGATTTTGAACTTGGATACAGCCTGAAAAAGCAAAATTACGGACTGGAAGCCAATCTGTTCTACATGGATTACACGGATCAACTGGTACTTACCGGAGAAATCAATGATGTTGGTGCAGCCATCATGACCAATGTCCCGGAAAGCTATCGCGCAGGAATTGAAGTGGTAGGAGGGATCAGGGTCCTGGAAAAACTCGATTGGAAATTAAATGCTACTTATAGCCAGAATAAGATCAAAAATTTTGTGGAATATGTGGACGACTGGGATTATTCGACCGGAGAACAACAGGTTTCAAAGGACCTTGGAACCACCGATCTGGCTTTTTCTCCTGAGATCATTGCCGGCAGCCATCTTTCTTATGAGCTGATTGAGGGACTGAAATTCAATTTCATTTCCAAATATGTTGGGAAGCAATATATCGACAATACCTCGAGCCAGGGTCGTAGCCTGGATCCATATTTTGTAAATGACATCTTAATCAATTATTCATTCAAAACAAAATTCATTGAGGAGATCAGTTTTCATTTGATGATCAATAATGTATTCAATGAAGAATACGAAACCTATGCCTGGGTTTACCGCTATATTTATTCTGGTGAATACTGGGAAATGGACGGTTATTTCCCACAGGCAGGGACCAACCTGCTGGCTGGAGTGACATTGAGTTTTTAAAACCGGGATGACTTCAGACCATTTTTTTTGTTCATTAATTATGTTAAATCAGCTGCAGGGATAAATCTGATCGGAGAAATGTAAATATATTTTAGCGGAATCCGCTGCTGCTCAATATTCCATAATTAATAATCAAGCATGATCTTAACAGAAATTCACATTCCTGCCAAAGCGGGTAATCTACCGTCTTGGGAGTAGAAACTTTTTGATGATCCGAACAGCATACTGACACATATGGGGAAGCTCCGGTCCCATTTCATTTACTGGATAATCACCTTTCTGGTGTAAATGCTGTTTCCTGCCTTCAGATTCAAGAGGTAGATGCCTTTACTTAAAGAATTCCCTGATTCATCTCTACCATCCCAGTTGATCATCTTTTCCCCTGCCATAAGGATCCCGTTTTGAAGGACATGAACAACTTCACCATTCAGATCAAGGACTTCAAGCCTAACCCTCATTTCCCCGGGTAAAATATAACGTATGCTCGTATAGTTCATAAAAGGATTGGGCCCAATGGATAATACAATACTCCCCAAAGGAATTTGGATACTTTGAATTCGGGTAGCAGTATCGACAATGCTCAGGGCTTTGATACAAAAATTACCCGTATTCAGGAAACCCGACGGATCATCATAATCATAAAAATCCTGCCAGGAGGAATTTTCTTTGTAATAACTTTGTCCGGGTTCTGCGGAAGATTCGACAAGGGTCCTTCCAGAAGCACCCAGTAGAACCGGAACCTCCGAGGTACGGTCGTATGGCTGCCCACCCTTTTCCAGATACAAATAAACAAAAAAGTCATCACCTTCTTCGATTGCGATATCCTGCTCAAGATCAATGTTTACGAAGCCATGATACTGCAGCCAGCAGGAATGCGAATATAGCTCATCCGACAGCTCTTCTCCATTAAAAGTATCAAATACTTTTAGGGTGTAATCTGTTGAGTCTTCTGCAGAAAAGAAACTGACTGCTTTGATGATCTGATTGCTGCTTGCTGTGAAAGAATTGAAAGCTTCTTCAGTGTCCTCTTTGGTGTCGCGCCAGCTGTGGTAATCATGAAAATAAGTGAAATCGTATGCCAATCGTTCCACATCCTGGAAGGAAACGGCACCCATTTGCGGTTCCCGGCATGCCCATTTATCATAATAAGAAATAAAAAAGAAACCATCAAAACCCCATTCCTCGCCCCAGCTGTTTTTAACGATCCATGCCCCGGGTTCGGGTGCCTGTGTTGTTTTGTTGTCATCCCAGCCTACGATTGCAACAGCATGATTGGGGAGATTGTTGGTTGTTGGCGGCTGATAATGGGTATAGGACCAATTGATAAAATTACCGTCGTAACACATGCAGGTTCCCATCACGCCGCAGTCCATTATGGTCTGCTTAATAACATCGATTCCGTTCAGATCCTCATCCATTGTGTACCAGTTGACCCTTCGGGGAAAATAATAGTGAAATCCATCATCTGTCATTAGTGGTGGCGAATTGTAGGACTGGCCGTCAATATCTCGTACTGCTCCGCTATTCCTAGAAAGATAAGCAGTTGTAACCATATAGTCACCACCCATGTGCACTTCAAGACCGGATCCCGCTGGTGGCTCGATGTCGGCATTGTAATGCTGGTTAAACCCGTTCCACCAGTCCAGATGATATTCTGCCAGGTTGGGCTCTCCGCTTTCACCATTGGCAGTCCACTCGCCGTTGATCAGCAAATTCCCTTCCATTGCGGCCATTGCGCCATGTGTCCAGCAGGTACCCCCTTGCTGTGATTTTACAGAAGTTACGTAGTTTTCACCATCATAATCCCGCAAGTCAAAATAGTCGGGGAGGTCTCTTTGAGCGTAAAGGTTAATTGCCAAAAAAATAATTCCAGAGAGCAGGAATATTTGCTTCATGATCCTGTTAATTTGTGTTACAGCGAATGTAAAGAAAATCTGCCTGAAGAAGTATAATCTATATATGATATTTGTTACGGTAGCTGATTTGGGCTGCTTTTTTTAGCTTTACAGGTTTTTCTTTTGAATCAGTTGTTCATTTTCCCCTCGGTGAACCTTTTATTTTTTAAATTTGTTCTAAATTAAAAAGTAAAATAATGGCACAACAGGAACCCGAAATTAATTGGAAAAAAGTATTACCCGTAGGATTTATTATCGCAGCCGTAATACTATTGATCATTTTTTGGAGCAGTATGACAATCACCATTGACGCAGGACGGGGAGGTGTTCTCTTCAAAACCTTTGGAGGTGGTGTGGATACTTCCATGACCTATGGAGAAGGATTTCATTTCATTGCACCCTGGAACAAAATGTATGTCTACAAGGTAAGGCAACAGGAAGTTTCCGAAGAAATGAATGTATTGTCTTCCAACGGCCTCGAAATCAACGTTGATGTAACTGCCTGGTACCAGGCCAAATGGTCTGAGCTGGGTATATTGCATCAGCGTATCGGTGAGAATTACCTGAACGAGGTAGTGATTCCGGCTTTGCGTTCATCGGCAAGAACTGTGATCGGTAGATATACTCCGGATCAGTTGTATGCTGCCAAAAGGGATATTATCCAGAATGAAATCTTTGACGAAACAAAAAGATTCCTCGATGAAAAATATGTTCAACTGAATGAAATTCTCATTCGCTCAATCGAATTGCCCCCAACCATTCGTACTGCGATTGAGAGTAAACTGAAGCAGGAACAGGAAGCCCTTGAATACGAGTTTAAGCTTGCAAAAGCGAAGCAGGAAGCGGAAAGACAACGAATTGATGCAGAAGGAAAGGCAACTGCCAACCGGATATTAAGTGCAAGTCTTACCGACAAGATCCTGAAAGAAAAAGGCATAGAGGCAACACTTAAACTGGCAGAATCATCTAACGCCAAAGTCGTAGTGATCGGTGGCGGGGAAGAAGGTCTGCCTATCATACTTGGAGATTCTAAGTAATTAATAATTAACAATTAATAATTAATAATTGCTGAGGTAGCTGAATGGATTTTATGATGCATTTAGGGAAGTTATTAAATCATCCGTAGGCATTTTTGAAAAAAGAATCCCGAGAACCCAAAGCAGATAATTTGGAGAATTATGCCCGAAAGGATCAAAATCCTGGAAACGCCCAGGGATGCTATGCAGGGAATTAAGCCGTTCATTCCAACGGACAAGAAAGCAGATTATCTTAATGCACTGCTTAAGGTAGGTTTTGACACGATTGATTTCGGAAGCTTTGTTTCACCCTCTGCCATTCCGCAATTGCGGGATACGGCTGAAGTACTGAAAAAGCTTGATCTGTCACAGAGTGATACGCGGCTAATGACCATCGTTGGCAATCTTCGCGGTGCAAAGGATGCCACGGCCTTTGATGAAATTACTTTCCTGGGTTACCCGCATTCGGTATCCGAGAGGTTTCTGATGTTGAATATCAATTCATCTTTGATCAAATCCCGTGAAGTTTGTGCCGATATACTTGAGCAATGCGAAAAGACCGAAAGAGAGCTTGTTGTCTACCTTTCCATGGCTTTTGGAAACTCCTATGAGGAAGCGTGGAGTGTAGATATCCTAAAAAACGAATGTGACATGCTGCATAAAATGGGAGTGAAATACATTGCCCTTAGCGACACCATCGGGGCTTCTTATCCGGCCAGCATTGCAGCGGTATTCATGGCACTGGTTCCTGCTTTTCCTGACATCGAATTCAGTTTGCACTTGCACACCAGGCTTCATCAGGTATTCGAAAAACTGGATGCCGCGTATAAATATGGTTGCATGGGATTTGATGGCGTCATGAACGGCCTGGGTGGTTGTCCCATGGCCGAGCATGAACTGGTGGGCAATGTACGAACAGGCTTAATCCTTGAATACCTCGAGAAAAATAAGCTTGAAACAAAGATTGACAAAAAGGCCTTCGAAAATGCCATTACGAAATCCATTACTACCTTTGCTTTAATCGATCATCAGAATAAAGATCAATTTTTACTTTAATTATAAGAATTGCATAGATGGTACTCTTGGTTTTTTATCTAGTACTGGCGATCCTGGTTTCATTTCTTTGCTCCATCCTGGAGGCGGTCATCCTGAGTGTAACCCCATCATATATTTCCATAAAATTGCAGGCAAAAAAGTCCTATGCCTTACAGCTTAAGAAATTCAAAGACAACATCGACAAACCCCTGGCAGGCATTCTCACCCTGAATACATTTGCTCATACCATTGGCGCTGCGGGTGTAGGAGCACAGGCACAAGTGATCTGGGGACATGAATACCTGTCAATTACATCTGCCATTTTAACTCTGTTGATCCTGATCCTGTCGGAGATCATTCCCAAAACCATTGGTGCCACACACTGGAAAAGCCTGGTACCTTTTTCAGTATTCACCATAGGGGTGATTCTCTTCATTCTTTATCCCTTTGTGATACTGAGCCAATATATTACTCGATTTTTTAAAAAGGAAGGTCAGCGCAGTGTGCTAAGCAGATATGAAGTTTCTGCCATGGCTGAGATCGGGGCTAAGCAAGGTATATTCAGAGCAGGGGAGTCACGAATCATACAGAATATTGCCCGCTTCGACAAGCTCCAGACACGGGATATCATGACGCCAAGGCCCGTTATCTTTGCAGCTTCTGCTATTGAAAAGATCGGTAAGTTTTACCGGGAGAATCCCAATATCCGCTTTTCCCGCATACCGATCTACGATAGAAACATCGACGACCTGTCGGCATACTTCCTGAAAGATGAATTATTGATTGAGATCATTAATAAACGGCAGAACAAAGAACTGGAAAGCATCAAACGTGAACTGCCTGTGGTATTTGAGGGCTTGCCCATACCCGAATTATTCAATGTGCTGATGGGCAAAAACGAACACATTGCCGCTGTGGTGGATGAGTACGGTGTTACTGCCGGGATCGTTACCATGGAAGATGTGATCGAAACCATTCTCGGAATGGAGATCCTTGATGAACTGGATAATATTGCCGATCTTCAGAAAACTGCCCGCCAGCGCTGGAAAGAAAGAGCCCGAAGAATGGGTATTGAAATTGACGAGGCATGAGACACGGAAACGTGGCGACAAAGGCGATATAGGCGACAGAGGCGACAAAGGAGGGTGCGAGAAAGGAATAAAGGCGAAAGAAGCGATAGCGAAGCAAGAAGTACGGAGATAGTGAGGCAGGGAGACAATGCGACGGGGTGAGCAGGGTCTTGTCCTGGAAATTGGTTTACAAAAAAAAATAGAGAGACTTTGCCAAAAAACCTGACAGGCTTCATAAGTATCGTTTATTGGATTTAATATTGGAACATCTATTATTATTATCCGCATTTTCTGCCTTACCCGTGTTCTATCACCCATATTTTTTCCTCCCAAAGCATTTGTGTATTTTTGTATCCTATGTCGCAGAACAAGATCAACATAAAAAATAAAAAGGCATCCTATCAATACTTCCTGATGGACAAACTTCTTGCAGGTATTCAGCTAACGGGTACGGAAATTAAATCCATCCGGGACGGCAAGGTGAGCCTAAGCGAGTCATTTTGTGTTTTCATCGGGGATGAGCTCTTTGTGCGCGACATGCATATTTCTGAATATAGCCTGGGGACATACAACAATCACGAACCCAAACGTGATCGCAAACTTTTGTTGACGCGGCGGGAATTGAAAAAACTTCAAACCAAAGTCCAGGAAAAAGGCCTGACCATTATACCAACCCATATGTTCATAAATGATCGCGGACTGGCAAAGATCGAGATCGCACTGGCCAAAGGGAAACACCTTTACGATAAGCGGGATGACATCAAGAAAAAGGATATTAAAAGAGATATTGCAAGGGCTGGTTTTTGACATATGCAATAAATTGCATTTATCCGGGTTTATTTTGAATGAATGCGGATTTTCGAAAAAAATTTTATATATGAAACTGAGATCTTTTATACTGATCATTTTGCTACTCGGCGGGAGCAACCTGCTTGCACAGAACAACAAGGTTAAATGGTATTCATTTGAAGAGGCCGTTGATCGCAGCAGTGAAGATCCAAGACCGATTTTTGTAGATGTTTACACAGACTGGTGCGGCTGGTGCAAAAAAATGGATAAATCTACCTTTGTGCATCCCGTGATCGTTAAACATATGAACGATAATTTTTACCCGGTGAAGTTTGATGCAGAAAGCAGTGATACCATCCGCTTTAAAAATTACACTTTTGTAAATCCCAACCCGGAAGGACGACGCAGTTCACATCAACTGGCTCAGGCTCTATTGCGGGGTAAAATGTCCTATCCTTCCTATACTTTCCTGAATGAAAAGGCTGAAGTGATTACTGTAGTCCCCGGATACCGGGATGCTCAGGAGTTCGAGAAAATACTTAGCTATTTTTCCTCCGACGCCTACAAAGCCAAGGACTGGAATACTTTTGTGGCAGAATTTGAGGGAACAATCAAAAAACCGGAAGAAAAGAAATAAGCCTGATTTCCCCTCATGACTAATTGGTCATCAGTTATCAGTCATTGGTCATTGGTCATTGGTCAGCGACCTCCTGCCTCCAGCCTTCTGCCTCCTGCTTCCTGCCTCCCGACCTCATTTACTATCCCAACCAATTCACTAATCAACTAATTAACCAATCTACCATCCAATCATCCTGTCCCAATGTTAAATATTGTTAAATGAACGCGCTGTCATTTTTAATTTTTTCTCATTTTTTATTTTTTTGTAGCAAAAAATAAAGCTCATGGATATAATTGTTGAGAATTTTACCAAGAAATACGGTGCACAAAAAGCCGTCGACAATATTTCATTCAAGGTGAAGACAGGTGAAGTTCTGGGTTTTCTTGGCCCCAATGGTGCAGGGAAGACCACAACGATGAAAGCTATTACGACCTTTCTCACCCCCACATCAGGGAAAATTTCCCTTGGCCGGTATTCTGTGCAGGAAGATCCGGAAGAAGTCAAAAAGCATATCGGGTATCTTCCCGAGAACAACCCGCTGTATCATGATATGCCCCTGATCGATTATTTGAAATTTGTTGCAGAAATCCAGGGCATTGAAAAGTCGAAGATTCGTGAGCGGATTCTCGATATGGTACATGTTTGTGGACTGCAGGCGGAAAAGCACAAAAAGATCGGAGAATTGTCCAAGGGATATCAGCAAAGGGCCGGTCTCGCCCAGGCACTCATTCACGATCCCGATGTTTTGATCCTGGATGAACCTACATCAGGCCTGGATCCCAACCAGATCGTTGAGATCCGGGAGCTGATCAAAAAGATCGGAAAAGAGAAAACAGTGATTCTGAGTTCGCACATCCTGGCTGAAGTAGAAGCCACCTGCGACCGCATCATGATCATCAATAAAGGCAGGATTGTGGCCGACGGCTCTTCTGAAGATCTTCGAAAAAGGGCACAAGGCAGGGAAATTGTGAAAGTTTCTATTGAAGATGGAGAAGCAGACGAAGTTTTTACCGCTCTGCAGGGGCTGGATACAGTCGAATCGGTTGACTTTCTCAACAAGGAACGCAAGCTTTTCGAGGTGCAGAGCAAAGCAGAACAGAAGTCGGGGAGAGCCATTTTCCACCTCTGTGTAGATAAAAAATGGCCACTCACAGAACTTACCCCCATAGAAACCAAACTGGAAGATATCTTCCGCGAACTGACCATGAATTAATAAAACAGAAAAACAAAAGAATTATGAAACAAATTTTGATAGTGGCAAAACGTGAGCTCAGGTCATTCTTCGATTCACTCATGGCCTACATCATGTTGATCGCCTTTCTCGGATTCAGTGGATTCTTTACCTGGTTATATGGCCAGGGAGATGTTTTCTTTATTAAGCAAGCCAGCCTGAGTGCCTTTTTCGGTATCGCATACTGGACGCTCTTTTTCTTTATTCCCGCCCTGACCATGCGTTTGTTTGCGGAGGAAAACCGATCAGGCACCATAGAACTTTTACTTACCAAACCCCTCAACGACTGGCAGGTGGTCTGGGGTAAATTTCTAGCTACCCTGCTGCTGATAGCGGTTGCTCTCCTGCTCACCATTCCTTACTATATTACTGTTGCAAGTCTGGGACCCGTTGACCATGGTGCCGTCTGGAGTGGATACCTGGGATTGGTCCTCATGAGTGCTGCATACATCAGCATAGGGATCTTTACCAGCGCCGTTTCAACGAACCAGATCGTTTCTTACCTGCTGGCATTATTCATCGGAATCTTTTTCCAGGTCCTTTTCGGAATGTTGTCGGGAGCCTTTAGCGGATTGCTTAGCCAGGTGCTGGATTACCTTAGCCTCTCCGCACATTTTGAGTCCATCTCTCGTGGGGTGATCGATTCAAAGGATCTGATTTATTTCTTCTCAATCGTTTTCTTCGGGTTGATCCTGACGGAGGCAACTCTCGAAAAAAGGAAATTAGCTTAACAGTAAAAAGAATTTGAAATGAAAAGCACTAAATCAATAACGAGCAGAATAGTTTTAATTTTCGCTGTAATTGTTGTGATCAATGTGGTTTCAGATAAGTTCTTTTTCCGCCTTGATATGACAGCCGATCAGCGTTATACACTTAGCAAGGCCACGAAGGATATACTGAAAAACCTTGATGAACCGGTAACTGTTACGGCATATTTTACCGAGGATCTTCCGGCCGATCTGGTAAAAACCCGCAGGGATTTCAAAGACCTGCTTGTGGAGTATAACAATATCTCGGGTGGAAAAGTGGTTTACGAATTTATTGATCCCAATGAAGACCAGCAAATTGAGCAAAAAGCCATCCGGGATGGCGTTCAGCCCATCCGGGTCAGTGCCCGTCAAAAAGACCAGGTAGTGCAACAGAAAGCATACCTGGGAGCCGTGATACAAAAAGGGAGTAAGACGGATGCCATTCCTGTTGTTCAGCCCGGTGCCGCCATGGAATATGCGCTTTCGTCCACCATTAAAAAAATGTCGGTAAGTGTGAAACCCAGGATCGGTTTTGTTACAGGACATGGGGAACCTTCACTTGCCTCCTACCAGCAGGCTCTGAATCCTCTCAATGTACTCTACCAGTTGGAGGTAATTGACCTGGGGAATACCAATGATATTGATGATTTTGAAACCCTGGTGATTAACGGTCCCACCGATTCGCTTGACCAGGAAGAGTTTAACGTGCTGGATGCTTATTTGGCACAGGGTGGTAAGCTGTACATCGCTTACAATAAAGTTGATGGGGATATGAACCAGGCCCGGGGCAGTAGCCTCTACAGCAATTTCGAAGAGTGGCTGGCCGACAAAGGTATAAGTATCGACAACAGTTTTGTGGTAGATGCCAATTGTATTTCTGTTGGAGTAAGGCAGCAACAGGGCAATATGATGTTCACAACCCCAATGCAGTTTCCCTTTATCCCCAAATCAAGCAATTTTGCCGATCATCCGATAACAACAGGCATTGAAGAGGTAATGCTACCTTTCGTAAGCCCACTGAGCTTTGCGGGTGATACTGCAGATTTAAACTTTACTCCCATAGTGATGTCCTCAAAGAATTCCGGAACCCTAAGCCCGCCCATTATTTTTAGCGTGGATAAACAATGGACAAAAAGTGACTTTCCCCTTGAAAATATTACACTTGGAGCAGTTTTGGAAGGTGATTTCGGACGGAACGGAAGTATGAACAAAGTGGTGGTGTTCGGAGATGCTGATTTTCCTGTGAACGGTGAAGGCCAACAGGCTCAACGACTTAACCAGGACAATGTCAACCTGATGGTGAATGCCATCGACTGGCTCAGCGATGACACCGGTTTGATCGAATTGCGGACAAAAGGGGTTACTTCAAGACCGCTTGATCAAATCGATGATGCCGAGAAAACACTGGTAAAATGGTTGAATTTCTTATTGCCTATCATCCTGATCATTATCTACGGGATTATCAGAATGCAAAGGAACCGTAATATGAGAATTAAACGAATGGAGGAAGATTATGTTTAAGAAACTCAATTACAAAGTACTGATCATTCTGCTGGCTTTGCTGGCAGGAATTTATTTGATCAGTGAATACAGCGGTTCTGGCGACAGGACCTTTAAAAGTCAGGTGGTCAGTCTGGATACCGCAAAGGTTGATAGGATCATTATCGACAATCCTGCAAGTGGGAGATTGATCGTGAGCAGGAAGGTTGCCGGCTGGCAGCTTGAGGCCAGTGGTAAGACATACACAGTGGAGGCATCGGCCATGCGCTCTCTTTTGATCCCGCTGGCGAATATGAAATCGACTGGCGTGGCAGCCATTAGTAAAGACAAGCACGGCGATCTGCAGGTAAATGATTCCTCCGGGGTTCATTTACTGGCAATGCATGGAAACAAAACACTTGCCGATCTGTATTTTGGCAAACTCTCCTACCAGCAGCCATCCACAGCGGTGGCTCCCAAAGCACAGGCCATGCAGCAATACCAGCAACAGGGGAAAATGATCACCTATGTGCGTGAAGGTGGAGATGAGACCGTGTATGCTGTGGAAGGCTTCCTCCGTTCGACCTACGGAAAAGATGTAGATGATTACAGGGACAAAACCCTGGTAAAGCTGAACAAGGATGATGTTACCCGGATTGATTTCGATTATGCAGAGAAGGGATCTTTCAGCCTGGGAAAGAATGAGGGCAACTGGATGATTGAGGGCCAAATAGCGGACTCCACAATGACTGTTCGATACCTGCAAAAACTTAGCAGACAGCGTGCAAGGGAATTTGCCGATGATTTTAATACTGTAGGACTGGAGCCACAGGCTATTGTAAAGATCCAGGGGAACAACTTCTCTCCTGTTGTATTGAAAGCCTATCCGGCTGATACAACACGGGAATATGTAATTACATCAAGCATGAATCCTGGAGCCAGATTCAGCGGAGCAAAAGGTGTTTATTCAAATATATTTGTCGATCAGGAGAGCTTCTTTGAATAAATTTGAAGTTTGGGTTTAACTCAAAACTCAAAACTCAAAATTCAAATAACTATCTTTGCATAAAAAAACATGAGTCATCTGGTCGCTCCTTCTATGCTATCCGCCGATTTTGCGAATCTTCAAAGGGATATTGAAATGATCAATGCCAGCGAAGCCGACTGGTTTCACCTGGATGTAATGGATGGGCTGTTTGTTCCCAACATCTCTTATGGTTTCCCAGTGATCGAATGCATCAAGAAAAATGCACGCAAACCCCTGGATGTGCATTTGATGATCATAGATCCCGACCGTTATATTGAACGATTCCGTAAAGCAGGTGCTGATTATATTTCCGTTCATTACGAAGCCTGCCCGCATTTGCACCGCAGCCTCCAGCTGATCAGGTCAACAGGTGCCAGGGCAGGAGTGGTGCTCAATCCACACACAGCTGTTAGCATGCTTGAAGACATTATTGTGGATGCCGATTATGTTTTGATCATGTCGGTAAACCCCGGTTATGGCGGACAGAAATTTATCGAAAATACCTACGAAAAGATCCGCCAGTTAAAAAACCTCATCAGGGAAAAGAAAACGGATACAATGATTGAAGTGGATGGGGGCGTAAACCTTGACAATTACAGAAAGCTTTTTGATGCTGGTGCTGATATCCTGGTGGCGGGCAATACTGTTTTTTCATCGGATGACCCCGCCGCAACAATTCACCAGCTTAAATCTCATAAGTGATCGTATGTTTCACATTTTTGTTGTATCGGATGGAACGGGAAGAACTGCCCAGCAAGCCCTTAACGCGGCACTGATGCAGTTTCCGGAGGTGGCTATCAATTTCTACCGCAGGCCGGAGATCCGCACACTGGATCAGGTGAACAATGTAGTTAGAGAAGCCCAGTCGATGCGGGGATTCATTATTCATACGCTGGTTCAGGATGATATTCGGCATGCCATGATCCGTGAAGGCAGGAAGAACAATGTGGAGACCATTGACTTGATGGGACCCTTGCTTTCTCGCCTCAGTCACCAGTTCGCCAATGCCCCGTCAGGCAAGCCCGGGATTTTTCATCACCTCAACAAAGAGTATTTCGAAAGGATTGATGCCATGCAGTTTGCTTTTCAGCATGATGATGGCATGCGTTATCATGAGCTTGACAAAGCAGAGATCGTACTGGTTGGTGTATCCCGTACCTTTAAAACCCCGCTCAGTATCTACCTTGCTTTTAAGGGCTGGTTTGTAGCCAATATCCCCATTGTGTTTGATGTACCCCCACCCAGGCAATTGTTTGAGATGCCGCCCGATAGGGTGTTCTGTTTGAATACCAATCCGCATCATCTTTCTACCCTCAGGAAATTTAGGACTGAACTACTGGGCCAGGCCACAGGATCCTATTCTGACTTCGAATTTGTGAGGAAGGAGATACTGTATGCACAGCGGATTTATAATACACACCCTGGCTGGGCTAAGATCAGGGTTACAAGTAAACCCATCGAGGAGATCGCATCAGAGATTCTGGCAATTCGTGGTAAAACTAATCGCAGGGCCGAGCTGTCTGCCGAATAGATTTTTTTGAATTGTTTTTGTGTGTTGATATTTTTCCTACTTTAGTATAATATTTGCTTTATTGGTCCTCCCCTGGCCATCTTTATGATTTTTTAATTTGATTCTATGCCAAGGCTTATTAATATGATATTGCTTTTTGCTGTATCAGCTTTGTCTTTTTCACAAAACGGGGCGCAACAGCAAAAAACGGATTCTCTTCTGAACATGCTGCCGGGTGATGATCTGAAAACTCAGCTGGAGATTTATGATGAGATAACTGATATGTATTATGAAACATCTATTGATGAATATCAGAAATATAATTTTGAGTACCTGAAGCTGGCGTCCCAGGCCGGTATTGATTCAATGATCGCCAAGGCCATGCTTCGGTTTGGCATTAGCTATCATCAGATCGGGGAATATGAAAAAGCCATTGCCTACTATGATACCGCACTGCAGTATTATTTGAATATAAATGATACACTGGGAGAGATAAAAACCCTTAGTTCATATGGTGGAGCAATTTACGGACAGCACCGCTATTCCCGGGCGTTTGAGTATTATCTCAATGGCCTTGACCGGGCTGAAGCCATCAATTCCGATTTCTGGAAATGTATATTTTACGAGATGATTTCCAGAATCTATTACGTTACACATGACCAGGAAAATGCGATCATGTATATGAATAAACTGATGAAAACTGCCGGAGAGTCGGGGAATCAGTTATTGCAGGCCAGAGCCTTCCAGGCTATGGGTGTGTTTTTCCTTAAAACCGGTCGTTATGTGGAAGCGCTTGAAAACCTCAACCAATCCCTTTATCTGTATTCTCTGAACAATGAGCAGGAGGCAATTACGGGGGTTTATGTTGACTTTGGGGATTATTACATTGCAATGAAGAATTTCCGCCTGGCACTGAACAATTACCAGAAAGCATTGCAACTCTGCCTGGAAAATAATACCTTGCAGTTCAAAGGAACAATTCTTACCAAGATCGCACATACACACGATCTGTTGGGCGATGAGTGGCTGGCCCTGGATTACAACAAAAAGGCACTGTATGCAAGACTCTCATACGGGGATAGAGGGCTCAGCAGTAGTTCTATGATCAATATCGGGAACTCGTATCTGAGTCTTGGGAATTTGACAGCGCACGTGCATATCTCGAAAAAGGACTGGCAATAGCACAATCCATCGATCACTCCCAGTATTTGCGTGATGCCTATTTTAAATTATTTAGACTGGAAGAAAATATTGAAAATTTCAAGAAAGCCATCGGGTACTATAAAAAATACATTGAATATCGCGACTTACTGCAGGCACAGGAAAGAAACAAAGAAATTGCCGAACTCAGAGCAAAATATGATATTTATGATAAGGAGATGGAACTGGAAATGCAAAACCTTAAGCTGGATAAACAACAAAACCGCTTCTTGCTTCTTATCCTTGTTGCCGCGCTTGTGATTGTCCTTGCGGCTTTCATCTTTTATCTATACAGGAACAAGAAGAAGATTTCAGATCAATACCTTGAGCTGAACCTTGACCTGGAGGATAAGTTTGAAAAGCGATCTCAGGAACTGAAAGAGAAAGAAAACCAGTTCCAGAATCTGGTTGAACAAATTCCGATGGGAGTATACCGAACAAGTACAGAAGGGAACATTGAGTTTGCCAACAATGCCCTGGTCAGAATGCTGGGTTATAAATCCATCGAAGATCTGCAAAAGGTAGATCTTGAAAAAAATCTGGCTTATAGTGATTCCCGTCTGAAATTTAAACAGGAGATTGAAAAGAAGGGAGAGATCAAAAACCTCGAATCATACTGGATCAGGGCGGATGGCTCAAGGATCTATGTTTCCGAACATGCCCGTCTTGTTAAGGATGAAGAAGGAAAAACAGTGCATTATGAAGGAGTGGTTGAAGATATCACCCAGCGTAAGGCAGACGAAGCCCACTTGAAACAGGCTCTGGAAAAGGCAAAGGAATCCGATCGACTGAAATCAGCTTTCCTTGCAACCATGCAGCATGAATTGAGAACCCCCCTGAATGGTATCCTGGGATTTTCAGAGATATTGAAAGATGACGAGAGCCTGGACGAAGAAATAAGAGAACATATTCAACTGATCAATGACAGCGGACAGCATCTGTTGAGCATTATCAATGATATCCTGGATATCTCAACAATCACCGCCGGAAAGGTGAAACTGAAGGAAAGCGAATGCAACCTGAATCAGATCGTGGATAAAGCAGTTGAAAAGGTGGATGAAGCCAGGAAGCTGGATGCGGAAAAAGCACACATCATGCTGGAAGTAAATAAAGGCCTGGATAATGAAAATGCTGTGATCCATGCCGACAGTAAACGCCTGGGGCAAATTCTGGAGAATTTAATCGACAATGCTTTCAAATTCACCTATGAAGGCAAAGTCAGTTTGTCTTATGAACTGGAAGAGAAGCACAAACTACATTTCAATATATCTGATACCGGGATTGGGATTCCTGAGGGTAAAAGAGATATTATTTTCGAACAATTCAGGCAGATCGAGGATACGGATACCCGACAGTATGGAGGTAGCGGCCTGGGGCTTGCCATTTGTAAAAATCTCGTCGAAATGATGCAGGGCGAGATACGGGTGGAGAGTACACCGGGAAAGGGCACTACTTTTCATGTAATGATTCCCCTGAAAACCACTCGCATGCCCAGACCTCCAGAAAGTAAATCAACGAAGCCAAAAACACAGTCCTGGGATAGTAATTCTTTGCTGATAGCGGAAGACAGTTATTCTAATTTCTTATTGCTGAAGACATTCCTGAGAGCCACCAACATAGAGATCTATTATGCTAAAAACGGTGAAGAAGCCATTAATCTGTATAAACAACATCCTGGCATTGACCTGGTCCTCATGGATATTCAATTGCCCGGCATCAGTGGTTACCAGGCAACTGAAGAAATACTTAAAATGGATGAGAAAGCCAGGATTGTTGCGGTAACCGCTTATGCAACTGAAGAAGATAAGCAGAAATGCCTGCAAACAGGATGTATCGATTATATTTCCAAACCCCTCAGAAAAGAAACATTGCTCCAAAAAATTGAAAAGTACATTTCGGCCTCAAAGTAACGGGCTTATTGAGTGCATTGCAGTTTCATTTATCCGGTAGATTCCTTAAATTTGCATAAACCTTAAAAATTTTCTTATGAGTCAGGATATATTAGCATTACAACCCGAAAGAATATGGTATTATTTTGCAGAGATACTGAAGATCCCGAGACCTTCCAAAAAAGAAGAGAAAATCGCGGCGTACCTGCTGGATTTTGGTGAAAAGCATGATCTTGAAACCCTTCGTGATGAAACCGGCAATATCCTGATCAGAAAACTCGCCACCAAAGGCTACGAAGATCGGAAAATGGTTTGTCTGCAAAGCCATATCGATATGGTTGGAGAAAAAAATGCCAATAAGAAATTCGACTTTGAGAATGATCCTATCGAAGCTTATGTGGAAGATGGCTGGGTGAAAGCAAAAGGCACCACACTTGGTGCGGATGATGGTATTGGTATTGCCGCACAATTAGCCATACTCGAATCAGATGCCATCGAACACGGTCCCATCGAATGCCTTTTTACTGTTGACGAGGAAACAGGACTTACCGGAGCATTTGGCCTCGAACCGGGTTTCCTGAAAAGCGAAATATTGCTCAATCTTGATAGCGAAGACGAAGGGCAATTGTTCATTGGATGTGCAGGCGGAAAAGATACCAGCATCGAAATACCTTACCTCAAGGAATCTGTCCCGGCAGACATGTCCTCCTTTATCATTAAAGTGAGCGGTCTCAAAGGCGGCCATTCCGGGGACGATATCGAAAAAGGACTGGGCAATGCCAACAAGATCCTGAACCGTTTATTATGGAATACCAGCAAAGATTACGGCTTGCGTATTTCCAAATTTGATGCAGGGAACCTCCGCAATGCCATTGCCCGCGAAGGTCATGCGATTGTTGCTGTACCCGTTGATTATGGCAAAGACCTGGTTGAATATGTAACAGGATACAATAAGACCCTTCGGGCTGAATTCAAAGTTACCGAGCCGGACCTGAAGATTGAGATCAGTCCGGCCAGTCAGCCTGCATTCCTTATCGATAAAAAAACCCAGAGCAATCTGCTGAATGCACTCTATGCCTGTCCGCATGGTGTGATCGCCTGGTCGATGGATATCCCCGATTTTGTTGAAACCTCCACCAACCTGGCATCGGTGAAAACTGAAAGCATTGTTTTCAAGATTACCACCAGTCAACGCAGCTCCGTTGAATCCGCCAAGAAAGATGTTGGGGACATGGTTGCAGCCACTTTCGCACTTACAGGCGCAAAGATCGTAAGCTCTGATGGCTACCCCGGCTGGACGCCCAATCCCGGTTCCGAGATCGTGGCCATTACAGAGGCTTCTTATAAAGAATTGTTCAAAGAAGATCCCGAGGTGCTGGCGGTTCATGCCGGACTGGAATGTGGACTCATCGGCGATAAATACCCACAAATGGATATGATTTCCTATGGTCCCGAGATCAAAGGTGCCCACTCACCGGATGAGCGTCTGCAGATCGAATCCACTCAGCGTTTCTGGAAACTGACTCTGGATGTACTGAAAAAGATCCCGAAGAAATAAGCAACACAGAAATCCAGTCAATTCAGAAGATTATTACTTGGCAGGAAGTTATTCTGCGGAAGAACTTCCTGCCCCAGAATCAGCATCAAGTTTCTATTGAATCTCTATAGAAATTCTATCGAGTAACTATAGAATTTCTACTGAATGACTATCGAATGACTACTGAATGACTACTGAATGACTACTGAATGACTACTGAATGACTACTGAATGACTACCGAGAATTAAGGTCTTATAATATTAGCTTTAGGGTAAAGAAGGTTGTTTAGCAAACATTTTGAAAAAGGAAATGTGATTGGCAGGCAGGGTATTGCTGCGGAATGAAGGATCGGTAAGGATAGCTTAATAGCCAATTCATCCAATCTCAAAAAAATGAAATAGACCCTTAAAACCAAGAGACCTTTCTCATTCAAATTTATCTTAAGATTTAAATAAGTACTCTCCTGAAACGAATGGCAGTAAAGGCAAGGATCAGGAAAATGCTAATGTAGATGGCGAAGTATGAAAGGGGAATCTGGTTAGTCGATTCGACTGATCCTCCAACAATATAGATGCCTCCAATGCTGCTATTAATGGCTGATAATGCATCAGATGATAGACTGATCTCAATGAAATTACTACTTGGATGAATCTTGTATACATTATAACTCCCAATATTTAGGCCATCACCCAGATCCTCGTATATGCTAATCCCCGTTGGGGAAACCGCAAAATAATTTTTATCTATCGTTGCATAATCAGTACTTACCTCATGTAAATTAAACATTTGTTTTCCTATATTTGGATCGGAATCAAATTGTTGGACCTTGAGAACTGCTGTTGTTATTGGCGGTGTAATTCCATAGGACCCCAGATCACTTAAATCGACAGCAAAGAAGTTATTGTAATATGCATCAGAAAATAAACCACATATATAATTTTGATTCAGTTTGAGGTGAGATCCATCATCATCAAACCAGCCAGATTTTAAAACGGGGATTTCATCTCCATTCAAGATAAATACATTGTTAGAAGTATTCGTAGAATAAATGAAGATAGCATCATTCAAAGCTCTTTGATCACCCACAGTACCATAGGTGCCATCTGGCAAAAGAACAGATTTTTCCTGAGCATACAAGTTTGTTAAAAAAAACAAGCCGGCAATAATAACACATAAACTTTTTAATTTTTTCATCAGATTGAGGTTTGGTTTGTTAAAATATTCAATAGTTATACAATTATAGTGTTTTTGTTTACCCATGTCAAGTAATAGTTGTACGTCTAAATTTAGCCGTATAAATGGTGCATTTATATGTCTGAAATACAGTATTTTGAAAAAACTAACTATTTTGTACGACTAACGTCTAGACGTACATTAGATGTGTATTATTCCATGAAAATGCAATTAAAAAGATATGAGTGCATCAGGATAATCAATTTGCAAACGATTTACAACCGAATAACAACCGAATGACTACTGAATGACTACCGAATAACTACTGAATGACTACCGAATAACTACTGAACAACCACCGAACAAATCAAAACCCAAACTGAAAACCGATCCTAATCACCGGATTCTCATAAGGTGAATCGATGGTTTCGTTGAGGTTGTATAACACAGTGATGGTAGCTGCCGCGTTACGCCCGATCCAGGCCCGGTAGCCACCCCCGATCAGGGCGGTGGGGTAGGTGACCCGCTCCAGGTTCCAGTCGGAAGTTTGCTGATCGAAGACATAGCGCTCGTAACTCAGCAACATGAACTCCGCATGAGCGAAAATATCCCTGAAAAGATAATAGCGGGCAAAAGCGCTTCCGCCATAAATATTGGTTTCATAATCCGGACCATTGTCGTAATTGATCTTGTAATACTGATAGGTGAGCCCGATGCCGGGGATGAATCGGTCGGTGACCCTGTAAGCGATGGTAGGTGATACCTCCACCAGGGTGATTGTTCCGAATTGGGCCCCGATGCCACCACCGATCAGCCAGCGGTTGTCCTGGTCATATTCCTGTGCCTGCAGGCTGCCAAAGCTTAGCAGGAAAAGTAAAAGGCCCGTTAAAACTGTTTTCCTGAGATTGTCCGTACGCATGTTTTCAATCATTTGTGTGTAATTGCCCCGTAAAGTTAAGGCATTTTTCTTTACAATAAATCGCCTGCTCAGGCGTAATACAAATGTATTGATTAATTTTGAGCCCTAATTTAAACTGAATGAAAGTATCCCGTTTTCTGTCGCTGTCAGCCATCATTGTCATATTCGCGCTTTTGTTCCTGAGTGCCTGTAAAAAGGATGATATTACTACAGATCCTGCTGCAAAGCTTTCCTTTTCGACCGACTCCATCGTTTTTGATACTGTCTTTACTACGGTGGGTTCCATCACCAAACAACTTAAAGTGTATAACCGCAACAACAAAAGCCTGAAGTTTGATGTGATGGTAAACAATGGTAATACCAGTAACTTCAGGATCAATGTGGACGGGATCCCGGGAACAATTATCAAAGATGTGGAGATCGCCCCCGACGACAGCACCTTTATTTTTATCAAGGTAACGGTGGATCCCACGGATGAGGATGCCCCTTTTGTGATCTCGGATCATATTACCTTCAATTCCAATGGCAACACACAGGAAGTGGAAATGGTGGCCTGGGGACAGAATGCCTATTACATCATAGCGGATACTTATACAGAAAATTTACCTCCTTATGTAATTGTAGCGGATTCAGCTTCTGATATTACCTGGGAAAGTAATAAACCCTATTTGATCTATGGTGGTTATGCGGTTGTGAATTCTCATGCAATATTGCGAATCAAGGACAGTTGTCAGATTCACTTTCACAATAACTCAGGCTTATGGGTTTATAGTGAAGGAACACTTAAAGTGAATGGAACACGCGAAAGGCCCGTCACTTTTGAGGGTGCACGACTGGATTTTGCCTACCGGGATGTGCCCGGACAATGGGACCGCATCTGGATCAATGAGGGAGCCGTGGATAACGAGATACATCATGCCATTATCCGCAACGGTTTTATAGGTTTGCAACTGGAAACTTTAGAGCAAACCATGGGCAATAAGGTGATCATTACCAACACCATCATCGAGAACATGACCGGCATGGGACTTTTTACCCGACTTTATGACGTGAGTGCCGAGAACCTGGTCATTGACAATTGCGGCAATTACGGACTGGCCCTTACCATTGGCGGGAATTATGATTTCCGCCAGAGTACTTTTGCCAACTACTGGACCGGCAGCGTCCGCCAGACAACCAACCTCTTTTTCAACAACTTTTATTTCGACCAGAATGAGGTGGCACACGCCTTCGACTTCGATGCTTATTTTGGCAACTGCATCATCTACGGCCGCAATGATGAGGAATTTGATTTCGAGAAGGATGATGGTGCTGCTTTCAATTATACCTTTGATCACTGCCTTCTGAAAACGGAAAAAGAAATCACGGATCCAAATTATTACCTCAGTTGCTTCAAAAACGAAGATCCTTTGTTTGTCGATCCTGCCATATTTGAATTCCAGCTCGACACCCTTTCCCCGGCCATCGGCAAAGGCAAAATAGAGATCGCACTGGATATCCCACAAGACATCCTCGGCAACAGCCGCATCGAAAGCCCGGATCTGGGTGCGTATGAGTTTGTGCCTGGGAGGTAATAGTTAATGATTTGGGCGAGAAACACTTCGATATTCAATATTGCTTCCTCACCAACACCACCTTCCCCGTTAGTGCTTTGTATAAATCAATTTTCGATGTATTCTACAATAAGGATAGAAAGCGTCAGGAAAAAAAATCAAAAAAAAATCACTTAAAAGCGGGACGTTTTGGCTTCCAAAGGTATTAATCTATGTATTCAATCTGCTCATTGTTTAATGTCATTTTGGCCATTGCCTGAAAGCCTTGTGGTTAAAGGGCTGTATCGGTCTGCGCATATCGATTGATCGATGTGCGCATAGTGAGCCCGCGATATGCGCATAGTGATCGATCGATATAGGCATAGTGATTTAGCAATAAGCGCACAAAGATTAAATACACGATCAGTAAACTTATTTATTAACAAAAACATTTAGAATTATGTCTGTATTGTATAAAGTAATCCAAAGAGGAGAACCCGGCGTTGTTGGCGGGGGCACCAAGAAATGGTATGCTTCCGTTGTACCGGGCAGAACCCTGAAACTACCGGAATTGTCGCAGGATATTGCCGACAATACCACCGTAAGTGAAACCGATGCCTATGCAGTGTTAAAAGCACTCGAAAAACAATTGCCCAAACAATTGTCCAGGGGATTTAAAATCAAACTGGGCGATTTCGGCTTTTTTAGGCTTTCGATTTCCAGCATGGGCCATGACCTTGAAGAAGAGGTTAACGAAAGCAGCATCACAAAAGCCAGGATCATCTTCACCCCCGGCTCATACATCAAGGATGTTCTGAAAACTCTGAGTTTTCAGAAAATAAAATCCTGACTGAACATCTGAATATTCGCGGGCATTGACAGGCCGGTAAGACAAAACGCTTACCGGCCTTTTGCTTTTGTGTCATTTTCGGGAACTGGGTTTTGGATTTCGGATTTCGAAATACCGATTCCAGAATCTTCAATGTTCCCATTCAACTGTCAGCTATTGCGAAGCCCGAGGAGGTTTGCCCAATCTAATTCGCATACAAATAATAATTAATTTCCTCATCCTTATTACAATAATCAAAAGCATGCGGCCCCTGACCTCTCACTTTTAGGTTGCCGCCATCTGCTACCGCCGCCTGCATTTTGCCACTGCCACCTGTAATTGCCAATATTTAAGAATCAGCAAGCGCACAATCCGAAACCCGAAACCCGGAATCAGAAACAACAAATCTTCCAAAACATTTCTCACTTTTCATAGAAAAAACCCCTACCTTTGTCCTGTTAGCGGTCAAGGGAATGCCGTGAGAGTCGGCAACAGTTCCCGCTGCTGTAAGTCCCCGGTCCATATGGACTGACGCGGCTTTTGAATGCAAACCACTGTCTCGCCCAGAGCGAGGTGGGAAGGTCTCAAAAGCCGGGACGAGTCAGAAAACCTGTCCGCAACACATAGGTTTTGCAGCCTGCGGTGAACAGGATGCCATTCACTCGATGAACCTCCCGGACATCGTCTGCTGCAAAACCCGATCTGGCAAAAGGCAGGACGATGAAAAGATCAACAGAACGTGCAAAAGAATTTATTCTGTCGTGGGTTGAGGCCCGTGAATCTGCATTTATTTTTCTTTTACAGGACTGCCCAATATTCATTAACTCATTAAGCAAAATCAAAAGATCATGAAAAAAATCAGCAGCATTGCTTTGCTGTTCCTGTGTGTGTATACGGTGAATATACAGGCACAGATCATTAAAGACACAACGAATTTCGAAGACCTGGGGCTTGCCCAGGACGCCTACTGGAATGGCTCGGATGAATCGGGAGGCTTTGTTTCGGGCGATTTCTATTTCCAGAATGCTTACAATTCAGACTGGGGGAGCTGGAGCCGCTGGGCTTATTCCAGCATGTCGGATGATACCACCGCCGGTTACCTGAATTTATACAGTGCGATCACCGCTTCGGGCTATGACCCGGAAAACACCATGGGATCGACCTACGGCCTGTGCAACGTCCCCATGGACTTCATGACTTCAGAAACCATCCCTGTCAGTCTGATTATGGAGGAAGATGAAGCCAGGGAGATTGCCGGCTTTTATGTGACCAATTCCACCTATGCCGCACTGTCGATGCAATACGGGGATGACTTTGCAAAGAAATTCGGTGGAGAAAGCGGGGACGATCCCGACTGGTTCAAGCTGAGTATATGGGGATTTAGCGGTGGCCTGGAAACCGACACCATTGATTTTTTCCTGGGCGATTACCGTTTTGAAGACAATGATATGGACTATATTGTGCAGGATTGGGAATGGGTCGACCTGAGCTCACTGGCTGAGGTGGACAGCCTCAAATTTGACCTCTCTTCCTCGGATATGGGAGACTATGGCATGAACACCCCGGCGTATTTTTGTGTTGACAACATCATCACACAGAAAGATGTTTCAGGATCGGATGAGCTGGTAAGAAATAATATAAAGATAAAGGTCTGGCCAAATCCTTCCAATGGAGTTGTAAGTATAGAGATGCAGGCGAATGAAGCTGTTCTGGAGGTGCTGGATATGAGGGGAAGGCTTGTATATAAAAATGAAAACTATATTGCAAAGCAACCACTTGATCTTACGGACCTGCCTGCTGGAATGTATTTGATCAGAGGGCAGAGCAAGGATGGTACTGGGAGTAGGGTCATTGTATTAGAGTAGAGTGGGAGTTTGAAAGGATGTGAGGCTGGTGCGTGTTTGTAAGGCATGCCATCAACGCATGAATAGGGTGCGCCTTGCAAACGCACGCCTGCAAAACTGGAATGGAGATAATACATGACACTAGCAAAGCTTACTGTTATAATTGGAAAGATCCCTCGACTTCGCTCGGGATGACAAAGAATGTAAGATATGGGGGTATGGCTGGTAGCGGCAGAGCCGCCACCAGCCATACCCCCTCCAGTCAAGACACATGAAAAATCATCCCAAGCGCAGTCGAGTGATCTCAATGCAGTGACTAACTCAGTTGTATAAAAATGATTATCGATCATTAGATATATAATTTTAACAATAAAACGAATAGCAAAACAGTGAAAAATATATTCAATAGCCTAATACCTTTCCTGGCCTTCCTCCTGGCAATCACCTTCTCAGCCCAAAGCCAGTACATCACCGAGGTGCTGGAATACAAACCAGCACCGGGCCAGCACATTAATGATGAAAACTGGGGAGTACCTTCTGCAGTCAATTCCATTATAGGCGGACTGGAGGGTAGTTTAAGCCTGGGCGCTTTTGGTGGTTATGTGGTTTTTCGTTTTGATGAGGCTATTGAAAATCATCCTGATAATCCATACGGGGTGGATTTCAGTGTTTTTGGCAATGCCATGGAAGGGCTTTCAGAAGCGGGCATCGTTTATGTTATGAAGGATGAAAACCAGAATGCCCTGGCCGATGATGCCTGGTACGAGCTGGCAGGCAGTGATCATTACTTCTCTTCCTACAATGAGGATTATGAGGTCCAGTACACCAATCCTTCACAGCCGCTGGCTGCTGATGTACCCTGGGCGGATAATCAGGGACAGAGCGGTTTTATCTTTGCCAACGAGGTCCATACCCAGCCATATTATCCCTTGCATGATTCTTTCCCGGAGATCCCGGCAGATCAATACAGCCTGTCAGGCAAAAGCATTTACCAGCCGGTGGATAGCCTTTCCGGTATTGTGCGCTTCCTGCAAAGGGCATTCGGGTATGCCGACAACAAAGCCAGGGGGCTGCCGCCATTCTCCCTTCCTGATAATCCATATACTTATGGAATAGAGAATGGGGGAGGAGATGCCTTTGATATTAGCTGGGCAGTTGATGAGGTAGGTCAATATGTTGAACTGGATGAGATCCATTTCGTGAAGGTGCAGACGGCCTCCATGCAAAACGGTGGCTGGCTGGGGGAAGTTTCCACGGAGCTCTCCGGGGCCATCGACATAGCACCCGATCCGGGTATTCATGGAGTGGTAGATATGATCGCGATCCGTGACCTGCCCCTGGTGCTGGATACCAACCAGTACCAATTAGAGGTTTTTGTCTTTCACCGGGGAAAACCCCAGCAGGATAAAGAAGTGCTTTTCACCACCAGCCTGGATGGTGCGGAAGTTACCGAGAATCATATTCTCAAGGTCAACGAATCAGGTAGCCTGGAAATTACCGTCCACCTGGCTGAAGATCCTCTAATAACAGCAAGTATTTCAACTGTGGTAGATCTTTCTTCCGGCATGTTTGAACATCCCGTATATGAACGGGACCTTGTATTTCCTAATCCTGCTACCGATAAGATCTGGATCAGAACAGAGGAGAAAGCCGAGATTGAAATATGCACTTCACAAGGAATCCTGGTGCAACAGATTAGGAACTACCAGCCCGGACAAAGCATTTCCCTGGGGAGCATACCATCCGGTTTGTATATCATCCGAATCCAGGGCGATAGTTTCTACAGAGCGGGGAAATTAATTAAGAAGTAAAAAGTAAAAAGTAAAAAGGGAAAAGGATAAAGTTAAAAGGCGAAAGGCAAAAGTTGAAAAAGCAAAGGAACATACTGGTAAAACTGTTTTCTACCTTCACAAAAAGGCTGCTAACTTACGTTCCCTCCTGCCTCCTGCCTCCTGCCACTGCCAACTGCCGACTGCCACTGCCACTGCTACTGCTGCTAATTCACCAACCTGCCCAAACCCAATCTCTCACCGATTCCGTATTCCTCCTGAGCACCGTAGAGATCCATTCCGAATTATTCTTCAGCAAGGAAGAAGCCGGCATGAAACAAACACGTGTCGACAGCCTCATCCTGATGGAAAAGATCCATACTTCCCTTTCGGATGTGCTGGCAGAAAACACCAGTGTATTCATCAAGGAACACGGTCGTGGTGCCCTGGCTTCGGCTTCTTTCCGGGGAACGGCTCCCAGTCATACCGAAGTGAACTGGAATGGCATCCGCCTGAACAGTCCCATGTCGGGCATGGTGGATTTTTCCCTCCTGCCAGTTTATCTTATAGATGACCTGGATCTGAAACATGGTTCCGCTTCCATAGTCGATCGTGGAGGAGGACTGGGCGGCTCCATCAATATTGGGAATCATATCAACTGGCAGGATAAAACCAATATTCGCTATATGCAGGGGCTTGGTAGCTACAATACTTGCGAGGAATTCCTGGATGTGGGCCTGGGGAATGAAATCTTCCAGTCCCGGACAAGGATCTATCATAATTATTCCAAAAACAATTACACCTTCACCAACCGCAGGATCGGGGAGCCGGATCCTGAAAACGGAGAGATCATTTACCCACTGGATACCAATCAGCACGCAGGTTACACTCTTTATGGTATTCTGCAGGAATTCTACTACAGGCCCATTACGGACAATGTCCTTTCCTTGAAATGGTGGTACCAGGATGCTGACAGGAGCATTCCAAGGGCTACCTCCTTTGAAGGCCCGGACATGGATAATCTCAACCGGCAGGAGGACAAGGATCACCGACTACTACTTGACTGGAAGCATTATCGTAAAAAGGGGAAGGTTTATGTGCGGACTGCCTATACAAGAAAAAAACTGGACTACAGTCTGAGGAATCAGGTGCCCGGACTAGGCCTCATTCCCCTGGTGAATTCCGAAAGCATGATGAACAGTTTTCTGAATGCAGTTTCTTACGATTATCGTTTTGATCATCAGCTTAAGATTCAGGGCAAGCTTGATGTAGATCATTATGCAGTGGATACCCGGGATAAGATCAGCAAAGAAGGCTATGCAGAAAACCAAACGCGGATATCCCTCTTGCTGGCTTTGTATAAAAACTACTGGGAACGGCTTAATCTGAGCCTCATGCTGCGGCAGAGCTGGACCGGACCTGAGGATTACCAGTTCATCCCTTACCTGGGTTTTGACATTCTTTTATCAAAAACAGAAAAGCTTAAGCTGAAGGGGAACATTGCCCGAAACTACCACCAACCGGCTCTGAACGATCTGTACTGGCAGCCGGGCGGCAACCTGGACCTGAAAGCCGAAAGCGGTATCAGTACAGAACTGGGACTAGAATATAAGAAGGCCCTCGACAGGCATCAGTTAAAGGCAGAAGTGACGGCTTATGCATCGGAAATAAAAAACTGGATCATGTGGATCCCTTCATACAAAGGGTACTGGGAAGCAAGGAATATCAGGGAAGTTAGTGCCGATGGTATTGAATTCAGCCTTTCCTTGCAGGGGAAAGTACACGGGATCAACTACCGGCTGATGGGTAATTATGCTTATACCCGCTCGGTCAATAAAGGCGATCCCCTGAACTGGGGAGATGAATCCATCGGCAAGCAATTGCCTTATGTGCCCCTGCACTCAGGAAATGCTCTGATCAGTCTGTCCTGGAGAGGATATACCCTTAGCTGGCAGAACAATTCCTACAGCGAAAGATTTACCACCAGCAGCAATGATGTTTCCAGGAGAGACTGGCTGTATCCATACTATATGAATAATTTGAGTATGGGAAAGGAATTCGATATCAGAAAAGTGGATATTGCCCTGCGTTTGAGCATTTACAATTTGTTCAATGAAAGTTATCATTCCGTTTTATACCGGCCCATGCCCGGCAGAAACTATATGCTGATCCTCATGATAAAGATATGATATGCTGAAAGCAAAGACATACATAGGATGGATACTGTTCCTGCTGCTGGCTTCCTGCATGCAGGATGAGGATCTGTGGAAAAGACAACAAATTCCGGTTAATGCGGAAGACAGGGGCCTGTTTATAATCAACGAAGGGAATTTTACCTACCAGAATCCTTCCCTTTCCTATTACGATATTGAGAAGGAAGAGGCATACGATGATATCTTTTTCACTACCAATGCCCTGCCCCTGGGAGATGTGGCCCAGTCCATGCTCGTCCGCGACAGCCTGGGCTACATTTGCGTAAACAACAGCGGAAAGATCTATGTGATCAATATCAATACTTTTGAATTTGTGGGCAAGATCACCGGTTTGATTTCTCCCCGTTACATGCATTTCATCAACGATCAGAAAGCTTATGTGAGTGATCTCTACGCCCGGAGTATTTATATTATTAACCCCATTAAGCTGGAAATTACGGGAACCATTAGCCTGAACAATCCTGGTTCTCCGGTGCCTCAGCATAATGCTGAGCAATTCATAAGCTATGGTAAATATGTTTTCACCAATGCCTGGAACTTTGACGACCAGATCCTGGTAATTGATACAGAGAACGATGAACTCGTTGATTCCATCCGGGTGGGGATACAGCCAAATTCTATGGCCATAGACAGAAACGATCAACTCTGGGTCCTGTGTGACGGGGGGAGGGCTGGGAATCCCTTTGGACATGAGGTCCCTTCCCTGGTGCAGATCAATGCCCAGACCAAAGAGGTGGTCGGCAGTATTTATTTCGAATTAGATGAAAGCCCGACCGAACTGCAGATCAATGCCAGCGGCGATACCCTATATTTTATCAATAAGCATGTTTTTCGTCTGCCGGTGGAAGGAAACCATGAACCGGAGCTTTTTATCGAAAGTCCGTATGCCGGCAATATGGATGAAGGTTTTTACGGTCTGGCCGTGGATCCGATCACTTCAGAGGTTTATGTCTCAGATGGCATCGATATGGTGCAGAACGGCTATGTTTACCGTTTTCATCCGGACGGAATGGCGGTAGATACCTTTCAGGTCGGGATCATTCCGGGAGGATTTTGTTTCAGGGAATAGAATATCATGTATTCTTCGTCCATTCGACATTTTACATTGTCCATGGCTCATTGGAAGCAAAATGGAAAACGAAAAATGAACAATGCCGAATGGACAATGAAATAACTCCTACCAGAACACTGCATACAATACCACCAGAATAATACAGATCACAAAAGCCCCGATATTAAATACCGGCCCGGTTTTGAAAAGATCTTTTTTCAACAGTATTCCTTTTTCATCCTTTCGTCCTTTGCCTTCGATCTGGCTGATGAGCAGGATGATACCGGCCACGATCAGGAAAGTATAGGCCATCTGGTTCATCCAGGGGATGTTAATAAAAATCCCTTCCAGCCAGGTTCCATCGGCCCAGCCATTGCTGCCAACCTTGAAGAACATGGCCACCGGGATGGAGAGGATGGCGCCCCAGATGGCTGCGTTGTTTGTGGTTCGTTTCCAGAATAATCCCAGCATGAAGATGGCGAGAATACCCGGACTGACCAGCCCGGTATATTCCTGTATGTACTGGAAGGCCTGTTTTATATTTCCCAGCATGGGTGCGATAAAACAGGCGATGAGCAGTGCAACCATAGCCGTCGTGCGTCCAATGGCTACATTCTGCCTTTCGGTAGAATTCTTATTGATGAAAGGTTTGTAAATATCCATAGTAAAAATAGTAGCCGTGGAATTGAGCATGGAAGCCAGGGAAGAAACGATGGCTGCTGCAAGTGCGGCAAGCACAAGTCCTTTCAATCCCATGGGGATAAAACGGTCGATCAGCCAGGGATAGGCCCGGTCGTTGTCGATCACCCCACTGTCTTTCAGGAAAGCCGGATCCACCGTACCTGTGGCTACAGTTCCGTCGGGGCCGGCATTCAGCACATAAGCAATGATGCCCGGGATCACTACGAACAGCGGAATGATGAGTTTCAGAAAGCCGGCAAAAACAATCCCGCGCTGTGATTCTTTCAGACTCTTAGCTGCGAAAGTTCGCTGGATGATATACTGGTTAAAGCCCCAGTAATAAAGGTTAGCGACCCACATGCCACCAAGCAATACTGACAATCCCGGCAGGTCCCACCATGCATCATCTCCATTGGGGGTGATGAGTTCATTTTGTTGCAGAACCATGGAGAATTTCTCAGGCACCTTTTCATAAATATATTCCAGGCCGGCGATGACCCCTCCATCAGGCACCAGGGAGTCGAGGGCAATGAATGCGGTAATGAAACCCCCGATCACCAGGATGGTTACCTGTACCACATCGGTCCAGGCCACAGAGGAAAGGCCGCCCCAGAAAGAATAAATGGCGGTGAACAAAGCCAGGCCGATGATGGCAGTGATGATCATGCTGCCGTCACCGGTTCCCAGGATGGTGTCCAGGGCCTTGGCACCCAGGTAAAGTACCGAAGTAAGGTTGACAAATACAAAGAGAGCGATCCAGAAAACCGCCAGGATGGATTTCAGGTTGGAGCTGTATCTTTTTTCAAGGAACTCCGGGATGGTATATATCTTCTTTTCGAAAAAGATCGGCAGGAAGAATTTCCCCACGATGATGAGGGTGATGGCTGCCATCCATTCATAGGAAGCAATGCCCAGTCCGATGGCAAAACCGGATCCCGACATGCCGATCATTTGCTCCGCCGAAATGTTGGCTGCGATCAGGGAAGCCCCGATAGCCCACCAGGGCAAGGACTTACCTGCCAGAAAATAATCTTGGGCTGTGCGTTCTTCTCCTTTTTTCTTGCGCGAGACCCATAACCCGATGGAAACGATCACGATCGCATAAGCAATAAATACCAAATAATCCCAAAATCCAAAGCTCTGGTTCATAAGCAATAAATTTGATTCAGTATCACAAACCTAATTATTTTATTCAAAAGGGCGGCGGAAATAATCTTACAATGATCAAAGTCTTCCGGGCTTTTTTATGTGGAAAAAATGATGTTAATCAAATTTAGCAGTGTTCAGGTGGATCAGTTTATTTACAATTTTTCACCTGTAATACTCAAATAACTCTATTGATTCTAAAAACCATAAACTTTAGCAGCGGATATTTTCGTAAATTTGTCCTTCAAATTCTCCAGGCATGAAAAAAACATTTATCTATCTATTTGCCTTGTTATCAGTTATTTTGTTTTCATGTGGTGGTAAGAGCAAGCAAAGTGAAAGCAGGGATAGCCAGGTCATCAATCAGGATTTTGAAATGAAGATAAGCAAAGAAAAATTTGGCATGGTGGATGGATATGAGGTGGACCTTTATACTCTTGAAAATATCTACGGTCTGCAGGTCAGGATCACCAATTACGGGGGCATCATAACAGAGATCGTGGTCCCCGACAGGAATGGCAATTTCGGGAATGTGGTGCTGGGTTTCGACAGCCTGCAGCCTTACCTTGAAGAACATCCATACTTCGGTGCCATCATCGGGCGATATGCCAATCGCATTTCCGGAGGTAGATTCTCCCTGCTGGATAATGATTATTTTCTGGCAACCAATAATGGGCCCAACCACCTGCATGGCGGCATCCGGGGTTTTGACAAAGTGATCTGGGATGCCAGGCCCCTTTCGGAGTCTTACCGGGTGGGTTTGAAACTCAGCTATGTTAGTCCCGACAGGGAAGAAGGCTATCCAGGGAATCTTTTTGCCATCGTTACGTATTGGTTGAATGCTGAAAATGAAATCAAGATTGAATATGAGGCCCTGACCGATAAGCCCACACCGGTCAACCTGACCAATCATACTTATTTCAATTTAAGTTATGGGGAGGACGATATCCTCGATCATCAGCTTATGATCAGAGCCGATCGATATACCCCGGTTGATGAGAATCTGATTCCTACCGGAGAACTGGCTATGGTGGAGGGTACACCTTTTGACTTCAGGAGCATGAAGAAGATTGGGAAAGACATTGGATCCACCGAAGGAGGCTATGACCATAATTTTGTCCTGAACAACAAGGATTCGTTTACCAAGGTAGCCGAGGTATTTGATGCTGTCAGCGGAAGGCACCTGGAGGTCATCACCGATCAGCCCGGCATGCAATTCTATACGGGAAACTTTTTGGATGGAAGTATTCTTGGCAGGGACAGTGTTGTGTACAAAAAAAACTATGCTTTTTGTTTGGAAACTCAGCATTTCCCTGATTCGCCGAACCAGCCTGATTTTCCGAATACCATATTGTTTCCCGGCCAGAAATTCGTATCCACCACCATTTATCGGTTTTCCACTTCTAGAAAACAACAATTATGAAAAAAATATTTTTTGATATTCTGTCAATCTCTGCATTGATCCTGATCTCATGCAGCAATCCACCCAAATCATCAGTTCCTAAAATTGCTGAGGTGGCCTCATCTGACAAGCTGTGGACTGGACTTGCCATTAGTAAAGATGGCCGTTTGTTTGTGAATTACCCCAAATGGTCGGAAGGTGCAGATGTCTCAGTAGCTGAGATTGTCAAAGGGGAGGCTAAGCCTTATCCGGGTGATCGTATGAACAGAAGGATCCCTGATTCCAGCACCATCAATCGTTTTTCCTGCGTACAAAGTGTTTATGCCGATCACCGGGGTCATTTGTGGATACTGGATCCTGCCAATCCCTACTTCAAGGGTGTTGAGCCCACAGGTCCCAGACTTTACCGTGTGGATTTGAATACTGATTCTGTAAGCCAAACCTATACGTTTGAGAAGGAAATTTACAGGAAGAATTCATATTTCAACGATGTAAGAATTGATTCGGCGGGGAAGAATGCCTTTATTACAGACTCCGGAGATGGCGCGATTATCATGCTGGACCTGGAAAATGGCCATGCAAGAAGATTGCTTGACAAGCACCCTTCAACAGATGCAGAAACGGATTATCTTGTTATCAATAATGACAGCCTCTCCATTGAAGCAGACTCGGACGGCATTGCCCTTAGCAGTGATGGTGAGTTTCTTTATTATGCCGTCCTGTCGGGGCATAGCCTTTACCGCATTCCAGCTGCATCACTGCTGGACACAAACCTGTCAGATACAGACCTGGCTGCCAAAGTAAGAAATGTGCAGAAGATTGCAGCAACGGATGGTATGCTGTTCAATGATTTTGGAACTTTGTTCCTGGGCGGGCTGGAAAAAAATGCCATTTATACCTATCATCCTCAATCGGGCTATTCTATGTTGCTTTCTCATAGGGAGGTGAAATGGGCTGACAGTTTTGCCAGGGATGATGAAGGAAGCATATATTTTTCAACTTCACAATTGCATATACCCGATGCTGAAAAGGGGAGATTTAAGATCTTTAAGATCATTTATAATTAAGAAGTTTGTATTAAAGACCAAAAGAATGAAAAAAATATTGTACCTGCTTTTGATATCAATGCCTCAGCTTGCTTCCTCTCAGGGTCTGCCCGAGGATGTTTTCTACAAACACCTGGAAGGAAATATTAATAAAACCCTTTTTCTCTCCGTAAATCTTATTAAAACAGGGGATAGTCTGTTTGGGAACTATTATCACTGGTATATTGAGCACGAAGGAACAAATCAACCATCATACAGTGGGCCACAGATACCTTTGACAGGGAAAATGACCAGTCCGACGGAGTTTGTCTTGCATGAATTTGGTGAAAAGAATTCATTTTTTGAGGGGATTTTCGTTCATGGCAGCCGCCTGGAAGGTACCTGGAAGAATAAACAAACAGGCAAAGAACTTCCTTTTGAGGTATATGAAAAATACCCGCGGGGCAGCATGGCCTTTTCGGCGCTGAACATTAAATCTGAAGAAGAATTGGTCATCGAAGATCTTTCACCAGAGGCAAAACTGGATCTTTTAATGCTCAGTCCTTCGGATTTTCCTGTTTCGGCAGTATCAGATTCAGTTAAAAAGACCATTTATCATTTCTTTATTGATGATTACCGCCTTAACGAGAACCCTGGCCAGGTGCTGGAGAAGACTGCTTTTGATTTTTTCAGGCGTTACAGGGAATCCAATGAGGAGCTTCACCAGATGGGCCATGCTTTCAACTGGGAAAAGATCATCAGCATGGATGTACTTTTCAACGAGGATTATGTGCTTTCACTCGGTCTGATCAATTATGCTTTTACCGGGGGTGCTCATGGCCTGCAGGTAAACAAATATTTTGTGTTTGATCTGATCACTGGAAGTATATTATCTCTGGATGATATTTTTATCCCTGATTATGAAAAAGATCTGGACTCATTACTGAATCGTAAATGGCGCATCAAATATGATATTGCGGATGAAAAATCACTGGAAGCATCCGGGTTTTTTATGGATACCATCCCGGTATCCAACAATTATTATCTGAATAAGTCGGGGGTAAATTTTCACTACAACAGTTATGAGATCGCTCCATATTCCTGGGGACATGTTGATCTGCTGATACCTTACCGGGAACTGAAGGGCATACTGAAGGAAGATGGCGTTGTGAGAAGGATCAGGTAATGCCGGTCATGACTTCCTTCCGGAATCAATTCTGTTTTTTAACTATTTTTGCATGAGTCTTATATCCAGCCTTGAAATGAATCTACTTGAAATCATATTAAGGGTATTGACAATTGTGGGTGCGCTGGGGTTTTTCCTTTACGGGATGAAGCTCATGAGTGAATCCCTGCAGAAAGTAGCAGGTACACGTATGCGCAATATTTTATCGGTAATCACTTCCAAGCCTGCCAAGGGAGTCTTTACCGGTTTGTTCGTAACCGCTGTCATACAGTCCTCATCAGCCACAACTGTTATGGTGGTTAGTTTTGTTAATGCAGGATTGTTGTCTCTGGCCGAATCTGTCAGTATCATTATGGGAGCCAATATCGGTACCACCATCACACCCTGGTTGATCACCTTGTTGGGGTTCGGCAAAACTTTTGACATATATGTGGTATTGCTTCCCCTGGTGGCCTTGAGTTTGCCACTATTTTTTTCCAGCAGCTGGAAAAAGAAATCCTGGGCTGAATTCATTCTGGGTTTTGTAATCCTTTTCCTCGGACTGAATATGTTGAAAAGCAATGTGCCTGCCTATGAGCAGGGGACCTATTTTTTTGAGCAATTTTCGGCAGGTAGTAATGCTTCTTTTCTGAATGTATTGCTCTTTGCGGGTATTGGCTTGTTACTTACCATTATATTTCAGTCCTCAAGTGCCACCATTGCCTTAACATTTGTGATCGCAACAGAAGGCTGGGTATCTTTTCCCCTGGCTGCAGCCATGGTGCTTGGTGAAAACATCGGAACGACATCAACAGCAATCATTGCATCACTTGTTGCCAATGCCCCGGCCAAAAGAGCTGCCATGGCGCACCTTTTATTCAACCTGATCGGGGTGAGCGGTGCACTCATACTGTTCCGCCCCTTTGTTTTTGGTGTGGATTACCTGGTGATGCAGATCGACAATGTTTCAGCTTTCAATGCTTACCTGTCGATACCATTGGCGCTTTCTATCTTTCATACTGCTTTTAACCTCATCAATACCCTGATACTGGTTAACTTTATACCTTTTCTGGTTTTGCTGACTCGCAAGATAATACCAGCCGGCAATGAAGATAAGGTGCCTTACCGTCTCAAATATATCGACAGCACCGTGCTTTCCACATCCGAGCTTTCTTTGTTTCAGGCTCGCAAAGAGGTTAAACACCTTGCATTGCGTGCCAGGCAGATGTTCGATATCATTCCGAAAATGCTGATGGAGAAAAGATTGAAGAAGTATGACCAGCTTTACCAGTTCATTCTCAAGAACGAAGACATGGTAGATGATATGGAGATTGAGATTGCCAAATATCTTACCAGCCTATCCGACGGGAAGCTCAGCGATAAAAGCAACCGGCAGGTCAGGGCCCTGTTAAAGATCATCGACGACCTTGAAAGCATCGGTGACCAGTGCAATTCCATGGCCAGGATCATTGACGCGAAGAATAAACAAAATGCTTATTTCACACAGGATCTGCGGGATAACCTGAATGAGCTTTTTAATGCGGTTGATCATGCATTCGGGATCATGTTGTCCAACCTGGAAGGGGATAAAAGTCCACCTAATCTAAACGAGGCCAAAGCGGCTGAAGAAGTGATAAACCGCTTACGCAACAGGATACGCGAAGAACATATCCTCAATATCAATGCCGGTAAATATCCCTATCAAACCGGAACTTATTACAGCGAACTTTTTACTCTTTCGGAAAAAATCGGGGATTATATCATCAATGTTTCTGAAGCCCTTGATGAGATTTAGAGAATGTCAGGCGTAAGCGTTGAAAAACGTAAAATGTGAAAAGGATACTGATCCGGTTTATTATTTTTAGCAGAGAAAGAATTTCTTAAGCCAATTTAATATATTATTGCAACAATCCGAGCTGGCTCAGGTAAGACCAGCCATTGGCCCAATTGTATGAACCAAAAGCGCCCTTATAGTTCACGGTTTCAAACCAGGGGTTTGGATATCCGGCAAGGTTTTCATAAACATTTCCTTCCGGGATGGGTGAAAACTGCATGTCATCAATTTTGATACCAGGATCACTCACGGTATTTCCTGCCTCTGTAAAATAAGTCTGGAATTCTTCTTGCTCTTCGGTGATATCAACCCCGGCTTCCGCTTTTATGGTAAAGATTCCCTGAGGGGTATCATCGGCAATCTGAAAAAAGATATTATTCTTGATTTCAAGCCTGCCCTCCTCAAACTGCCGGTATGAATCATCCCGGTTGGGATTGAATTCAATTTCAACTCCCTTTCCCTGTTTCAGAAAGATGGAGTTGGCAAATTTTCCACCTGCATTGTCAAAGAAACTGATGAGGTGGTCCTCGATATCGCTGCCCCGCCCGATGAAGGTGGTATTGAAAACAACAGGGATTGAGTAAGGCATTCCAACCACCGGGTCTACACCGCCATCAGCCTCAATGAGCCTATCCCCGATTGCAGGATCCTCAACAGCCAGCCAGAACTGCCCTTTACCGCGGTATCCCATATCATAATCAAAAGCATCATCTCCGCAATAAGCAACGATGATGTGCTTGCAGCATACGGTTCCGCCAAAAAACTCAATCCCATCATCCGCATTGGAAACGATCTCCACGTGATCAATCGTCGTTCCGTTTCCAACACCCGCGAGTGTCAGTCCGTTGATTTCGTTACCTGCCCCAATATTTGTTCCTCCGTGCCTTATAGAAACATATTGCAGAATGCCGGAATTGTCCGTATCATCGTCCCCTCCGTATAAGCCCCTGGGTTCATCAATGGAGATGCCCTCAACATGGGCTTCACCACCATGGATGTTCAGTTTGGCGTTTCCAAGGATAATAATACCACCCCATAAGCCTTTGCTCAGGTAAGGAATGGAGCCTTCCAAATCGTCTCCTTCTGCGGTGAAAATGATGGGATCATCAGCCGTTCCCCTGGCGATAATCTTGCCTCCCCTGGCTATAATCAGGGCGCTGGAAGCATTGCCCTGCCCTGTTCTTGCACGGATCACTGTTCCCGCCTCANNGTCCGTCATTTACAAATACCTTTCCTTCTATCAGGTAGGATTTGTTAGATGTCCAGGTGGTGGTTCCTGTACCTCCACCACCATCCGAGATTACCACTGCGTCCTGATCAAGGAGGTAGTCGCTTTCACGGCAGGATGAAAAGATCATCATGAATAATAATGTATAAATGAATGCTGGGATGTATATTATTTGTTTTTTCATTTTCTTGTGATTAATCGATTTTGTATTCAAAGCTGAGGTATATATAGGCTTCCTTGGTGTCATTTTGTGCCAGCGGATACCAGTCCTGATAATTCAGGGCAATTTTTACCTGATTGATAGGCCTGTATTGCAAACCTCCGATAATGGCTGTTCCGTCATCTACCAGCTTCCAGGGTCTGTCGTCACCTTCAAGTTCATTGGATTCCAGGCGGTCATACCTTCCAAAAAACTGAAACTTATTATTGATAAAATAGGTAGCATAGGCTGAAAAACCTGTTTGGTTATGGTCTTTAATATATGCATCATTGAATTTTAAATTGTATTCGGCACCTATACTGAAAAAATCCCTGAACCTGTAACCCAGGAAGTTTGCCAGAACGGATTGTTTCACACCTTTAGATGTTTCATCATAATATACCCTGGCTACCAATCCGGGTATAGGGTTTACAGTCAGTCCGATCCCTCCTTTATATGTATTGTCGGCCTGTAACTGATTATAGCCCTCACCATTCATAATGGTAAAATCTGCGCTGATATACTCATTGAATTCATAGGAGACACTTCCTCCGATATCTGCACTGGGGCCGAAGCGGTGCTCATCCATGAAGGATTTATAGATATAGCGGTATTCCCAGAATTTTTCCTGTAAATTGAATTGCTTTAGCCCGATCAATCCGAAGCTGGCACTCAACCTTCCTTTATTATAGTAAAGTGCGGCAGTCTTGAAATATGCATAACGTTTAATAAGGGAATAGGCCGATTTATCATCAGGGCTCCCAATATCCAGCTTTGCCTCTACAGAAAATTCCCTGCTGAGCCGGTATTCATAGCCCAGATAGGCACGTTTTATCTCAATTGCTGAGTTGTCATTATCTTCAGTAATAGAAGTGTGGAAATTACTAAATACTTTTATGATCGGTGATCCATGTGGAGTAAACTCATTATTAGTAGTTTGTTGTGCTGACAAATGGCTTAATGTTGAAAAGTAGCCTGAGATTATTAATAAAAAGACAAGTTTTTTCATACAGAAAGTTTTGTGAAGAACTATTTTTAGGCTTTAAATTTGGCCGCAAGTTTAATTTGTTTTTTCAAGTTTAACAATTTGGCCATCTAAAATTAACATTAAATTAATATTGGATACAAGGTAATCCTTTACACAATATTTAATATTGCGGACTAATTTCACATAAAACCAAATGGAAAATATTTACTTAGTTCTTATAGCCTTTTTGTTTATTCTCGCCATCAGTGATCTCATGGTAGGCGTTAGTAATGATGCGGTTAATTTCCTGAACTCAGCCATCGGCTCGAAGGTTGCCCCGCTCAAGGTGATCATGTTTATTGCTGCCCTGGGCATTGTATTTGGTGCAACATTTTCGAGTGGTATGATGGAGGTGGCCCGGAAGGGGATTTTTCATCCGCAGTTTTTTTACTTTTCAGAGATCATTATAATTTTCCTGGCCGTCATGGTAACCGATGTGCTGCTTCTAGACATGTTCAATACCTTTGGCATGCCCACATCAACAACCGTTTCTATCGTTTTTGAATTGCTTGGTGCTGCCGTAGCCGTTGCAATGCTTAAAGCCCTAAGTAATCCTGAAACCATGGGCATTGGCGATTACATTAACTCAGGCAAGGCTCTTGCAATCATATCGGGTATCCTCCTGTCGGTGGTGATTGCCTTTACGGTAGGAGCTATCGTACAATATGTTGCCAGGCTTTTATTCTCCTTTAATTATAAAAGAAACCTGAAATATTTTGGTGCCATCTGGGGTGGGATCGCTATTACCGCCATCACCTATTTTATATTGATCAAAGGTGCCAAAGGTGCATCATTTATGTCGGAAGATACCAAGCAGCTTATCAGTCAAAATACTATGCTGATCATCGGGGGAAGTTTTGTTTTCTGGACCATTATCTTGCAATTGTTTACCTGGCTTACTAAAATGAATGTTTTGAAATTCATCGTGCTGGTAGGCACCTTTGCCCTGGCAATGGCTTTTGCAGGGAATGATCTTGTGAACTTTATTGGTGTTCCGCTCGCCGGCTATGAATCCTTTAAGGCATTTATCGCTGACCCGGGTGCTGATCCTAACATGTTCCTTATGGCCAGCCTGACCGGTAAGGTGAAAACCCCAACCATCTTTTTACTTATTGCCGGTTTGATTATGGTTGTTACCCTGTGGTTTTCAAAAAAATCCAGGTCTGTTACCAAGACTGAGATCAATCTTGCCAGGCAGAATGTAGGTTATGAACGTTTTGGTTCATCCATGTTTGCAAGGTCACTGGTGAGGTTTTCAACCAATACCTCCAAATCACTCCGCAAATGGATGCCCGATTCCGTGGTGCGTAAAGTTGAAAAACAGTTTGATGCCACGGAATATAAAAAACAACAAAAAGCAATGGGTGAGAATGCACCCTATTTCGATTTGATCCGAGCATCGGTAAACCTGGTGGTAGCCATNNTATTCTTATTGCTTTTGCCACATCCCTTAAACTTCCTTTGTCCACAACTTATGTTACATTTATGGTTGCAATGGGTACCTCTCTTTCTGATAAGGCCTGGGGACGCGAAAGTGCTGTTTACCGGATCACAGGTGTGATGAGCGTGATCGGGGGATGGTTCTTTACTGCCTTCAGTGCTTTTACGGCGGCATTCCTGCTGGCACTCCTGTTCTCATGGGGCGGGTTTGTTGCAATTATCATCATGATGCTGATTGCCCTGTTTATTGTGATCAAAACCCATGGACTGCATAAAAGAAGAGCCAGCGAGCAGCAAAAGCAAGAAGAATATGAAACCATAAACCAGGAAAACATACTGCAGAAATCTGCCGACAATATCATAGAAACATTGAGTGGAATGACCGATGTTTATAAGGAAACCATCGAAGCACTTGGAAAGGAAAGTCTGAAAAAGCTGAAAAAGGTCCATAAGAAATCTGAAGATATCAGTAAAAGTTCCAAGCGACTGAAGGATAATATCCACAGGATCGTGGATGAATTGCAGGATGATATGGTGGAAACCGGGCATTATTATGTTCAGGTACTCGATTATCTCAGGGAGATCGGCCATGCCACCAATTACATTACTGAGCCCGCTCTTGAACACATAATGAATAACCATAAAGGTCTTACCGACAAACAGGTAGAGGAACTAAATAAAATCCATGCGGATTTGGCAATCTATTCTTCGGAGGTGGGAAATATCATCCGGAGTAAGGACTTTTCTAAAGTTGACAAAATTGGTAGTGTTCAACAGGAATTGCTCAAATTGATCGATAACTGTCGCAAAAACCAGATCAAACGGATCAAAAAGTCAGAAACAGGGACCAAGAACAGCATGTTGTACCTGAACATTTTGCAGGAATCAAAAAACCTTGTGTTATTCATCATGAATATGCTGAAATCCTACCGGGATTTTGTGATCTATGACAACCAAATAAACGGAACAGGATCAGCGAAATAATCATCATATCAGGCGGTCAGACCGGTGTTGATCGAGCAGCCCTTGATTTTGCCTTGGAACAGCAGTGGGGTTGTTGGGGATGGTGCCCACTGGGTAGAAAGGCTGAAGATGGTCGAATCCCTTCAAAATACCCGCTCAATGAATCAGATTCCCCCGAATATGAAAACAGGACCGAGCTCAATGTAAGGGACAGCGACGGAACCCTGCTTCTTTACCTGGAAACCCTTGATAAGGGTTGCCAGTATACTTATAACATGGCCATTAAACATCATAAACCCCATCTTCTGGTGAATATGCGGGAAGAACACGGGTTATTACAGATACTCAACTGGATCAGGATGTACAACATCTCAGTACTGAATATTGCAGGGCCACGAGAGAGCAGTTATCCGGGAATTTTTGAAGAAACAAAAAAGTACCTTCATAATCTTTTTGTGTGCTGAATCTGATTAAATTTGCTTTTTATAAACCATCATTCGATGAAGGAAGATGAAAAGTTAAAAAAAGCAAGAAAGATATTGCGCAACTTAAAGGAAGAAGTGCTGCACATTATCACCGAAACCGAGACAAATGAGTATTGCAGCAACAGGCTTGCTTTACCATGGCTGGAAGAAGATGCAGAATATGCCATCAGAAAACTGGGGCTTCCGTCCGAAAAAGAAACATTTTATTTAAAAAAGGTGTACCGGGTCCTCGGGGAATATTCAGAAGAGATCCCACAATTAAGAAGAAAGCGAAAAACGCTCAAAGATCAAGTTTGAGCATTCTGTACTTATTGTTAAGATCCTTTTTAAATGTATGCCGGAATGATTGATAGCGGGATAAGAGATCCAGCAGTTCTTTGTGCATGTTCTCATTGATCTCAAAAAATATTCTGCCTTTCTTCTTCAGAAACTTTTCGGCAAACTCAAGGATGGCCCTGTAATACAGAAGAGGGGCTTCATTACATACAAATAAGGCTTCAGCAGGCTCATAATTAAGTACATTGGCCTGCATCATTTTCTTTTCCGACTCCCTCACATAGGGCGGATTGCTTACGATAATATCAAATGCAGGGGGGAAAGCTAGCGGGAGATTTTGTTCAAAAAGATCCGCCTTTTCAACAATAACTCGGCCCTGGTTAAGGCTGTTGTTCCTCCTTGCAATGTCAATTGCTACAGGACTGTTATCGATGGCAAATACTTTTGCATGGCTGATATTCCTGTCAAGAGCGATGGCAATGCAAGCGCTGCCGGTGCCTATATCCAGAATGTTCAGGCTTTTATTGCTGCCAGAAGCCTCATCAATGACCCAGTTTACCAGTTCTTCCGTTTCATGTCTGGGTATCAGCACCCCGGGTTCTACAATGATTTTGAGATCCTTAAAAGTGGTTTCACCAAGAATATATTGAAGGGGTATATGTTTTTGCAGTTTCAAAACTGATTTATGGATTTTAAGAATATCCGATTCACTAAGCCTTCCGTCAGGAGTGCTCATAATATACATCCTGTTAAAACCCAGCTGGCTTTCAAACAGCAAAAAAAGCATGCTTCGGGCTTCCCGCTCTTGGTATATTTCAGCAAGTATTCGCAGGTAATACCTGAAAACGTTAGCAAGACGATTTGAAGCAAAGTCCATACTGGGTTACAAAATTTAATTGTAAATTTGAAATGAATATTCCTGTAAAATTACAACATATATGAAAGGTGATGTATTAATTATCAAAGATAATCACAGGACGGCAGCCAGGCAATGTATCCCCTTCCTTTTACCGGAGATCAGGCAGTCTGAGAAAAAGTTTATGATCAGTGTGGCCGGGGAATCAGGAGCAGGTAAATCCGAGATCGCTGCTTCAATTGCTGAAGAACTTGAAAAGGAAGGCCTGAAAACTTTTGTTTTTCAGCAGGACGATTACTTCGTTTTGCCTCCAAAAACAAATGCTGAAAAAAGAAAAGAAGACATCCACTGGGTAGGGACAAAGGAGGTGAAGATCGATCTGCTTGACAGCGAACTTCAGGATATCAAAGAAGGTAAGTACAGAATTGAAAAGCCTCTGGTACTTTTTAATGAGGACAGGATCAGCTCAGAGGTGGTGGAACTTAATGAATTTGATGTGTTTGTTGCCGAAGGAACTTACACCACGCTGCTGAACAGAGTAGACTGCCGGATCTTTATCGATCGGAATTACCATGATACAAAAGCTTCCCGAATGGAAAGAAACCGGGAAAAACAGGATGACTTCCTTGAAAATATCCTTGAAATTGAACATGAAATAATTTCCGGGCACAGGGAGTTTGCGGATATCATCATTAGCAAGGATTTTGAGGCACAAAAAGTAAATTAATATGGCAAGAGAAATAAAACGTATTGCTATGCTCAGCACCCATGGATATTTCGACCCGATACCGGTGTTGGGCAGAACAGATACTGGTGGACAGGTTGTTTATGTTCTGGAGCTGGCGAAAGCATTGTCCAGTGTAGGCACGAAAGTAGATATTTATACCCGCTGGTTTGATCAGGATAAACCACAGAAGGAACCAGTTCCTAATTATCCAGACGTAAATGTGATCAGGATCAAAGCAGGACCCTGGGAGTTTATACCGAAGGAGCGGATATATGATCTGTTGCCCGAGCTTTCTGAAAACATGATCGAATACATTCAAAAGAACTGTTTGGATTATGACCTGTTCCACGGGCACTATATCGATGCTGGTATTGTTGCTCTCAATGTAGCTGAGCGATTGCAGAAGCCTTCATTTTTTACTGCTCATTCTATTGGGGCATGGAAAAAGGATCAGATGGGTGGCAATGAAATTGAGATGGAGGAGAAATTCAACTTTAAATTAAGGATTGCTGAAGAGTTGCGGGTATTCAAAAATGTGAATGCCCAATCAGTAACTTCTATTGTGCAGCTCGAAAAGATCAACGAGCTCTATAATTATTTCGCAGAGAATATTGAAATTATCCCACCTGGTGTAGATGTACATCACTTCAAGCCACTTCATCCTAATGAAAACCCCATACCTGTTAATCTGCCAAAAAAATACATCTATTGCATCAGCCGAATTGATACCAATAAAGGCCATGATTTTCTTTTGAGAGCCTTTGATATTGTGAGGAAAAAGCTAAAAGATGTTGATCTGGTTATCGGGGGTGGTTCCCCCAATCCAAAAGCCCGCGAAAAAGGTGTTTTCAAAATGATGCATGATATCATTGATGAAAGTGGAATGCAGGATCGTGTACATATTCTAGGATATGTGCCCGATGAAATGATGGCGCCTTATTACCGGCATGCACAGTTATTTGTTTTGCCATCCCTCTTTGAACCATTTGGGATGACTACCCAGGAAGCCATGGCCTGTGGAACACCTGTTGTAGCTTCCAAATACGGTGGCATCAGGAACTTTATCCGCAATCGTGTGGATGGTATGCTGGTAGATCCTTCAGATGCAGAAGAGTTTGCTGGGGTATTAATAGAGATTCTTTCCAATGATGATCTGCGTCAAAGTCTCGGCAGGGAGGGTTATGATACTGTACAAAGGGAGTTCAGCTGGGAAGCCATTGCTGAAAAATTTGTTAGTTTTTATCAGGGTTATTTGTAGGAAATAAAGCAGCGGTGAAAAAAGGCAGAGTGTATCTGATCAGCGGAGGCAAAGCCGCAGGGAAAACTACAAGCATCAAAGAACTTATCCAATTACTCAGGCAAAAGCAAGTGTCTGTGGGAGGTATATACTCCGAAGGATTTTGGGAGAAAGGATTTCGATCTTATTATGAAATTGTGGATGTTGAAAAAAATGAACGGAGCCTCTTATGCAGCAGAGAAAACAATGTTTCCTCCAGTGGAAAGGGAAACTTTTTATTTCAACCTGATGCTATCAAACTCGGAAACAAGATATTGTTGAGACAACGTGGTCAATATGATTTGATTGCAATCGATGAAGTGGGTTTGCTGGAAACAAAAAAACTGCTATGGCATGATTCGCTTCAGAATCTTCTTGCATGCGGACAGAATATGATATGGGCGGTAAGAGATGATTTTGTCGAAAAAGTCACCAGATTTTTCATGATCGAGGATGCTGTTGTTTTTTCCCTCGAAGATTATCCTCCAGGTTCAATATGTGATGTTATTGTTAAAAATATCCAAATGAACCTATGATCTATCTACTGGCATCTATCCTGCTTTCAACTTCCATTTTTGTGACCTTTAAATTGTTTGACCGCTTTGGTATCAGCAATAATCAGGCAATTACAACAAACTACCTTGTGGGTGCCCTGCTGGGTTTCTCGGTTCATATCGACAGCTATGATTTCATCCGACTGCCATCCGAGCCCTGGTTTTTCATGGCAGTTATTGAAGGATTTTTATTCATTGCAGTGTTTCACCTTTTTGCCCAATCCTCACAAAAGGCAGGGGTTGCCGTCACAGCGGTTGCCAGTAAAATGTCTGTGATCATTCCTGTTGTGCTGGGGATTATATTATATAAGGAGAGTGTTTCAGTTCTAAAGATAATTGGCATTACTTCAGCTCTGCTGGCCTTTTATCTGACCTTTAAACGGAATCGTATGTCATTTCGCTACAAGCGCTTTGCACTCCTTCCTCTGCTTTTATTCCTTGGCAATGGAACGGTTGACTCCGTTTTGAAGTATGCTGAACATCATTATATAGGGGATCAAACAGGCCTTTTTCTTTCCACAGTATTCCTGGTGGCCCTCATAACTGGCATTATTGTCAGTATGCTGAATATTTCAAAAGGTCGAACAAAATTGAAACTGAAGAATATTGTTGGTGGAAGCCTTTTGGGAATATTCAATTATTCAACCACATATTTTATTATGCTAGCTATGGCATATATGGAAAGCAGCGTGCTTTACCCAATTTTCAACGTGGGTATTATTTCCCTTTCGGCCATCATTGGTTTCCTTGTATTTTCCGAAAAGATCCGTACAATAAACCTGATCGGGATTATCCTTTCCATCATCGCAATTTTTGTTATTTCCTTTGCATAAATTACCTTTACAAATTATTCATATTTAGGTTTTGAATCAGCACGAGAAAGATACATATAAAACCATTAGCAGAAAAGGGGAGGGTTTATACAAGGAAAAGGGAAGCAAATTTATTTCTCTTGCTATACCTATAGAGTCGGAAGAAGAGGTGAAGTCGATGCTGGAAAAATTAAAAAAGGAGTACCACGATGCCCGCCACCACTGTTATTCTTTTTGCATTGGAAAAGATTACTCCTTTTTTCGTTACGGTGATGACGGAGAGCCTTCTGGAACTGCGGGTCGCCCCATCCATAACCAGATACTTTCCTATGAGGTAACCAATGCTCTCGTTGTAGTGATCCGTTATTTCGGAGGGACAAAGCTGGGAGCAAGCGGGCTGGTAAAGGCTTATAAAACAGCAGCCAGGGATGCCCTGGCTTCGGCACACATCACCGAAAAGTATATCCAGGACTATTACGAGATCATTTATGATTATCCTGAAACCAATGATGTGATGAAGCTGGTCAATGATGACATCATCAATGTAATAAGTCAGGATTTTGAAATAAAATGCAAAATGTATATATCTGTCAGAAAAAGTGAATCCAACAGAATATTTAAGACCTTTGAAAAGAATAATAAATTAGTTATTAATTATTTAAAGACCGTTTGAAATTTTTGCGTCAAATCCGGTAATTAAATACTGTTTTATCCTTCTTATATACGATAAAAAAAGTATAAAATCAATACTAAAAAAATTTTTTTTTTCACTTTTTTAGTCCCATATTTGTTTAAAGATTCGATGCTCCAATCAGTACCAACGATGATTTATATCGAACTCTAAACTACTGGCATTCAACTTTATATTGGTACGAGGATTTGTAAGTAATTTAAAAACAATTAGTTGCGGATGAAAAAAAATCATAATGCAGTCTGGGAGAATTGTCTGAAAATAATAAAGGATAACGTACATTACCAAAGCTTTAAAACCTGGTTCGAGCCCATTAGTCCTGTTAAACTGGAGAACAATGTTCTTACCATTCAAGTGCCGAGCCAGTTTTTTTATGAATGGCTGGAGGAGCATTATATAAACTTGCTAAAAAAAACCATCAAAAAGGAGCTTGGCATGGAGGGGCGGCTCGAATACAGCATTATTATGGACAACAATATTGATGACAAGAGCCCCTATACCATCAATGTACCGACTGCAAACAAGAAAGCCATTAAAAATCCATCCGTTAGCATGCCTATCGACCTGAACAAGGGTCAGTCAAAAGATATACCCAACCCCTTTATCATTCCAGGCCTCAAAAAGCTGAAGGTTCAGTCTCAACTGGTCGATTCTTATTCATTTGATAATTTTATTGAAGGCGATTGTAATCGCCTTGCCCGTTCGGCCGGATACGCTGTTTCCGAAAATCCCGGTAAGACAGCTTTCAATCCACTTCTTGTATACAGTGATGTTGGACTAGGAAAGACCCATCTGGTGCATGCCATTGGTATACAGGCAAAAAATAATTTCCCGGACATTACGGTCTTGTATGTTTCCACAGAACAGTTTATTGCCCAGTATATAGAATCTGTAAGAAATAACAACCAGAACGATTTTGTGCATTTTTACCAGATGATCGATTTGCTGATCATTGACGACATTCAATTCCTAAGCGGAAAGGAAAAGACACAGGATGTATTCTTTCACATTTTCAATCATTTGCACCAGAAAGGCAAACAGATTGTCATCACTTCCGACAAGCCTCCGGTTGAGATGAAGGGCATGGAGCCACGCTTGCTTTCAAGATTTAAATGGGGCTTGGCTGCTGACCTTCAGGTTCCTGACCTGGAAACACGTATCGCCATATTGCAAAAGAGATTATATAGCGATGGAATTGAGATGCCAAAGGATGTGGTTGAATATCTGGCCTATAGTATCACAACCAATATCCGGGAGCTTGAAGGTGCTTTGATTTCTATCCTGGCACAGAGTTCACTTAACAAGAAACCCATTACCATCGAACTGGCAAAGCAGATGATCGATAAATTTGTTAAAAATACAACCCGTGAGATCTCAATTGACTATATACAAAAAGTGGTTTGTGATTATTTTGACCTGCCATTGGATGTGATCAATTCCAAGACAAGAAAGCGGGAGATCGTTCAGGCAAGGCAGTTGTCGATGTTCTTTGCCAAAAAACATACAAAGGCATCACTGGCCACAATCGGTCTGCACTGCGGCAATAAAGACCATGCCACTGTATTGCATGCCTGCAGGACCGTGAATAATTTGATTGATACCGATAAGCAATTCAGATCCTACGTGGAGGAGCTTGATAAAAAGATCAAGCTTTAAGCGAACCTTTGATTTGTGTATCTGAAATAATTTATTTAATTTTATATTACTCGCATCTGGCTTTTTTGGCCGGAGAATATTAAGGACTAAAATCAATTGCTAAGATGAAGATATTATTTGTTTGCCTCGGGAATATTTGCCGTTCGCCCATGGCGGAAGGCATACTGAAAAAGAAACTGGAACAAAAAAATATAAATGTAGAGGTGGAATCAGCTGGATTTGAGTCATTTCATATCAATGAACCACCAGATAAATTGGCCGTGAAAGTTGCCAGGAAAAATGGCATCGATATTTCAAACTCCACCAGCAGATTATTTACAGCAGAAGACTTTGACAAGTACGATCGAATTTTTATCATGGAATCAGCAAACAACCGGGATATAAAGTATTTTACCAGAAATGAGGATGACCTCAAAAAGGTGAAATATCTCACAAGCATGATACATGGCAGAAATGAAGCAGTTCCGGATCCATATTCAGGGGATGAGAAAGGCTTTGAGAAAACCTTCAGCATCCTCGATGAAGCCTGTACGCGGATTGTTGAGAAGCTAGAGAATAAAGAAGAAATTTGATTTGAATACCCAGATTGACTTTTCACTGCCTTCGGCAGTCGACATACAACAGGCTGCCAGCCGGATCAAGCCCTATGTTCATCAAACCCCACTCCTTCAGTCACGTCAGTTGAACGAGATGTTCGGTTTGAACATGTTGTTTAAATGCGAAAACTTCCAGAAAGCCGGAGCTTTCAAATCCCGCGGGGCTGTAAATGCTGTATTCTCTTTAAAGGAAAGTGAACTCAGGAAAGGCATCTGTACCCACTCCTCAGGAAACCATGCCCAGGCATTGGCCAGGGCCGCAGCCCTGAGAAATTGCCGGGCTTATATCGTGATGCCGGAAACCAGCCCAAAAGTAAAGATTGATGCTGTGCGTCAGTATGGTGGTGAGATAAGTTTCTGTGCCCCCAACTTATCTGCCCGAGAATCGACTTTAAAAAAGATTCAGGAAAATACAGGAGCGATCGAAATTCACCCATACAATAATTTAGAAATCATCACAGCCCAGGCAACAGCTGCACTGGAGGTTTTTTCTGAAGGCCTGCAACCTGATTTTATCCTGGCTCCAGTGGGCGGGGGAGGCCTTTTATCAGGAACTGCCATTGCAGCATATTATTTTAGTAAAAATACTAAAGTAATAGCAGCAGAGCCAGCCGGCGCTGACGATGCTTTCCGGTCTTTTTATCAGCGGAAATTCTTTCCTTCCCATGAACCAAAAACCATTGCAGATGGCTTGCTTACTTCACTGGGAACATACACTTTTCCGATCATCCTGAAGTATGTGGACGATATTCTGCGTGTACAGGAAGATAGCATTATTGAATCCATGAAACTGATCTGGGAAAGGATGAAGATTGTTATTGAACCATCTTCTGCCGTGGTGCTTGCGGCAATTATGGAGAATCCCGGAATCTTCCAGGGTAAAACCCTAGCTATGATCCTCTCGGGCGGCAATATCGACCTGAATAAAATACCCTGGTTATGAAAAATAAAGGAAAGCTTTATCTCATTCCTTCCTCCTTGGGTTCCCAACAAACAGAACATATTCTGCCCGCTGGCAACCTGCCTGTAATTGAGGATATTTCCATTTTTATTGTCGAGAATATCCGCGCTGCAAGGCGATTTCTGCGGAGCATGGGTTACTGGAAGGATTTTGACCAGGTACAATTTTTTGTTCTTGATAAAAGAACCCGGGAACTGGAAATGCAAAACTTTCTTCAGCATATCAACAAACAGAACATCGGCCTTTTGTCCGAAGCAGGACTTCCCTGCATTGCAGATCCCGGTGCTAGTATCGTGCGCCTTGCCCACAGCAAGGGCATCGAAGTGCTTCCACTGGTTGGCCCTTCTTCCATCATGCTGGCCCTGATGGCATCAGGATTTAATGGACAGCAATTCGTGTTTCATGGTTACCTGCCCATACGGTTAAACGAAAGGGAAAAGAAAATCGCTGAGATTGAAAAGAATATCTACTGGGAAAAACAAACACAGATATTCATTGAGACACCTTATCGCAATATGCAAATGCTTAACTCCCTGATAAAAGTTTGCCGGAAAACAACATGGTTGTGCGTTGCATGGGATCTGACACTTCCTTCACAAGTAGTAATCTCTAGACCGATTGAAAAGTGGAGTACACCGGAATTCAATCTGCATAAAAAGCCTGCTGTATTCCTTCTCTATCAATAATTTCAATTAGTTTTGTAATATATTCTATTTGGGATCGTCTCACTTAAAAACAACAGGGTTGGAAGAATTTATACTGCAAACGCGGGATCTTACAAAGAAATACGGCCGGCTGACCGCTGTTGACAAACTGAAGCTGTCTGTACCTAGGGCCTCCATTTTCGGTATACTTGGTCCCAATGGCAGCGGTAAAACCACCACACTTGGGATGCTCATGGATATAACGAAGCCAACAACCGGCTCTTTCAACTGGTTCAACAGAAAACCATCGGGAGAAATCCGGAAAGATATTGGAGCCATTATCGAAACACCAAACTTTTATCCGTATCTAAGTGCCTGGCAAAACCTGAAAATAATTTGTGATATCAAAGGCCAGGCTTATGATGAGATTGAAGATAAATTGGAGCTTACTGAAATTATTCAGCGGAAAAACAGCCGTTTTAAAACTTTTTCACTGGGGATGAAGCAACGCCTGGCCATCGCAGCTGCTATGATCGGGAACCCCAGAGTCCTGATCCTTGATGAGCCAACCAATGGCCTCGATCCAAAGGGCATTGCCGAGATCAGGAGGATCATCCTTGAAATCGCACAAAAAGGGATTACTATTTTGCTGGCAAGCCATCTGCTGGATGAGGTGCAGAAAGTTTGTACACATGTGGCAATCCTTGATCATGGAAAAGTACTTAGCCAAGGGCCTGTGGAAACGGTATTGAGTGAAAACCCGCTCATTGAGCTGAGAGCTGAGGATATGTCAAAGCTGAAAATGATCTTGGACCAGATGGAATGGGTGATGCATTATAAGGAAGAAGCCGGACTGGTGCTGATGAGCGTTAAAGACAAGATGAAGGCCGAAAATGTGAATCAACTGCTTGCTGAAAAAGGAATTTACCTTCAACATCTGGCCCTCAGAAAGAAATCGCTTGAAAATTATTTTCTCGAAACACTGGAAGCCAATGTTCAAGCTGATTAAAATAGAGTGGCAGAAAATATATGCATACCGGACTTTCTGGGTGTATATGATCTTGTTTTTTGCAATTACAGCACTGGTGCTGGCAGGTGTTGAGGGATTCCTGAATGCCATCACTGAGAATTCACAGAAAGAATCCGATGTACCGATCCCAAAATTCTCCGTATATACTTTTCCGTATATCTGGCATAACCTTGTTTTTCTTGCATCTTTTCTGAAAATCATCCCAGCCTTGCTTCTGATCATACTGGTTACAAACGAATACAGCTTTTTAACCGTGAGACAAAACATAATTAGCGGGATCAACCGCACTGAATTTGTGCTGGGAAAGGCCTTGCTGGCAGCTTTTTTAAGCCTGGCCATTGTATTGTTCATTTTCGTATGTGGCCTCATACTCGGGTTAATTGACAGCAAAGAGGCAGGGATGGGTCAGATAAGCGAAAAAACGATCTTTCTTTTTACATTTGCCTGGGAACTGATGGTTTATTTCCTCTTTGCCATCCTCATCGGATTGCTTATAAAAAAATCCGGTTTTGCTATTGGTTTTCTGCTGGTTTACACATTTTTAGTCGAACCTTACCTTGAATATCAATTGCCCGGAAACTGGACCAGGATTTTACCCCTCAATTCGCTTAGCAATCTTATTGATGTGCCTAATACCTCGCTGATGCAGTTGTTTGGGATCAATTTTCGCTCTTATACTGCCTGGGAGGATTTCCTGGTGAGCATTATCTATGCTGCTCTGTTTCTCTTTGCAAGCATTTACTTGTTTCGTAAAAGTGATTTATAATTTTTTTTTGCAACTTGATTATCCTGATAAAAATTGTTTAAATTTGATCTAAACAACAAGAGTTTATTGAATAATTTAAATAATTTTGCATTCATTATAGAAACTCCTCTTAATGAAGAAAAATTTTGACATCCTTGGTAAAGAGTCTTTTACGGAGTTTCGGATCCCCTGGTACAAACGATTGTTTGATATTGTATTCAGTGCCCTTGCCTTAATCATTCTTTCCCCCTTGATACTGATCATTGCTTTGTTGATAAAAATTGAATCGAAAGGCCCGGTATTTTATGTAGCAAGAAGGATCGGAACAGGATTTGAATCATTCAATTTTTATAAATTCAGAAGCATGTACCTTGGTTCGGATGAAAAGAGAGCTGATCTTTCGGAATTCAACCAATATCTTAAGAATATCCACAACAAGGGGCAGGAAGAAGAAAAAGAAGTTTGCCCTGAATGTGAAAAACTCGGCTACCCCTGTTCACCACTCTTATATATTGACGGCAATCAAATCTGTGAGAATTTTTATCTCTATAAAAAACGACTTCATAATAAAAAGGCTACTTTCTTTAAAGTCAAGAATGATCCGAGAGTAACAAGAATAGGTAAATTTATACGTCGCCTTCATCTGGATGAATTGCCGCAATTTATCAATGTTTTAAAAGGCGATATGTCAATTGTAGGGAATCGTCCCCTGCCACCTTATGAAGCAGAACAGCTGACCAGCGACCAGTGGGCTTTGCGTTTCCTTGCGCCTGCCGGCATTACGGGCCTGTGGCAGATAACGGGTACCAACGAACTGCTTGATGAGGAAAGGAAGAATCTGGATAATAAATATGCCATAACGGCATCCTTCTGGTATGATATGAGGATTATCTTTCGGACAATTCCTGTTTTATTTAGAAACAATGAAGATTTGTAAAATTTGCGAATTTATTGTAGGCATTCTGGCAACCCTTTGAGTTTTTTCTTGTTTATTAAAGGTAACGATATATTATGAAAAGAATATTTTTACTGGTTTTTGCTCTGGTTTTCTCAAGTGGCTTGTCTGCTGACAAGCTAATCCTGATAGATAATAATTCCCTGGAAGAAGCCAGGGAGATCTTCAGCAGTAATAGGCTTAAAGTTAACTTTTACAATGATGACTTCATGATCGCGACCCTTGAAGGCAACTCCCTGCCAGGTTATGATTATGAAGTACTTACACTGGATGCTTGGAAAGCAGGCCAAGCCTATCATATTGTTTGGCCACGTGAATCAAAAGAGATTTATATGGAGCGAATATCAGACCTATCAAAAGTACTTAAGGAGGGAAGGGATTATTTGATCCTCGAAACCTCATACATGTATGCAAAAGATATCGTTCCACCGGTTGAACATGGGATTGTTGCGCTGCAAAGCACACGTGCCCGCCTCCTACATAAAGAGAGTATTCCCAAAACTGAGATTGTATCGAATCCATTGATTACAGATATGCTGACCCAGGTTGATGCAGATCTCATTCAGGGTCGCGTACAGCACCTTCAGGACTTTGGAACAAGAAATTGTTTTGAACCCGAATCTGTTCAGGCGCAGAACTGGATTAAAGAACAATTTGAAGCGCTCGACCTAGACGTTGAACTGCATAGTTTTACTGTTTGGGGCCAGGATGTAAGTGATAACGTAATTGCCACAAAAACAGGCCTCACTTATCCCGATGAATATGTAATCATCGGTGCCCATTATGATTCATATTCATGGTCAGGTGATGCACCCGGTGCAGATGACAATGCATCTGGCACAAGTGGCGTTTTGGAAGTTGCACGTATCCTGAGCCAGTATGATTTCGCGCGGAGCATCATATTTGCAGCCTGGTCGGGTGAGGAATATGGACTCTATGGAAGTGGCGCCTGGGCATCTGAAGCGGCTTCAAATGGGATGAATATCCTGGGATATTTTAACATGGACATGATCGGCTACCTGCACCAGGGTGACGAGATCCATACCGACATGATCGCTCCGTCCTCCGCACAAGAACTGGTAGATTTTTATACCACCACCGTCGAAACCTATCTGCCCGACTTTGAGGTGGAAGATGGTATGCTCTCCGGTGGTGATTCCGATCATACTTCCTTTAATAACAATGGTTATATGGGTATCTTCCCTTTTGAAGACAGTCAGAATTATAGCCCTTATATACATACCAGTGATGATATTGTCGGATTGAGTTTTAACAGCAATGAAATGGCCAGAACTTTTACCCAGGCGATGGTTGCTTCATTATCTGCCAGGTCAATTGTTCTGGGCTATACAAGAGTGAATGAAAAGGAGGATGTTACCGGATTCAGTATCTATCCCAATCCAAGCGATGGTATTTTCCATGTATATGCAAAGAATTCGGAGTTGAACAGGATTGAGATCCATGACATTACCGGCAAGACTTTACATACTTCTGAAAAGATTAGCGAGACTTTTAATTTGAGCTCTTATCCTGAGGGAGTTTACTTTGTTAGGTTGATTGGTCCTCAGGAGATACATACCAATAAAATCATAATTCGTTAGGTTTTTGATTACTTATTCAACTTTTGGACCCGCTGTTAAGCCAACAGCGGGTTTTTACTGCCTGCTTTTTGCAAGTTGGCAGGCTTCATACAACCTGGCCAGCAGTTGTTAGTTTAACTCACTTTCAAACTGCAAGCTAACAAAATGGGCAAACTGGTTTTTGCTGGCCTGGACCATCTTATTCGCTGGAAAATCATCAACTTCTCGATTAAGTACGAATTCAATATCAAGCCATTTCTTTTTGGGTTTGATGGCTATGAAGTTTATCTCCCACCAGAACAAAATAGCATTCTTCACGGCATGAATATTAAAACGATAGTCATGCAGAAGCTTATCACTCAACTGCAGGTAAAGGTTGAATTAGATACATCTTTATTGATAAAATGCATATTCACTCGGTATACGACGGAGCTGTGTTCCTAGTTACGGTTTTTGAAATGGCGCATGGATTCTGGACATTGCCAGCTCATGAGAGATAATCTTCGTGTTATTCTTCCATCAGCTCAAAACCAAACTCTTTGCCTTTTTCAATCGCTGGAATGCCTTCCTTCATCCACCTGGGAGCGGGTTTGTCTTTCAGGAAGTGATCAAAAAACTGTTGCATTCGAATGCTTAGATCTTCCATGTCTGCCCTTCGCTTCAGGTTGTGGGGCGCACCATTGTAGGTCAGCATCCATGCTGGTTTGTTAAGCCTACGCATGGCCACAAAAAGTTCAATTCCCTGGTACCAGGGAACAGCCCCGTCGGCATCGTTGTGCATAATAAGGAGGGGGGTATTGATGTCGGGCACCATGAACAGGGGTGAGTTTTCCAGGTAATGTAGAGGCTTTTCCCAGAGTGTACCGCCAATCCTGCTCTGACTCTGCTCGTACTGGAACATTCTGCTCATGCCTGACCCCCAGCGGATCCCCCCATAAGCGCTGGTCATATTGCTGACAGGTGCCCCCGCTTCAGCAGCAGCAAAAATATCTGTTTGTGTTACCAGGTAAGCTACTTGGTAGCCTCCCCAACTCTGACCCTGTATGCCCATTTTTTCCTTATTTACCCAGGGATTTTCAGCAAGCTTAAGGGTACCGCTCATTACGGCATCATAAGCACTCTGCCCAGGATAGCCCACGGTATATTTAATGTTGGGAATAAAGATCAGGTAGTCATTGCTGACATAATAGGTGAAATTTATCACCGAACGGCTGGGCTTGGGCTCATAATGATTGTGCAGTCGATCGGAGTATGTTTCGTAAAAGTATACGATCATGGGATATTTTTTATCCAGGTTAAAGTCTTCGGGTTTATACAGAAGACCTTCAAGTTCAAGGCCATCCAGCGAAGTCCAGTGTATGAGTTCTGCAGTACCCCATTTATATTTTTCTTGCTGGGGGTTGGCATGTGTGAATTGCACTGGATCATGGAATTTGGCCCCGCTTACCCACAGGTCGGGGTATTTGCTAAAACTTTCCTTTGCAAAAACGAAAATACTTGTGTCACCTGCTTTTTTCAACATCGGAAAACGATAGTCTTGGAAAAGCAATTGTTCCGTATTCAATGTTGAAGGATTCAGGTAGTAATATCCTGCAGCTTTTGTTTTCTCATCAAATGCCGAAAGCAGTATCTGCTCGTCAAGATTAATAAAACGAGCCTCGGGATCTGTTTTGATATAGCGGAACCTCATTTTGTCTTCCCTGCCCCTGGTAAGCCTAAAAGCTTCCTCTTTGCCTTTGGGATCGAATTTCCAGATATCAAACTTATCATAGATAAGTACAAATTCATCATTTTTACTCCAGCCAGCTATTCCGTGCGGATTTGGGAGATAAGCAAGATCGAATTCTTCATTATAGAAAGGAATATCCAGTCCGCAGCTTAAACACCCGTAAGTCTTCTTACTGATATCATATATTCTCCAAGTACTGTCGTTGGTTTCATACCAGAGTATATATTTTTCGTCCGGAGATAAAATACTATTTGACTGCACCTTATCCAGTATTTTTGTCTTTTTTCCGATTTGTTGATCAACAAGATAGGCGTCGTGATATCCTGCTGCTTCCCAAGACATAAGCCTGTGGTAGGGGATTCTTGTTTTTGCCAGTGCATAATTTCCATTAGCTTTCAGGTGAACATTAGCATTTTGCAGGAGGGTGTCTTCCAGTATGACAACTATATTACTTTTCAGGTGGTATACCGAAAGATAATTGCGGTTTTTCTCTGTTTTGAGGCGTTTCAACTGATGGGGTTGTATGAGGTCATCCTGCCAGTTCCAGATATCCACCCTGACCTTTTCATCAGCTGTCAAAGTGTCCTTGGGTTCGGGTTCCGGCCTTGGGGCAAGTCCAAAATACATGCGCTTCCCATCATCTGAAAAACTAATATTGCCATGTTCGCTTACCGACCAGTTTGCCGGTATAAAATCATGGTTTTTAGGTATGGTATTCCTCACTTTGCCTTCTTTACAGAGATACAAATCATAAACCTTAAGTTTTCCTGTATTCGATGAATAAATAAATGCCAGCATGTTGCCATCCTTGCTGAAGGAAAGCTTCTTTGCTACCCCTTCTTCGGCAAACAAAAGCATTTCATTTTGTTCCTGTGTTTGAAAGTGGTAGACCCTTGTCGAATCAACAGAGTCGTTTGTTTGCATGATGAAAGCGATGTTTTTGCCATTTTTTGAAATGCTGTAATCCTCAACATTATTGTAAACAAATTCATTTCCATTGATGGGATTTATGATATGCAGTTCAGCGGCTTTTTTATTGATCTTAAGCTTTTTTCCCACTTTCGTGGAATCTTTAGCAAGTGTTGTATCTTGATCTTCCCTTTGTTGCGTTTTAAGCAGGAAAGCGATCCAGTCGGAGCTTTTTTCAGCTAGCTTGAAAGACTTTAGTTCCGGGTACTTGCTGATTGAATCTTTTGACAGGTGCCAAATCCCCAGGCTGTCCTGGGGCATTTTATCCATTTTGACCTTTTTTAGTTTACACTGTCTGATGGTATCATATTGGGGTTTGATTCTGAAAACAAGGAGTCCTGATCCCGAAGTGAACTCTGCCCCATAGCCCCGGGCCACACTGTAAGTTTTTTCCGAAAGGATATGATAAATGCATAATTGCCCATCTCCTTTTTGGGGGTTGATCTCATAAGATACCCAGGCTCCGTTATCTGATACCCTTACATGTTTAATATCTCTCCACGAATCATAAGCATCGTGCTTAAGCGGAACTTTGGGAGGATCCTGCGAAAAGACGAACAAAGGAATAAAAAGGATGAATGAAATAAATGTAAAGCGCATAAGAAGTGGTTTTGTTTTTGATCATAAACAGAGATCAAATTTACCGATTCTTTTCCGGAATTCGAATATGAAATATGAGCAAGTTGTGCATTCTCGTAATGCTTGATAATCATACATTAATTTTATGTTATTTAAGCTTTTATATAGAATGTGTTTAAATTATTGAGTAAATTTGTACAGTCAAATATGAGTATTGGAAATAACGATAAAGAATTATAAATGAGCTATATTAAGTTCGATAAATCAAAATTAATTAACTTGGAATATTCCCTGGGTAAGGAACTTGTCAGGACCAGTCGGTCGGGTGCCTATGCATCCACTACACTGGTGGGCTGCAATACCCGGAAATATCATGGCCTGCTGGTTGCTCCGCAGCCAGGAGTTGACGATGATATGCATGTCCTGTTGTCGGGCCTTGATTTGACAGTCATACAGCATGAAGCGGAGTTTAATCTGGGAATTCGTAAATATCCAGGTGATGTTTACAACCCAAAAGGCCATAAATACATTCGTGATTTTGAAGCAGACCCTATTCCACGAATTACTTATCGCCTGGGCGGCGTGGTTCTGGCTGTTGAAAGACTTTTCCACACCAATGATGAACGCATTTTGATCAGATATTCCTTGCTTGAAGCCCATTCTCCCACCAGGCTGCGGTTCAGACCTTTCCTGGCATTCCGAAATATTCATCGTCTTACGCGGGAAAATATACACTATAGCAATAAATTTCAGCAGGCTCGGAATGGCATTATTGTCAGGATGTATGAGAATTATACTCCTTTGTATATGCAGTTTTCGAAAAAACCCGAATACACGCATGTACCCGACTGGTATTATAACATTGAATACTTCCGCGAGCAGCAAAGAGGATACGATTACCAGGAAGACCTTTACGTTCCAGGGTTTTTTGATATATCGATTAAAAATGGGGAAAGCCTCATTTTTTCTGCAGGACTGAGTGAAATTCATCCCCCATCATTGAAAAGGACTTTTGATGCTGAAGTGGGTAAACGAATTCCTCGGAATAATTTTAAGAATTGTCTGCTGAATTCTGCTCAGCAATTGTTGATCAGACAGAATAAAGTGAGCAGTGTAATTGCCGGTCTGCCATGGCATGGAATGCATGGCAGGGATACTTTTATTGCTCTTCCTGGCTTGTGCCTTATTCACAGGGATTATAAAACATTTAGGGATGTAAGTAGCAGCATGATTAAGTACATGCAGGGACCACTTTTTCCCAGTCACTTTGAAAATGGCCAGTTGCAATATTACTCAGCTGATGCTTCCCTTTGGTTTATCTGGGCTCTACAGCAATACTACCTGATCTCCGGTAAAAGAGCCAGGATATGGAAGGATTATGGTAAAGAAATCGTGCAGGTATTAAATGGTCTGAGAGAGGGGATTGCAAAGACGATCAACATGGATAAAGATATGCTGATCTATGCTGAAGACGAGCTTATTCCGCTAAGCTGGATGAATGCCCGCGTGGATAGCAAAGCAGTGACACCCCGAAGAGGAAAGACCGTTGAACTTAATGCCCTCTGGTACAATGCCATTTGTTTTGCCCTTGAATTGGCTGAAAAAGAAAACAACAAGGATTTTATACAGGCCTGGAGTGCCATTCCGGAAAAGCTGGCTGATTCATTCATTTCAAACTTCTGGAATGAAGACCGGGAATATCTTGCAGATTTTGTTGGAACCTCAGGTCCCGACTGGAGTGTGAGGCCCAACCAGGTGATAGCAGCTTCTCTTGAATATAGCCCCCTGTCCGGGCTGATGAAAAGAAAAGTATTGCAGGTGATTAAAGGTGAATTGCTTACGCCCAGGGGGCTTCGTTCGCTTTCACCTAAAAACCCCGATTACCGGGGACGTTGTGAAGGAGTTGCAAAGGATCGCGAGTCCTCCCTCCATCAGGGAACTGCCTGGCCATGGTTATTAGGGCATTATGCCGAAGCAAGCCTGAAGTTGTACGGGAAGCAGGTTGTGCCGGATATTGAAAAAGTTTTAACGGGTTTTGAAGAAGAAATGACCGAAGACGGTATAGGCAGCATTTCAGAATATTACGCAGGAGATCCGCCCTATATGGCAGGAGGTACGATCTCCCAGGCATGGAATATTGCCGAACTGTTGCGCATCGATTACCTGATGAAGAAGTATAAAAATCAAAAGGAGGATTAATAAATGAAGATACTGATGTTTGGCTGGGAGTTTCCTCCTCATATAACCGGGGGACTCGGAACTGCATGTTTCGGGCTTACAAAAGGGCTGGCAAAGCATAAAGTAGATGTTATGTTCGTTGTACCGAAAGCATATGGTGATGAAAGCCAGGAGGCTGTCAGGTTGCTGAGTGCAAGTGATGTGGAGATCAATGTTGAAGACCAGGAATACCAGGATTACTGGAAAAGGATCTCGTACATGGAGATCGGATCAAACATCATACCCTATGTCGGGCCGGAAGAGTTTAAAAGACTCGTTGAAGAAAGCGAGCTTAAGAAGGAATTATCGGGAAGTAATGTTTTTACCCGTAAATACACTTTCAGCGGGAAATATGGCAAGGACCTGCTGGAAGAGGTATCCCGCTATGCGCTCATTGGATCGGCAATAGCAGGCAAAAGCGAGTTTGATATTATTCATGCCCACGACTGGCTCACTTATCCGGCCGGTATTGCTGCCAAGTATATCAGCGGAAAACCATTGGTGGTGCATATGCATGCTACTGAGTACGATCGCAGTGGGGAGAATGTCAACCATAGCGTTTTTGAGATTGAAAAAAAGGGTATGATGGAGGCCGACCGCGTAATCACAGTGAGTAATCTGACAAGAAAAACGGTGATCGAAAAATACGGGATAAATCCCGAAAAGATCGTCACTATTTATAATGCTGTTGAACCAACGGATAAGAGTCACCTGGAAAGCATCAACAAAGCGGTCCCTGAAAAGGTAGTGACCTTTCTTGGCCGCATTACCTTTCAGAAAGGTCCCGACTATTTTGTTGAAGCTGCGAAAAAAGTTATTGATAAGGATTCTAATGTTCGTTTCGTAATGGCTGGAACCGGCGATATGATGAATAAAATGGTGAAAAGGGTGGCGGAACTCAAAATAGGGACCAAGTTCCATTTTACCGGATTCCTCCGTGGCCCGGACGTTGACCGTATGCTTGCGCAAAGTGATGTATTTGTAATGCCTTCTGTTTCGGAACCCTTCGGGATTGTTCCTCTGGAAGCCATGCGCTCAAATGTACCCGTGGTTATCTCCCGGCAGTCAGGTGTGGCTGAAATACTAAAACATGCCCTGAAGGTTGATTTCTGGGATGTGGATGCCATGGCTGACTGTATCTATGGCCTGATCAATTACGAAGGACTTTCACGGATGTTTCGCAAGTATGGTAAAGATGAAGTTGACAATCTGAAATGGGAGAATGCAGCTTTTCTTACCAAAAATGTTTATTTAAGTTTATTGAATTAAATCCAACTGATTAATGAGATCTATTTGCTTTTATTTTCAAGTCCATCAACCTTATCGCCTGAGAACCTACCGTTTTTTTGATATCGGTGAGCAGCATAATTATTTTGATGAGATCAATAATGAATTCATCATGAAAAGGGTCGCCGACAAATGTTATCTCCCGGCAAATGAAACCATATATAACCTGGTAAAGAAGTATGGCGGTAGATTCAAGGCAAGTTATTCCATTTCGGGAACAGCCATGGATCAGTTCGAACAATATGCCCCGGAAGTATTAGAAAGTTTCAAAAGGCTTGCCGAAACAGGTCATGTTGAGTTTCTTGCAGAAACCTATTCACACAGTCTGTCTTCCCTTAAAAGCAAAGAAGAATTTATTCAGCAGGTTGACATTCAGCGGAAATTGATCAAAAAACATTTCGGCCAGGAGCCAAAAACCTTTCGCAATACAGAGTTGATCTATTCTGATGGTATCGGAGAAATGGTTTCTGAAATGGGCTTTGACACCATGCTTACCGAAGGAGCTAAGCATGTGCTTGGATGGAAAAGCCCCAACTATCTTTATTGCAATGCCATCAACCCCCGGCTGAAAATGCTACTGAAAAACTTTAGTCTGAGTGATGACATCGCTTTCCGCTTTTCGCAAAGGAGCTGGCAGGACTGGCCCCTTACAGCAGAAAAGTTTGCCGGCTGGCTTCAGCAGATCGACAGCAAAGAAGAGATCATCAATCTCTTTATGGACTATGAAACTTTTGGTGAACACCAATGGCCTGAAACAGGCATCTTTGAATTCCTGAAAGCACTGCCCGAAAAAGTCTTCGAAATGACCAACTTTGGATTTTCTACACCATCCGAAGCTTCCCGGGAGCTGCAGGTGGTTTCTGCTATCAATGTTCCTTACCCAATTTCCTGGGCTGATGAAGAAAGGGATCTCACAGCATGGTTGGGAAATGACCTGCAGGATGAAGCTTTTGATAAACTGTATGAAATTGAGCAAAAAGTAAAATACTGCGACGATCCTGACATCTTGAGGGACTGGCATTACCTGCAGACAAGCGATCATTTTTATTATATGTGCACCAAGTGGTTCTCCGACGGGGATGTGCACAAATACTTCAATCCTTACGGAACACCTTATGAAGCATTTATCAATTATATGAACGTCCTGAGTGATTTTATCCTGCGTGTGAATGCTTGCTACGATCCTGTGAAGGCTCGTGTGGGTGAGATCCGGGAGCAGGGATCACAGCTTGCATCAAAAGTTAAATCTTCTGCCAAAAGACAGACCGAAAAGTCAATGAAAAAGCTTCGTTCTAAGATTGATGATTTTAAAGCACAGGATGCTGGTATTGAGGAGATAGCCAGACTTTCCAATAAACGGATCAAGGAAGTTCTTAAAATGGTC
>NPIE01000290.1_pt1 | contig 104042 bp, 88 predicted proteins | sample 8637661 | NCBI WGS metagenome assembly NPIE01 (sample SAMN07420842, study PRJNA396082) | bioreactor metagenome | isolation source: sample BA12 brine-fed electro-methanogenic bioreactor BA | place: Japan: Kochi | collected 2016-12-09
GGTTTCCCCACCGGGGTGCTGCGGATATTTCCCTGAGAACAAGGCCAGGCACTTACATCTATCGATGCGGTGATTGTCAGGCTCCTGTCTCAGTCGCACTGATTAGTTTTTCGGGGAAAGTCCGAGAGGGAATACCGGCTGCTGGCCACCCTTGAAGTCGAGGATGAACCCGTAATAGTCCAGTGGATATGTTGTTTCATCACAGGGCACGAAACGGAAATCATACATCCCTGGTTCCAGGTCGTGGAGTCGGTAGTGGTCTCCGGTGGTGAAGGCCTCTACCTCCAAAAGATTGGGTCCCCACTCCCGTTGATGGGGCGGCGAAGCTTGAATTTGACAGAAGTCGTGTTCCGTGTAATTGATGAACTCCACAAACGACGGTTGTCTTTGACAACCGCTGCTGAGTAGAAGCCCCAGCAGCAAGATAATTCTCGTCAGTTTCGATCTCATGCGCTCAAACTCCTCCTAAAAATAATACTTCTATGCAAACTCTTTTCGTACCCTCAACGTTTCAGCGCCTGCCACATCCCGCCGTATGGTTGGAAGGGAAACCGTTTTGGACGCCTGCCACATGATAATCCCAATCAGTTTCACCAGACACATTCATAACAATGCGACAAGCTGAGTGGGGACAGTAACCATTCGCCCAGTAAATATCACCCGAAGTGGCTCTGAACCATCCTTCCCATTGACGACTGCCAGGCATCTGCCACTCCGCACTGGCAGCGGGCTCCAGGCAACAGAGGTAAAGCCCGTACGTGTGGTACCCCCACCCACTTCCAAGCAGATCCAACTGATCAACGCCCTTCTCTTGCAGTAAGACGTTGAAATTTGATGTTAATTCGCGTAACTGCTGCTGGGAGGCACCTTCACGCCGTGCCTGCTCAACTTGTCTATCAAATTCCAATAACTGCTTCACCTGCGCTTCTGAATGCCCTTGCTCCAAGAGTCGCTGGGCTAGTTCTTCCCGCCCTCCTAGTAACTGGGCTTCCACTTCGATGTCCTGAATCACGTCTTCCAGCGTAGCGGTCTCTTGCGCCACCCTGTTCATTCGTAGTCTCTGGTTAAACGCCGCCGTCGCTGCTTGTAGTTCTGCTACCGAGGCGCCCTCACGGCGCAGATCTTCAATTTGTGCGTCGAATTCCAGCAGGAGATTCACCTGTTCTTCTGCATGCCCTTGCTGCAAGAGCTGCTGGGCCAGCTCTTCCCGCCCCCCCAGTAACTGGGCTTTATTTTCTACAACTTGAGGTGTGTTGGCCTGCGCCCAGGCTGTGCCTAGCGCAAGCAGGGCGACCAGCACCACGGTTATAAAACAGAGCTTCCTCATGACTTACCTCCCTTGCGTGGGATTGGATTTTCGTACACCGGAACACCCGATGACACTATCCAGTCTATCACAGCGCGAGGGGCGTTGTCAATCCTGGAAATCCACCATTTTTCTGTGGTAAATTCACACGTAGAAGCGCTACTTTCCTCTTTCTTCTGGTGGATTTCCACCAGAAATGCCTCCCAGGCGTGGCCCGTCAGGATCAGCGTCACCGTCTTGGGCTACCCGGTGCGCATCCGGTGAAATCGCTCCCCCCACTTACTCGCTTGCGATGACCAGCAGATCCTCAGGCCCGAAGACGTGCTTCGCAGTAAAGGCCACCCAACGTCCGTCCGGTGAGAGGAGGGGCTCGGGGTAGGCGCCGGCGTAGTAGCCTTGGGGCGTATAGGACAGGTACGGGCGGACGCACCTGAAGGGATCGCAGGTCTCACGTAGGATTTCCCCGTCCGAAGTGTAGGTTCCGCTGTGCCCGCTCTCGACGTCGTAGAAGCGGGTCTCGCTGGGGGTGCCCGGCTCCCACTCTCCCTCCGCGCTGTAGCCCCCGCCGCACCAGGTGCGATAGAGAAGGGTTTGCTCGTCCACCCAGCCCAGGGGCTCGTACTGGCAGCCCCGGATCTCCGCCATGTTCTGGTAGCTCTTCACCATCCCTGCCAACAGACCGGGCCGCTCTACGATTTGCATCTCCACGCCCGGCAGCGCTTCTGCTGCGGGCCGGTAGCGGATGAGCAAAGGGGTGCCCAGCAGCAGGACGAGGATGCCGGCCAGGAGATAGAGGTGGCGCCGGGTGCCTCCTTGCCGGCGATGGCGCAGCACCAGCCAGATCAGCCCCATTCCGGTCAAGAGGAGTGCGGCTGTCCCCAGGATTGCGAGACGCGTCGCGTCGCTCAAGAGCTGGCCTACGAGGAAGAGCGGGAACCAGAGTAGGATCATCCCGTTAGGGGGCTGACCGGCAAAGGCCAAGATTACTACCCGCAATAAGACTCCTGTCACTATTGTCAGCCAAAAGGGGGCGGTGATGAGTACGACCAGAGGGATCAAGAGCGAGAGCGCCTGGGATTCACGCTGGTTATTCATGAGCAGACCTCCAGATTGGGCATACGCTAGAATTCTAAACGCCGGGGTGCTGAATAGACTCAGCCAGAGTCGTCGCGCCGGAGAGAGGTAGACCCGGCGTAGGGCACGCCCTACTTGCCGTGCTTCCCCCAGGTCGCCCAAGGCTGCCGCCTGCGCCGCCTCCATGTCCAGGTCCCGGGCCTCATAATTTGTTACGGCTTCCTCATAATGGGCCTGGATCTCACTCCGCACGCTAAGAGCAACGTCGTGAGGTAGGCTCTTCAGTGTCACCTGTAGCCACTGTTCCAGATTGGTTACCTTCATTGTGCTGTCTCCCCCAGGACGGTGTTGACTGCCTGGACGAAGGCGAACCACTCCCGCCGCGAGCGCGTCAGTTCCTTGGCTCCCATCTCCGTCAGGCGGTAGTAGCGGCGCTCGCGTCCATCTACCGTCGCGGTGTACGCCTCGATAAGGCCCTCCTGGGCCAGCTTGTGCAGCGTGGGGTAGAGACTGCCCTCTTGGAAATCCAGCACGCCCTCGGAGCGTTCCTTGATCTCCTTGGCGATCTGATACCCGTATCCGGCCCCGTTAGCCAGCGCGTTGAGGATCAGCAATTGCAGGTTGCCCTTTACACTCATCGGCGTCCTCCTGACTATACATAGTTTGTATAGGTATAATACCTCGAAAACCTATGCTTGTCAATAGCAGGCGATTAAGGGGCTGGGAAGTGGAGTGTCGCTTACTAGGGACGCGGCATTTCCACTCCTGCGAGAGGGTGGTGATATGGATTTCCCGTTAATTGCGGGGATACGGCGGGTGGCGAAGTCCCGCTCAGGACGCGGCGGCTTGCTCGGCGAGGGCGAGGGCGCCCAGGACGCCCGCCCGCCCGCCCAGGGCCGGGGGGACGATGTAGGCGTCGATCCCTTCGGTGAGTTCCGGCGCGGCGAGGTAGCCGTTGAGGAGCTGCTGCACCTCGGTGCGGATGCGGGGGAAGAGGTGCTGTTGCTGCATCACGCCGCCGCCCAAAATGAGACGCTGGGGCGCCAGCGTGAGGATGTAGCCGGTGAGGGCCAGGGCGATGTACCGGGCTTCGAGGGGCCAGGCTTCGTGCTCGGGGGGGAGCTCCGCTCCCGGGCGGCCCCAGCGCTCCTCCAGCGCCGGCCCCGCCGCCAGGCCCTCGAAGCAGTCGCCGTGGAAAGGACAGCCGCCGGCGTAGGGATCGGCCTCCCAATCGTGGGGCAGGCGGACGTGGCCTACCTCCGGGTGCAGCAGCCCGTGGAGCAGGCGCCCCTCCGCCATCACGCCCCCGCCGATGCCTGTGCCGATGGTGAGATAGAGGAAGGTGTGGAGGCCCCGGGCCGCGCCCCAGCGGTACTCGCCCAGGGCCGCGCCGTTGACGTCGGTGTCGAAGCCGACGGGCACGCCCAGCGCGCGCCGGAGGGGGCCGACGACGTCGGTCTGCTTCCAGCCGGGCTTGGGCGTCGTCGTGATCCGTCCGAAGGTGGGGGAGGCAGGGTCGGGATCGACGGGGCCGAAGGAGGCCACCCCCAGAGCGGCGAGCTTCACGCCCAGCGCCGCCTGCTGCTCTTCGAAGAAGCGTAGGGCGCGGTCCAACGTCTCCTCCGGCGTGGTGGTGGGAAAACGGGTCTCCGCCCGCAATTCCTCCGGGCCCGTCCCCACCGCACACACGAACTTCGTCCCCCCTGCTTCGATACCGCCGTAGATGGTCATTCTTCCCTCCAGAAGCGTCATCGGTGTTCTGCCATCAGCGCTGAGATAAATGTCCACGAGCGCACGGGTAACCTTACCCCGTGCGCTCGTCTATTATAACCAGATCCGGGTGCAGGTCACGCGCCTAGTTCGAGGGTCTCCTCCAGGGCCGGCCCCAGGGACCAGAGAGCTTCGCCGCCGTTGCTGAGGAGGGTCAGCACCACCTCTTCCTGGGGGAAGTAGCTGGATTGAAAGCTCACGCCGGGGTCCTCGCCGACGACGAACCAGCGCCGGGTCTCGCCCTCTGTGGCGGTGAGCCAGACGCCGTAGCCGTAGTGGGTGTAGGGGGCATCCCAGCCGGTGGCGATGTGGGGGGTGAGCATCCGCTCGGTCATGGCGGGGCCCAGCAGCCGGTGCGCCTTCAGCGCCTGCCAGAAGCGGGCCATGTCGGGCGCCGTGGTGTAGACGCCGCCGTCGGAGCCGCCGACGATGGGCACGGTGAAGATGTTGGTCCGCCAGCTTCCATCTGCCTCCGCGATGTAAGCGTAGGCCGTCCGGGGCGGCAGCCGATCCATCCAGAAGTAGCCCGAATCCGCCATCCCTGCCGGGGCGAGAATGTGCTCCGCCACGTAGTCGGTGAAAGACTGTCCGCTGAGGGCCTCGACGATCAGTCCGAGGACGATGTACCCGCCATTATTGTAGGAGAAGCGGGCGCCCGGCGCGAACTTCATCGGCTCCTCCCGGAAGAGGGGCAGGAAGTCGGCGAGGGTGCGGATGGTGTAGGTGGGGCGCTCCTGCCAGAGGGCCTCGTAGTCGTCCATCGTCTCCTCGTCGAAGTAGTCGGGGATGCCAGAGGTGTGGGTGAGGAGCTGGTGGACCGTCACCTGTGGGTCGAAGTGGGGGAAGTCCACATCGAGACAGTCGCGGAGCAAAGTCTCCGGCGTTAGCGCGCCCTGTTCCATCAGCTGGCAGATGGCGACACTGGTGAAGATCTTCGCGCCCGAGGCCGTCTGGAAGCGGGTGTCTGCGCGGTTGGAGATGCCTTCGGCGCGGTTAGCGTCGCCGTAGGCGCCCTCGAAGAGGATCTCTTCTCCCTGGCTGAGCCTAAGCGCGCCGGTGAAAGGCTCCTTTTCCTGTTGTGCGGTGATCAGACGTGTAAATTGTGCGGTATCGAATTTCATTGTTAACTTCTCTTTCCTTGTGAATTTGACAAATGAAACGGGCTGCTTATACTGTATATACTGAAACTATACCTAGCGATTGAACGGTAGGAATGGACACCAGCGAAGGCTATTGCAGAGAAACCCTGGCGGATGGGGTTGTCATCTTCCGTGTTCGCAGCACCGACAGAGAATGCATCGATGCCCTCTTCGAAGATGTGGCAGCGGTCTTTGAGGAGGCCTGCGAAGAGGACCGGCCCGCCTACCTGGTCTACGATGTGCGCGCACTCACCATCCCCACCGCTTACGCCGTGCGCCGGGCGCAGGATCTGGCCCGTCTGCCCCTCCCCACCTTCTGGAAGGTTGCCACCATCGTTGGCAATGATTTCGCCACCAGTGTCATCAACTTCATTCGCACTGTCTCCCTGCTCTCTTCCGAACAGTACGAGCGTTCTCGCGTCTTCAGCGCCGAGGGGGATGCCCTGGAATGGTTGCGGGCTGACTGAAGTTCGTCGGGGGTTAGCCCGGGCCGGACACGGCGTCCGACCCGGGTTTCTTGTTCTTTGCTCTGTTATTCGGCTGCTGCCTCCTCAGCGACGCCGTACTCCTGTTCCAATATCTTGCGGAACTGGCGTGTGTAAAGATCGTAGTAGGCCCCGCGCGCCCGGATGAGCTCCCGGTGGTTGCCCATCTCGGCGATGCCCCCGTTCTCGATGACCAGGATGCGGTCCGCGCCCTTGATAGTGGAGAGTCGGTGGGCGATGACCAGACTGGTCCGGCCCGCCATGACCGCCTCCATTCCCTTCTGAATGCGTGCTTCGGTCAACGTGTCCACCGAGCTGGTCGCCTCGTCCATGATGAGGATGTCCGGGTCGGCGAGGACGGCCCGCGCCAGGCTGATGAGCTGCTTCTGACCCACGGAGAGTAGGTTGCCGCCCTCCCCGACCTCCTCGTCGTAGCCGCGTTCCAGGGCCGTGATGAAGTCGTGGGCGTGAGCCACCCGCGCTGCATCTTCCACCTCCGTGTCGGTGGCGTCCAGCCGTCCGTAGCGGATGTTCTCGCGCACGCTGCCCGAGAAGAGGTGCGGCGTCTGCAACACCATCCCGATGCGGGATTGAATGCCGTGCTGCGTCAACTCCGTGTAATCCACGCCACCGATGCGGACCACGCCACTCGTCGGCTCGTAGAAGCGGGCCAGCAGATTCACGATGGTCGATTTGCCACCGCCCGTCGGTCCCACCAGGGCGATGCGCTCGCCCTGTCGGACGTAGAGGTTGAAGTGCGAGAGTACCGGCTTTTCTTCTTCGTAGTAGAAGCCCACGTCGTTGAACTCCACGTCGCCCAGCAGTGTGCCAGGGTCGATGGCGTCCTCGCGGTCCACCACGTCGGGTTCAGCGTCGATGAGCGAGAAGACCCGCTCCGCCGAAGCCACCGATTGCTGCATCTCCGCGTAGACCCGCGCCATCTCCTGCACGGGCCACATCATGAAGGTCACGTAAGAGAGGAAGGCCTGGATACCACCAATGGTGATGCCCATCACTTGGTTCTGCAAGCCGCCGTACCAGATGATGGCTCCCACACCCAGCGCGCCGATGAGCTGAATCAAGGGCAGGAAAAGGGCCGAGAGCCACGCGGCGCGGTAGGCGGCCCGGTACATGTTTGAGGACTTCTGGCTAAATTCCTCCAGGTTGCGCTCCTCTCGCACCAGGGCCTTGACTACGCGGACGCCGGAGATGTTCTCGTTGTAGGCACCCGTCAGCTCCGAGTTCAGCTTGCGCACTCGCCGGTACTCGACAAGGATCCGCGTCTTGAACCAGATGGCCAGCCCCAGCATCACCGGTACCAGGGCCAGGACGATGAGCGCCAGCCGCCAGTTAATCAGTAGCATGAAGCTAATGGAGGTGATGATGTTGAGCACGGACCAGGTGACGTCCACCAACCCCCAGGTAACCAGCTCGGCGATGCGTTTCGAGTCCGACGTGACCCGCGACATGATCCAGCCGATGGGGGTCTTGTCGAAGTAGGAGAAGGAGAGCGCTTGCAGATGGTTGAAGAGCTTGCGTCGCATGTCGTACTGGACCCGTTCGCCCAGCACCCCCGCCAGGTAAATGAAGCCAAAGACGGTGATGGCTTGGGCTACGGCCAGCAGACCGTAGCGGGTGACGAGCTCCATGATCCGCTCGACGTTCCCCACCACGATTCCCTCGTCAATAATCTGCTTGCTCAGGTACGTGAAATAGGAATCGAGCACGGAAGTGCCGCCGATCATGATGACAAAGCCCAGTACCCAATACCAGTAGGGCTTGACCTGTTGCAGAATGCGCAATACCACCTTCCCATTGAACTGGGTGGTAAACTCTGCTTCTTCGAATTGTTCGTAATTGGACATTTGCTAATCCTCAATAACTCAATGAGCCCTGAAGGGCAGGGGGATGCGGTCAGAAACCGCTTCCCCTGCCCCGGTCACCAGGGTTCTCGTCCTAGACGAGGACGCCGGCGACCTCCTGTTCTACCTCTTCGTCGATCTTGACCTGCAAATCGTAGGTCTGCCGGTATAGCCCCTCCTGGGTCACCAGCTCTTCGTGCGTTCCCTGTTGGACGATGCGTCCCTTGTCCAGCACGAGGATCAGATCGGCGTTCATCACGGTCTGAATGCGATGGGCGATGACGAGACTGGTGCGGTTTGCCATCAGGCGCTCCAACGCAGCCTCGATATGCATCTCTGTCTCTGTGTCGACAGCCGATGTCGCGGCATCCATCACCAGCAGGCGGGGGTTCTTCAGCAGCGTGCGCGCGATGGCGATGCGCTGGCGCTGACCGCCGGAGAGCGTCACCCCCTTTTCGCCGATGATGGTCTGATAGCCCTCAGGGAAGCCCAAGATTACCTCGTGAACGGCGGCAGCCTTTGCTGCCTCGATCACCTCTTCCTCCGTCACCTCGCGGCCCACGCCGTAGGCGATGTTCTCGCGGATGGAGCGGGAGAAGAGGAAGGGCTCCTGCTCTACGATGCCAATCTGCTGTCGCAGATAGTGCCTCGGGTACTCCCGTAGGTCGACGCCATCCAGCAGAATCCGCCCCTCCTGGTAGTCGTAGAAGCGCAGCAGCAGGTTGACGATGCTGGATTTACCGGAACCCGTAGAGCCTAACAGGGCCACCGTATGCCCCGACTTGACGTGGAAGGAGATGTTGTGCAGCACTTCAATGGGTTCGGGTTGTTTTGCCGTCTCGGTTGAAGTCGGCTTCTCCTTCTTCTCCTCTGTCTCCTCCTTCACCGGGGTTGGCTCGTAGGCGAAGTTGACCCTCTGGAAGGTGATCTCGCCCAGTAGCGGCTGTTCGGTGAGGGCTTGATTGCCTGATTTGATGTCCTCACGGTCCTCGGCCAGGATGTCGGCCACACGTCGGTAGGAGACCAGCCCCGTGGAGACCTGGACGATGAGCCGGCCCAGGTTCCGCAGCGGCCAGACGATCCAGACGACCATCCCGCTGATGGCGATGTACGTCCCCAGCGTGATCTCACCTCGCATGGCCATGAGCGCGCCGGTAATCATCACCAGCAGTGTCTGACCGGAACAGAGGATGTCGGAGACGGGCCAGTAGAGGGAGTGCATCACCAGCAGCCGCTTGCCGAGCTGATACTGCTCCCAATTCTCTTTTTCAAACTTGTCGATCTCGTAGGGCTGCCGGGCGAAAGCCTTCACCACGCGCACCCCGCTCAGATTCTCCTGGAGGGCCGTCGAAACCTTGGCCTCCTGGCTCTGGTATTTGTCGTAAGCCTTGGTGACCTTACCGAAGAAGAAGTAAGACATGATCACCACGGCGGGCATAATCACGATGGAGAGCAGCCCCAGGCGGGTGTTCATGCGCAGCACCATGGTGAAGTTGATGACGAAGAGTGCGACGATCCGCCCGATGCCGATGGCCTGATCCGCGTAGAAGCGGCGCAGGGCGTCCACGTCCGAGGTGGCCCGCTGGATCAGCTCGCCCGTCTGGGTGTGATCGTGATAGGCGAAGGAGAGGCGCTGGATGTGGTCGAAGAGGTAGTTGCGCAGCCGCACGGTGATGCCCTCCGCTGTTCGCGCTGACCAGATGCCCCGCAGGTAACTGAAGAACCCTTCGCAGGCCGCCAGAGCCACGAACCCCAGGGCCAGGGCCGGCAGCTGCGCCAGCCCCTCCCCGGTGGTGAAGACGTTGTCGATCACGTACTGGAGCAGCAGATAGGTCAGCGTGCGGGCCGCGGCTGCAATCGCAATGCTCAGCAGCGCACCCAGGTAGAGGCCCCGGAAGCCCGTCATCATCTGCCAGAGCCCCAACAGCCGATTCTGCGCTACGGCTTGCCGCAGATCGAAGGCCAGCTGCTTGACGAAGTGGCGATCTAGCTCCGGATTCAATGTTTGCAATTGTAAACTATTTTCTGCCATGTCTTTACCTCACAAATGGAACATGACCTGTGTCGTCGGATTATATGCGTGGGGTATCACGTGTTTGACCACCCACTTCAGTGCCATACCGGCCCAACTGCGAGTCCGGTGTAGTCTCGTTAAAGAACGCTGGACGAGCGTTCGCGAATGTTGCTCGGAAGACATTCAAACCCCCCATCGGTTGTGGAGGGGTAACGTGCATTCTACCCCTCCAGAGTTTGCGTGCTGAGATCCTCGCCCGCACGCAGCTCTTTCTCGTAACTCACGGACTGACGTTCGACGTACATGCCCGCTTTCTCGTAGAGGCGGGTGGCGCCCGTGAGGCTGGCTGCATCCACATCCAGGCCCACGCGCTTCCGCCCGCGCCGGTAGAGGTCGCCGAAGCACTGGTGCAGCAGGGCCAGTCCCAGCCCGCGCCGGCGCCAGGCTCGGCGCACGCCCAGGGTGTTGACCCAGCCCAGGTTCGGATCCTCTGTCATGCGATTGCGGCACAGGCAGATCGCGGCGATCTCCTCGCCGTCCATGGCCAGATACCAGAGCCGGGGATCGTATTCGGGATCCGTCTCGATCCAGTGCCGCCACTGTTTGAGGCTCTCCTCCACCGGACGCTCGACGAAGCCCCAGTGGTCTCGGAAAGCATCCCGCGTGGCGAGCATCACATCCTCCAACTGGTGATCCTCGAAGGTGCGGAGTTCCAGCCCTTCGGGCCAGACCGGCTCCGGCGGTGTCTCTTCCAGCTCGGTGATCATGCGGAAGAAGTAGCGTGCCTCCTGGAATCCCTGAGCTTTGAAGAGCGCCTGGGCGGGTTCGTTGGTGGAGAGCGCATTCTGGAACAGACTGACCCGGCTGCCCTCCGGCGCCTTGGCGAGTGCCTCTCGGGCGCGGCCCTCGGCCCAGACCATCAGGATGGTGCCGATGCCTTGGCCTCGATAGTCCGGGTGAACCCGGCCCCAGCCGTAGATGCGGATATGAGGGGCGCTATCCCAGACCTCCACGTAGCCGATCAGCTGGCCATCGGGCGCCCGCACGATGCGGGTATCATGCTCCAGGCGGAAGGTGGGGGATTCCCACTCGCTCTTGATATCCTCTAAAGAGACCGCCTCTTTGCCCGTCTCTTCCAAGAAGCAGAGATTGAAGAGGGCCACCGCATCGTCCAGATCCGCCATCGTCGCCGGCTGCAAAACCCAGCTCCGGGGTTCACTCACCAGTTCTACCTGTTCCATCACGCTGATTTCCTTTCCCATCATGCTCCTCCTGTAAAGTGCTGAGTGCTGCTCATCGTTTCCAACAAAAAAGGCCGTGGCTGGGGTCCCACGGCCTCGTGATGATGAGTTGCTGACACGAAAAAGAGCCGTGGGGAGCGCAGTCGCCCACGGCCTGATGTTGACAGTTACATTATGTCAACCTTCGGAGAGGCGCACTGCGGCTAGGCAGGCAACGCTACCGCTATTCGCGACGCGAAGTCGAGCCATGAAGACGTTGTTCACAGTGCTCACCTTACTACCTCCTTGAAGTTTGATGTTCTCATTGTACCGGAGGGCCCAAAATTGTCAACTCTCGTTGGAGCCTCTCCGGGGAAGGGGGCGGTGTGCCCGCGACCTCCCACCATAAGGATAGCGGAAAAGAAGCGGGGGCGCATCGGGCAGGTGGCGGGTTCTCGCCCTGGTCAGGTGGATAGGTTTGGGAGGTGCGAAGGCGATTTCGTAGCAGGTCGCTGACCGNNTGAAGCGCGAGCCAGGCATTCACCGGGGTTGACGAAGCAAGCGCTCTGCACCACGAGCCTCACAGGGGGGGCGCAGAAGCCCGCTGAACTGCTACGAATGCCCCGAAGGCGCGGCGCTTGAATTTCGACCGGCTCCGGGTATAATGCGCACGTTGGGGAAGTGTCGGAATGGGCAGACGAGCATGACTTAGGATCATGTGCCGCAAGGCGTGCGGGTTCGACTCCCGCCTTCCCCATGCAAGAAAAAAGCCGGTCGAGCTTCCTCGACCGGCTTCAGTGTAGCTACGGGGGCAAGCTATGCCGAGAGCGCCTCCAGCGCGTTCTCCACGATGCCCGCGAAGGAATCGACTTTGAGGCTGGCACCGCCCACAAGCGCCCCGTCGATTTCCGGCATGACGATGAACTCCGCCATGTTATGCGGCTTGACGCTGCCGCCGTATTGCACGCGGATACTTTCCGCTGTTTCCTCGTCGTAGAGCTCCTGAAGGACCTCGCGGATGGCCTCGCGGATGGTGCGGTCGGCATCCTCAGGGGTGGCTGTGCGACCCGTGCCGATGGCCCAGATGGGCTCGTAGGCTAGGACCAGCTGGCGCGCTTCCATGGGGGTTAGGTCCGCAAAGGCGCCCTCAATCTGACTGCGTACGAAGGGGACCGTTTCACCGGCTTCATTCTGCTTCAGGCTTTCCCCGATGCAGACGATGGGTGTGAGGCCGTGGGCCAGGGCTGCCTTGATCTTCAGGTTGACGGTTTCGTCCGTCTCGCCGAAGTACTGCCGCCGCTCCGAGTGCCCAATGATCACGTATTGTGCCAGCTCCTTGACCATCTCGGGCGCAATCTCACCCGTATAGGCCCCCTTTTCCTCCCAGTAGAGGTTCTGGGCCCCTACGCCGATAGGGGAGCCCTGAAGCGTCTCGGAGACTGCGTGGAGGGCAGTGAAGGTCGGGCAGACGGCGAGCTCCATCTCCTCGGGAGCGATAGCTCCCAGGCGCTCCTTCAGCCCCTGAGCCAAGGCTATCGCCTCGGTGACCGTCTTATGCATCTTCCAGTTACCGGCGATGAATGGTTTTCGCATGGTATTCTGTCCTTTCTTGTGGCTTGCCTGGTGCAAGCACAGTTTTACGGTAGGCTATTTGTCGTCCAACGCGGCGATGCCTGGCAGCGTCTTGCCCTCCAAGTACTCCAGACTGGCTCCGCCGCCCGTGGAGACGTGATCGATCTCGTCCGCTACACCCGCTTCCCTCACTGCCGAGGCTGAATCTCCGCCTCCCACGATGACGGTGGCGTCCAGGTCGGCCAACATTCGGGCGATGGAGAAGGTGCCCTCGGCAAAGGTGGGCATCTCGAAGACGCCCATAGGGCCGTTCCATGCGATCGTTCGCGCTTCCTGCAGGAGCTCCTTGTAGTGCGCGATGGTCTCCGGGCCGATGTCGAGAATGCGCCAGCCGCTGGGCACCCCCTCCACCGGCACGACGCGGACGTTGGCGTCATTGGCGAAGGCGTCGGCGATGACTGCGTCGGTGGGGAGTTCCAGCTTGCCCGAGGCGGTATCCAGTAGATGACGGGCCTCGTCCAGTACGTCGTCCTCGACGAGGGATTCCCCCATCTCCAGCCCTTTGGCTTTCAAGAAAGTGTTCGCCATGCCGCCGCCGATGAGAATGCGATCGGCTTGGTTGATCATGGCCTCGATGACCCCGATCTTGTCGGAGATCTTGGCGCCACCCAGGATGACCATGTAGGGACGCTCGGGTTCGCCGGTGGCCTGCCCGAGGAACTGGATCTCTTTCTCGATGAGGAATCCGGCGACCGCGGGTAGGTACTCTGTCACGCCGACGGTGCTGGCGTGCGCCCGGTGTGCGGTGCCGAAAGCGTCATTCACGTAGACGGTGCCCAGCTCTGCTAGTTGCTTGGCGTATTCGGGATCGTTGGCCTTCTCACCCGCGTGGAAGCGGGTGTTCTCCAACAGCAGGACGTCGCCGGGTTCAAGGCTCTGTGCCAGCTCGCGCACCTCCGGCCCGATGCTGTCGGGGGCCATCTTCACCTCTTGGCCCAGCAGCTCACTCAGCCGCTCGGCCACCGGTTTCAGACTGTACTCGGGCTGGACCTCTCCTTTGGGGCGGCCCAGGTGAGACATGAGGATAATAGACGCGCCCTGTTCCAGGATGTATCCGATGGTAGGCAGGGCAGCACGAATGCGGCTGTCGTCGGTGATCTTTCCATCTTTCAAGGGGACGTTGAAATCTGCGCGCATCAAGACGCGCTCCCCCTTGAGCCCGATATCGTACACGGTTTTCTTCTGCATGGTGTCTCCTTTCTGCTCTTGGTCAGCGGAGGAGTCTTCTGACGTTGCACTCCTCCATCGAACCAGACCCGTTGGAAAAGGGGGACATTGGATCGTTCCCCAATGCCCCCCTCCGTTGGTTGATGGTGTTCCTTAGAAGCCGCGCTCTTTGATCAGGCGCACCGCAGTGCGGACCATCTGGGCGGTGAAGCCCCATTCGTTATCGTACCAGGCCATGATCTTGACCAGGTTGCCATCCACGACCTTGGTCATCTCCAGGTCGGCGATGGAGCCGTAGGGCATCCCCACGATGTCGGAGGAGACGAGCGGTTCGTCAGTGGCCATGAAGACCTCCTTGTAGCGCTCGGTCTGGGCTTCTTCGCGGAGAATGGCATTGACCTCTTCCGCCGTGGTGTCCTTTTCGGTGAGGAAGGTGATGTCGCTGATGGAGCCGACGGGGATGGGTGCGCGCACGGCGGCGCCGTCGAACTTGCCCTCGTACTGGGGCAGCACTACCGTGGTGGCGATGGCCGCGCCCGTGGTCGTGGGGACGAAGTTGGCGGCGGCCGCCCGACCTCGGCGCACCTTCTTGGCCGGGCCGTCGACGATGGCCTGGGTGGAGGTGTAGGCGTGGATGGTGGTCATCATCGCCTTCTGGATACCCAGCCGGCGCCCGATAATCTCGACGACGGGGGCGATGCTGTTGGTGGTGCAGCTGGCAACGGAGATGTAATCCGTGCCCTCAGGAATGTCGCTCACACCGTAGACCATGGTGGGCACGCCGCCCCCCTTGGCCGGGGCCGAGAGGATGACGAACTTCGCGCCCGCGTCGAGGTGTTTCTGCAGGCCCGCCTGATCGGTGAAGAAGCCGGTGCTCTCGATGACAATATCAACGCCCAGTTCTTTCCAGGGGAGGTTGGCAGGATCACGTTCGGAGAGGAACTGAATCTCCTCGCCGCCGACGATGAGCTTTCCTTCCTCGGCGGTGACTTCTTTGTCGTACCGCCCGTAGGCAGTGTCGTACTTGAGCAGGTAGGCCAGGTTATCGACCGGGGCGATGTCGTTCACCGCGACCAGATCGAGCTCGGGAGTATCCATCAAAATCTTGAGCGTCGCGCGCCCGATTCTACCCAACCCGTTAATTGCTATCTTAGCCATTCGATTGCCTCCTTAAACTTGTGTAACGTATAGTTGATAGGTGTGGTTAAAGTTACTGCTTACATCGAGTTACTCGTGCAACCCGCCCTCGGATGCCTCTTGCCCTTCCTTGCCCTGCCGGTCTCTTCTGCTCCTTGCTTGAGCGTCGCTACACGGGTTCTTGGATCAGCTTCAACACCGCACGGGCCAGTTTGTCACTGTCGTGCTGCCAGGGCGTCTCCTGGCCCGCCAGCTCGACCTGAAGGATGGTCACCCCGGGACGCGGTTCGAGATGAGGTTGAACCCAATCTATGCCCGCCGGGAGTTCTTCCTGGCCTATGGTCGTGTTGAGCACAATTGCCGAAAAGAAGTCAGGCCCCAGGTGGGTTTCCAGAGCTTCCAAGTGCTGCTCCGCGTCGTACCCGTCGGTTTCTCCCCGTTGGGTGGCTACGTTACAGACGTAGACGCGAGGCGCCCGGCTCGCGCGGATGGCCCGCGCAATATCGGGTACCAGCAGGTTAGGCAAGATGCTCGTGTAGAGACTGCCTGGCCCAACCACAATGAGGTCGGCCTTCAGGATGGCCTTGAGCACCCCCGGATAGGCGCGCGGATGATCGGGTTCGAGTAGTGTGCGGATGATACGCCCCCGCGCCTTCGGAATGCGCGATTCGCCATAAATGCGCTGGGGCATTCCCTCTCCTATCTGGACATCGGCTCCGAGCACCACGGTCTCCAGGGTGCTGGGTAAAACACGCCCTCGCACTGCCAGCACCCGGCTGGATTCGCTTAGGGCATTCTCGAAGGAGCCGGTGACGTTGGCCATAGCACTGATGAAGAGGTTTCCGAAGCTGTGTCCATCGAGTCCGGCACTGCTGCGGAAGCGATACTGGAGCACGCGCGTGACGAGCGATTCGTCGTCTGCCAGTGCTGCGATGCAGTTCCGGAAGTCGCCTGGCGGCAGAGTGCCCAGCTCCCGGCGCAATCGTCCTGAAGAACCCCCATCGTCGGCGACGGTCACCACGGCTGTCAGATTTGCCGTGTAGTGCTTCAGCCCTCGCAACAGGGTGGCCTGTCCGTGTCCCCCACCAATGACGACCACGTGCGCCCCACGCTCCAGCTGCCGGTACTCATACAACATCTCCGGATAAGGTCGGGCACTGTGGGCCAGCAGTGGGGCCATCAGCGAGCGGCTTAACCTCCAAAGTGCCAACATCATAGAACCGCCCCCTACCAGCAGCAGGGCCAACATGTAGAGCCGCCCGGGTAAGGATTTGAGCCTTAAGGTGTTAAGGTACGGTGGCAGGGGGGAGATTGCGTGGAGCAGCAGCGCTAACGCTACGCTGAACACCACAATCCCAAAGGCCAGGAACAGGAGCCAGCGCTTGATGTGAAGCCCCGGTTGGATCCAGCGCAGTTTCAACCGCGGATGCTTGTCCACCTGGTTCCCCCGCCTTTCATCATTAAGATTATACCTATGATAAAATCTATGTCAATTCAAGAAAAGAGCCCGAGGAAGCGATCCCCGGGCTCAAGAGTTCATTGGAGTCACTGAATATGTGCCACGATGCGCCCGGTGTCCCACAGCTCTTCTAACTCGTAGTATTCTCGCATATCCTCGTTGAAGAGATGGACGATCACGCTGTTGTAATCAAGCAAAATCCAGCCGGATTCGGGCGTCCCCTCGACGTTCAGAGGGAGCACCCGCTCCTCCCCAGCTTTCAGCTCTTCCTGGATACTGCTTTCGAGAGCGCGCAACTGGCGCCGGTTATCCGCCGAACAGATTACAAAGTAATCGGTGACGGTGGTCACCTCCTGAAGATCGAGAATGAGAATATCGTTGGCCTGTTTTTCTAATGTAATATCTGCGATTTTATTCGCCAGAGCTAAACCGTCCAAACCCCCTCCTGTATGTTAAGGACCGAAAGCGAAATAACTTGGGTGTTGAAGGCGTCTTCAAGAGCGCTTTCAATTTGCTTTTGCTCAAGTTATCTAATTCGCGTTTCTAAGTCCCGTTACCGTATGCAAAAGTTTCCTGTACCTAATGTAGCACGAGATCCCCGCTTCTGTCAAGTTTGCGAAGCGGAACGCGCCCTAGGCCGGGCGCAGGGCCGCGAGTAGCAGCTCCAGGGCCTGCTCGACATCTTGGGTGTCTACCATCTCCGAAGGGCTGTGGATGAAGCGGCAGGGAATGCTGAGGCAGCCACTGGGGATCCCGGCGCGCACCAGTTGCATGACGGCGGCGTCGGTGGTCCCTCCCTGGAGGACCTCCAGCTGATAGGGTACCTCTGCGCGACGTGCTGCATCAACAAGCAGGTTGCGTACCTGGGGATGGGCGATCATGCCCGCGTCCTTCACCTTGATGGCGGGGCCCTTGCCCAACGACACCTCCATCGGCAGGGCCTTGGGCGTGTCTCCCGTGCTGGTGACGTCAATAGATATGGCGAGATCGGGGTCGATGGTGTAGGCCGAGGTCCTGGCGCCGGAGAGGGTGATCTCTTCCTGGACGCTGAAAAGGAAGTAGAGGTCGTAGGTGCTCGCTTCCAACTGACGCAGCAGCTCGATGAGGATGTAGCAGCCGATGCGGTCGTCAAGGGTCTTGGCGATGATGCGGTTCCCTGTCTCCAGGGCTGGCTGGACGAAGACGCCGGGATCGCCTACGTGCAGGGTAACCTCGTCCTTGTGGGTGGCACCCACGTCGATGTAGAGCTGGTCCACGGTGGGCGGTTTGGAGGTATCCTCGCGGCGCTCCAGGTAGACGACGCCTACCGTGCCATTCTGAAAGCGCACCCGCTGGCCGATGGCAGTGTAGGGATGGAGATACCCCACCGGGGTGAAGCGGAGAAAGCCCTCCCTTTCCACGTGGGTTATCATCACTCCGATTTCATCCATGTGGGCGGCTAGAACCACTTTTTGCGCGCCCTCAGGACCGCTGCGATGCGCCACCAGGCTGCCCAATGGGTCCACCCAAACCTCATCTGCCAGCGGCTCCACTGCCGTGCGGATGGTCTCGCGGATCTCCTCCTCGAAGCCGGAGGGGCCAAAAGCCGTGATCAATTTGCTCAATAGTTCGAAGTCCACGCTTGGATCTCCTTTGGTCATGTAGAAATCTTCCGAAAAACCTTTGCGATTGGTGCTGAATCCCGCTCTGGGGAGCGAAAGCCACGGCCCGGAAGGGGCCTAGCTTGAAAGGGCCATGGTCTTGCTGATCAGGCCCGGTATCGTAATCCCGGTTGCGTAACAGAAGGCGACCATCTGGCCGACGTGCATGGATTCGTGAGAGATCATGGCCGCGAGGTGGGCGTAGATGCTCTCTTCTTCTCCGAACCAGTTGATCGTCTTCTGATCGCCGTGTTGCTTTATGCGTTCCACCAGCTGCGCGTCCAGCTCGTCAAATGCTTTGAGCAGCTCCGCCCTCGATGTGTCGCCGGGCAGCGTTGCGTCCTGATAGCCATCGAAGGCGATGCTTCCCGTCTCCAGGGCCACCACGTAACAGCGTTGCACTGCCAGCAACTCTTCACAGTGCTTTCTGAGCGTATTCAGGGTCTTCCGTGGCAGCTCCCGGTCGAGTGCGTCTTCCTCCAGCCCGGTCACAAAGCTCTTCGTCAGCCCGCGTATATATCGCCATTCTTTCAGCAAGGCCTGTAGGGCTGTGTTCATCTCTTGTTCCTGCATCGTTCACCTGCTTTCCAGGGTCGCGGGCGTCAGCCGTTCCAGCACGGCGCGCACGAGCGTTACCGTCTGCTCCAAGTCCTTTGGGTCGAGGAGGGCGACAGGGCCGTGGATGTACCGGCAGGGGATGGCTACCGTGACCGAGGGGACGCCCCCACGGGCGAAGTGGATCGTTCCGGAATCGGTGCCCCCGATGCCCGGCTGCTTGATCTGGTAGGGAATGTCCAGCTCGTCCGCCGTCTGCAGGACGAGGCGCAGCAGCCGGGGATGGGCGACGAAGGAGCGATCCATCACGGTGATGACGGGGCCTTTGCCCAGCTCCGAGGTGGGGCTGGCGTCCGCCTCCTTGGGCAGGTCGTCGGCGATGGTGCCCTCCAACGCGATGGCGGCGTGGGGATTGACGGTGTAGCCGGCGACGCGGGCGCCCCGCAGACCGACCTCTTCCTGGACGGTGAAGACGCCGTAGAGATCGAAGGGGAGGCGTTCCCCCTGGAGCAAGGCGAGCAGGGCGGTGCATCCGGCGCGGTCGTCGAAGGCTTTCCCTGCGATCAGCCGGCCCAGCTCTGCCGCCTCGGTCGCGAAGGTGAGGCGCGTGCCCACGGGCGCTCGCTTCTCGGCGTCGTCCTTGCTCTGGGCGCCGATATCGACGTGCAGCTTCTTGGTGGGGGTCACGCTGTCCCCTTCGGAGAGGTGGATGGGCTCGATGCCGATGACGCCCGGCAACGCATCCTCTCCCACCCGGACCTCAAGGCCCGGCAGCAGGCGCGGATCGACGCCGCCGATAGGGGAGATGCGCAACGTGCCTGCATCGGTATGCCCGGTGACCATGAAGCCCACCTCGTCCATGTGGGCCGTGACCAGCACGCGAAAATTGTCCTCCCCGGTGCCGTGCTTGAGCGTGATGAGATTGCCCATGGCGTCCACCCGGAGCGTGTCGACGTGACCTTCCAGCAGGGGGCGCAGAGTCCGCCGGATGGGGGTCTCGTCCCCGGAGGTGGCAATGACGTTTGACAGGGTCTTCAGGTTGGCGATCAGTTGGTTATCCACGGCTCACTCCTCCTCGGCAGCTTCTGGCAATTCGTCGGGCCAGTGGGGACGGTAGTCGTGCTCCAGCGAGGCAGTGAAGCGGGCCAATATTCTCCCGCAACGTTCCACATCCCGGGGGACCAAGGTCTCCACGGGCTGGTGCATGTACCGCAAGGGGATGCCCAGCAGGGCCGTGGGAATCCCTTCCCGGGTGACCTGGATGGCCCAGGCGTCGGTGCCGCTGTTCCCGGGTACCGGCTCCAGCTGATAGGAGATCTCGGCGCTGTCGGCGGCCTTTCTGAGGCGTTCCACCAGTTGGGGATGGCAATTGGGCCCGATGGCAATGGTGGGGCCTTTGCCCAGCTCGAAGGTGTCCGGGCTGCTGCTGTCGGCCTGCTTTCCGAAGGTCACATCGATGGCGACGGCAGCGTCGGGCTGGACGCCGTAGCTGCTCGTCACCGCGCCCTTGATTCCCATCTCTTCCTGCGTGGTCGCCACGGCGTAGATGTCCCAATCGTGCTGCTGGCGGCTGAGCGCCTCCAGGGCCAGGGTCACGGCGGCCACGGAGGCCCGGTTGTCAAGGGCCTTGCCCGCCACGCGCCCGTTGCACAGCTCGATGAGGGAGCGCTGGACAGAGACCACGTCTCCGACCTGCACCTGCTCCCGTACCTCGGCGGCTGGCAACCCGACGTCTACGAAAATCTCCTTCCAGGGCACGAACTTCTTGCGATCCTCCGGTTTCAGGACGTGGGGCGGGCGGGTGCCGATGATTCCGGGCAGCTCCTTCCGCCCATGCACCGTCACCCACTGACCGAGCATGACGCGGCGGTCGGTGCCGCGCAGGCTCTCGACGCGCAGGAATTGCTCCTCGAAGCCGGTGACGATGAGACCGATCTCGTCCATGTGTGCGGCCAGCATCAGGGCTGGGCGGGGAGCGGGGCCGGTTCCCGGTTGGAATGCGATGAGGTTGCCCAGCGCATCGGTGCGCAGCTCGGCGACGTAGGGTCGCCATAGCTCCTCGATACGCTGGCGCGCGCCCTCTTCGAATCCGGTCAATCCGATCACTTCACTCAACGTGCGTAGCAGGGTTAGCGTTTCCACACTCCTCCTCTAGAATCAGCAAATCAACAACTAGACAAATGGCAAAAACAGCACAGTGCCCGGGGGAAAGGGGGCTGAAACCAGCGGCATAACGTGCGGGGTTGAGGATCTCAATCGCCGTTGGAGCCTTCCGGCGTAGGTGTGTAGGTGGGTGTGGGCGTGAAGGTTGCTGTCGGGGAGGGCTCTCCTTCCGTTGGCGTAGCCGTGGGGGTGAAGGTGGGCGTGGGTGTGAAGGTGGGCGTCACCTCATCCGGCGTCGTGGTCGGCGACGGGCTGACGGTCGGTGTGGGCGTGCCCGTCGGCGTGGCGGTGCCGGTGGGTGTCGGCGAGCCGGTGACCGTAGGACTGGGAGTGTAGGTGGGCGTCGGCGTAGAGGTCGGCGTTGGCGTGAAAGTGGGCGTGGGTGTGTTGGTCGGCGTCGGCGTGAAGGTGGGAGGGAACCACTGGGTGGGGGTCGCGGGCAGCGTGCCCGGCGGGCGGGTGCCGGGTCCTACGGCAAAGGGCGTATCGGTGGGCAGGGGCGTCAGCGCGTCCACGGTGGCGGTATGAGTAGCGGTGGGGGTGGGGGAGGGGGTTACCGGGGCGGGACGCAGGCTGAGCGCGATGAATCCCAGCGCGTAGCACGGGATGGTCACCAGAATGATTCCAATAAGGACCGTGTAGATGGGTTTGCGTGACTGCGTGTCTTCCATGTCAACCTTTAGCCTAGTTTGGAAAAATGATAGCATCCTTTTGAGGGATGTCAAAAGCCCCTCTTCCGCTGGCTAGCAAAGACGGATGGGCCAACAGACCCATCCGTCTTTTGTTGACGAAGGGGGGCACGTCAGCCCTTGACGCCTCCCATGGTGAGGCCCGATTCCAGATAGCGCTGGGCGCTGAGGAAGACGATGAGGGTGGGAACGGAGATCATGAGCGCGCCGGCGGCGAAGAGCCCCCAGGGAACGGTGCGATCGTCCGCGAGGCTCACCAGCCCGACGGGCAGCGTCCATCTCTCCTCTCGCCCCGGCAGCATGACCTGCGCCATGATGTACTCGTTCCAGCCGGCGAGGAAGCCGAAGAGAGCCGTTACCGCCAGGGCCGGACGTGCCAGCGGCAGGGCGATCTGAATGAAGGCCTGGATGGGGCCAGCCCCGTCGATCATGGCCGCCTCCTCGAGGTCGATGGGGATGGTATCGAAATATCCTTTCAGATTCCACGTGGTGAAGACCAGCGTGCCCGCCGAGTAGGCAAAGATCAGGCCCTCCAGCCTCCCGAAGAGCCCGATAGAGCGCAGAATCTGGGTGATCGGCACCAGAGCCAATACCCCCGGAAAGGCGTTAATGGCAAGGAAGAGGATGAGCATGGATTCGCGGCCCCGGAACCTGAAGCGGGAGAAGGCAAAGGCACCGGAGGTCGCCAGGAAGAGGCAGGCAATGGTCGTCGAGCCCGCAACCACGAGGCTGTTTTTCAGCCAGACCAGGAATTCCTCTTGCAGGAGCAAGCGATTGAAATTGTCCCAGGTCAACTCGCGGGGTACGAACATTCCCAACAGGTCCAGGGTCAGCAGGCGCTGTCCGGGGCGAATGGACGCCAGGGTCATGAACCACACCGGATAGACGGCCCAGAGAACGGCAATAATCAGGAGCAGATAGAGTAGGGCAACGACCAGAGTTTTCGGCTTTTTCATTCGTAGGCTCCTTTCGTAATCTGGGTCAGATGCATGCTGAAGAGCGTGGCAGCGAAGAGCAGCAGGAAGACCACGACGGCAAAGGCCCCGATGGCCCCGTAACGATCGGTGCGGAAGACCTTATAAGCGTAGACCATGACGAATTCTGTTGCTCCCGGTTGCCCAGCCCCCCGTTGGGGACCGCCCGCGGTCACCAGCCAGACAGTATTGAACATCTGAAAGGTAGTGATGGAACTGAGGACGATGGCCGGCATCACCGCCGGCTTGAGCAGCGGGATGGTGATGCGCGTCAGCTTGTCCCACCAGTTGGCACCGTCCACGTCGGCGGCCTCATATTGCGCCTCCGGGATGGACTGCAAGGCGCCCAGAATGACGGTCATGAAGAAGGGGTAGGAGAGCCAGATGTTGATAATCACCACTGCGGCAAAGGCCAGAAGGTCCCGCTGGAGCCATGGCGGCCCTTGAATACCCAAGATCCGCAGCAACTGGTTGATGGTCCCCTGCTCCGTTCGGAAGAAGAACTGCCAGATCTTGGCCGTGATATAGTTGGGGACCGCCCACGGCAGAATAAGGATAGTGCGCAGCGCACCCTTGCCCCGGATGAAGTCGTTGTTGAGGATCAGGGCGAGCAGCCCGCCTGAGATGACGAAGAAGGGGATACAGGCCAGTACGTACAGGGTGGTGCGGAACATCACGATGAAGAAATCCCCCGTGCTGGTGAGATGGCTTATAGCTCCGCCCACATCTGCCACGAACCAGACGAGGACGCTGACCCCCAGCGCACCGATCCACCACAGGGTGGTATCCGGCGGGCTGAGGGAGCGTTCACGGACGCGTTTGCCCAGGTAATAGACGACGATCAACGGAGCGAAGAGCAGCAGGAGCCTGAGCCAGGCTACGAGCGAGGGCCCGGTTACCAACGGGCCGAAGAGATCCAGGTAGTTGCCCAGCACAGGATCCTTCCAGCAATAGAATCCTTGAGTTTCTGGATCGCAGGTGAACATACTCTCTGGAGGTTGATAGCGGAAACGGCTGCGATTGGTAAAGGAGATGAAGACGTTGTAGAGAATGGGGTAGAAGCTGATGAGGGCGACACCCAGTAGGGTGGGCAGGATGAAGAGCAGGACAATCAAGGTCTTCTTCCAGCCTCGGAACGTGACTCCCATAGTTGCTCCTTTCGGGTACCAGAAGGGTGGGATGCCAGCTTTACATTATCAGGTAGTAACCATCTGCCGGAGAGGGCAGTGGAGGGTGGAGAACCAAAACTGTTGTACGGGAGAAGAGATAGTCCATCTTCAATGATTCCGAGATCCTTATTGTGCGTGAGGTGGGATCTCCCTTAATTGGATTGATGTGAGGGGGAGAGTCATACTCTCCCCCTCCAAGTACACAAGATGTGACTCGTTTACTGCATATCGGCGACGCACTGCTCAATAGCAGCCTGCGCGTCATCCATACCCTCGATGGGGCCCTGCGCACCGGTCCACACGGCGGTGGTGGCCACGCCGACGGGGTTCCACTGGCAGTCGATGAAGGGGTGGTTGGGCATGGGGGTCCCGCGATTCAGGGATGCACCAAAGCCGGCCACCGTCTCCAGCGCCTGGACTTCGGAATCGTTCAGGGCTTCGGTGTTGGCGGGAATGGTCTTGTTGACGAGGGAGAGCTGCTTCTGAACCTCGGCGCTGCCGAAGAAGCGCATCACCTCAATGGTGGCTGCCTCGTTGCCGCGATCTACCGCGTTTTGGGTCATCATGAAGAGCTTGATGCCGACGAAGGGGCTGCCCATGGGGGCGATGCCGTAGTTGATGCCGGCGGCTTCCAGGTCGGAGATGGCCCAGGGGCCGGTCCACCAGATGGCGGCCTGACTCTCGGTGAGCATGGCCTGGCAAATTTCGTGGTTGGTCTCGGCGGGGGCGACCTCGCTGAACTCCACCATCCACTCGGCGGCGGCGTAGCCGGCGTCGGTGGCCATGTAGGCGTTGCCCTGATCGTCAATGTAACCACCGTACTGGCTCATGTCATGGCCGAAGTAGATGGGGGCTACGTGATAGGCGTCGCCGTCCACATTGCCCAGACCCTGGTTGCAGAGGTAGTACATGTCGGGGTTTTCCTCGCGGAAGGCCTGTGCTTTCTCCAGCAGATCCTCGAAGCTGTCTGGATCGGGGAGATCTTCCTCGCTGAGCAGATCAGCGTTGTAAACCAGGGCGATACCCTCCTGGGACTCGGGGATACCCCACACCTGGTTGTTCCAGATCATCGCGTCAGCAGCGGCGGGCTCGAAGTTGGCATTGAGATAGGCCTCGTCGATCCACTCACCGATGGGGACGATGTTGCCGACCAGCGCGTTGCGCCCGACCTGGTCCTGAACCCAGGAGAGGATGTCCGGACCTTCACCCGCGGGAACCGCGACGGCGAGGGCGTCGGAGAGGCTGTCGACACGGGCCAGGTTGATCTGGATGTCATCGCGGCTGGCGTTGAATTCGGCGACGATGTTGTTGTATTCCTCTTCGTACGCACCGGCCCAGCCATGCCAGACGGTGATCACGGTAGCGTCGGTCTCTACGGGTTCCGGTTCCGTGGGTTCCGTCGGCTCAGCAGGCTCAGCGGGCTCTGAGGGCTCGGTCTCTGCGGGGGGCGCGGGGGGCTCTGTAGGCTCCGGCGTGCCACATGCAGAGAGCACGAGGCTGACCAACACCAGCATAGAAAGTAGAATGTACCAACGTTGCTTCATGTGAAATCTCCTCCTAAATGTGATGGGTGATAGGCGGTGAGTCGCTGCCAGTCAGCGCCTCAGCGCCTATCTCATAATAGCATGGTTGAAGTGCTTGTCAACACGCGTTTTTTGTTAAGTGGGGGCACGATTGAAGTTGCTCGGGGCTTCCCGATAGACAGCGTCACATTCAAATATAAGGGGTGGGTGAGCGGGGAACCGTGCGAACTTGTCAAAATCTCACTTTTCCGCCCTGGGTTCGTCAGCCCCTTTCTGACCTTCCGGAGAACTGGGAGGCGATGTCTCATCGGCAGGGGGCTCCGCCAGCAGCGCTCGAGCGAAGATGAGAAAGCCGGTGTGCGCTATCATGCGGTCGACGGGGCGGAGACGAGCAGGGACAGGTTTGTAGGCGCGCAGGAGCAGCTCTTCCACCTCCACGAATCCAAAAGCGGCTCCCTCCAGAGCTCCCAATAGCGTGCTCACCTGGTTGGTGGTGGGGAGAAGGGCCCCGAAGAACCCCCCACCTCGCAGGGCCGCGTGGGCCTGTTCCAGGTAGCGCCACGGCTCCCGCACGTCGAGGAAGAGGGCGTCCACGTGGCGCTCGTCGAAGCCTTCGGCGATGTTGCGGAGCTTGAATTCTACCCCCTCCGCGAGCCCCAGGCGCTCCAGGTTCTTGCGTGCAAGGCTCTGCATGTCGGCGCGTCGCTCGTAGCTGTAGACGCGCCCAGTCGGTTGCACCATGCGGGCCAGAGCCAGCGTCAGTCCGCCGCTGCCCGTCCCTGCCTCGATGACCCGCGTGCCCGGCCCGATGTTCATCTTCATCAGCAGGTAGCCGATCTCCTTGGGGTAGATGATCTGGCTGCTGCGCTTGATGCCACGGATGAGCTCGTCAAGGGAGGGGGGCAACAGCATGTAGGGGTTTCCCAGATGGGTGGAGACGCTCGCCCCCCACCGCTTTCCGATGAGGGTGTCGTGGTAGAGGATGCCCCGATGAGTCTCGAATACCTGACCCGGCATGACACGCAACAGAAAAGTGCGTTTGTCGTCGCCAACAAGCAGGACCAGCTCACCGGCACGAAGCCGGTCAGCGTTCTCTACCATAGCAGGCGCAGCTGGGTTGGGGCTTTCCAACGTCATTAAGGGGATTATAATCAAGGGTAAGGGATATGCAACCTGGACCCAGGGAGGGCTGCTAGTGACCGCTGCGCTGTGACGCGGGCCTCCTGTTCGGGAATCCGGAAACTCAGGATTGATAAGTCGTAAGGTGCCGGGTGGGATTTCGCGAAGGTAAGATGGAAACCCACTCGCAAACGCTAGCCAAGGGGGAGCCGATACATGGTTGATCGAGTAGCGATTACCATCACCGACGGAAGTCAGTCGCGGGCGCTGGTTGAGGTTTTGAATCAGGAAGGGTTTCGGACCACGGTGATCAATGCCGTGGGGGGCTTTCTGCACGATTCCCTGGTCACGTTGCTGGTAGGGCTTTCTCACGAGCGGCTGCCGCACTTTTTCACCCTGGTACGTACCTACTGCCCGCGCCGTACTCGATACGTGCCAATGGGCGCCGAGCTGACGCTGGCGCCCGGCTATCCCCTGATGATTGAAGCTGCCATGGGAGGGGCTTCGGTCTTCATTCTCCCGGTAGAGGATTTTCGCCAGTTGTAGGAGGAGGACGCATGAAACTCATCATTGCCATCGTCAAAGACAGCGACGCCCCCAACGTCACCGACGCACTGGTGGAGCAACAGTATGGCGTCACGCGGATCGCCAGCACGGGCGGCTTCTTGCGGCGCGGTAACGTTACGTTGCTCATTGGTGTAGAGGTCGACCAGGTGGAGCAAGTCTTCGATATCATCCGAGAACACTGCCAGCCGCCCGATGCGGGACAGCATAAGGCTACGGTTTTTGTCCTGCCTGCCGAGGACTTCGTGAAACTTGGATGAGCTGGAAAGCACGTTTACGAGCCCGGTGGATTGCCGGACATAATCGGCTGACCCTGCTTTCCGCCGGCGGACGCTGGACTGCCGAGCTCTCATCTTCGGTGCGCCGCTCGCTGCGCTGGTTCATCGTTGATGGGCTCTTTGCCACCATCAGCGATTCCATCCTTAATACCTATCAGGCGGTCTATCTGCTGGCTTTGGGAGCCACCCGGGCCGAAATCGGGCTGTTGAGCTCTCTCACGAATCTCTCGCTGCCGGCGGCGATGCTCCCCGCCGGGCGAATGGCGGCCCGCTCCCGGGAGTACAAGCGGGTCATTCTTCCCTCGGCGCTGACGGCCCGGCTCTTTCTTATCGGCTTTATTCTTCTGCCCCTGATCGGCCCCCGGGATCTGGTGATCTTTCTGGGCATCGCCGTTGCCGTGCTGCGCACCTTCTTTTCCCAACTCTTCCTTCCGGCCTGGACGGCGATGATGGCGCAGGTGGTACCCGTGCGCTGGCGGGGGCGCTATTTCAGCGCGCGCAACATCTTCACCGGGATAGCGGGCCTGAGCGCCATTCTCGTCATCGGCTGGCTCGTTGATCATTTTGCCGTGGCGCTGACGGGATACCAGGTGGCCTTCGCCCTTGCCACCCTCTTCGGTCTCTTGAGCATCTACGCCTTTGCGCGTATCGAGGAGCCTTCACGTCGGGTCCTGCCGGCGCCGGCGGAAGGGTCGGCGCCGGAATCGATCTCGTGGTGGCGCAGCGTGAAGGCCGAGAAGCAGTTTCTTCGTTTCTGCGGACTTTCGACCTTCTGGACCTTCGCCGTCAACATCGCCAGCCCCTTCTTCTTTGTCTTTCTCATCGACGAGGTGGGGGCGACGCCCGCGACGCTCGGTGTCGCCAGCGCCGTCTCTATGTTTGCCGCACTGCCGGCGCAGCGCCTCTTCGGCGTCCTGACCGAGCGCAAGGGCTCCGCCTGGGTGCGCAATATCTCGGGATACCTGATCCCCATCACGACCCTGTTGTGGCCTTTCATGCAGCATCCCTGGCATTCCTTCCCCCTTCAGGTACTTGGCGGCTTCGCGTGGGCCGGTTATAATCTGGCTGCCTTCAATCTCCTCTTGGAGATGACGCCCGACGAGGCCCGCCCGACCTTCGTGGCCTTCTTCCAGGCGCTCACAGGGCTGGGGATGGCGGCTGGGGCAGCGTTGGGAGGTTTGCTGGCCGACCGTGTCGGATATACGCCGGTCTTTCTTCTATCTGCCGGGGGGCGTTTGTTGGCGACGGTCCTCTTCGCCGGGGTGATTGCGCGCAAGAGCGCGCGGGCCAAGCAGTGGGTGGGGCGGCAGCGGTCGGAGTTCCGCCGTTCCCGCAAGATCAAGAGAACAACAAAGGAGCCTGCTGATGACAAAGACGCAGCCGGAACGGAGAGCCTACCACGGGCGGATAGATCCCGAGCACATGGCAAAAGCCCTGGTAGTGCAGTTCAATCAGGGAGGGATGCGCGCCCAGTGGATGCGGGGGGAGCGAGGACGGACGGTGGTGCAGATCATTAGCCGGGAACAGCGCCCCGGTGACGCCTCCCGCGCGGCGACGGTGCATATCGCACCTTCGCAGACGGGGGTGGTCGTCTCCATCGCCGAGCAGCCCTGGTTGGGGGTGGCGGCGGGACTGGCGCGCAGTGGCCTGCGGACACTGCTAAATCCCTGGAACTTGATCGGGGAGCTGGACGATATTGCCCGCTACGTCCGGCGATTACAGCTACGGGGGGAGATCTGGAAGGCTATTGAGGTCTACTGCCGGAACGTAGGTGCAGGGACGGGAGTGGGACCGGCGGCAGGCAGCCTCGCCTGTCCCTACTGCGGTACCCTCAACGAGATCGGTATGCCCAACTGCCGCGCCTGTCGTGCTCCGCTGGCGGAGATGCAGCCTGTGGTCTGTCAACGCTGTGGATTCCTCAACGAGCCCGAGGCACAGTCCTGCGTCAACTGCCGGGAGGCGTTGTAGAAGCGAGTCAGCGAGTCGGCGAATCAGCGAATAAGCGGGTAGGTTGACCGGTGGGTTGGGGGCCGCACTGCAATCCGGCACAGAGAAGCCTATCGGACTATGTGACTGATGACTAAACGACTATTTTCAAGGGAGGCGTTGTGGAACGTAAAATTCGAGTGTTGATTGCCAAACCCGGTCTTGACGGTCACGACCGGGGGGCCAAGGTGGTGGCCCGCGCTCTGCGCGATGCCGGCATGGAGGTCATCTACACTGGCCTGCGGCAGACACCGGCGATGGTGGCGGAGGCCGCGCTGCAAGAGGACGTGGACGTGGTGGGGCTCTCCATCCTCTCGGGCGCTCACATGGCCCTTGTCCCCCGCGTGATGGAGGAGCTGGAGCGTCGGGGGATCGACGATCTGCCCCTCTTCCTGGGGGGCATCATCCCCGCCGGCGACGTGCCGGCGCTCAAGGAACTGGGCGTCGTCGAGGTCTTCGGGCCGGGCACCAACACCCAGGATGTCGTCGCCTTCATCCGCCAGCGCGTGGAGGCGTAGATGGTGCTGGCCCAGGCGGTGCTCGCCGGCGACCGGCGGGCGTTGGCCCGCGTGCTCTCCCACGTCGAGGACGGGGCGGAGGAAGGGCGGAAGGCGCTCGCCGCTCTCTTCCCCCATACCGGTGGGGCGCACATCGTCGGCATCACCGGATCGCCTGGCGCGGGGAAGAGCACCCTCGTCAACCGTTTGGCCCACACTCTGCGCGAGCAGGGGCAGCGGATCGCCATCGTCGCTGTCGATCCCACCAGCCCCTACTCCGGCGGCGCCCTCCTCGGCGACCGGCTGCGGATGCGCGACCTCGCCACTGACGAGGGAATCTTCATCCGCAGTATGGCCTCCCGGGGCCATCCCGGCGGGGTGGCGCACGCCACCCGCGACGTGGTGACGGTCCTCGACGCCGCCGGCTATCCCCTCATCCTCGTGGAGACGGTGGGGGCGGGCCAGGCGCAGGTGGAGGTGGCCCGCGTGGCCCACACCGTCGTTCTTGTCGAAGCGCCGGGCATGGGCGACGAGGTGCAGGCGCTCAAGGCCGGCCTGATGGAGATCGCCGATATCCTCGTGGTGAACAAGTCGGATAAGCCCGAGGCCAAGCAGACAGTGCGGGCGCTGCAGGTGGTGGTGGGGCAGAGCGCCGTCGCCGGGCATCACGGGCCGGCCCAGGCTGCCGCTGAGATGGCGGAATTTGTCCCCGAGTGGCGGGTGCCCATCCTTCAGACCTCCGCCCTGGATAACTTGGGGCTCGAGACGCTGGTGGAGACTATCGCTGATCACCGCCGTTTCTTGCAGGAGAGTGGACAGTGGGACGCCCTGCGCCGTCGCCACGCCCGCGCGGAGATCGAGGGTTGGTTGCAGCGCCATCTGCTGCTGTTGCTGGAAGCGCGCATCGGCCCGGCGCGGATGGAGGCGGCGGTCGGCGCCGTGTTGGGCCGGGAGCGCGATCCTGCCACGGTGGCGGGGGAGCTGCTGCGGAGTGTCGGCGTGCTGCCGGAGGAGGGGGAGGGATGAGCCTGCGGATCTGGCTGGTGCGGCACGCTCAATCGGAGTGGAACGCCGAGGGTCGATTGCAAGGGCGGGCCGATCCCCCCTTGACGGCATTGGGGCGCGAGCAGGCGGCGCGGGTTGCCGCGCGGCTGGCGGAGGTGGAGCTCGTGGCGCTCTACAGCAGCCCCCAGCGCCGGGCGCTGGAGACGGCGCAGGCCGTCGCGGAGGCTGTGAGGCTGGAACCGGAGCTCGACACGCGCCTGCAGGAGTTCGACATGGGTGAGGCCACAGGTTGCCTCTGGGATAGCCTCATGGAGCGCTGGCCCCACCTGGAGGAGGTGGCCCGCCGGGGCGAGCGGGTCTCCCGCCACATCCCCGGCGCGGAGGATGGCGCTGCTTTCCACGCTCGCGTGTGGGACGTTATGTCCGAGGTGCAGGCGCGGCACAGCGAGGGAGAGGTGGCGGTGGTGGCGCACGGGGGCGTCTTCAGCGAGTACCTGGCGACCCTGCTGCACGTTCAGGCGGGCTACTATCCAGGCCTGCGCTTTGGGAACGCCTCGTTGACCCTCGTGGCCCATTACGACGATGGGGCAGCCATCCACTTCGTAAATGAGACCTGTCACCTGCGGGACCTTTACCGGTGAGCAGTAAGCAGGGCTGACCTTCTCACCACTCACCCCCCACCATTCACTATTTTTACGGAGGTTAAACATGCACTACTACGGCGAAAAGGTACGGCTACGTCCCCCCGAGCGGGAGGATCTCCCCACCTTCGTGCGCTGGCTCTCCAACCCGGAGCTGCGGGAATACGTGACCATCCGCTACATCTCCGAGGCGCTGGAGGAGCGCTGGTTTGAGGGACTGGTGGAGTCCACGCAGGGGGGCGCGCCCTCCCGGCTGCACTTCGTCATCGAGACGGGAGCCGAGGGGACGCCGCTGGGCGTCATCGGTCTGGAAAGTATCAATTGGCGGGACCGCGAGGGTGAGGTGGGGATCATCATCGGCGAGCCGGACGCCTGGAATCAGGGCTATGGCACCGACGCCATGCACGCCCTGCTGGACGTAGGCTTCAACTGGTACAATCTGCATCGCATCACCCTCTGGGTGGTCGCCGACAACCAGCGGGCCATCCGTTCCTACGAGAAGTGCGGCTTTCAGCACGAGGGGGGACGCCGGCAGGCGGTCTTCATCGCCGGAGAATACCGCGACCTGTTGTTGATGGGCATCCTGCGCGGAGAGTTCCGGCAGGGTCTCCGGTTGAGCTCTGCGAGCTCCCAGAAAGGTTTAGAATGAGTACGCTGAAACCGCAGCAGGAAGAACAGTTACGTCAGGCCTTCAAACATCTCAATCGTTTTATGCTGTTGATGTGGCGGCTGGGATTGGGCTGGCTGCTCAACATCTGGCCCCAGGTGGGTGGAAGGATCATGGTCATCACCCACACGGGGCGGAAGAGCGGACGCACCTATCGGACGCCGGTCAATTACGCCCAGGTCGAGGGGGAGCTCTACTGCGCGGCGGGTTTCGGCGCCGTCGCCGACTGGTACCGTAATCTCAAGGCCCATCCCGAAGCGGAGGTGTGGTTGCCCGAGGGATGGTGGGCCGTGGTCGCCGAGGAGGTGGCGGCGGAGGAGTCCGACCGCTATCTGGAGCTGATGCGCACTACGCTGCGGGGCAGCGGCATCGTCGCCCCGCTGATGGGGGTGAGCCCTCAGCTGCCCGACGCCGAGCTGCGGGCGCGCACCGATCACTACCGGCTGCTGCACCTGCGCCGCGTGGCGGCGCGCACCGGTCCCGAGGGGCCGGGCGAGCTGGCCTGGATCTGGCCCGTGGCGACCTTCCTGCTCCTGCCGCTGGCACTCCGGCGTCGCCGTCGCAGAGAGGGGTAAGGCTGGCGTGACGAGACCCGTCCGGGACCTGGCACCGGACGGGTCTTTTGTTGCGCTGCTAGCGCGTTCTCAGAGGTCCAAGGATGCCCGCGCGCCGGCGGGAAGCAGGACCTGTCCCTCTCCCACCGTGATGGGGAGGGTGAGGGCATTATTTTCGGCAGCGGTAAGGATGATTTCCTCGCGGGTGAGCTCCACCCGCACCAGCGCCTCGCGAAAGACCAGTTTGAAGCGCAGGGCCTTCCAGCTCGCCGGCAGGGCGGGCGCGAAGTACAGGCCATCTCCGACCACCTTCATGCCGGCGAAGCCCTTGACGATCATCTGCCACACGGCGCCTGCCGCCGCTGTGTGAATGCCGCCCAGGAAAGAGCCGCCGCTCATCACCTTTCTGCTGGCGTTGTAGAGGTCGATGGTCGAGCCTTCGAGGAAATACCGGTAGGCCTCGTCCTCGTAGCCCACCTTGCTGGCGACAACGGCGTGGACGGAGGGGCTGAGGGAGGAGCCGTGCTCCGTCCTCGGCTCGTAATAATCGTAGTTGGCGCGCATCACCTCGGGCGGAAAGGCGTCGTCGAGAAGGGCGAAGAGCTGGAGCACATCGGCCTGCTTGAGTACCTGGGTCTCGACGGCGATACCGTTGGGCCAGCCCCAGTACTCCTCGGGATGGATGAGGCGCTCGCGCAGGGCCTCCGGTGTGATGTCCTCCAGCTGAAAGTAACCATCGAACTGTTCGAGCAACCGGCTTTCGGGATGGGGCTGGGGAAGGTAGAGCCGTTCGACGATGTCCCGCCAGGCTTCGGGCGTGCCGGTATCTAACCCTAGGCGGCCGAGCAGGGCCTTCAGCGCTTCGGGATTCTCCTTCTGCATCCGCTCGAAGATGATGAGGGCTTTCTGCAGGGCGAAGCGGGCGAGGTAGTTGGTGTAGATGTTGTTGTCCACGTTCTCGTGATACTCGTCAGGGCCCAGCAGACGAATGAACTCGTAGCGATCCTTGTCCATCTTGAAGTAGACGTGGGAGACGAGGAACTGGGCGACCTCGAAGGCGATCTCGGCCCCGTACGCGACGACGAAATCCCAATCGCCTGTGGCCTCGTAGTAGAGCCACAGGGCGTAGACAATATCGGGCGAGATGTGGATCTGCCAGCTGTTGAAGTGGTTGTGGATCTTACGTCCGGTGAGCACGTTGGTGAAGAAGTAGTCGGGAAAGAGTTCCTCGCCGGTCTTGCCGCTGGTCCACGCGTAGAAGGCGCCGTAGTAGCCCAGGCGCTGCGCTTTCCGGCGCGCGCCGTCGAGGGTGTCGTAGCGGTAACGGAGGATGTTGCGGGCCACGTCGGGGCGGCTGTAGATGTACATGGGCAGGTTGAAGGTCTCCTGATCCCAGAAGGCGGCGCCCTGGTAGACCTGGCAGGAGAGGCCCCGCGCGCCGATGGGCAGCGGGGCGTGGGTGGGGGTGGCGATGGTCGCCTGGTAGAGGTTGAAGCGCGTCAGCAGCTGGGCTTCGAGGTCCCCCTCGATCTGGATGTCCGAAGCCGCCCAGATGGCGTCCCATTCCTCCGCGTGAGCTGCCAGCAGCGCGTCGTAACCTGCCTGCAGCGCCGCGTTTACGTCTTTCACCGCTTGCTGCTGCGGGTGGGCGACGTCGTTGCTGCTGAATATGGCGACCATCTTTTCCAGCGTGACCCGCTCACCGGCTTCGAGTTGGAAGGTCAATCGGCGGAGGATGCGCCGCTCCTCCTGCTCGATCTCCGTCTGGATGGGTTGGGGCCCGTGGACGCGCAGCCCTGCGACGACATCTATGCGGATGCCGAACTCGACGGTCTCCGTCTCCATGCCGATGAGCTCCCCCTCCGTGAAGGGGGTGTAGGTGCGGAAGTGCTCGCCGTTAAGGCTCCAGACTTGCCCGTCGATGCCGGTCACGATCTCCACCCTCCCGGCTTCTTGAGGGGTGAAGGTGTAGCGCATGGCCAGCAGGTGGACGTTGGCGTAGCTGGCGAACTTCTCTACTCGCAGCTGTACTCCCCTGCCGGACGGGCTTCTCCACGTCAGCGCGCGGTGATAGCTGCCCTGCCGTAGATGGAGGCGGCGCTCGTACGCCTGCGCCTCACCAGCGTAGGCGGAGAGGACTTCCCCGTCGAGGAAGAGACGGGTGAACAGACCGTTGGGCACATTGCAGAGCTCCCGCCACTCACTCCCTTCGGCGGTGTCCCAGGTATCGGTGACGATGCAGGCGACGTAGTCCTCGGCCTCCTCCTCGGCAAAGGTGCCCCGGTAGCCCAGGTAGCCGTTGCCGATCATAAAGTTGCTCCCGGAGGTGACCTGCTGCTCCGGATCGAAGGCTCGCTCGACGATCTCCCAGCCTGTCTCGGTGTGAAGGTTGTTCTTCAGGGCCTTCATGGTCTACACGTCCCCGGCAGCGGTCGCCGTCAGAATCTCGTCGAGATCGATGTCAGCGGTGGTAGCGTAGCAGAAGTGGGCCTCGCCCACGCGCTCCTCGGGCCCCACGCCCACGACGACCATGCCGCCAGCCAGCGCAGCCTGTACGCCGGCCTGCGCGTCCTCCACGACGGCGCAGTGCTGGGCGTAGATGTCCAGCCGGCCCGCCGCCCAGACGAAGACATCGGACGCAGGTTTGGCGCGGGCGGCGCAGTGCCCATCGGCAATGGCGTCGAAGATCTGGGTGATGCCCAGCCGGTCGAGGACCAGCTGCGTGTTCCGGCTGGCAGAGCCGATGGCGACCTTGATGCCGCGCTCTTTCAGGGTGTCGATGAGCGCCCGCGCGCCGGGAAGCAGGTCGTCTTCGGTGATCTGCCCGAGGAATTCCTGGTAGTAGCCGTTCTTGCGAGCCATCATCTCCAGCAGCTGCGCTTCCTCGTAGCGCGAAAGATGTTCGCCCAACAGAATCTCCAGGGAGCGTCGCCGGGAGACGCCCCGCAGCTGCTCGTTGTCCTCCCGCGTGAAGGGGACGCCCTCTTCGTCGGCCAGCCGCTTCCACGCCCGGAAGTGGTATTCGGCGGTGTCGGTGACGACACCATCCAGGTCGAGGATGAAGGCCTGTAAATCTACCATATGCATCATCCCCTCAGCCTTTGACCGAGCCGGCCAGCAGGCCACGCACGAAGTACCGCTGGAGGGAGAAGAAGACGAGGAGGGGTAGGATCATGGTGATGAAGGCGCCGGCGGTCAGCAGGTGCCAATCCTGGCCCCGCGAGCCCACCATCTCTTGCAGGCGTTGGGTGAGCACGGCCACCTCGGGCTTGCTGCCAATGAAGACGAGGGCCACCAGCAGGTCATTCCAGACCCAGAGGAACTGAAAGATGGCGAAGGAGGCGAGGGCGGGAACGGAGAGCGGCAGGATCAGCCGGGTGAAGGTGGTGAAGTGGGAGGCCCCGTCCATGAAGGCCGATTCGAGGATATCGCGGGGGAGACCGGAGATGTAATTGTAGAGTAGATAGGTCGCCAGCGGGAGGCCGAAGCCCGTGTGGGCCAACCAGACCGCCAGGAAGGTGCCGTTGAGATCGAGGCGGGTGTAGTCTCTGAGAATGGGGATGAGTGCGATCTGCAAGGGGACGACGAGCAGGGCTACGACGATTGTAAAGAGCACCCGGCGACCCGGAAAACTCATCCAGGCGAACCCGTAGGCGGCGAAGGCCGCGATGAGGATGGGAATGACCGTCGAAGGGAGGGTGACGGCGAGACTGTTGAGGAAAGCCGTGCTAAGGTCGTCGCCGCTGGCGATGACCTCCTGACCGCTGGCATCGGTGAACGTCATCTGCCGCCCTAGCAGCACCGCGCGGTAGTTATCGACCGTGAAGATGGGGCCTTCGCGCTCCCGCGTGGGATCGAAGACTGTCCACCAGCCGGTGCGGTTCACGTCATTTCGCGGGCGGAAGGAAGAGACGAACAGCCCGAGGGTGGGCAAGGTCCATGTCAGGCAGATGATGAGCAGTATGCCGTTGACCACTATTCTTCCCAGTAGTTTTTGTCGTTTGAAGCTCATCAGAAGGCCTCCTGTTCCCCGAACTGGCGCAGGTTGTACCACATCACCGGAATGACGGCGATGAGCAGCACGATGGCTACTGCCGAACCCCGCCCAAAGTCTCGGAATCTGAACATCTGTTTATATTGCTGGCTGGCCATCACCTCCGTGCCGAAGTTCCCGTTGGTCATCACGAAGATGATGTCAAAGATCTTCAGGGTGAGGATGATGATGGTCGTCGAGACAGTGATGATAGTGCTCTTGATGTAAGGAATGAGGATGTTGAAGAAAATCTGCACCTCGTTGGCACCGTCGATGCGTCCGGCTTCCAGCAGCTCCTCCGGCACGCCTTTGAGGGCGGCCGAAAGCAGCACCATTGCATAGCCGGTCTGCAACCAGACGAGGATGGCGATGAGGAAGAGGTTGTTCCAGGGGCGCAGGGTGAGCCACGCCTCCGGCGCACCCCCGAGCGCCACCAGGATCGCGTTCAGGAGTCCGATCTGCTCCTGGGCGGGCGGTTTGTAGAAGTAGATGAAGCGCCAGATGACGCCGGCGCCGACGAAGGAGATGGCCATCGGGAGAAAGACGAGGGATTTCGCCAAGGTCTCAAAGTCGGAGCGGTCGGCCAAGACGGCGACCAACAGTCCGATCCCGACGCTGAGGGTGGTGCCGAAGATGAGCCATAGCACGTTGTTGCGGAAGGACTCCAACATCTTCGCATCGCTGAAGGCGAAGATGTAGTTTTCGAACCTGATAAAACTCTCCGTGCGGGCGTCGAAGAAGCTGGCGTAGAGGGTGCGCAACGTCGGCACGAAAAGGTACCAGCCCAGGATTGCCAGGGCCGGCCCTACGAATACGAAGGGGCGCAGATTGGCCGTCCAATGGGAGGGGAGTTGCTCCACGAGGAAGTTAGAGAGCAGAAAGAGCACGGCGACGCCGAGCACGCCCCACAGGATGGCAACCGTGACGGTGACCAGTTTTGGGGCATCGCCATCGCGGAGGAAGATGAACACGCGCCACATGACGAGAAAGGTGACGACGGGTACGACGAGGGAGACCACGACGCGTCCCACGCTGGTGGTGAGCCATTCCAGGATCGCCTGGGGTTTGGGGTCTGCTTGTTCCATGATTTGTCTCCTTAAAAATCTCACCAGAGGGATGAGGGGAGCAGGAAGGCCCTGCCCCCCTCCGTGTTGCTACATCTGACTCTGGTTGCAAGGACTACCTGGGCCAGGCGGCGTCAATCTCTTGCATTACTGCGTCGAGGTTTTCCCCGTCGGCGCTCACGTAATCGACCATGCCGGTCCAGAAGGCACCCGCTCCCACCGCGCCCGGCATCAGATCCGAGCCGTCGAAGCGGAAGACACTGGCTTCCTGGAGGATTTCAGCGTAGCCGCGATCCACATCAGTGGGGTACCAATCGAGAGGGGTATCGTTGTGGGGGGAGACGAAGCCGCCCGCCTGCAACCAGGCCCGGGTCGATTCGCCGGTGGAGAGGTACTCCATGACCATCCGCACCTCGGGCCGGTCGTTGAAGGCGGCCATGAGGTCACCGGCGCCGAGTACGGGCCGGGGGAAGCGGTCGGGCTCGATGGAGGGCAGGTAGAAGTAGTCCACGTCCTCGCCCATGGCGACGCCCTCGGGGAAGAATGCGGGGATGAAGCTCGCCTGCCGATGCAGCCAGCAGCTGGGTGGATCATCGAACATGGGGGTAGGCGCGTCGCCGAAGGGGGTGGTGAGGATGGCGGGGGTGCCGCCGTAGACGTAGTCGTCGTTGAACCAAATCTCGCCCATGATCTCCGCCGCGTTTTTGACCTCCGGTGAGTCGAAGGGGAGCTCTCCGTTGACCCAGGCGTCGTACCTTTCGACGGGCTGCGTCCGCAGCATGATGTCCTCGATCCAGTCGGTGGCGACCCAACCGGTGGCGCCGGCGCTCTCGATGCCGATGCACCAGGGGGTGTTGCCGTCGGCGACCATCTGGTCGGAGAGGGCGAGCATCTCATCCCAGGTCTCGGGAATCTCGTAGCCTGCCGCCTCGAAGGCCGGTTTCGGATACCAGACGAGGCTCTTGACGTTGGCCCGGTACCAGACACCGGACATCATGTTCTCCATCGTCGCCATCTCCAGCCAGGAATCGTCATACTGCTCCTGGAGATAGCCGGCCTCGAACCAATCGTTCAGGTCGATGACCTGTCCCTGCTCCACAAACCCTTCCAGCAGACCCGGTTGGGGGAAAGCGGCAATATCGGGTGGATCATTGCCCTCGACGCGGACCAGGATCAGAGTTTCGAAGTCACCTGAGCCTTCGTACTGGACCGTGATCCCTGTGCGCTCCTCAAAGGGCGCCATCGAAGCGGCAAAGCGACGGGCATCTTCATCGACGAAGGCTCCGAAAATGGTAACGGTCGTGCCGGCCACGCCGTCGTCATCGTTCATGCCGGGATCGGGGTCGGCGGGAGTTGCGGGGCCACAGGCACTCAGCAACAGGGTGGTCAAGATGACCAGGGTTATGGGTATGTACCAGCGTTTCATGTTTCTCCTCTCTGGTTAAAGATTAAAGGTTGAACAGCACTACTTCACTTTTCACATCAAGGGTGATCGCCTACCTCCTTTCTCGAGAAGTCGCCTCTATTTTTCCAGCAAGAGGCCCAGATAATGAAAGGTCCGCCTCACTGTAATACGGAGGGGCCTTTCCTCCCACAGGATCTCCGCGAACATTCGCTGCAGAAAGCGGGAGATGCGCGCCTGCTCCTTCCAGGCTGGCAGTGGACGCGCGGCGCGGAGTAACGCAACTTGGGGGGCCAACCAGGGATGGCTTTCGGCCAGATGTCGGTTCACGCGCCGGAAAGGGGAGAGCTGCAGGCTGGCGAGATAGGGCGCTGCGAGCTCGTCGTCTTCGGCGAGGCTGCGCAACAGGCGTTCTCCCAGCTGCGGTGCTTTGGACTGTTGGGTAATGCACCAGCCACTGCTGACAATCGCCGTCGTGGGCTGTGAAGCGGAGGCCGCACTCGGCAAGGGCTGGAAGCTCAGGTGCGTGCGAAGCGCTTCCTCCTTACTCCAGCCGGAGGCGGCTTCCAGAATAGGCCAATCGTAGGTGCCGCCCAGGGTCATAGCGACCTCTCCGCGAGCGAGCTGCCGGGGCGGTAGCCTGCTATCTGCGTGTCGGCTTTCGGGGGCTATGTATCCCTGCTGTACCAGGGAGCGGAGGCGTTCCAGAGCCGCGCAGACAGCGTCATCGGGCGACGCCAGCTCCCCAGTTGTCGTGACAAGCGTGCCGCCGGCACTCCAGATCACGGGTAGGAGGGCGCGCAGGGTGGAGGTAGGGCGGGAGGTGCCGCCCGGGAAAGCCAGCGCGTGATGGTGTCCAAAGCGCCAGCGAGAGGTAGGGCGGGTGAAGTACTCCAATGCCGCTTCGAAAGCGCTCCAGGTCTCCGGTGGCTCCAGTCCGGCTGCTGCGAACCAGTCCTGGCGGAGCCAGACTCCCGTCACCTCCGCCTGGACGGGCAGGCCGAAGAGAGCGTTCTGCACCGTATAGCTCTGGTGGATTCCCGGCTCCAACTCCGTTGCCAGTAGGTCATCCCAGCCAGCCCCGAGGTGGGGGAGGGCCGTGAGATAGGCCGCGTGTGCATAATCCGTGAGGTAGAGAGCGTCGAGCTCGACCAGGTCAGGGGCCGCTCCTCGGGCGGTCGCTTCATTGAGGCGTTGCCGTAGGGCGCCAGAGAAGCAGTGTTCCGTGCTGAGGGTCAGCGGAGGAGTGGCTGGGTTCTGGTTCCAGCGGCGCCGGGCGTGATGCAGCAGTTGACCGGCCAATTTCGTGCCGAAGAGCGCGCGCAGCTCGGGGTTGACCTGGGAGCCGGGGCGACGTTCGCTCACGAAGGTCCCTACCCCTGCCCGGCGATAGATGACACCCTCCTGCGCCAAGACCGCCAAGGCCTGACGTACCGGGGTGCGGCTCATTTGATACTCCCGGCAGAGTTCCTGCTCGGTCGGCAGCTGATCTCCGGGACGGAGTGTGCCGCTCTCGATCTGCTGGCGGATGAGCCGCTGCAGCTGGTAGTGCAGAGGGATGGGAGTGTCTCGCTCGATTCTCAACAGATTCCCTTCTTACTCGCGGTACACTGACTTGGGAATTACGGTAATTCCTGTAAAATGAACCCTGGAAGCAGCGATGGGATGTAAAATACCGTAAATGGCTCGTGTTTTTGACGTGTTGTTATGAAATAATTACATTATAAATGTAAGCGTTTACATTATACCCCAAGACCCCCCCGCATGTCAAGAGCTGGCGGGAAAGTCGTGGGCGAGGAGGAAGCATGACAACGACGATTCAAGATGTGGCCGTCAAAGCCGGGGTTTCGACGGCGACGGTGAGCCGCGCGCTGCGGGGCTTGCCTAACGTCGCTCCTTCAACACGGGAGCATATCCTCCAGGTGGCGCGAGAACTGAACTACGCCATCGACTCCCAGGCTTCGCGCTTGGCCAGTGGGCGGAGTATGACCGTGGGCCTCGTGATGCCGCTGGCCGATCAGTGGTTCTACAGTAAGGTGGCGGTGGGCGCCGAGGCGGTGCTTTTTGAAGCGGGGTACGACGTTCTACGCTACAATCTGGCGCGGTTGGGCGATCAACAGGAGGTCTTTCAGCGCTTGATATCGAGCCGGCGCGTCGATGGCTTGATCATCGTCAATCTGGCGCTGGAAGAGGACAACTTGACCTACTTTGAAGCTATGGACTGTCCCATCGTTACCGTGGAGCGGGAGACTGACCGCTTCCCCTCGGTCTGCATCGACAACGTTGAGGCGGGGCGAAAAGCGACCCAGCACCTGGTGAATCTGGGGCATACCCAGATTGGGCTTATCAGTGGGCTGAGCGAGGACATGATGCGCTTCGATGTGCCGCTAGACCGAGTCCGGGGCTATCGTAGCGTGCTGGAAGAGCATGACATCGTGATGCGTCCTGAGTTGAACGTGCCAGGAAACTTCTCCTTCGCCGGTGGGGCGGAGGCCATGACGCAGTTGCTCTCCATTCCGCAACCACCCTCTGCCGTCTTCGCCCTCTCCGACGAGATGGCCATCGGGGCGCTCAAGGCCATTCGCGATGCGGGGTTGCGCGTGCCTGAAGATCTCTCTGTGATTGGATTTGATGATCAGGAGGTAGCCGCGTATCTGGACCTGACGACGATTCGCCAGCCGGTTTCCGAGTTTGGGGAGCGCGCAGCAAGCCTCCTGCTCTCCTGGCTTTCGGAACGGAAAACTGAGCCTTCCCATCTGGTGTTGCCCACGCGGCTGGTGTTGCGGGCGACAACCGCACCCCTGCACGCGCGGGCCTGGGGACGGGAGTCATCCCAGGGGTCGGGCGCGGGTACGAGCGTCTAGCGGTTCTACTCAGGTCAGGGGTAGCCAGACGGTGAAGGTGCTGCCCCCACCCGGCGCGCTCTCCAGTGTGATGCGCCCGCCGTGAGCTTCGACGATCCGTTTTGCGATGGGCAGGCCCAGCCCAATGCCGGGCTGCGTGTGGGAGAGCGCTGCCTGGCCGCGGAAGAAAAGCTCAAAGACTCGGCCCCGCTCATCCTCTTCTATGCCCGGACCGGTATCGGAGATGCTGATGGCGAGTTCCGACTTCTCCTCGCTCGTTGAGACAGTGCGTACCTCCAGACGAACCTCTCCCTCCGGTGGGGTGAAGGTAAGGGCGTTGTCGAGAATCTCGCGCAGGGCGTGCGTAAGCCGTTCGCGATCCCCTCTCAGCTCGGGCAGCTCTGGGGGAAGGGGACTCACCCTGAGGGGCGCGACTTCCTGCGCCGCCCGTCCCTGCCGGTAAGCAATCAGCTCCTCGACGAGTCGGCCCGGCTGGATCGGCTGCCAGACGGTGACGCCGGGCTCCGTCTCCAGGGCGGCTGCACTGAGGAAGTGCTGCACCAACTGGAGCAGCTGCTCGGTGACCGTCGTCGCGTTCTGCAGATAGCTGGCGACCTTCTTCTCATCGGCCCCACGTCGGAGTAGCTGCAGATAGAGGCGCAGCGTGGTCACGGGGGTGCGCAACTCGTGGGAGACGCTGGTCAGAAAGGCGCGTTGGGCGCGTTCAAAGTGCTTTCGGGCGGTGACATCATGATGGCTAATCACGTAGCCGACCTGTCTCCTTTCCGTTGCGTAGACGGGCGCGACGGTGGTGGTTGTATCGTGGTGAACCCCGTCCCTGTCGGGAACGAGGAGTTCGCCCTCCCAGATCCGCCGTTGGCGCAGCGTCGCTTCGATTGCTTCCCATAGACCCTCCGGGCCGGAGGTGAGCGACGTTAGCGGTTGTCCGAGCACCTCAGAAGCCGTGAAGCCCGTGAGGCGCGTGTAGGCGGAGTTGAGGTAGCTGACGCGCAGCTCTTCATCGGTCATGAGAATGGCGTCGGCGACGCTGTCCAGAATGCGCGTGCTCTTTTCCTGCTCGGCGCGAATTTGCGCCGTTCGGGCGGCGACCTCCGCTTCCAGCCCCTCCACAAAGGCGGCTTTCTCAAGGGCGATGGCAGCGGCGCTCACCAGCGGGAGCAAGCGCTGACCGTCTTGGCTGGAGAAGAAGCCGGGCGTGTCACTGTGCAGTCGTAGGACGCCCAGTACCCGCTCCTGGAGGCAGATGGGGAACACCAGGTAGGAGCGAATCCATGCGGTGGCCTCGAACTCTCGCCAGCGCGGCTCGCGGGTCGTGTCTGGAACGAGTACCGGGGTTCGGCTCTGTACTGCTGCTTCGTCAAAGGGCAGTTGGGAGAGCGTGTGGGAGCCGTGGTGCAAGGGCGGGGCAGTGGTGTAGGGATCGGGCCCCGATCTGCGCACCGGGCAGAGGGTATCGCCTTCGAGCAGGGCGATCTGGGCGGAAGGATAAGGCACGATGCGTTGGGCCTGGTTCAGGATCTCCTGTAGCACTGTATCCAACCCGGTTGGGGAGGTGAGCGCCAGTGTGACCTCCCGCAGGGTCTCCGCCAGCAGGCGCTGCCGTTGCTCCGCCTCGAACAAGCGTTGCCGTTCTTCTTGAGCCCGCTCCCGCTCGGCTACCTCCTGAATCAACTGTTCGTTGGTCTCGCGTAGACCGATCAGGGTTTCGCGCAGCCGGGACGTCATGGAATTGAAGGTCTGCGCCAGACGCCCGATTTCATCCTGCGAACGCACCGAGGCTTCTGCATCCAGATCGCCCGCTGCAATCTGCTCCGCCACCCGGGTGAGATGGATGACGGGACGCGTGAGCCAGTCGCTGGCGACGAAGGCGAGAAAGACCACGCTGCCGCCGATAAGCGTGGCCCAGCTGATGGTGGCGCGTACGGCCTGCTCTACGGGTGCCATGAAGGTCTCCTGTGATTGCGCAAAGATCACGTACCAATCCTGGTTCTTCAAGCGAACCACAGCCAGCTGTTCCGGGGGCGTGCTGCCGTCGTGGGCGTCGGCGACGAAGAAGGGCTGGGTCTCCATGCCCTCCAACCCGGCGCGCAGCGCGGGAACGTCGGTCGCCAGCGTTGCCGGGGAGACATTCGGCAGCCGCCCCGAGGTCCGGAGTTCTGACTCCACCTCTGGATCGAGAGGGGTCACCGTCTTGAAGACGAGCGCCGGTGTGGTGGAGTGGGCCAGACGCATATAATTCTCGTCCAGCAGAATGGCGAAGGAGCCCGGACCGGCGAGGTCCCGGGTCTCTAGCACCAGCTGCTGCAGGTATCCCACGCTGTACTGCACGCGCAATACGCCGACGATCTGCCCCAGATCATTCCGGATGGGCGCGCTGAAATGGAAGTAGACGCCTCCCACGCGCTCTGCGAATTGTACTGGGGCGATGCAGGGAACTCCCGTCTCCAGGGGGCGCCGAAAATAAGCTGCCTGGGACTCATCCTCACCCACGCGATGAGGCAGTGTGTCTGCCACGTTGATGCCGTCCCGGTTCAGCAGCCCGTAGGATTCGATGTGAAAGAGGTCCTTGCGCCGCAGGGTGTTCAGCACCTCGAGGATGGTCGAATTCCGCCGAGCGCTGGCCTGCGCTTCGGGCGTCAGTGCCATGAAGGAGCGGATTTCCGGTAGGGCGGCTTCGGCACGCAGGCTGTTCAGATTGTTGTTCAGGAAGGTATCAAGGCTGGAGGCGGTGCGGGAGGCTGCGGCGTAGAGCGTCTGGTTGGCTTCACCCACGAGGGCCGTCCGCGTGGTGCGCGTGTAGAGCATGACCAGCGCACCCAGCGCGATCAGGGTCAGCGCGAGAAAGGCCAACGTCATTTTTGTACGCAGGTGGTGTTTTCTGCCGGTCACGGTTCCAGGATTCCCTCCGCCGCGAGTTGGGCCTCGTTCATGAGCTCCATAATGGGACGCTCTGTCGTCAGTACCTGGATCACCATCTCGTTGTAGATACGCCAGAGCTCCTGGGGCTCCCTTCGCCACTGGGGCAAGACGGTGAGATGGGGGTTGTAGAGCAGCTGATCGATGAAGGGCTGCATCTCCGGCTCCACCGAGGGGCGCAGAGTCTCCAGAGCCGTGCGGGTGGTGGGCAGGCGACCCAGGGTGGGATAGACCAAGGCCTGCACGTCGTCTCGGACGAGGAAGCGGACCCACTCCAGGGCCAAGTCGGGTTGCTCGCTTTGCGCCAGCACGACGTAGATGACGTTGCCAACCACCAGACTGGCCTCATGTCCCCCTTCGGGGATGGGCACCGCGGAGTAACGGCAGTCGGCGCAGCCGGTCTCGCGCGCCCATTGGGGATGCCAGCTGCCGGCGATCTGGTAAGCGGTCAGGCCGCGAAAGAGCTGCTCGTAGATCTGGCCCTCATCGGGGTTGAAGGCGAGGCCCGGAGGGGTGGTGCGGTGCAGCTCCCGCAGGAACTCGAGGACGGGCAGCGCACGGGGGTTATCGAAGTAGGGGCGCGAACAGTCATCCAGGCAGAGCTCCGCGTCGGCTTGTGCCAGGAAGACGGCGATCCGAAGGGCGCTCCCCAGGTAGGTCTCCGCCGGTCCCTGCAAGGTATAGCCGTAGTATGCATCCTCGCCGCGCTCGGTGATGATCCGGCTCTGTGCCAGCAGCTCCGTCCAGGTGGCAGGGGGATGATCGCAGTCCAATCCAGCGGCGGTAATGACCTCACAGTTGCGCTCGAAGCCGAAGACCCCGGTGAAGGCCGGCAGCCCGTAAATCTGCCCCTCGTGGGCGACGGCCTCGTAAGTGCCGGGAAGCAGCTCCTCGCGGACGGTTTCCAGCAGGGGGTCTAGGGGGAGTAACTCGCCGGCGTGGATTAGGGGCCGGAAGAAGTTCTCGCCGACAACGACGTCGGGAGGGGTACCCGCCAGCAGCGCGTTGGAAAGATTCTGGCGCAAGCCCTCGTCCCAGCCATGGAACTCCAACCGCACGGTGACCCCGGGATGCTCGGCTTCGAACTGCTCCACCAGATAGCGTCCGTAGCGCCCCCGTCCTTCCGGGTCACTGTTCATCGCATCGACTGTCCAGTACTCCGCCCAGATGACCAATTCGGGGGCTGTGTCGCTTTCGCTCTCTGTGGGGGGCGGTTCAGGAGGGGGGAGGGCCGGGGCAGGGGGGGCGGACCTTCCGCATCCCACTATCAGAGCCATCAGCAATAGGCCAAGCAACCGGGGTATACGTCTCATCCTCGTCTCTCCTGCGCGCGGGGTATTGTACCGTTCCTCTTTGGAGGGAAACGGACTTCTAGCTTTACATTATACAGAAGACTAAAGGGGATGCCAGCGCTCTTGTCGGGGTTATCGCATGTGGCGACAGGTGCGCACCACCCCCGTCTCGAGGGCGGTGTGGGCGTGAAATCTTGGGGGCAAAGGTCGAGTTTTTGCCCAAGGACCCCGGGAATGGGGCTTCGAGCATTCAATGTGGTAGCTCTGGCGCTTATGTGCACCGGCCTGGATGCCGCGCGAGCGGCTGTGACGAATGCCCCGGGAGGTTGTACGAACAGCGCTTGAAAAAACCGGCAGTCGAGGCTATAGTCTGAGTGTGAGTAATCATCGGCAGGTTTCGCCTGGAGTTCCGATTGCAACCCCGGACCTTCCATCAGGTGCAGACTGCTGTCAATAGCCAGACTATTAGCGTAAGGAGTACATCTCATGAACGATTTTCTATTTCGGAAACCTCTCGATACGTTGGATCCTGAGCTGGCCGATCTGCTGGGCTACGAACGGGCGCGACAGGCCCACAAATTGGTGATGGTGCCTTCCGAATCCATCTCCCCACCCGCTATCCACGAGGCGATGGCTTCGGAATTCTCCCACATCTACGCCGAGGGCTATCCCGACGAGGCCACGCGCAAGATGTCCGAGGAGGAGATCCTGGATTACGAGTACATGCTGGGCCACTTTCGCCGCTACAGCGATCCCCGCTACTACAAGGGCGTGGAGTACGCCGACGTGCTGGAGGCCCTGGCCCGCCGCCGCATCGCCGAGGCTTTCGCCACCAACGGCTTCTCCGCCGACCGCCTCTTCGTCAACGTGCAGGCGCTCTCCGGGGCGCCCGCCAACACCGCTGTGCAGTACGCCCTGCTCAATCCCGGCGACACGCTGATGAGTCTGGCGCTGCACGTGGGGGGGCACCTCACCCACGGGAGCAAGGTGGCCTATTCGGGCAAGACCTACAACGTCGTTCACTACGGCGTGGACGAGGAGACGGAGGCCCTCAACTTCGACGCCATCCGGGAGTTGGCGCTCGAGCACCGGCCCAAGTTGATCATCGCCGGTTACACCTCCTACCCCCTGGCGGTGGACTGGCGCGCCTTCCGGCAGATCGCCGATGAAGTGGGGGCCTATCTCCTGGCCGACATCGCGCACATCGCCGGCATGGTCGCGGCGGGCGCCCTGGAGAGCCCCGTGGGCATCGCCGACGTGATCACCTTCACCACGCACAAATCCCTCAACGGCCCGCGCGGGGCCGCCATCATCACCCACAACGCTCGCCTCCGCCGCCTCATCGACCGGGCCGTCTTCCCCGGTTTGCAAGGCGGCCCGCACATGGAGGTCGTCGCGGGCATCGCTGCTGCCGCGAAACTGGCGCAGACCGAGACCTTCCGCGAGCTTCAGGAGCAGACGGTGGTCAACGCCCGGGCGCTGGCGCAGGCGCTGGAGGCCAACGGCATCCGTGTCGCCTACGGCGGCACCGACAGTCACATGGTCCTCATCGACTGCAAGCTCATCACCGGCCCTTACGGCACGCCCCTCATGGGCGATCCCGCCGCGAATCTGCTCGATCTGGCGGGCATCGTCGCCAACCGGAACACCATCCCCGGCGACACGACGGCAGCCCATCCCTCCGGCGTGCGCCTGGGTACCCCCTGGATCACCCAGCGGGGGATGAAGGAGCCGGAGATGGAGCGCATCGCCGCGAACATCGCCCGGCTGCTGCACGCCACCCAGCCCTACGAGACCATGTGGCGGCGCCGGCAGGGTTACATGGCGCGGGTGGATTTCGACGTGTTGGAGGAGGTCAAGGTGGAGATCCGCGAGCTGGCCCAGGCCTTCCCGCCCCACGTGGAGGAGGCCCCCGGCTATCCCCACTTCTACTACCTCGACGACGTGCCCCAGGGGGAGGGGGCCTACCAGCGTCTGGAGCTGGTCGGCGAGTTCGCCAAGCCCTTTGTCCACTGGTTGACCCCCTCGAACACGGTGGGGATGAGCGACGGCGAGCAGCGCCCGGTCACGCTGCTGGAGGCCGATGGCGCCGTACTGACGGCGGGGCTGCTTACCCGCGTTGGTGCCGAGCACTATACCCTCGATGTGCCCCGGGAGCAGGCGGTCCGGACGCTGACCTGGCTGCGGGAGCTCTCCGACGGCTTCGCGGCGACGGACGACGTCTTCGGGCGTCTCTACTTCCTGCAGGCCGTCCGTGACCTGGGCGGTGTGCCCGCACCCGCCGAGCCGCCCCAGCCCGACGAGGGCCCTTACGACAAGGTCTACTTCGTCGGCGCGTGGTCGCATCAGGAGGCGGCGGGGGAGGCGCTGCCCCGCTTCGAGTGGCAGGAGCCGGAGGACGCACCGCTGCGCGAGACCCGGCTGCACGCCGCCCACGTCGACCTGGGGGCGCGGATGGTCCCCTTCGGCGGCTGGGAGATGCCCGTCTGGTACAGTGGCAACCTCGACGAGCACCTGGCCGTCCGCGAGGCGGCGGGCCTCTTCGACGTGAGTCACATGGGCTGCTGGGACGTCGCCGGGCCCGAGGCTGCCGATTTCCTCAATATGCTCATGGTCAACGACGTCAATATGCTGGCGGTGGGCGAATCGCAGTACACCGCTCTCTTCGACGTGGACGGGGTGCCCCACGACGATCTCATCATCTACCGGCTGGAGCCGGAGCGCTATCTGGTGGTGGTCAACGCCGCGAACAACGACAAGGACTGGGCCTGGGTCAACGCCGTGCTCAAGGGTGAGGTGCTCGTCGATCCGAGCCGCCCGTGGGTGAAGTGGCCCGGCGGCGGCGAGTTCGTCCAATTGCGCGATCTGCGCGATCCCGCGGCGGGGGCGGATCAACGCCACGAGGTGGCGCTGCAAGGTCCGAAGGCGCAGGCCATTCTGCTGGAGCTGGGCGGCGACGCCGGGGAGCTGGCGGCGATCAAGGGGCTGCCCTGGTCGGGCGTCACCCAGGTCACCCTGGGCGACTTCGATCTGATTGTCAGCCGTACCGGGTACACGGGCGAGCGCATCGCCTACGAGATCTGGGTCCATCCCGACCGGCTCGTCGAGTTCTGGAACCGCCTGCTGGAGGTGGGCGAGCCCCACGGCCTGAAGCCCACCGGTCTGGCGGCCCGCGATAGCCTCCGGCTGGAGGCGGGGCTCCCCCTCTACGGGCACGAGATGGCAGGGCCGCTCAATCTTACCATGGCTGATGCCGGCTTTGGCAGTTACGCCAAGACCTACAAACCCTTCTTCGTGGGCCGGGAGGCCTACATCGAGCGGGAGCAGGTACGCAAGGCCGAGGTTACCCGCTTCCGCGTGCCCGAGAAAGGCTATCCCCGCCCCGACCAGCTGGACCGGATCGTGGATGACCGGGGGAAGGTGGTGGGCTACGTCACCAGCATCGCCATCGACGGCGAGGGCTATCTGATGGGACAGGCCTATCTCGACGAGCGGTATCTGAAGGAAGGGACGCGGCTGGGCGTGCTGATCACGCCGCGTCGGAAGCCCAAACCCCAGGACGCGCTGAAGCTGGGTGACCGCACCACGCTCCCCGTGCCCATCGAGGTGCTGAGCAAGTTCCCGAAGCGGAAGTAAAGAGATATGAGAAGCCTCCGGGAGCACGCTTCCGGAGGCTTTCTCTCGCCCATTTCTACCTGGGAAGCCACATTCACGTGGAGTAAGGTAAACAGTGAGCAGAGAACTGTGAGTAGGTATCTGTGGTCCACTTACCACTCACTTCTCACTTCTCACCTCTCACCTGATTCGTGTAAGGAGACGACATGAGCGCACTCGACGGGTTGTTGCAGGAGCTGGAAGAACACTTCGGACGCTGGCTGGAGGATCCGGCGGCGTTGGAGGCGGGGCGCATGAGCAGTGCCCTCCATCCCTATACCGCGCTCTTTTCCCCCCTCCAGATCAACGGCGTGAGAGTCAAGAACCGCATCGTCATGGGCCCCATGGGCAACCTCTTCGTCTCCAACCCGCTGGGCCGGCCCGACGCCAAGCTGATCGCCTACTACGAGGAGCGGGCCAGAGGCGGGGTGGGGCTGATCACCTCGGGGCTGGTGCCCATCGACGGTAAAATCGAGCCCGCCGTCGCCGGGCGCTGGAACGACGCCATCCTTCCCCGGCTGGACGGTTCCTTCACCGTCATCTCGGGCTGGAAGGATCTCGTCGCCGCCGTTCACGCCCACGGGGCGCGCTTCTTCATGCAGCTGACGCCCGGCTTCGGGCGGGTGGGTCCGCCCCTCTCCGTCTTCAAATTTCGGCTGCCCATCTCCTCCTCCTGGCATCCCAACCACCACCTCCCGCTGTTGCCCTGCCGCCCGCTCACCGACGGGGAGTGCCGGCGGCTGATCAAGGGCGCGGGGCAGCTGGCGGTGCTGGCCCGGGGCTGCGGCGTCGACGGCGTCTATCTCCACGGGCACGAGGGCTACCTGCTGGAGCAGTTGACCAATCCCGCCTTCAACAAGCGGCGCCTGAGCCATTTCGCCCACTGGCAGTCCTTCGGGCTGGAGCTGGTGGAGGAGCTGCGGAAGCGGTTGGGGGCACGCTACCCCATCATGTATCGCATCGACCTCTCCCTGGCGCTCAACGCCACCTACGGGGAGCGGATGGACGAGGTGCGCTTGTTGCGCCGCTTCCGCGACGAGCGCACGGTGGAGATGACGCTCGATTACATGAAGAACCTCGTCGCGGCGGGCGTGGATATCTTCGACGTGGATCTCGGCTGCTACGAGAACTGGTGGCTGCCCCATCCGCCCCACGCCATGCCACCCGGCTGCTTCCTGCCCGTGGCGCGGCTGGTGAAGCGTTACTTCGAGGAGGAAGGGGTGCGCTCCAACGCCGGGCTGCCCGTGCCCGTCGTCGCCGTGGGCAAGCTGGGCTATCCCGACTTGGCGGAGGAGGCCCTACGCCGGGGCGACTGTGACATGGTGATGCTGGCCCGCCCCCTCCTCGCCGATCCGGCCTGGCCCCACAAGGCCTACGCCGGGCGCGTCGATGAGATCATCCCCTGCATCGGGGATCAGGCCTGCCTGGGGGCCTTCCAGCACCTGGGGCACAGCGTTTGCACCGTCAATCCCCGCACCTACTACGAAGACGCCTTGCCCGAGCCGCTGCCCCTGGCCTCACCGCCGCGCCGCATCGCGGTGGTGGGCGCGGGCCCGGCGGGCGTGATCTGCGCGGGCACCCTGGCCCGGCGAGGTCACGCCGTCACCCTCTTCGAGCGAGAAGCCCGGGCCGGGGGGATGCTCCTTCCGGGCAGCGTTCCCCGCATGAAGTTCGACGTGGCCAACTACCGGGCCTATCTGGAGGCGCAGGTGCAGCTCCACGCTGAGCGGCACGGGCTGGAGCCCCGCTTCGAGTGCGAGGTCACCGCGGAGGCGCTGCGGGCGGAGGGCTTCGACGCCCTCGTCGTCTGCACGGGCGGGAAGGTCGTGCGCCCGCCCGTACCCGGCATCGAGCTGCCCCACGTCACCCCGGCGGTGGCGCTGCTGCGCGATCCGGCCCTGGCGGAGGGCGCCGAGCGGGTGATCGTCGTCGGGGGCGGAGAGGTCGGCTGCGAGACCGCCCACTTTTTGGCCTACGAGCGGGGCAAAGCGGTGACGATCATCGAGATGCTACCCAACTTCATGCTGGAGACCTGCCAGGCCAACCGGGGCTATATGATCCACTATCTGGAGCAGGCGGGGGTACAGCTCCTCAATGCCACGCGGCTGGTGCGTGTCGAGCGGGAGGCGGTGGTGGTGATGCGCAACGTCGCCGCCGGCGTGCCGGATCCCTACGTTACCTGGACGCCACTGGTTTCCGACGATCTGCCCAATCCCCTGGCGAAGCCGCTCAGGGTGGAGGAGCAGGAGGCGGCGCTGCCGGCGGATCTGGTGGTGCTGGCGACGGGGATGCGGCCCGATACGACACTCTACGAAGCCTGCGTGCGGCTTCAGGTGGCGGGGCAGGTCCAGCTCATCGGCGACGCTTTCAGCCCGGCGAGCATCCTGGAGGCGACGCGGGCGGGTTACCGGGTGGGGCGCTCCCTCTGAGGGGGGCGGCTAACTCTCCTCCGCTACGGGCAGGGTGAAGAAGAAGGAGACGCCGCCCTGCGGCTGGTTTTCGGCTCGAATCTGCCCGCCGTGCGCTTCGACGGCAAGCCGGCAGAAGGCGAGCCCCAGCCCGTATCCCTGCCCCCTGTATTCGGTTTTACCGAACTTCTCGAAGAGATCGGCCTCGATCTCCGGCGGGATGGGCGGGCCGTTGTTGTAACACTCTACCTCGATCCATTCCCCCTGTCGGCGGGCCATGATACGGACCCTGCCCCCTTCCGTGGGACAGAATTTCAGGGCGTTATCGAGCAGATTGCGGAAGACGCGCTGGATGAGAAGTGGCTCAATGGCGACCTGGGGGAGGTCTGGCGGCAACTCGAACTCGAGCTCCAGCGCGCATCGTCGCAAGGCCATGTACTGGTCGAGTGGCTCCAGTAACGAGATCAGGGAGACGGCCTGTGGTTGGTATTTCAGCCGTCGGGTCTCCAGCTGCCCGATGTCCAGAATGGCGTTGACGAGCGTCAGCATCTGCTCGGCGTTGCTCATGGCGAGCTCCATGGCCTCGGGTCCGATATCCTGAAGGCTGGGGTCCTCAAGAATCTGCAAGGCGTTGATAATGACCGAGAGAGGGTTGCGCAGATCGTGAACGAGCATATGCAGCAGATCATCCCGCATGCGTTCCAGGGCGATGCGCTCCGTGATGTCGCGGAAGAGGAAGAGCTCGCCCACTGGCTCCTGCCGGTCGGTAGCCACGGGCTGGCGATGGAGCACGAGGGTGTGTCCCGGTTGAGTTTCGAACAAGGGTGGCGCCTCCTCTATGGGCGGGGTGAAGGGGGCCTGAAGCGCGGTCTCCTCCAGGTAATCAGCGAGCTGGGGCGCAATTCCGCGGATCCGGGGGACGGCTTCAGATAGCGCGCGCGCCTCCCAGGCGGCGCGGTCGTCGCCGAGCCGGAGTAGCTGGAGGGCTCGCTCGTTCACGTAGCGGATATCGCGTCCCTCCGCTACGAGGATGATGCCGTCCTCGGAGGACTCGAGAATGGCCCTCAGCCGCCCTTCCTCCTCGCGGCTGCGCTCGTAGAGGCGGATCCGGGCCAGAGCCGCCGCGCTCTGCTGGAGGTAGGCCTGGGCCATGGCCGTCTCCGGTGGGGAGGGCTCGAGTTTCGCGCCCAGGGCCACGGCGACGACGCCGAGGTAGCCATCCTGCGGGGAGTGGAGGGGCAGATAGAGCAGCTGTTTCACCTCCGGCGGGATCTGATCTTCCCAGAAGGAAGGCAGCTCTGCGCTGTCCTCAGTGACGCTCACCCATTGCTCCTGGATGCGGCAGCGTTCCAGGAGGGCCACCTCCCCTTCCCAGGGCTCTCCCTTCTCCCACACCGGCATGGGGAGGGGGGACTTGCCGGGTAGGTAGACCTTGCTCCGGCGCCAGGTCTTCCCATCGTGCTGGTAGAGAGCCGTCGAGAGTGCGTAGGGGAGGCTATCCTTGAGGACGCGCAGTAGCAGGAAGGCGACGCCTGCGCTGTTGACATGACCCACGAGACTGGCGCTCACCTCGTAGAGGTAATAGACTGCCTGGAGCTGGGTGCGCAGCGCTTCGGATAGCTCCCGGCGATGCACGGCAACGGCCAGCTGATGGGCTACCGCCTGGAGCAGCTGCCTGGTTTCTGAAGCAAGCTCCACAGGCTTGGGATGGTTGAGGTAGATGATGCCGACGCGCCTGCCCGAGATCTCGAGGGGCAGCGGCGTCTGGTAGGGTAGTTCCGAGAGACATTCTTGGTCCCCCTTGATTATCCCTGCGGGGTCCTCGAAACAGCTGCGCTCGCAGTTCGGATCGAAATCGGAGGGGAGTCCCAGGCGGGCGTGGAGAGTGACGCGCTCGGTATGGGGCTCCCGCAGGTAGAGTCGCCCGGCTTCCATGCCGGAGATGGCGAGCACCGCTTCCAGGCCACTGTGGAGAATGGTGTCGAGATCTTCATCACTGTTGACCAGGGTGGCCACGCGATTGAGCTGTTCGAGATAGTGTTGGCGCTGCTCGCTCTCCGTGAAGAGGCGTGCGTTCTTCAGCGCGATGGCGGCGTAGTGGGCGAAGGTCGCCAGCTGTTGGGTGTCCTGCTCGGTGTAGGTGTTGGCCCGGGCGCTGTCCACGCTGACGAAGCCCAGGATCTCGTCCTCGACCACGATGGGGGCGGCAGCGTAGGAGCGAACCCAGCTGGAGGAGGGCATGTCCACCCAGAGAGGGGAGTGCCGGGTATCCGGAATGAGCAGCGGCTTCTGCTCCTTGATCAGGCGTTGAATGGTGGGAAGGGTCGCGGAGAATTCCAGCCCCTTGAAGTGATGGGTGACGCCAAAGCGTTCGTATCCTCGCCAGCGGCGGGGGCGGACCTTTCCGTTCTCGATCAGCATCACGTTGCTGGCCTCGTAGGGCACCACGCGTTCCAGCTGGATGAGGATCTGGTCGAGGACAGCCTCGAGATCGAGCGAGCTGCTCAGGAGGGCCGCCGCGTCGACCAGGGCCCGGTTGAAGGTCGGGGTCTCCGGAGCTTGAGAGGGTGAACGAAGCGGGGAGGCCTCGCTCTCCGTTTTCGACTCTTGCTGTGCGCTGGGCTGCGATTGAGCCAGCGCCACGAGGGGCGTGATTAGGGCCAGACCCTGTTCGAGCGCTTCCGGTAGGGTAGGTACGGCTGCTTCCAGGGCCAGCAGGGCCAGCGGCGGCTGGGAAGCGGAGCCGATGGGATAGAGTTGCACTGTCTCGCCCAGAGCCGTGGACGCCTGCTCCGCTTCGGCATGGGTGACGAGGGCCGTGGCGAGGGTTCCACCTCGTGGTCCTTGGCTTAGGAGCGCTGCCGGCTCTCCCCCGGCGTCGAAGAGGAGGAGGGCGCCCCGTCGCGCTTGAGTCTGCGTCACGAACACGGCGAGGAGCCGATGCAACATCGCGTCACGATCTAGATAAGGGCTATCTTCGCATAACTGGGCAAGCGCCTTGAGCACTGTCTCATCCTTTCCGGCGTAAGGGTCCGTAAAACATAACTTGCCACCGGTAAGCCGAACACGAGCATTGCAAACCGACCAGATCGGGGGAGTTATTAAGTTTTCGACCGTAAGCCTATTTCGGCTATCATACCACAGGATCACCAAATTGAGACATTGTTGGGAGAGAGTTAGATCAAAGCCGACTTTGTCCGACTGTACCGGGCCTCTGTTGAGACCCCCATCACGATGCATGCTGTATCGAGGGGATGAGGTCCTGTCCAGAATGCCCAACTGCCTTGCTCACCGCCCTACCTTGTGTTAAAATACTGGACATGGAATCACGAATTGTCTTTATGGGAACGCCAGAGTTTGCCCTTCCTGCGCTGGAGATGCTGGGCCTGCACTATCCCGTCGTAGGGGTGGTGACGCAGCCCGACCGCCCGGCGGGACGGGGACAGAAGCTCACCCCATCGCCGGTGAAGGAATTGGCGCTTGCCGAAGGGATTCCTGTCTTTCAGCCGCAGCGGGTGCGCAATCTGGAGGCCGTAGAGCGCATTCGGGCCTGGTCGCCCGATCTTATTGTGGTCGCGGCCTTCGGGCAGATCATCCCGCCGGTGTTGCTGGAGCTGCCCCCCCATGGGGTGCTCAACATCCATCCCTCCCTCTTGCCCCGGTGGCGCGGCGCGGCACCTATCCAGGCTGCCATCCTGGCGGGGGACGAGGTGACGGGCGTGACCATCATGCAGCTGGATGAGGGGTTGGACACCGGCCCGATTCTGGGGCAGCGGGAGGTTTCCATCCGTCCCATGGAGACGGCGGGGGAGCTGGAGGAGCGTCTGGCCCAGCTGGGCGCGGAGCTGCTCATCGAGCTCCTGCCTGACTATCTCGCCGGACGGCTGGAGCCGCACCCGCAGCCGGAGGAAGGGGTGACGGTGGTACGGCGGCTGCCGAAGCAGGCGGCTGCGCTGGATTGGGAACGCCCTGCTGAGGAATTGGCGCGTCAGGTGCGAGCCTTTGCGCCGCAGCCCGGTGCTTACACCACGTGGGAGAGCCGGCGCATGAAGGTGTTGCAGGCCCGGGCACTGCCCCAGCAGGATACCCCCGAGGCCGCACCGGGGACCGTGTACGAGCACGAATCGTTGCCTACCGTTGTGACCGGCACGGGTGCGTTGGTGCTGCTTCAGCTGCAAATGGCCGGCAAGCGTCCCATGACCGGCGAAGCCTTCCTGCGTGGCAGGAGAGGGATTATTGGCGCTCGTCTGGGCGCCTGAGGCCGGGTGCGCTGTTTGCGCCCGGTTTTTTGTGCTTTATCTAAAACCTAAATTGTAAAATTTGTGAAAGTATGAGGAGGTAGAATGTCCGGTCATAGTCACTGGTCAACTATTCGACGCAAGAAGGAGAGTGAGGACGCCAAGCGAGGGGCGATCTTCACCAAGCTGGCCCGCGAAATTGTGATTGCGGTACGGGAGGGTGGCGGCGACGGCGATCCCGAAACTAACTTCCGCCTGCGCATGGTCCTGGACAAGGCCAAGACCATGAGCATGCCCAAGGACAACATCGAGCGAGCCATCAAACGGGGCACGGGCGAGGACAAGAGCGGGGCGGAGATCACCGAGGTCTCTTACGAGGGCTACGGTCCCAACGGGGTAGCGCTCATCATCGACTGCATGACCGATAATCGCAACCGTACGGTGGCGGCTCTGCGCCACGCCCTGACGCGCGTGGGCGGCAACATGGGCGATCCCGGTTCCGTGGCCTGGCAGTTCGACCGCCGGGGCATCATCCACGTCACCACCGAAGTCGACTTCGACACGCTTTTCGAGGCCGCGCTGGAAGCCGGCGCCGACGATTTGATCCAGGGAGCGGGTGAAGACGATCACGAGCTCTACACCGATCCCACCGAGCTCCATCAGGTCGCCGAGGGGCTGAAGGGAGCGGGGATCCCCGTGCGGGAGATGGATCTGATCATGGTGCCCAAGAACGAGCTGGAGCTCGATCCCAAGGGCGCCGTACAGGTCCTCAAGCTGATCGATAATCTGGAGGATCTGGACGACGTGCGTCGGGTCTTCTCGAACCTGAACGTCACCGAGGAAGCCGTTAACGCTTTCCAGGCTGTGGGCTGATGCGGGTCCTGGGAATCGACCCGGGACTTGCCATCACCGGCTACGCCATCGTTGAGGAGGAGGGGTCGGAGCTGCGTTCCATCGCCATCGGCGCGATCCGGACGGCAGCGAAGACTCCTTCCCCTTCTCGGCTGCAGGCCATCTACCACGAACTCCGCGAGATCGTGGCTGCGTACGAGCCCGAAGCGGCGGCGGTCGAGGAGCTCTTCTTCAGCCGCAACGTCCGCACCGCCATGTCTGTCGGTCAGGCGCGGGGGGTGACAATTCTGGCCCTCGCGGAGGCGGAGCTGCCCATCGCCGAATATACTCCGATGGAGGTCAAGCAGGCTGTCACCGGGTACGGTGGTGCCGATAAAGTCCAGGTGCAGGAGATGGTGCGGATGTTGTTGCATCTTGACGCGGCTCCGCAACCCGACGACGCCGCTGACGCGGCGGCTGTGGCTATCTGCCATCTGCATCGCGCGCGCATGGAGGCGCTGTTATCGTGATCGCTCGCCTTGAGGGAACCATTCTCAGTGCTGATGAGGGCGTCGTCCTGCTGAACGTGGGGGGGGTAGGTTTCGCTGTTCAGGTGCCTTCGGTGGAGGGGTATCGCAGCGGCAAGCAGGGTGTCTTCTTCACCTACCTCCACGTGCGCGAGAACGAGCTCGCGCTCTATGGCTTCCCCGATTCCGAATCGCAGGCGCTCTTCGAGCTGCTGCTGGGCGTCTCCGGTGTGGGGCCCAAGGCGGCACTGAGCGTGATGGGAACATTGGACGTTCCCACGCTTCAGCAGGCCATTGCTAACCGCCAGCCCGAGGTGCTCTCGCGGGCTCCCGGGGTGGGGCGCAAGACCGCCGAGGCTATCATTCTTCACCTCAAGGACCGGCTGGCCTCGCTACGGGGTCCACTGGCGTCCCTAGCGGAGGACGACGCCGACGTCGTGGGGGCGCTCACGGCCCTGGGTTTCAGCGTTGTCGAGGCACAGCGGGCGTTGCAGCAGCTGCCCGGCGCGCAGGAGCTCTCTGTCGAGGAGAAGATCCGGCGCGCGCTCTCTCTGCTCAGTAAATAGCATCACCTTTTGCCGCTTATCATGTCTCGGCTGCGGCGCTTTTTCCGGTTCGCGCTCTTCCTGTTGTTGAGCGCCTGCGTTCCCCGGCTGCCCCCCGTGGTCAAGATCGGGCTGATTGCCCCCTTCGAAGGGCCCTACCGCTATCAGGGCTACGATGCTGTCTACGCGGCGCGGCTCGCCGTGCGGGAGATCAACGCGGCGGGCGGTGCAGGGGGGTACTATCTGGAGCTGGTCGCCTACGACGATCGGGGAGATCCCGAGCTTGCTCCCGTTGCGGCACGCAACCTCGCCGTCGATCCTGCCGTCGTGGCGGTGATCGGCAGCTACCGGCAGGAGAGCACCGAGGCCGCTGCTGCCCTCCTGGCTGCTGAGGGATTGCCACTGATCGCCGTGGGGGCCTGGTTGCCCCGGGAAGTGGGCGTTTGGCATCTGGCGCCCTCACCGGAGACGCTCGCCGAGACCTTTGCTGCCGCCGCCGAGGGTGCGGTTACCGAGGTGTGGGGCGCGGGCCCGCTCGCGCAGGCGGTGCCTCTGCTTCCCGGGGCGGAGGCGCGTATCGTCAGCCTGCTGCCGCCGGTGGAGACGGCGGAGCGCTGGCAGGCGCGGGAAGGGGCGGGGCAGTTAGTCGGAGGGCCGGAGCTGGCGGCAGGGAGCTTCGCGGCGGTGGCGGGCGATAGCGCCGAGGGCGTGCGCTTCGTCACCCCCTATCCCTTCCCGGAGACGCTGTCGGGCCTGGCGGCGTGGCAGGAGGCCTATCGCGCCGTGGGCCCCCACGTCCCTGACCCGGGCCCCTACGCTCTTCCTACCTACGAGGCCGTCCACGCGCTCGCTGCCGCCATCGCTGCGGCGGCGCAGGAGGGTGAACCTTCCCGGGAGCGCGTCGCGGCGGCTCTGCCCGAAGTACAGCGCGAGGGCGCGCTGGGCTCCCTAGCCTGGGGCGACACGGCTTTCTGGGAGACCGCGCCTCTCTTCATCTATGTCTGGCGCGAGGGAGTGCCCCAGCTGCTCGCTCCCTTCCCCTGAACCTCGCTTTCTCATCTGCCGTGATTTGCTATAATCGGGGAGGGTCAGAGAAAACTGACCGCTGATCGCCGAAGGCCGACCGCTGATCACTGACCGCTGACCTTTAGGGGGAAACCATGATCGAAGTGACTATAGAGACTATTCAGGTGAGTCTGGTATCGCCACACCGCATCGTTGTGCTCAAAGAGCGCGGGGCGGAGCGCTATCTACCCATCTGGATCGGAGCTTGCGAGACGGAGGCCATCTCCATGCGCCTGCAGGGTGTCGAACCTCCTCGCCCCATGACCCACGATCTGATCCTCAATCTGCTGGAGCTAATGGACGGTGAGTTGAAATACGTCTACGTTAGCGCGCTGACCAACGATACCTTCTACGGGCGGCTGGTCGTCATTCGGCAGGGGCAGCGGACGGAGGTCGATTGCCGGCCCAGCGACGCGATGGCCATCGCGGTTCGGGCTCTGGTGCCTATCTACGTGGCAGAATCGGTGATGGATCAGGCGGGGATCGTGCCAGAAGAGAGCCTGCTGGTGGGAGAAGAAGGCGAAGGGTTGGACGTTTTCCGCGATTTCCTCAACCGCCTGGACATGGATGATATCGCGACGGATTGAGAATACCGGGTAGTGACTGGTTTTGCGCTCTCCGCGTCCTCTGCGGTGCAGGGCCCTTTTTCCGCAGGGCCAGCCCTGATTGTGGGAGAATTCCGGCTGTATGAACGTTCCTGAGAAGACCGTACCACACAACATCGAGAGTGAAGAAGCCGTCCTGGGCGCGTTGTTGATCGATCCGGAGGGTATCTTCCGGGTGTTGCCCTTCCTGCGCGTGGAGCACTTCTACCTGCAGAAACACCGTTGGCTCTACGAGGCCATCGTCACGCTCCACGAGCGACGGGAGCCGGTGGATTTTGTGACGCTTACCTCGGAGTTGGAGCGCCGGGATCATCTGGAGGCGGTGGGGGGCGCGGCTTACGTCGCACGGCTGGCCAATATCGTGCCCTCCGCCATCAACATCGAGAGCTACGCGCGGATGGTGGAGCAGACCTTCGTCCGGCGCCGGCTGCTCGACACCGCCGGGGAGATCGCGCGCTTTGCGCACGATGAGGAGCTGCCTATCGCGGATGTCGTTGATAAGTCGGAGCGTTCCCTCTTCGCCATCTCCCAACAGCGGGCGCACCGGGATCTGCGCTCCATCCACGAGGTGCTGGGGCCCTATCGGGACCACGTCTACAACCTCTACGCTCATCAGGGCGAGATTATGGGCGTGCCCAGCGGCTTTCGGGATCTGGACAAGCTCCTGGGCGGCTTTCAGCGCTCAGATCTGCTCATTCTGGCGGCGCGCCCCGGTGTGGGCAAGACCTCGCTGATGCTCTCCCTCGCCGTGAAAGCAGCGGAGCGGCGCAAGACCACCGCCGTCTTCAGTCTGGAGATGTCGGCGGAGCAGCTGGTACAGCGAATGGTCTCGGGGTTGAGCCGCATCGACGCCCAGCGGTTGCGCCTGGGCCAGATTCGGGAAGATGAGCTCGACCGTTTCGAGGAGGCGGTGGGCCATCTCGCCGATCTGCCCATCTACATCGACGACACGCCGGCGCTCACGCCCATCCAGCTGCGGACCAAGTGCCGACGCCTCCACTCGGAGCACGGGCTGGATATGGTCTTCGTCGATTATCTTCAGTTGATGACGAGTGGGACGCGGATGGAGAACCGGGTTCAGGAGGTCTCCTACCTCTCCCGCTCCCTCAAATCTCTCGCGCGCGAGATCGACATTCCGGTGATGACCGCCTCGCAGCTCTCCCGGGCCGTAGAACAGCGGGCGGAGAAGGTGCCCGTCCTCTCGGACCTGCGGGAGAGTGGTTCCATCGAGCAGGATGCCGATGTGGTGCTCTTCATCTACCGGGAGGAGATGTACATTCCGGAGACGGAGCGCAAGAGCATCGCCGACCTCATCATCGCCAAGCATCGCAGTGGCCCCGTGGGGACTGTGGAGCTCTTCTTCAACACCAAGCTGACCCAGTTCCTGGATGCGACGGCCCAGCAGCCGCCCCCGGGTCGGAGTGCCGGAGCGTATTGATGGACCAGCCACGGGGTGATCTACTCTGGCACTTCTCGGGTTTCCCGGAGGGTAAGTCGGCGACGGTGCGGATGCCCGAGATCGTCTTCAGCGAACTGCTGCCCCGCATCGACGATCTCGAAGAGCTCCAGGTCACGCTCCTGGTGCTGGCGCGACTGGCCCGGCGCCGGGCGCGCGTGGCGCCGTGGGTGACGGAGACGGAGCTGCTGCGCGACAACGCCGTCCAGGAGGTGGTAGGTGACGCGGGGGCGGGGGCTCTGGCGCGCGCGCTGGCCCGGGCGGTGGCCCGTGGGACACTGCTGGAATACCTTGCTCCTGTGGCGGAAGGGGGAGAGGAGCGGCGCTATTTTGCCAACAGTGCGCGGGGACGGATGGCGGTGGCGGCCCTGGAGCGGGGACTGGAGCCGGAGCAGGTGGAAATCGAGGAACGCCCCAATATCTACGTGCTCTACGAGCAGAACATCGGGCCGCTGACGGCGCTGCTGAGCGAGGATCTGCGCGAGGCGGAGGAGAGCTATCCCCCCCTCTGGATCGAAGAGGCTTTCCGTGAGGCGGTGCGGTTGAATAAACGGAGCTGGAAGTACATTCGGGCCATCCTGGAGCGGTGGCAGGTTGAGGGAAGAGATGAAATCGATCGACGAGCTGGCGAGGACGATGGGCGCAGGTATATCGAAGGCAAGTACGCCGACTTCATCCAGCACTGAAGAGGAAGAATCCGGGCTGCCGGGCGACCCCAACTGCCCCGTCTGCGGGGGGTTGGGTTACGTTCGGCGGGAGGTGCCCCTCGACCATCCTGAGTTCGGGCGACTCTTTCCCTGTGGCTGTCGCGCGAACGAGATCCGGGCGCAACGGGCGGCGGCCCTGCGACGCATGAGCAATCTGCAGACGCTCGAGCGCTTCACCTTCGATACCTTTGAGCCCGAGGGGCAGGGCTTGTCGCCTGACCGCCAGAAGAACCTGTGTTTGGCTTACGAGCGGGCGCGGACCTTCGCGGCGCGGCCCGAGGGTTGGCTGGTGTTGCGCGGCGGCTACGGCTCGGGTAAGACCCACCTGGCGGCAGCGATTGCCAATCGCACCGTGGAGGACGGTCGGGTGGTTCTCTTCGTCACCGTTCCCGATCTGCTGGATCATCTCCGTTCGGCTTTTAGCCCGCTCTCCGACCAGAGTTACGACGAGCGTTTTGAGGCAGTGCGCACCGCGCCGCTACTTATCCTCGACGATCTGGGCACGGAGCACGGCACTCCCTGGGCGCTGGAAAAGCTCTTCCAGCTGCTCAACTACCGTTACATGGCGCAACTGCCCACCGTAATCACGACCAATCAGGAGCTGGAGGAGCTGGATCCCCGTCTGCGCTCGCGCTTGGCAGATATGGATCTGGTGCGAATCATCACCATCCTGGCCCCCGACTACCGGCAGTCCGGGGTTGAGCAGAATCATTCGAGCGTCAACACCCTTCCCTTCTACGCCAACATGACCTTCGACAGCTTTGATCTGCGCCAGCGGGAGTTGGAGCGGGAGCAAGCCGATAATTTGCGCCGGGCGGTGGAACTGGCGCGGGGGTATGCGGCGCAACCCAAGCAGTGGCTCTTTTTCACCGGGTCTTACGGGGTGGGCAAGACCCATCTGGCCGCCGCCATCGCCAACGAGCGCACGCGCTTGGGACACCCGGCGCTCTTCGTCGTCGTGCCCGATCTGCTGGACCACCTGCGCGCGACCTTCCATCCCCAGAGTGCTGTCTCCTACGACAAGCGCTTCGAGGAGGTCCGCCGCGCCCCCTTCCTGGTGTTGGACGATCTGGGGATGGAGAGCGCCACGCCGTGGGCGCAGGAGAAGCTTTATCAGCTCTTCAACCACCGCTACGTGGCCCAGCTGCCCACCGTGGTGACGACGGCCAAAGAGATCGAAGATCTGGACGACAAGTTGCGCATTCGTCTGCTTGATACGGGGCGCTGCGTCATCTTTGCCATCACGGTTCCCCCCTATCTTGGCGGCGCGGCCCCGGCTCGGCGACGCCGCACCATGAAGCGTTGAGGTTGCGGTTTAGAACTTTTGTGCTATACTCAAGATAAACGTTCCGGCTTTCGGATTTAGCGACAGGAGGCTGACATGGCTGACGGACGACAGAAGACCCTCGATCAGACGGTGGCGCAGATCAAGCGCCGCTTCGGCGAAGGCGCCCTCATGCGATTGGGCGAAGCCACCCATCTCCAGGTGGAGACCATTCCCACGGGCGCGCTCTCGCTTGATATCGCACTCGGCGTGGGAGGGCTGCCCCGGGGCAGGATCACCGAGATCTATGGGCCGGAGGGCTCCGGCAAGACGACCATCTGCCAGCACATCGTGGCCGAGGCGCAGAAGCAGGGCGGTGTGGCGGCTTTCATCGATATGGAGCACGCCCTCGATCCCACCTACGCGGCCCGGTGTGGGGTGGATGTGGAGAGCCTCTACATCTCCCAGCCCGATACGGGTGAGCAGGCCCTGGAGATTGCTGAGGCTCTGGTGCGCAGCGGCGCGGTGGACGTCATCGTCATCGATTCGGTGGCGGCGCTGGTGCCCCGCGCCGAAATCGAAGGCGAGATGGGCGACTCCCACCCGGGTCTCCAGGCACGGCTGATGAGCCAGGCGCTGCGCAAGCTCTCTGGCGCGATCAAACAGAGTAACACCGTGATGATCTTCACCAACCAGCTCCGCATGAAGATCGGCGTGATGTTTGGCAGCCCCGAGACGACCTCGGGCGGGCGGGCCCTGAAGTTCTACGCTTCCGTGCGCCTGGACGTACGCCGCATCACCTCCATCAAGGTCAAGGGGGAGATTGTGGGGCATCGCACGCGGGTCCGGGTGACGAAGAACAAGGTCGCTCCGCCCTTCCGCCTGGCGGAGTTCGACATCATGTTCGGTGAGGGGGTCAGCCGGGCGGGTGATCTTCTGGACGTGGGCCTGGACATGGGCATTCTTGACAAGCGCGGTTCCTACTATTACTATGATGGGGAGATGTTCGCGCAGGGGCGCGAGAACTCCAAGGACTACCTCACGGAGAACCCAGAGTTTGCCCTGCGCCTTGAGGAGCAGATCCGGCAAGCCCTCGTCGATATTGGCGTGGCACCGCTCAAGGTGGCGACGCAGGACGACGATGAGGAAGCAGGAGAGGATTACGACGACGAGGATTGATCTCCTCACGCTTCGGGAATTGACGGCCCATCCGTCGCCGTCGGTGCGATTTCTCGCGCTGACGCGACTGATGGGCCGTCCGGTTACAGCGCCGGAGGTGATGGTGGCCTGGGCGCAGATTCCCAGGGTTCCCCCGGTGCGCGCGATTTTGGAAGCTCAGTATCCTGCCGGGTACTGGATGCGCCCCCGGGCGGGGCGCTCTCCCCGTTACCGCACCACCCTCTGGCAGCTGCTCTTCCTCGCCCAGCTGGGTATGGGACCCTGTCCATCTATCGCATGGGCTGTGGAGGCGGTGCTGGGGCAGGATGCCCTTCTCTTATCAGAAAGGCTGAGCACGGCTCTCCGGGCCGCTTTGCTCTGGGCCCTGATCCGGTTGGGGTACGGAGACGAGCCGCGACTGAAATCTCTGTGGGCGGAGCTGGAGGCGGCCCCGGTCACGGAGCCGCCGGCGGCGATCTGGACCTTGCGGGCGGCAGCCGCGGCGGGCCGGAAGGATGCGCTTGCGGTGGCAGCCGCGGAGGTGGTGCGGCTCGCGGTGGAGCGGGGGACGGCTGGGACGTCGGCGCTGACCTTTCCCCTGACGGGCGAACCGGACCGGTTGGCGGCGCTCCAGGCTCTCTGCGAGGTCGGGCTGTCCCTGCCTGAGGGGGAGGGCGCCTGGCTGACGGACCGGCGGCTGCCGGGGGGCTATTGGCCTTTAGAAGCCCGTCCGGGACCCCTATGGTGGGACCCCGGACGGGTGGGTGCGGCTAACCCCTGGGTGACGCTGCGGGCGCTTCAGGTGCGGCTAGAGGGCGGTGACCAGCTCCACGCCGAAGTGGGTGAGCACCCGCTGTAGCGGGGTGAAGAGGGTCACGTGTTCGGAACCGGCGAAGAGCAGACCGACGGCGCGTCCTTCCATATCCAGAATACCCGATCCAGAGTCGCCCGGACTGCTCATACGGCTCGCGATGATCTGGTCGGCAAAGTAGACGCCCCGCCCGTTGTAGTCCACTTGAGCGACTACGTCGATCTGCTGGATCACGCCCTCGGTGTAACCCGTGGTGCGGCCCCACTTTCGCACGCGTTGCCCCAGCTGAGGCATCCCAATCCCGCTGGGGATTATGTTTCCCATGATGGAGGGCATGACGAGCTCGGGCGAGAGGGGGCGGGCCAGGGCCGCGTCGAGCAGATTCTGTCCCGGCGTCTGTTGGACGGACTGGAGCCGGTGGCTGGAGCCGCCCCAGCGGGCCAGAGTGTTGAGGAAGCTCGCCAGCGCCTCGGTGTACTGGCACTGTCCTGCCTGGACGCCGAAATCCAGGGGCTCGAACTCAGCGAGTTCCGCGATCTGATCGTCGGGCGTGCCGCCGTCGAGAGGGCCGGGCTGGAGAATGGGCGCGCCGGGGGGCGTATCGTTGCAGTTGGCGATGACGTGGTTGTTGCTGAGGAGGTAGGGGGCTCCCTCGCGCTGGACCAGGAGCCCGAAGGTGCCGGTCGCGCCTGCCATGTGGCCGATGGAGAGCCCAGGCAGGGCGGGCCGGTGACGCGCACGCGGATCGAGGTCGACGGCACGGATGAGTCCCGTCTCAACGACGTCGGTCGGTAGCCCATCGACTGAGGCGGGCACCAGGTCACCGGGTGCCAGCACCTCTTTGGGGAGCTTGTTCACGACCGAGACAACCAGGCTGAGCTCGCTGGTGAATTCTACCCCGCGGATTTTGAAGCCCAGCCCGCAGGCGATAACGTTTTTACGCTGGAATAAGTGCGGGATGGCTTGCTGGTAGGTCTGACGGGTCTGGGCGCTCACTTCTATGGTCATCGGGCCTCCCTATGAAATTTGTAGATCAACAAATAGGCGAATGGTAAATATGCTTACACGTGTACACGTTCCTATGCGCACACGTCATTTCCGGCGGTTGTGGGCATCCCAAGGATACGGGAGCTCCTCAGGGTCTAGTCAAACGGTGCTATCTTAGGGTCTGTAAATCCATAACTTACCGTCAGCAAGCCGAAAACGGGCGTTGCAAGCCTACCAAATCGGGAAGTTATTAAGTTTTCGGCCCTTAGCTTTCAACCGGTAGTGACCCTCGCGAAGGCGTCTGTCCACGTGCTCGACGGGCCCCGCACTTTCAGGGACGGCGGAAGAAGTCGAAGAGCCCTCGACGGCCCTGACGTTTCTTTCCGGATTTTGCTTCATGCTCGTTCTGTTCACCGGCAGTCAGCCCCTTTTCCGGTTGCGCTGCCAGTTTACCGACGACCTGGACGCTGACTGGAACATCCTCCAATGCGTCGGGAACCTGCTCCTCCAGAGTCAGGGTGAGTGGGGGGGCTGTGTGGCTTACGTTGACGACGATGACCGGTTCACTCGCTTCTTCCATATTCTGCAGTTGCCGCAATCCAATCCCGACGCCGACCACGTTTGGCTTTTCGAGTAACCAGTGTTCGTACTTTCGCTTGACCTCCTTGACGTGGGTCAGGCGTTCTTCAAGTTCTTCGTGATTCATCGCTGCTCCTTTCCCGGAAAAGCGATACAGAGCCCTCGCCGCCAGGCAGAGAGCGCGAGGACCAGGAGCCCCAAGGCGCAGAGCCAAAACCCCCAGCCGGCAGTTATGGGGCTCTGATGCAGATTTTGCAAGGCGGGCAACAACCGATGGAAGGTCAGGAAGGCAGGGAGGCCCGTCAGGGTCAGCCACGCCACCTCGATCCAGGGGCGCAGCCAGCCCAGCCGGGGGCCGAGCGGAACCGCGAGGAGCGTCCCTCCCATAGCGCCCACCCCCCACCAGAAAGGGACCCTCCATCCCGGTGTGTGCCAGGCCCCGCTGAGATGCGGCGGGGCGGGTAGGGTCATCAAAGCCAGTCCGGCGCCGAGCAACGCGCCGACCCAGCGCCACCCGGGCGCGCGCACCGGTGCGAGCAGGAGGGGGAGTAGCACCGCCAATCCAATGACCGGTAGGCGCAGGGTCTGCAGATTCACCTGGAGGGCGAAGGTTTCGATCTCGGGCAGCAAGCGCAGGATATCGAAGAGGTCGTAGGCGTTCCAGCCCAGGGCCGCCGCGGGATGGCCAATCCAGGGAGCGAAGTAGCCGATGAGGGCCAGGGCCCACAAGCTCAGGGGGAGGGCCAGTCTCTCTCGGGGGGAGGGCTTCATCGGATACTCCTAAGGCTCCGCGATCACGAGCGCGTCGAAGGCAGCGTTGGTCACGGAGCCAGGTGCCACGGCATCGACAAAGAGCGCCACGGCGCCGCTCTGCAAGGAGGTGTCCGTGCGCGCCGCGACGAGATCGCCGTTCACGCTCAGGGCGAGCTGATCATCTGCACAGCGCACGGTCAGCTGGTTGGTGGCCCGTCCGGTATTGATGGCAGCGCCCAGCAAGGGGCCGGCCAGGGGCGTGGGAAAGCCCTCTTCAACCTTGAGGATGAGGTAGTATCCATCGGCGCTGATGGCAAAGAGATAGTAGTTTTCTTCATCCTCCATGCGACAGCTGACGCCCATCCAGTTATCCTGGGCCCCCTCGATGTGCCGGACCCGGACGTCCACGACCACGTCGTCCCAGCTGTAATCGAGTGGGAGGGTATAAATACCAATCCCGCCCCCGCGATCTTCGAGATAGAGCTCCCCCTGTTGAATGTAGGCTGCGCCCTCGGTGGTTTCGAAGAGGGCCCATTTGGAGGTGCGCGTGGAGAAATCGTCGCTGAAAAGGATCTGCTGGCCCTCGGAGGGCGGGGTCTCAATGGGGAGGGTGTTATTGCAGCCGACCAGTAGCCCCAGCACCAACCCCAGGGCCAAGCGCCAGAAGGCAGGCCACCCGCTCCGGATGCGGTGGCTCACGTGAAGTTTTCTCCGTGGAAGATGGGAAGAGAGAATCGGAAGGCTGTTCCCTGCCCCAGTGCGGAGTTGTGAACCCAGACGGTACCTCCGTGGCGTTCGATGACCTTCTTCACCAGCGAAAGACCCAATCCCATGCCCCCATATTTTCTTTTGCTGCTGCCATCCACTTGATAGAAAGAATCGAACACTTTCTCCCAGGCGTCCTTCTGGATCCCGATTCCTTCATCGCGGACCTCACAATAGACCTGCGCCTCATCCGCCCAGGCCCGGACCCAGATTTTGCCGTCCCTCCGGTTAAATTTTACCGCGTTGTCCAGAAGATGCCAGAGTGCCAGCCCCAGGCGGTGGGGATCGAGGTGGACGAGGGGCAACTGGGAAGGGAGATCCGCGACGAGCTGGATGTCCGCGCGCTCAAGCCGCTGGCGAGCTCGCCGCACGGCATCGACGAGGAGGAGCCGGAAGGGCTGGGGATGCATGTCTACCTCCCCTGCTTCCAGTAGATCGAGGGTGGTCACCGATTCGACGAGGTCGACTAGCCGGTCCGTGTGAACCTGAATGGCCGTCAATGCGGCTTCCAGATTCGGATGGGAAGAGGGTTGGTCCTCTTCAAGCATCAGGTCTACGTAACCCTTCACGATGGTAAGAGGGGTGCGCAGTTCGTGCGAGATATTCTGGATGAGCTGGGATTTCATGTCGTCCAATTGTTTGAGATCGTCGTATGCCGTCTCCGCACGGCGTAGGGCGTTCTGCACCTCTTGATAGAGGCGGGCATTTTCCAGGAGCGAGCTGATGGCAACCGCTACCGATTCCACGAAAGCAATTTCGCGCGCGGAAAAGCTCTGGGGGACGGAATTCTCCCCCACGAGCACTCCAATGACCGAATCCTGCATGATCAATGGCACCAGCAGCAGGGCGCGGGCGGGACGATGGGGTTGCAGGATCTCGGCGAGGGCGTGATTTTCCCGTTGGAGATCTTCGAAAGCGAGGGTGCAGCCTTCGTGGATGAGCTGGGAGACGACCGCTTCTTCTTCCGGCTTTAGATTCATCTCGTCTGCAAGGGGCGGGTACCCCTCCTGCACTACCTGGGTGATCAGATGAATGTGTCCGTTGTGGCAGAGACCGGCCCACATCAGGGGAAGATTCAAGAAGGTGTGCAGCTCCGTGCAGATGAAGTGCAGGATCTCGCGGCGATCGAAGGTTGTGTTCACGGCGCTGAGAAGGCGGTTGAGCCGCTCGCTATCGTGGAGGTTCTGGTGCTGAAGCCGGCGGAAGAGGGCGGCGCGGTTAAGGCTGGACGAGAACTGCCGCGTCAGCAGCTGTAGCAGACTGATGTCCTCGGGGGAGAAGGTGTCGTCGGGGTCCTCCTGGAAAAGGACGAGGATCCCCAGCCGTTTCTCGCGCCAGGTGACCGGTAGGGCCACCAGGGAATGGACCTGTTCTCCCAGCGCGGGACGGGCCACATTCCACTGGGCGTAGTCTCCCACAATCAGGGGATGTTGGCTCTTCCAGACCTCGATAAAGGGCCAGTCGTCGCCGGTGAGCTCGGCATGTTGCTGCACGCCTCCAAAGGGTTGAGTCGTGTAGGCACAAATAAACCGTTGGCGTTCCAGGGAGTAGGTGAAGAACAAGGCGCCAGACGCTCCGCTGAGCTCACAGGCCCGTTGCAGGGCAATGGCGGCGATTTCCTCCTCATCGTGACAGGTCTCCAGATCCGTCGCCATCTGGCTGAGGACTTCGAGAACGTCTCCACGTCGCCGGGTGGCTTCGCGGCGGCGAATGGTGTTCACTGCCACGCTGAGTAGATTGGCGAGGGATTGGAGTGTGCGGTAATCCTCTTGTTTGTAGAAGGAAGGCTGCCGGTGGAGCAACGTGATGAAACCCAGGATCTGTTCTTGCTGCTGGAGCGGAACGCTCAACAGGGAGCCCTCCGTGAATCCAAAGGCGGCTCCTGGTTGTTCCGCAGCGAGCGTCAGATCCTGGATCAACGTTCCCGTTCCTTCCTGCATCAGCGCCTGCTCAAGCGGGCACTGATGCAGATCTACGCCGAGGCGCAACTGTTGCTCGATCTCAGAAGCGAGCCCACGTGCATGGCCCAGAACGAGGGTATGGGTGCCCTGGATGAAGGAGATGACGAGAGCGGAGTAGTCAAAGAGGTGAGCGGTGTAATCGGCGATGGTCTCGACACTCCTCGCCTCATCCTCTGTCTGGGTGAGGTAGGTGCCGATGTGCTGTAGGGTCTCTGAAAGCCGGCGGGCTTTTCGCTCGGCGGCGAAGAGGCGGGCGTTGTGGAGCGCCAGCGCGGCGACGGGAGCCAGGGCTCCGACGGTCTGTGCGTCGGTCTCAGTGAAGCGGTGGGGTTGCGCGCTGCTGATGTTCAGCAGGCCTACCAGCGTGGCGTCGTGGTAGAGGGGCACGCTCAGGTGGCAGCGCACCCACTCGAAACCAGGGTTACTGATCCATCCCGCGTAGGTTTCAGTGTCGGAGACGATGACCGGACGCCGTGTCTCCACGGCGGTGCGCAGGTTATGCAGCGAATGGACCGAGTGGCGGCGGGCATCGATGGGATCGACGGGCCGGGTGTAGGCGGTGGGGGTGTGCCAGGAGAGGAGCTGCAGCTCATCCTCGCCCTCGACGCCCAGCACGTAGGCGGCATCGTAGTCGACGAATTGGGTTAGCGCTTCGAGCAGGCGTTCGAGAACCCTGTCTACATCCAGCGTGGAGGCCAGGGTGGTGCTCAGCTGTTGGAGGGTGGTGGAGAGCAACAGGGCCTGGCGTTCCCGACTCAAGGTCTGAGTGTTCTGGATAGCGATAGTGGCAAGAAGCGAGAGATGTTGGAGCGCTTCTTCGTCCTCGGCGCTGAAGGGGTGCCGGTCGGAGAGACTGGCTGCCGTCAGGTATCCCAGGAAGCGGTTTTCGAAGCTGAGTGGCGCCGCCAGGGTCTCTACGGCGGACTGCGCCTGTTGCAGTTCGGTAAAGGTGGCCCGCAGGGCAGGAGAAAGGCGAGCCATCTCCTCTTCGCTGCGCAGGTGAAGAATTCCTGTGGGATCTTGCTCACCCTCTCGTGGAGCGAGAGGTGGGGGAGAGTCGGCGCCTCGCAGGCGGGGCTGTTGTTCAAGCAACAAGACATTGCTCACGTCGGCGTGAGGCAGCAGTTTGACCGTCTCTGCCGCAATCCGTTCCAGCAGTGTGTCGAGGTGGAATTCGCCGATGAGGGTGGGCGCCAGCGCCACGAGCGTGCGAAAGAGATGTTCGCGGGAGGGGTCATCCTCATTCTCCACCTGCTCTCGGGTGTCGATCATTGCATGGAGCTGGACAAGAAAATTGAGTTGGTGGGCGGCATCGGAGCGCAGGTAGTAGATCTCCTCGGGCAGCGGGGGAGGCGGGGTTTCACCGAAGATGATCAGCGGCAGGGTCCCCCCCTGTGTGCACATCAAGTTCTCCCTGAGCGTAACGGCGGACTCCAACGCCGGCAGGTGAGCGACAACCGCGCGGGGTTGGAGATCGGGGGGTGGAGGTTCACCGACGGGGTGGGCATGAATCTCGAAGGCCGGATCCGTCTCCAGCAACCGCTGAATGGCTGCCGCGTGGCGCGACATTTTGCTGACGAAGAGCACGGGGATGGAATTACGTTGATTCTTCATTTGCTGGCTTTAGTCCCTTCCCATCTGGGATGGTGAAGAGTGTACGGGGCACTGCCTCCGGCTGGCATCGGTCACGGGTTGAGGTGACCGATGCGAGTTTCTGCCCCATTGCTTCATTGCGGAGACCTTGGTATCCAACCGATATGAGTCCCTGTATAAGAATGCGGTCACGCTGTCATTTGCCATATACCTTTATCATTGTAACACAGGTTTGTTTTTGTAGTAAGTATACTGGCTACGTGCTGCGTCACGGCTGGTTTTCCCTTGTCAAATGAGCAGGCCGTGGTATTATACGGAGGCCTTGAGTGGCTGCGTGGCCCGCTAGCTCAATTGGCAGAGCAGGGGCCTCTTAAGCCCTTTGTTGCAGGTTCGAGTCCTGCGCGGGTCACTTGAGGTAGAGCTTCCAACCGGTTCCGGTGGGGAGCTCTTTTTTATTGGGCCGCGTCCGAAGGGGTGTCCCTCCTCCAATGGGGGACGCCGCGCGCTTGACCTCTCTTCTAATCGCAGTAAAGTAGAAGGAAAGCTTCTTTATCTGCGCGTCATGAGCTTTGGGACCCTGGTGCTTGGGCTCTTGAGGGAAAGGAGGAGAGATGGACAAGCGGCAATTGCGGGGCGATCCGGCAGTGATCGTTATCTTTGGGGCTTCGGGGGATCTTACGCAGCGGAAGCTGGTGCCGGCGTTGCACACGCTCGCATGTGAGGAGCTGCTTGCGCCGGAAACCCGGGTGCTAGGGGTGGCCCGGAGTGACCTCGACGATGACGGTTTTCGGGCCGAGTTGAACGAGGGTGTACAGGCCTACGCCCGTCTCCATTCCGAATACTGCCAGCGCTGGCAGGAGTTCGCAGAGCGTTATAGCTACCTTCAGGGAGGATACGATGATCCGGAGACCTATCGGCGGCTGGCGGAGCGGTTGCGTCAATTTGATCGCGAACACGGTACGGAGGGGAACTATCTCTTCTACCTCGCTACGCCTCCCCAGGTCTTCGCGCCTATCATCGAGCTGCTGGGGGAGGTTGGGCTGAATCAGGGTGAGGAGGGCTGGCAACGGATCATCGTCGAAAAGCCCTTTGGAAGGGACCTCGAAAGCGCCCGTGAGCTCAACGCGCGCCTGCACGCCATCTTCGCGGAGGAGCAGGTCTATCGTATCGATCACTACCTGGGTAAGGAGACGGTGCAGAATATCCTCACCTTCCGCTTTGCCAACGCCATCTGGGAGCCTCTGTGGAATCGCAACTATGTCGATCACGTCCAGGTCACCGTGGCCGAGAGTGTGACTGTGGGACGGCGGGCCGGGTACTATGACCGCTCCGGGGTGTTGCGCGATATGTTTCAGAACCACCTGCTTCAGCTGCTGACCTTTACCGCCATGGATCCGCCTCCGGCCTTCAATGCTCGTTTTCTTCGTGATGAGAAGGTGCAGGTGTTGCGGGCTGTTCGCGAGCCCGATCCGATCGATCTGGTGCTGGGCCAATATGAGGGTTACCGGGAAGAAGAGGGCGTTCCCGAGGGTTCCCGGACCCCCACCTACGCCGCGCTGCGCCTCTATATCGACAACTGGCGCTGGCAGGGGGTGCCCTTCTACCTCCGCTCCGGCAAGGGACTGGAGGAAAAGACCACTGAGATTCTCCTCCAGTTTAAGCGAGTGCCCCATCTGCTCTTTCCCGAAAACGTTTCGCTGGAGCCCAATCGCCTCTCGCTCTGCATTCAGCCCGACGAGAGCGTCCACCTGCAATTTCAGACCAAGCAACCCGGTGCCGGGATGTTTGTCTCGCAGGTGGATATGGAGTTCCACTACGGTGAGGACTTCGGCGAGCGGGCGTTGCCCGAAGCCTACGAGCGATTGTTGCTCGACGCGCTTCTGGGTGACGCTTCTCTCTTCGCCCGCGCCGACGAGATCGAGCTGGCCTGGGCGCTCATCGACACCCTCACCGATGGGCGGGAGCCGGAGCTCTACCCGCAGGGATCTTGGGGGCCGGAGGGCGCCGACGCGCTCATCGGTGACCACGGAGATGCGTGGCATCTGGGGTGCCGGCACTCCGGGGAGGAAGCGTGAACGGCGAAGTGCGGGTTTATCCAGATGCGCCAACGCTGGCGAGGGGGGTGGCACAGCACATCGTGACCCTGGCCATCGATGCCATTGCGCAGGAAAAGCGATTCACGATGGCGCTGGCCGGGGGATCGACTCCTCGTCCGGCCTATGCGACCCTGGCTGAAGCGCGCTATGCCGGGCGGCTGGATTGGTCCCGCGTTCACCTCTTCTGGGGGGACGAGCGCTGTGTTCCGTCCGAGGATCCCCGAAGTAACTACCGCATGGCGCGGGAGACGCTGTTGGAAGCCGTACCTATCCCGGAAGAAAACGTTCACAGGATGCGGGGGGAGCTGCCGCCTGAGGAGGCTGCGGCCCGCTATGCGGAGGTGCTGGCTTCCTGCTTTGGTCCGTCCCCCGTGCCCCGTTTCGACTTGATGCTGCTGGGATTGGGGGAGGATGGGCACACTGCTTCCCTCTTCCCCGGCTCGCCGGCACTGGAGGAGCGTGAGCGCTGGGTCGTGGCCCAGTATGTGGAGCGATTGGCGGAGTGGCGCCTCACCCTCACGCTGCCGGTGCTCAATGCCGCGAAGAATGTCGCTTTTGTCGTCTCCGGGGCGGAGAAGCGAGAAATTCTGGCGAAGGTGTGGAGCGAAGCCGGCGTTCAGCTGCCCGCCGCGCGCGTCCGGCCGGATGCCGGGCGGCTGCGCTGGTTTGTCGACGTGGAGGCAAGAGGAGGTTTGGTGTGAACACTGATGAATTGATGCAACTGGCGCTCGACCTCGCGGGGTTTACGGAGATCCCGGACGATAGCGGGGTGCACGTGCCCGGGGCCGGTCTGCGACGGCTGCTTTTTGGTCTTGATATCGGGGTTGCGGAGTTGTTGATGGCCCGGAATCTGGGCTACGATGGGGTGATTGCCCATCATCCTTTGGGGGTCGCTTATCGTGCCTGGCGAGTCTTCGCACGCCATGTGGAGCTGCTCAGGGGGGCTGGCGTGCCGGAAGAAGCTGCCAGGGCTGCCGTGGCGCCGAAACTGGAGACCCTCCGCCTGGGAGGGGTAGTGGCGAACTACGAACAGGTGCCGCAGGCCGCCCGCTTGTTGGAAATGCCTCTGCTGAATATCCACGCCCCGCTGGATGAAGTGGGCCGGCAGCGAATGCAGCGTGTCGTGGATGCTGCGCTGGCGACGCAGCCCCAGGCCTCGGTGGCGGATGTGGCGCAGGCCCTGGGCGCGCTGCCGGCTGCCGAGCGCGCCCCAACGGAGATACAGGTCTTGCTGGGGGATCCCGAAGCCCCGGCAGGAAGGGTGTTGGTGGCTCACGGCGCGCTGACCAACGGCGGCTATCACGTGGCCCGCGCCTGTTTCGAACACGGCATCGATACCGTCGTCTACATCCACATCGCCGTCTCCGACCTGGAGCGCCTGCGCGCCCACGAAGAGGGGCAGCTGATCGTTACCGGGCATCTCGTGGGGGACGCGGTCGGCATTGCGCCCTACATTGCGGCGCTGCGTGAGCGGGAGCTGCGGGTCGATGTGCTCAGCGACGTGTTGGCCCTCCCCGCAGATCATCGCGTCCAACTGGCCTGAAACCGCCTGCCGGGAACACCGGTCGGGTCTGGGTAGGACCTCTCGCATGCGGAAAGTGCGGTATACTGGGAGGTGTAGGAGAAATACTAAACAGAAGGAGAAGAGAATGCAGATACGCACAAACCTTACACGCTGGAGCGCGGGCCTCCTGGCTTTGATGCTGACCTTAGGAATGCTGGCGGGGTGTGCCCCTACCCCAACCCCCTCTCCTGCCACAGATGAACCGGCGGAGGCCCGTCCGACCCCGACAGTGGCCGTCGAAAGCCCTCAGGGTGAACCTGCCGGGGAGGAGGCTGCCCCGCTTTCCGGTCCCTACTCGGAGCCTCCCGAGGTCGTGATCGATCCGGAGAAATACTACGTGGCGACCCTTCGCACGGAGCTGGGCGACATTGTCATCGAGCTCTTTGCGGATAAGGCCCCGGTGACCGTCAATAACTTCGTCTTCCTCGCGCGCGAGGGCTTCTACGACGATACGACCTTTTACGGCGTGGCTCCCGGCGAGTTTGCCTGGGCCGGTGATCCCACCGGGTTAGGGGAGGGCGGGCCGGGTTACGTCTTCGCCAGTGAGATCCATCCGGAGTTGTCCCACGACCGGCTGGGGCGGGTCTCGATGGTCAACAACGCTCCCGATACCAACGGCAGCCAGTTTCTGATCACCATGGGCCCGCTGCTCATGGTGGATAACAGTTTCCCCATCTTCGGCCAGCTGATCGAGGGTCTTGATGTGTTGCTCTCCCTGACTCCCCGCAATCCCTACGCAGCGGAAACTCCCGGGGATCGCATCGAAGCGGTGCTCATTGAGGAACTGGATAGCCCGCCAGTCTCTCGCCTGCCCGCGCCGGAGGAGATCATCGTGCCCGCGGAGATCGTGGGCCGTCAGGGCCTCTATCTTCGTCGCCCCGAGATGGAGATCGATCCCGAACGGGAGTACGTGGCGACCATCGAGACGGAGAAGGGGGAGATCGTGGTGGCGCTGAATGCAGAGGTGGCGCCCATCACCGTCAACAACTTCGTTTTTCTGGCGCAGCGGGGTTTCTATGATGGCCTCACCTTCCATCGCGTCGAGCCCAATTTCGTGATTCAGGGGGGCGATCCTCTGGGCAGCGGACAAGGGGGGCCGGGATACGTGCTTCCCCCCGAGATCGAGCTGACGCACGAGCAGGGGGTCATCGCCATGGCGCGCCTGGGGGATCAGAACAACCCCCGGCGGATGTCCAGCGGTAGTCAGTTCTATCTCACGTTGGCGCCCGCTCATCACTTGGATGGTGCGTACACCGTCTTCGGTGAGCTGTTGGAGGGGATGGACGTGGTGCAGAGTATCGCCATCGGCGACGTGATCGAACGTGTAACGATCATACAGGAGTAGCCATCCGGCAGGGGGCGATCTTGTGGTCGGGCACAGGGTCGTCCCCTTGGTAACTTATCTTGGCAAGAGCCTTCCCCGATGCTATAATGCACTTTGGTCTCCGATCTCAATGAGGGTCCTGATACCGGTACGCCGGTTAGACCGGTCAGGGATGGGTGAATGCCCTCCGATTATGCTCGATGGAGCCGGCGTTGGAGGCCTGATTTCAGAAAGGATCTTATGACTTGGATTCAGTTGGCGACGGTAGCGTCGTTGGTGCTGATACTGGCGACTGCCGTCCTGGCGGTTTTCGCAAAGAGTCTCATTCTTTCGGCGATTGCGTTGGGTGTAGGGAGCGCGCTATTTGCGGCGCTGCTCTTCCTGCTCGGCGCCTCTTACGCCGGTGGGTTTGAGCTGAGTGTGGGGGCCGGTTTGATCAGCATCCTCTTTATTGTCGCCATCAGTCTTATCCAAGCGCCGCAAAGGAGCGAGCCGGATGAGGCGTAGAAGAGACTGGGTGTGGTTGTGGCTCGGGGTCGCGATCTTGTTGGCTCTGGGAGCGCTCGCCTGGAACTTGGGACACGGGCCGGGCGGTGAGGTGCAGGAGCCGGACGCTTTCCGGAGCTGGTTCTGGACCTATCGCAGCCTGGATCTCCTGGTGCAGGTGGGCTTGATTCTGGCCGGAGCCTTGGGGGTGGCTGCGATTCTACCCGGCAGTCGCGAGAAGGAGGGCGAGCTATGCACGTGGCTGTAACGCCCGGCTTCAATATCCTCCTCACCGGTGCCAGTGTTGCCCTCTTTCTGCTGGGCTTGATGTGTCTGCTGTTGCGGCGCAACGTGATTCGACAGGTCATCGGCTTCAAGCTTATGTTGCAGGGGGTGACCTTGAGCTTGATTGTGAGCGGGTGGCTGCGGGGCGATTTGCGTTTCGCCCAGGCCATGGTCGTCTCGGCGTTGATTGTGGAGGCGGTGGTCATTGCCGTGGCTTTGGCCCTGATTGTGAACGTCTTCCGCCATTATCCTTCGGGGAACGTGGACGATTTGCGGCGGTTGTGGGGTTAGCTGAGATGGTGCATATGATTCTGATTGGAGGGTTGTTGGGGCTGCCGGCAGCGGTGGCGCTCTGGATGGCGCTGACGGCCAATGGTCCGCCGGGACGCGTGCGCCGGGCGGTGAGCCTGACGGCGGGGGTGTCGGCGCTGTGTGCGCTGGGCTTACTCCCCTTTGCCGGTGAGGTCCCCGCTCTTTCCCTGACCTGGCTTCCGGCAGCCGGTCCCATGCGACTGAGCCTGGAAGCCACGAGTCTTCTGGCTTCGGCGGCGACCGCTATGGCGGCCGTTGTTGTTTATCTGGCGGCCCGGAGCGTGGGCCAGGGACCGGAAGCGGGCTACACGGGTGCGCTGGCGCTGCTGGCGCTCGCAGGAGGCAATCTGGCCTTTCTTTCGGCCCACTTCCTGCTCCGATACGTGGCTCTCGAGGTGGTGGGGTTATGTATCGCAGCCGCTCCGCTGCTGGAGAGGGAGGGGCGGGAGCGTTTCGTTCATGCGGGCTGGGTTTATCTGCTGCTGCGTTTCGGTGACGCCGGCTTGCTCTCTGCCATTCTGTTGTTGGGGGCGCGGACCGGCACCTTCGAGATTGCGGGTGCGCTAGGCGTGATCGGCACCCTTTCTACGCGGGCGCAGCTCTGGATCGGCGCTGGTTTCTTCCTCGCCGTGGCCGTCAAGGCGGGGTTGTGGCCCTTCTACGCCTGGATCGACAGTGGGCGGAGTCTGGCCCAGAGCACGCACATCTGGCTCTATGCCACGTTGATGCCCAATCTCGGATTGTATCTCCTCTACCGCGTGGCGCCGATGCCGGTGACCTCTCCGCCGCTCCGGTGGGGACTGCTGGTCCTCGGCGTGGGGGCAATTCTACTTACCCTCTTCGCGCTGGTGCGCCATCCCTCTCGGGGTTGGTTGCCGACACGCTTGGCGGCGCTGTTGACGAGTCTGCTTTGGTGTGGGGCGCTGCTGACCGGCAGTAATGTAGTTCGATGGGGATTGCTGGCACTGACCTTTATCCGATTGCCTCTCTATCTGGGGCTCTTCGCCCGGGAGGAGCGGGTGACCGCTGCATCCTCCCCAGCCCTGTGGACACAGTGGGATGCGGGATTGGATCGCGTCGCGCAGCGCCTGCGGACGGATGTGGAGGTAGGGCTCCTGGAGCGTGGGCTGGAGAGGCTGGCGGTTGGGCTCACCGTTACAGTGGCGTATCTCTACACGACCATCGAGCAGCAGAGTCTGGAAGGGATGTTGCGGGGTACGGTGCGCGGGACGTTGAAGGGCAGCCGACGGTTGCGTCAATGGCACACCGGAAAGCTGCGGAGCAATCTATGGTGGATCGTGCTTTGTCTGGTGCTGGCCTTGGGTTGGGCGTTGTGGAGCTAGAAAGGGGAAACGAGCCATGAAGCGAAAATGGTGGTTACTCTGGTTGGCGCTGGTGTTGTTGTTCCGTCCGGAGGGCGTTCAGGCTCTGACGGAGCCGCTGGTCGTGCTCGAAATGCAGGGCGTCATCAATCCCTTCACCGCTCGGTACCTGGAGCGTGGCCTGCGGTTGGCGGAGCAGCGGGGAGCACAGGGGGTGATCATCACTTTGGACACGCCAGGTGGCCTGGAGTCTTCCATGCGTGAGATGGTCCAGCTTCTGTTGGAGGCGCCACTGCCCACGGTGGTCTACGTCACCCCTCAGGGCGCCCGGGCGACTTCGGCAGGGCTCTTCATCCTGCTGGCGGCGGACGTGGCAGTGATGGCGCCGGCGACCCATGTCGGGGCCGCTCATCCCGTGCCCCTGGGTGTCGAAGTGAGCGAGGTGATGGATGAGAAGGCCACCAGTGACGCGGCGGCCCTCGTGCGCAGTGTGGCGGTGCGACGGGGGCGGAACGCCGATTGGGCCGAGCGGGCCGTGCGCGAGAGCATCTCCGTCACCGCGCTGGAAGCCCTGGAGATCGAGGTGATCGATCTGGTCGCCGAGAATCTGGAGCAGTTGTTGGTGCAACTCGATGGGCGTGAGGTCGCCGGGCGGACGCTGCGCACGGGGGCCGCGGAGCTCCAGGAACAGCCTATGAACTTGAGCGAGCGCTTCTTTCACATCATCACCGAACCAAACATCGCGTACCTGCTGCTCTCGTTGGGGACCTTGCTCCTGCTGGCCGAATTGGCCGATCCTGGGCTAAGCGTCGCCGGTATCGGCTCCGTCGTGGCCTTCGTGATCGCTTTTATGGCGCTGGGCAGCCTGCCCGTCAACTGGGCCGGCATCGCACTGTTGGCTCTTTCGGTCATCTTCTTCGTCGTGGGGCTGCTCACCGATACGGAGTTCGTGGTCTCGCTGGCCGGACTGATTCCCTTCGTCCTTGGCTCTCTGCTGCTCTTCTCGCCCTTTACCCCCACCTCGCCGGCAGTACCGGTGGTGCAGGTCAGCCCCTGGCTCATCGGGATCATGGCCATCTCCATGGTCGCCTTCAGCTTCCTGGTGTTGCGGGCCGTGATCGAGGCCAGCCACCGCCCCCCGCAGGCCGGGGCGCAGAAGCTGGTGGGTATGGAGGGGGTCGCCCTCACCGACCTTGCGCCGGGCGGGCAGGTGCGGGTGGATTTGCAGGATTGGAGCGCCACCTCCCAGAGCGGGCCCATCTACACCGGAGAGCCGGTGCGCGTCGTCGGTGTTGCGGGTGTTCGGTTGCAGGTGGTGCGGAACCATGTCGGAGGGGAGCCGCCCGCTAGGGAAGATTGAGACGTGGGGAGCGCACTGGATAGCGCTCGTGTAGAATCTGAGTAGACAAGCCTAGTCGTAGTGCCAACATCACCCTGAGGAGGTTGTGAGATGGAACTGGTAGTCATTGTGTTTCTGTTGTTGCTGGTCTTAGTTGTCGTGGCGATGGCCGTCCGCATCGTCCCGGAGTATCGACGGCTGGTCGTCTTCCGCCTGGGCCGTTGTGTGGGTTCGCGCGGTCCGGGGATCATCTTCTTGATCCCCTTCCTGGATCGTGGGGTGTCGGTCGATCTGCGTGAAGTGTACTTCGACGTGCCACCACAGACCTGTATCACCGCGGACAACGCTTCCGTCTCCATCGATTTCCTCGTCTACGACAAGGTCATCGATCCGGAGCGGAGCGTGTTGGAGGTGGAGGATTTCACCGGCGCAGCGCGGGGGCTGGCAATCACCACCCTGCGGGCTGTGGTCGGCGCCATGGATCTGGACGATGTGCTCTCCAAGCGGGATGAGATCAACCGCATCCTGCACGAGAAGCTGGACGACGTCACCGACCGCTGGGGCATCCGGGTCATGGCGGTCGAGATTCGTGAGGTGGTGCCGCCCCGTGACATCGCCGAGGCGATGACCCGGCAGATGGCGGCGGAACGCAATCGCCGTGCGACGGTTACCGAGGCCAGCGGACAGCGGGAAGCGGCCATTGTTGTGGCCGAGGGTGACAAGCAAGCGGCAATTCTCCAGGCCGAGGGTGAGCGAGAAGCAATCATCCTGCAATCGGAGGGAGACCGGCAGGCTGCCATTCTCCGCGCCGAAGGCTTCGCGCTGGCGTTGAACGAGATCTACAAGGTGGCGCAGGACGTTGACAGCAAGACGCTTACGCTGCAATACCTGGAGGCGCTCAAAGCGCTGGGTGAGGGTGACGCGACCAAGTTCGTCATCCCCGCGGAGCTAATGAATCTGGCCCAGCCGCTGACGGCGTTGACCAAGCAGGCGCATTCAGAGTAGATAGACGCAGCGTGATGGGTGATGGGCGGTGGCTTCCGCCCATCACCCATCACTTGTCGTAAGGTATTTGGGGAGGTTAATTTGACTGAACAGGAGCGCCTCTGGCATACATTGGGTATAGAGGAGACATTCGACGCGCTGGATACCGGATCCCACGGGTTAAAGCGCGAGGAGGCTGAGCGCCGCCTGGAAGCGGTGGGCCCGAACGAGATCGAAACCGCCGAGAAGATCAGTAAATGGGAGATCTTGCTGGCGCAGGTCAAGAACCCGCTGGTCTTCGTGTTGATGGCGGCGGCGATTATCTCCCTACTGGCTGGTAAAACCACCGACGCCATCGTGATCGTCGTTGTGATTGTGTTGAACACCCTCATTGGCTTTTTCCAGGAATATCGGGCGGAGGAGGCGCTGGAGGCGTTGAAGTCGCAGGCGGCCCCCGAGGCTGAGGTCGTGCGCTATTCCGTGGAGCTGGGGGAGCCCGTGGAGCGTCGCATTCCCACGCGGGGGATCGTGCCGGGCGACCTGATCCTGCTGTATGCGGGCGCGAAGGTCCCCGCCGACGCTCGACTGATCGAAGCCGCGAATCTGGAAGTGGAAGAGGCGATGCTCACCGGGGAATCTCTCAGCGTGCGGAAGACGACGGCGCCGCTGGAGCAGGAAGAGCTGACGATTGCCGAGCGCACCAACCTTATTTTCGGAGGAACCATCGTCACCAATGGGCGGGGGCGGGCCGTTGTCTACGCCACCGGCAAGCAGACGGAGATGGGCAAGATTGCCACTCTGATCCAGGAGACGGAGAAGGGGATCTCCCCCCTTCAGCGACAGACCCTCGATCTGGGACAGAAGCTGGGGATCTTTGCGCTCTGCGCTTCGGTACTGACCGTAATCCTCGGTGTGGTGCGGGGGATGGGCTTGGAGGAGGTCTTCCTCTTTGCGCTGGCTTCGGCGGTCTCTTCCATTCCCGAGGGGTTGCCCGCGGTGATGAGCATCACCCTGGCCGTGGGCGTCAATCGTATGGCGCGCCGCAACGCCATCATTCGCAAACTGAGTGCGGTGGACACCCTCGGGGCTGCGACGGTCATCTGCTCCGACAAGACGGGAACCCTCACCACGAATCAGATGACGGTGCAGCAGGTCATGGCGGATGCCAAAACGATCCACGTTACCGGCGTCGGCTTCGAGCCCCGGGGGCGCTTCGAGCGGGAGGGGAAGCTCTACGATCCTACCGCTACCCCCGATCTGCGGTTGGCGCTGCACATCGGAGCCCTCTGCAACGACGCGCGCCTCGTTCAGCACAAGCAGGAGGAGGGCTTTGTCTGGGAGATTCGGGGCGATCCCACCGAGGGGGCCCTGGTCGTTGCCGCGGCAAAAGCCGGACATCACAAGGAGACGTTGGAGGCGCGGTATCATCGCATCGACGAATTGCCCTTCAGCTCCGAGACCAAATTCATGGCGACCTTCCATCAAGGCCAGGAGGGAGAGGTCTGGGTCTTCGTCAAGGGGGCGCCTGAGACGATTCTGGAGCGTGCGCCGGAGATCCGCGAGAACGCCCAAGCCCGACCGATGGAGGAGGGCGACCGCGAGCACATCCTGGAGGAGAACCACCGCATGGCGAGTGAAGCCCTGCGCGTGCTCGGTCTGGCCTACCAGATCATTGAGCCCGAAGAGGTCGGAGCCTTCAAGGAGGCGCTCGAGTACGGGCACCCGGCGGACCTGATCTTCGTGGGGTTGGTGGGGATGATGGATCCCCCCCGCCCGGAGGTTCCCGAAGCGGTGGCGCGCTGCAAGCGAGCCGGCATCCGCGTGATGATGGCGACGGGTGATCACAAGGTCACCGGCGCTGCCATTGCTCGCGAGGTGGGAATCCTCGAAGAGGGCGGACGGGTAATGACCGGGGCGGAGCTGATGCACCTCAGCGATGAGGAGCTGGACGCTGTCATCGAGAAGGTGGCGGTCTTTGCCCGCGTCGCACCGGAGCACAAGCATCGCATCGTCGAGACCCTTCAGCGTCTGGGGCACGTCGTCGCCATGACCGGAGACGGGGTCAACGATGCGCCCGCCCTCCGCGCGGCCCAGATCGGGGTCGCCATGGGGATCACGGGCACCGACGTGACGAAGGAGACGGCGGAGATGGTGCTCACCGACGACAACTTCACCAGCATCGTCAACGCGGTTGAGGAAGGACGGGTAGTCTTCCAGAACGTCCGGAAGGTGGTGAAGTACCTGATCGCTACCAATTTCGGTGAAATCCTCACCATTTTAACTTCCCTGATTATCTTCCCGGTCGGGCGCCTGATCTTCAACCCCGTGCAGATTCTCTGGGTGAATCTGGTGACGGACGGGCTCCTGGATATCACCATCGCCCTGGAACCTCGAGAGGGTGATGTGATGGAGGAGCCCCCGCGACCGGTGAATGCGCGGATCATCAACCGGGAGATCTTGCTCAACACCGTCTACGTGGCGCTTTTCATGGCGGCGGGTGTGCTCTGGATGTTCGGGCGCACCCATCAGAACGGCGAGGGGGTGCGCGCGCAGACCATCGCTTTCACCACATTGGCCATGTATCAGGTCTTCAACGCGCTGAATGTGCGGTCGCGGCGTCAATCGGTCTTCCAGCTGGGGCTTTTCACCAACCGCTATCTGCTGGGAGCCATCGGGATCTCGGTGGGGCTGCAATACCTTGCCACCCGCGTGCCCTTCATGCAACTGGCGCTGGGAACTGAGCCGCTCACCTGGCAGGATTGGGGGCTCATCGTGCTGGTCTCCAGCTCCATCTTCGTGGCGGATGAGTTGCGGAAGTTGGTTCAGCGACGTAGACGGGCTCGAGTAAGCGAGGAGTTGTAACTGTAGACTCAGCAGATGTGATTTTGGGGTTTGTAGTAACGGCTTTAGCCGTCTAACAATCGCTAAAGCGGTTACTACGAACCTAATTTTCGATCTATTGAGACTCCTGTCTTCCTGTCGCTGCGTAGGGAAGCGGAGAGCAGAAAGGGTGAGCGAGGTGCTTTTGCGAGCCCTGAGTGTATCGGACGGAAGGAGAGCGCTATGACCTGGGACGTCATCTTTCTGGATCTTATTCTGGGTGCGCCCCTGCTGGCGGCGCTGGTGCTGTTGCTGTTGCGCGGGCGCGGAACGCGGGTTGCCGGTTGGATCGCGGGGGCCAGCGCCCTGGTGACATTGGGCTCCGCCCTTGGTATTCTGCCCACGCTCTATGGTGGGGGAGAGCCCACTGTGGCCTTTGCCTGGATTCCGGCAGCCAATATCCAGCTGCGGCTGCACGTGGACTGGTTGACGCTGCCCTTCCTGGTGACGGAGGCCGCCGTCACGCTGGTAGCCATCGTCTACAGTTGGGGCTATCATCAGTCGGACGAGCGAAGCGGCTATTTCTACGCGTTGTTGTTGCTCTTTGGCGTGGGGATGTCTGGAACCACGCTCGCCGACGATCTCTTTCTCTTCTACATCTTCTGGGAGCTGATGCTCGTCGCTTCTTGTCTGCTTATTCTCATTTGGGGCGATGGGGAGCGGCGCGGAGCGGTGGCTTTGAAGTATTTCATCTTCACCCACATAGGCTCGTTGATGGTGCTGGTGGGCCTGTTGGTGCTCTACGACGTGACGGGTAGTGATAGCTTGGTGGCCCTCCGGGCCGGGGGCTGGGATCTGGACCCGGGGCTCTTGACCACCATTTTGATCCTCTTTTTTGTCGGCTTCTCCGTAAAGATGGCCATCTTCCCCTTCCATCTCTGGTTGCCCGACGCCCACACGGTCGCCCCCATGCCGGTGACCATCATGCTGGCAGCAGCGATGCTGAGCATGGGCACCTACGGTATTCTCCGCTTTCCTTTCAGTCTCTTCAGTATTGAGCAGATCACGCCCTTTGCCCTGCCCCTGATGATCGCTGGGCTGGTCTCCGAGATCTATGGAGCTCTGATGGCGCTGGCGGAGAAGGACGTGAAGCGGATCATCGCCTACTCCAGCGTGAGCCAGATGGGCTATATTCTCTTTGGCCTGGGGACAATGACTCGGGCGGGCGTCGAGGGGGCCACGCTGCACGTGATCTATCACGCTACCGTCAAAGCCCTCCTCTTCATGGCGGCGGGTATCGTCATCTACACGACGGGCCGGCGCCAGATCGAGACGCTGGGAGGATTGGGGAAGGCGCTGCCGGTGGTGGCGGCTTGCACCCTCATCGGGGCGCTGGGGATTGCGGGCATGCCTCCCCTGGGTATCTTCAACAGTGAATGGATGATCTTTGCGGGAGGCTTCGAAACCACGCACATCGCGCTTTCGGTGCTCACTCTCTTCGGCTCGTTGTTTACCGTGATCTACGCGTTGCGTTTTGCCGGCGCGATCTTCTTCGGGACCCGTCCGGAGGGGTTGACTCTGCGGACCCTGCCCCGTCCCATGCTTATCGCGACGGTGGCGTTGACGGTGCTGCTCATCATCGAGGGGCTCTTCCCGGCTCCCCTCTTCGATTGGGCGGCGCACGAGCTACCGCTGCTGCTGGGAGGTGGGCTCTGATGACGGGGGGGCTCTGGGTCGGATTGCCCCTCCTTTGGCTGCTGGGCGGGGCGTTCTTTTTGGGTCTGGTGGGACGATTGCGAGAGGTAGGTAACCGGACGTTGGCCCTTCTGACGGCCTTTGTCTGTGGTGGCGGGTTGATGCTCCTCTGGCCTCCTTTCCGGCTGGCTCGGGAGGCAGTGCTGGCAGAGAGCGCTCTCCCCACCTGGGGCGGGACCGGAGCTGCGGGGGGCGTCCTCTTGGAGGCGACCCCGGGCGCGCTCGTGCTGACGGCGTTGGGTTTGGGCTTGGGACTGGGGACGGCCCTCTACTCGGGTCATTACCTGAGCCGGGATGCACGTTATGCTTCCTACTATCCCCTCCTGCCGCTGATGCTGGCGGGGCTGCTGGGGATGTTACTGACGACGGATCTTTTCAACCTTTATCTCTTCTGTGAACTGATGAGTGTGGCCGCCTACGTGCTGGTCGCCTTCCGGCGTCATACGGACACCGCCATCGAGGCGGGATTCAAATATCTGGTGTTGGGCAGCGTCGCTACCTTGACCATGCTCCTCGGCATCTCGTGGATCTATCGGGAGGTGGGCAGTGTCGCCTTCCCCCTCGCAGCAGAGGGGGGGGTGTGGACACGCCTGGGAACGGCCTGTTTCCTCGTGGGGCTCGCCCTCAAGAGCGGCATCGTGCCGCTGCATACCTGGCTGCCCGATGCCTACGGGCGGGCGCCCAGCAGTGTCAGCGCGCTGTTGGCGAGCGTGATCTCCAAGAGCACGTTGATCGTACTGCTGCGGGTTACCCTCGGGTTGGGATTCCCCGCTCGCGATTTGGGGCTGTTGCTCATCCTCTTCTCTTTCCTCAACATGACCCTGGGGAATGCCCTGGCCTTGGTCCAGCGCAACACCAAACGGCTGCTGGCTTATTCCTCCATTGCACAGACGGGTTACGTGATGTTCGCTTTGGGCGTGGGCCTGCGATACGCCATTCCAGAAGCGCTCACGGCGGGCCTGTTCCTGCTGCTGGTCCACGCTTTTCTCAAGTCCTTGGCCTTTTTCAGCAAAGGGGTCTGTCATTTTTACCTCGGCACTACCCTGGTGGGGCAGCTACAGGGGACGGCACAGCAATTGCCTTTGGTAGCGATTACTTTCAGTGTGGCGTTGGCGGGGCTGGCGGGCATTCCGCCGCTGGCGGGCTTTGCTGCCAAGTGGTTCATTCTGGCGGAGAGTCTCGCTGCCGGTGATCTTCTGGTCTACGTGGGAGTAGGGCTCTTTCTGCTGAATAGTGTGCTGGCGTTGGGGTACTATCTCCCCCTCATCGTGCAGCTTTTTGCTGCCCCGGCGGACGAGACGGCAGAACGGTACCGCATCTCTCCCTGGATGGGGCTTCCGTTGCTGTTGCTGGGGGCTCTGGCCCTGGTCATCGGTGCTCAACCTGGTCCCTGGTTGGAGGTGGCGCGCTGGTTGACCTTCTTCTGAGGGAATTTGCCAGCCTTTGACCTTTCAAAAACCGCATCTTTGTGGTATCGTAGGGGCCAGGATGGTCGGGTCCGGCGGCGCTCGTCGCTGCGGCCCGGTGAATATATCAAGGCTCCTGGCAGGGAGCGGCAGAGAAGATGCCGTTAGGGCTGCTGGGGCGAACTGTTGATGGAGAGCAAAAGATGAGATATCGAATATGGTGGGTAGGAATTCTGGCGATCCTCCTGAGTCTGCTGGGGAGTGCAGGTCTTGCTGGGGCCCAGGAGCCGCAGGTACGGGTGGTATTCTTCACTTCTCCGGTGTGCAACTTCTGCACGCTGGTGGAGGAGCGGGATTTGCCGCCTCTGGAAGAGCGATATGGTGAGCAGCTGTGGATCCTACGGGTAGATACTACCCGGGCCCAGGGCCGGGAGATGTTTGAGAGGGCCTGGGAGCTCTACGACATCCCGCCTGAGCGTCGCGGAGTGCCTATGATGATCGTGGATGATCAGGTGCTGGTGGGCGCGGCAGAGATCCCCGCACAGTTGCCCGGTCTGGTGGCGCGGTATCTGGAGGCGGGTGGGTTGGATTGGCCGGTGATTCCCGGACTGGAAGCAGCCATTGAAGCCGCCGAGCGCGAGGCCTCCGGGATCCCGCTCTGGCAGGAGCGCTTCCAGCGCGACTTGCCGGGTAACTACGTCTCGGTGGGCCTCCTCGTCGGGATGCTTGTGCTGGCGGGGGTGCTGTTCCGATCCCATCCCTGGCAGCAGACACTTTCCCGGCAGATTCCCGGCTGGCTCAAGGTGGGCACGGCCCTCCTAGGGCTGGGCGTAGCCCTCTATCTCACCTATGGGGAGACCGCAGCTGAAGAGCTCTTCTGTGGCCCCATCGGGCAGTGTAACGTGGTGCAGCAGAGTGAGCTGGCGGTCCTCTTTGGCTTTCTGCCCATGGCGCTCTTCGGTGCGTTGGGATACCTGGCCATTCTGGCTTCCTACGCCTACGAGCAGTGGGGGAAGGGGCCTTATGTAGAACTGACACCTGTGTTGAGCCTTGGATTAACGACTTTTGGCTTTGGGTTCTCCATCTTCCTGACTTTCTGGCAGCCCTTTGGCATCGGTGCGACCTGCATGTGGTGTCTGGCCTCGGCGGTGACCATGAGTCTGAGCTTCCTGTTCAGCGTCGGATCAGGTCGGGCCGAGTTGGAGAAGATCCGTAAGCACGGCGGACGCTCCTATCTGCGGTATCTGAAGTCCCGCGCCGGGCGAGAGCGGGCAGTCAAAGGAGTTCAAGGCGCGCGCTAGCGACGGTGACGTGCCTTGGATCAGGAAAATGACGTATGAACGTGTACATCTAGCGCCCCGGGACCTTCAACATTGGACCTTGGACGATCTTCTAGAGGAGAGTTGATGATAGCGCGCATTCTGCTGAGTCCCCCGGTGGCCTTCGCCTTCTTCCTCTTGCTGGCCTACGGTATCTACTCCCTGGGCGGACGGATTGCCGCTACGGGCGAACATCACGAGGACAAATACCTGACCTACACCGGAGGGGAGACGTTGCCCCCGCCTGCCAGCCGGCTCTCCTATCACGCCTTCTTCCGCCTGGCGCTGATGTTCGGCATTCTCCACGTGGCGGCGCTGGTGGTTTCGACCGTGCCTTCGGGGCTGCCCGTACAGTACATTGCTCTGATCTACTTAGTTGGGATTGGGGTCAGCGTGGGCGTCCTGGTGGGCAAAGGGGTGGATACCTCGTGAGCGTGGCCAGGGTGGGGGACGGAAAGGATCATAGGATGGGTCGAAATTGGGTGGAGAAGATTATAGCGTGGGCCCGCCGCAAATCCCCGTGGGTGCTGCACTTCAACAGCGGTGGCTGCAATGGGTGTGATATCGAGATTCTCGATCTCCTGACGCCACGTTACGACGTGGAGCGCCTGGGGATTCTGGCCGAGGCCTCACCCCGGCACGCGGACATTCTGCTCTGCACGGGGCCGGTGACGCGCCAGTCGCGGGATCGCCTACGGCGCATCTACGAGCAGATGCCCGCGCCCAAGTGGGTGGTGGCTGTGGGGAGCTGTGCCTGTTCCGGCGGGGTCTTTCAAGGGGCCTACAACACCCTCGGCGGCATAGATCAGGTGCTTCCCGTGGATCTCTACATTCCGGGCTGTGCCTGTCGCCCCGAGGCCATGATCGAGGGGCTGGCGGGCATTCTCGCCCAGATCCGATAGGAGCAACGATGGACATCGACGCAATCCTCGCCGCTTTTGCCGCAGCCTGCCCGGGGCAGGCGTTTGAGGCGCAGCAGCTGCCCGTTGAAGAGACGGTGGTTGCGGTGCCGGCAACCTGTCTGCTCGATTTGGTGGGCTTGCTGCGCGACACCTTTGATATTCACCACCTCTCTGCCATCACCGGGCAGGATAGGGGGGAAGCGCTGGAACTGCTCTATCACTTCTGGGCAGGACGGGGCCTCACGTTGCGCGTGACGCTGCCTTACGACGCGCCCCGGATCTCGACGCTGGCGGAGACGCTGCCCGGTGCTATCTTCTACGAGCGCGAGATCCTGGAGATGTTGGGTGTCACCTTCGAGGGCCTTCCTGATCCCCGTCCGCTTCTGTTGCCTGAGGATTGGGACGGCAGCGCGCCGCTACGCGTCACCGAGGAAACGTAGCGGGAGCGCGATGTTACGTTTTCTGAAAAGGAGTGCCGGATGACCAAAGTTAAAATCCCCATCGGGCCGCAGCATCCGCTGCTCAAGGAACCTCTCTCCTTCGTATTAACGGTGGAGGGCGAACAGGTCGAGGAGAGCACTCTGCGCCTCGGCTACGTGCATCGAGGCATCGAGCGTCTCTGCCAGGATCGCACCTATGTTCAGGTCGTGCCCCTCATTGAGCGGGTCTGTGGCATCTGCTCCCACGTCCACACGACGACCTACTGTCAGGGCGTCGAGGCGCTGCTGGGGTTGGAGGTGCCTTTGCGCGGGCTTTACATTCGGACGCTCCTCTGTGAGCTGGAGCGGATTCACAGCCATCTGCTCTGGCTGGGCGTGTTGGGGAAAAATATCGGGCTGGATACGGTATTTATGTATACCTGGCGGGATCGCGAGATTGTGCTGGACATTATGGAGGAGCTCTCCGGTGGGCGGGTCTCTCACGCCGTCAACATCGTCGGCGGGGTGCGCATCGACCTGGAGCCTGAGCAGATCGCCGACATCCGACGCCGGCTCGACATTCTGCGTGGCCGGGTGGAACGGATGGTGGGCTTCATCGAGAATGAACAGACGCTTCGGGTGCGGACCCAGGGGATCGGATATCTCTCGGCGGAGCAGATCCGGCGCTATGGGGTGGTGGGACCGGTGGCGCGGGCCTCCGGCGTGGACGTGGATTGGCGGCGGGATCAGCCGCGCGCCCCTTATGACCGGCTCGACTTCGAGGTCATCACTCACCAGGCGGGCGACGTCTGGGCGCGGACGCTGGTGCGCGCGCGGGAGGCGCTGGTCAGCCTTGATCTCTGTCATCGGTTGCTGGAAGAGCTCCCTGAGGGGCCGGTCTCGGTGAAGGCCAAGCGTCGGGTGCCAGCCGGTGAGGTGGTGAGCCGCTCTGAGGCGCCTCGGGGCGAAGTGCTCTACTATATCCGCAGCGACGGCAGTGATAAGCCGGCCCGCCTCAAGATTCGCACGCCGACGCTCACGACGCTGCCGACCCTTTCAATGCAGCTCAAGGGGGTCAACGTGGCCGACGTGCCTGTGGTGCTGGCTGGTGTCGATCTCTGTGTAGCCTGCGCGGACCGGTAGGGCACCGGGGCGAAGAGGACTATGTGCGTGGAACCCGACGAAGAAACGACGAATAACGAGAGATTATGCGTGAGATTCTGACGACACTGGTTGCTTTATTGATCTTTCCCGGCTTCGGCTTCTTGTTGGTCTGTGCCTGGCTCTTCGATTGGCTGGACCGGCGCATCCTGGCCCGCCTGCAAGGGCGGGTGGGGCCGCCCTGGTTCCAGCCGGTGGCCGATTTCATCAAGCTGCTGGCCAAGGAGGATATTCTGCCCGTTGGAGCCAATGCCTGGGCGGCGGCTCTGTTGCCCATGGTTTCGTTGGCGGCGGTCTTGACGGCGGCGCTTTATGTACCACTGGCCGGTTGGAGCGCACTGAGCTTCCAGGGCGACCTTATTGTGGTCCTGTTTCTGCTCAGTCTGCCGGCGCTGGCGTACTTCGTGGCGGGCTGGGTTTCCATTGGTGTGTATAGCATCCTAGGTGGCAACCGCTCTCTCCTCCAGTACTTCTCCTACGAAGTTCCCTTCTTGATGGCGCTCAGCGGACCGGCGATTTTGGCCGGCTCCTGGAGTCTGGCCGACATCGTCTCCCATCAGGCGGGTGGGGGCTGGGGGCTGCTGGCGCAACCGGTGGGTTTCTTGTTGGCGCTCGTCGGTTTGATCGGCAAGCTGAAGCGAGATCCCCTGGACATTCCCAAGGCCAAGTCGGAGGTGGTCGCCGGCTCGCTGACGGAGTTCAGCGGTCGCAAACTGGCCCTGTGGCACCTCACGATGGATATGCAGACGGTAGTGGGCATCTTTCTGTTGGTCAATACTTTCTTGGGGGGGGACGCGATCTGGGCCTCCCTTTCCTGGGGCGCACTGCCCGCCACCCTTTTCTTCGCCCTCAAGGTCCTGGTGGTCCTAGCGCTACTGTCGCTCATCAGTGCACTTTATGCCCGGTTGCGCATCGATCAGCTGGCCACCCTGGGCTGGCGGGTGCTGGCTCCGCTGGGGCTGGCGCAGCTCCTCGTGACTATCTGGATGAGTGGGGGGTAGGAAAATGGGACGGTTACGCACCTGGCTCTATCTCTTGCCCGAGCTCTTCCGCACGCTCTGCCAGCGCCCGAGTACGGCGGAGTATCCCTTTGGACCGCTCGAGATTCCCGCCGGCTATCGGGGGCGGGTGACCATTGTTGATCCCGAGGCTTGCCGGGGTTGCGGGCTCTGCGTGCGAGACTGTCCGGCCTTTGCCTTGGAGTTGGAGCGCGAAAGCAAAAAGTCGTATCGCCTGATCTATCATCCGGATCGCTGCGCGTACTGCGGGCAGTGTGAGTTAAGCTGTCATTTCGGGGCGATTGAGATTACCAATCGCTTCGTCCATGCTACGCAGACACGAGAAGGGCTGGCCGAAATCCTGGTCGATCACACCGAGGAAAAGAGTGACGAGAGATGAGTGGGAGGGGCTAGCCCGGGTACTTTTCTGAAATCTCGGCGCCCAGCGTGTGATGTGAAAGAGGACCGGTTGGGGGAGACGTGAACCGGTCGGGGGCTCGGCTCTTTCCGCACTCCTGATAACTGGGCTTGTATTGCGTTACGTCTATAGCGAAGGAGGGTTGCCATGCAGAAAGAAAATCGTACCTGGTATCGCTTGTCGGCCGACGAGGCGCTGGAGGCGCTGGAGAGCGATCATTGCGGGTTGCTCTTCGAGGAAGCCGAACGGCGTTTCGAGGAATATGGCCCCAACGAGATCGAAAAAGGTGAAGGTACGAGTTGGGTTGAAATCCTTGTCTCTCACCTGACCAATCCCCTAGTCCTTGTATTGGCTGCGGCCTCAGTTATCTCCCTGCTTGCAGATGAACCGACGGATGCTATCGTGATTGCCGGCGTCATCGTGGTAAATACGATCATCGGCTTCGTGCAGGAGTATCGCGCCGAGAAATCGCTGGAGGCGCTCCGGGAACAGGCCGCGCCCGAGGCCGAGGTGGTGCGATGTAGCCCGAAGGATGGGGATCGCGAGAGTATCGACGTCAGGATTCCCTCTCGGGAGGTGGTGCCGGGCGACATCATCCTGCTGGAGACGGGGGACAAGGTCCCGGCGGATGGTCGTCTGCTCCACACGGCCAACTTGGAGCTCGATGAGTCGATGCTGACGGGCGAATCGACGCCGGTGGCCAAGGCCGTGGAGCCCTTGGATGAGGATCTGCCGGTGGCGGAACGGCGCAATCTGGTCTTCGGCGGTACCATCGTCACCCAGGGCCGGGGCCGGGCCGTGATCTTTGGGACCGGGTCCGATACGGAGATGGGGGACATCGCCACGATGATCCAGGAGACCGAGGACGTCGAGACGCCGCTCCAGCGGCGAGTTCGCGACCTCAGTCGCAAGATGGGATTTCTGGCGCTGGGGGTGGCCGTGGTCACCCTGGCGCTGGGCTGGCTGCGCGGATTCGAACTCGAAGAGCTCTTCCTCTTTGCATTGGCCGCAGCCGTCTCCTCCATTCCTGCCGGGCTGCCGGCTGTCATGACCATCACGTTGGCCGTCGGCGTCAATCGGATGGCTAAGCGCAACGCTATCATCCGCCGCTTGCAGGCGGTGGATACATTGGGTGCAGCCACCGTCATCAGCAGTGACAAGACCGGCACCCTCACCACCAACCAGATGACGATTCAGCAGCTCAACCTGGATCACCGCCGCATCCACGTCACCGGGGTGGGTTTCGAACCTGAAGGTCGTTTCGAGGCGGATGAGGAGCCCATCTCCGTTGAAGGCGACGACGATCTGTTGCTGGCGCTGCGCATCGGGGCGCTTTGTAACGACGCCCGCCTGGTCCGTCACGATGATGAGGAGGGAGAGCACCGCTGGGAGATCCGGGGCGATCCCACTGAGGGGGCGCTGGTCGTCGCGGCAGCGAAAGCGCATCAGAACAAGGAGGACCTGGAACGGGAGTTCCCTCGTATTCAGGAGATTCCCTTCAGCTCCAAGACCAAATACATGGCTACCTTCCATGAATTGCCGGATAACGGGCAGGTGCGGGTCTACGTGAAGGGGGCGCCCGAGCAGGTGCTCGACCTCTCCTCCAAAGAGCGTCAGGCCGGTGAGACCTCATCCCTCTCTGAGGAGCGAGAGACGGCATTGAATGAAAGCGCGAAGGAGATGGCGAATCAGGGCTTACGGGTGCTGGGGTTGGCCTACCAGGAGATCTCCCAGGAGGAGGTGGAGGACTTCAAGGGGCGTCTCCAGTCCGGCGAAGCTCTTATGATCTTCGCTGCTCTGGTCGGGATGATCGATCCGCCCCGTGCGGAGGTGCCTGAAGCCATCGAGCGCTGTAAACGGGCCGGAATTCGGGTGCTCATGTCCACGGGGGATCACAAACTCACCGCCCAGGCCATCGCCCGCGAAATCGGCATCCTGGATGAGGATGACCGAGTGGTCACAGGCTCGGAAGTTGAGAAGATGGACGACGAGGAGCTCGAAGACGCGGTCGTCGAGGTTCCGGTCTTCGCCCGGGTCTCACCTGAGCATAAGCACCGGATGGTCGAGGCGCTGCGCCACCGGGGCCACGTGGTGACGATGACGGGAGACGGCGTCAACGATGCGCCTGCGCTCAAGGCTGCCGATATTGGGGTAGCCATGGGCATCACCGGCACCGACGTGACGAAAGAGACGGCGGAGATGGTCTTGACCGACGACAACTTTGCCAGCATCGTCAATGCCGTGGAAGAAGGACGGGTGGTCTTTCAAAACATCCGCAAGGTGGTGAAACTGCTCATCGCGACCAACTTCGGCGAGATTCTGACCTTTCTCAGTTCCATGATTGTGTTGCCCCTGGGCGAACTCATCTTTCTGCCCGTCCAGATTCTATGGGTCAACCTGGTCACCGATGGCCTGCTGGATGTCACCCTGGCTCTGGAGCCCCAGGAGGGGGACGTGATGAATGAACCCCCCCGCGATCAGGAGGCTCGGATCGTCAACCGCCCGATTCTCCAGAGCACGGTGTTCGTGGCTCTTTTTATGGCTATCGGGACGTTGGGGATCTTTCTGTGGTCGGAGGGGCACCGGGAGATCGCTTACGCACGCACCATGTCTTTTACCACGCTGGCGATGTTTCAGGTTTTTAACTCGCTCAACTGTCGCTCGCAGACCCGATCCGTCTTTCAACTGGGGTTCTTTTCCAACCCCTATCTTCTGGGCGCCATCGTCGTTTCGGTGCTGTTGCAGGTGGGTGTGACCCTCGTTCCCTTCATGCAGACAGCGTTGGATACGGTACCGCTCCTGCCGGAGGAGTGGGGACTCATCGTGCTGGTCTCCAGCACCGTCTTTATCGCCGATGAATTGCGTAAGCTGATCGCGCGTCGCCGCAGGGCCAGACGCGCCTGAGCCGGCGGTGGGGGGCGGCTGAAGAGGAAGTCGCGCTCCGTTACGCCTGGCCAAGTACGCTGGCTATCATCCGGGCCAGTTCGACGGGATCTACAGGCTTGAGCAGCCATCCGTCCAGCCCCTCCGTGCGTAGGGTGTGCAGCTCCTGCTGGAGCGGATGCCCGGTCAGCATCACGAAGGGCAGGGCAGGGTAGCGGACGCGCAGGGCGTGGAAGAGCGCCTGCCCGCCCATCTCCGGCATCACCAGATCGCTCAGCACCAGGGCGACGGGCTCCTGCGCTTCTTCCAGGCGCGCGAGCGCTGTCCGCCCATTGGGGGTCGCCACTACCCGGTAGTTCAGCAGCTCCAGGGTGTCTACCAGCGCGTCCCGCAAGCTGGCGTTATCCTCGACCACGAGGATGAGCTCCCCGCTGCCCGGCGGCGCGACTTCGGGCGGCTCCCCCGAGGCCGCTTCCTGCGGGGCCAACTCCAGGGCGGGCAGATAGAGCGTAAAGGTGGTCCCTGCTCCCGGCGTGCTGGAGACGTCGATGTGGCCTTCGTGTTGGCTGACGATGCCCCAGACCTGCGCCAGGCCCAGCCCGACACCTTTACCTGGCTCTTTAGTGGTGAAGAAGGGCTCGAAGACGTGGGTGAGCGTCTCCGGCGCGATGCCCGTTCCGGTATCGCTTACTCGGAGCTGAATCCAGACGCCCGGCTTCATCTCCGGTAGAGGAGCCTCCTTGGCTTTGAGAAAGGTGGCCCGTTTGACAGTGATGCGGAGCTCGCCGCCTTCAGGCATCGCATCCCGGGCGTTAAGTGCCAGGTTCATGATGACCTGCTGCATCCGGGTGGGGTCGGCGTTCACAGCGTATTCCTCTGCCCCATATTCAAGGGAGATGTCGATGTCTTCGGGGAGGGTGCGTCTCAACAGATGTACTTGCTCCTTGATCAGGGGGAGCAGGTCTAGCGGGTGCCGCTTTACCTTTCCTCGTCGGCTGAAATCAAGCAGCTGCTGGATCAAGCGGGTGGCGTGCTTTGCCTCCTGGACCAGGGTGGAGAGGTGTTCCCGCTCCTGGGATTCCAGTGATTCGGCCTGGGCGACCATCTGAGCGTAAAGGACGATGACGGCCAGGATGTTGTTGAAGTCATGCGCAATACCGGCAGCCATCTGCCCGACGGTGGCGAGCTGTTCCTGGCGCTGCAGATGCGTGCTGATCTCTCGCTGCTGCGTCACATCGTTGATCACCAGCACCCAGCGCTCCGGGTCGGGACCGTTTTTTATGGGCCGGGCGATGACCTGGAAGATACGGTTTTCAGCCCTCACCTCGTGCCATAGCCCCTGGGGCGGGGAGGTGAGTATCTCTGCCAGGGAGCGGTCTCCCAGGCGATGGAGGCGCTCCCCTTCAGCTATCCCTTCGCCAGCCAACGTGACCAGGTCGCGTCTCGCCACGGGGTTCGCCAACAGGATGCGCCCGTCGGCGTCCAGGAGGAGCACGGCCTCGGGTACAGTGTCGATGATTGCCTGAACTCGTGCAACCTGCTGGCGGACTTCCGCCAGCAGGCGTTTTCGCTCTTCTTCGGCCTCTTTCTGCGTGGTGATGTCTTCGTACGTTCCCAGCACCCCGATAATGGCTCCCTGGGCATCGCGCAGGGGCACCTTGCTCGTCCGCAACCAGACAAGTTGACCATTGGGCGCTGTTTGCGGCTCCTCATATCCCAGCTTCGGTTGCCCGCTCTCAATCACCCAGCGGTCGTCGGCGCGATAGCGCTCCGCCTGTTCCTTCCACCCCATCTCGAAATCGTCTTTTCCGATCAACTCCTCAGGAGAGGTGAGGCCGGCATCCTGGGCGAAGGGAAGATTACATCCCAGGAATCTGAGGTTCCGGTCTTTCCAGAAGACGCGCACTGGGACGGTGTCGAGGACGTTACGCAACAAGAGACGGGATTCTCGCAGGGCTCTTTCCGCCTCCACGCGCTCCGTGATGACCTCCGTGTAGAGTACCAGCCCGCCGATGGTGCCATCGGCGGCGTACCACGGGCGGCACTCCCAGCGGGTGTGATCCACGCCCCCATCGTCCCGCCGGAAGAAGTCGGCCTCCGAGCTCAATGTTTCGCCGGCCAGTACCCGCCGGTGAACTTCCCGCCAGCGCTCCGGTATCTCGGGAAAGACCTCGTAGTGATGTTTGCCGATCAGATCCTCTTCCTTTACCTGATAGTCTCTCAGGTAGCGATCACTGACGAAAAGGTATTTGAGATCGCGGTCGTGGACGGCGATGGCATTGGGGTCGTATTGGATGATGTACTCCATCAGGCTATGCCAGTAGTGGCGGGTCGCCTCTGCCTCTTCGCGTTGGGTCACGTCGGTCCAGCTGCCCACGAATTCGCGCCCGTTGCCGTTGACCTTCTCGACGCGGTTGAGTTCGTCGTGGAGCCAGACCCAGTTACCGTTCTTGTGGCAGAAACGGTACTCCTGGGTGAGTGAGAGGCCAGCGAGGAGTAGCGCGTCGCGTTGGGTCAGCACTTGCTCTCGATCCTCGGGGTGGAGATGCGCCCTCCACCAGTCAGGATCGAGGGCCTCTTCAGGGGTGTATCCCAGCAGGCGCTGGATGTTTTCGCTGACCCACACCGGTTGCAAGCGTTCTTCCTGGTTCTCCAGGGCATAGGTGATGGTGGGGCTGGTCTTCGCGTAGAAACTCAGTCGTTCGGCCAGCCGCTGCTTTTCAGCGGCGTCACTCTGTTGTGCGTTCTGGGTATCTTTTAACCTGCGCAGCTGCCGGCGGAGGATCACGTACAAGATTGCGGCGGTGACGACCACGAAGCCCCATCCTTTGTAGAGCTGGAGACGCATCCAGAGGGTTGGATCGGTCACCAGATAGCCAATAGCCCAGTCGGAGATGAGGATCCAGAGACCCGCGATCAGGGCGTAGCGGAGGGCGAAAGCAAGCGCAGCTTTGTGGCTTGAAGTATTCATCGTTTGACCCCCTCCGAGCTGGCTTCTTGAGAACCTGCATTTCATTATACTCCAAAGTGGTGGGATTTGCAGGGTGGTGAGGCTTGGCTGCTGTGAATCGCTGGACTGCACTGCCCTTGCGAAAAGTCGAACAGAGAGCGTGCTTCCTTGTACAAAACCAGCCGCCCGATTCACGAACCGGGCGGCTGGTTGCTGGTGGGTCGTGCAGGATTCGAACCTGCGGCCCTGGGCTTAAAAGGCCCCTGCTCTGCCGGACTGAGCTAACGACCCCCAAACCGGAGTATACCATGAGGGGCGGTTTAGTCAACGCTGTATGCTTTGGTGCTTTGGTCTCTTCGGTTTCTAGAACGACCTCCAGAGCGCTATCTGTTATGCTCCCTGCTGTTGATACGCACGAATCTGATTCACGACTAGAGGGAGCACCACACCGGCACGGCCCTGCACGCTGACGTGGGACCGGTGGGTGAGGGCGGTAGGCTCCAGATTGACCTCCAACAGGTACGCACCCGCGGCGCGGGCTTCGCGGGGCAGCGATGCCGCCGGCTCCACGACGCCCGAAGTTCCCACAACGAGCATGGCATCGCAGCTCATTGCCTCTTGCACACTCTCCTCCCAGACTGAAAACGGCAACATCTCGTGGAACCAGACAATGTCCGGGCGGGTGTAAGCACCGCAATAGGGGCATCGAACTGGTTCCTCTGCATCCACGGGGGGAGTGGGGACAGCCGTCCGGCTCCCCTGACAGTTATCTGCGCACCTGTACCGCCGAAGGCTGCCGTGGAGCTCCAGGACCCGGCTGCTGCCCGCCTTCTGGTGCAGGCCATCGATGTTTTGGGTGATGATCACGACGTGGGGAAAGAGCTCCTCCAGCTCGGCAATGGCGTAGTGGGCCGGGTTGGGAGCGGCAGCCTGCATCTTGCGCCGGCGCGCCTGATACCATTGCCAGACCTTGCGGGGCTGACGGCGGAAACCCGCGGGGGAGGCGTACTCTTCGGGATCGATGGCCTGCCAGACGCCGCCGGCATCTCGAAAGGTGTCCAGCCCGCTCTCCTTCGAGACGCCTGCGCCCGTGAATACGACCACCCGGGTGGCGGTAGAGAGCAGGCCAGCCATCTGGATCATATCATCTGTTAGTCGCATCGGTTCACCTCAAGCGCACAAAATGGGCGTCAGCGAAGAGCGTCGCGGAAGGGAACGCAGGGCCAAAGAAGGCCAGGTGGGCGAGACAGCGACAGTCTGAGCTTCCAAAGCCGGGGGCGAGTAGTTGCGCATCCGGACGGGCCAGTAGCGTTGCAGCCCACTCACATTCTCCATGGGTTTCAGGGGCCAGCCAGAGTGCAACGGGTTCCGCAGCGGCACGCAGATAATCTACATGCCACCGCGAGGGTTTCTGCTTCCGCAAATGACGCCCCACGCGGGCTTGCAGCCCGCCGGGTCCCCAAGCGCTTCCCACGTAGACATAATGACCTGCTGGAAAGCAGCACGGTGGACGGGCCCCGACTCGAAGGGGTTGCTCCGCTGTCAGAAGAAGCCCCAGCGCGTAAATTCCGGGTGAAGCCGTCAGGCCTTCATCTGTTGTCGCCAGAGCAAGCCTCCGATCCAGGTCAGCGTCACCCCCAAGACTGCCATGAAGACGCCGAGCACATCCATGTGTCGGACGGAGTGGTCCGGCGTGATCTCCCAGAGCATCTCGCCCTCTTGAGCGGCGGGAAGTGCCAGCGCGACCAACCCCAGGAGGATGAAGAGGGTTCCGGCGCCGCTCAAAGCGATGATGCGCCAGTCTTTCGTCACTCCCGCTCCTTCACTCCTCGGGCGGCGGGGGGACGGGCAGCTCGTCTTCGGCGGTCTCCATCCATTTCGTGCCCACCTCAATGAGCATCACTGGTATCTGCTCGCGGATTGGATATTTACGACCGCAATCCGTGCAGATGAGCCAGCTCTCCTCCCGTACCAGTTTGAGCTGTCCGGGATCTTCTTTGTCCGTGCGCCGGGTCTCCCCGCTCACACAGTAAGGGCAACGTAGAATCTCCAGCAGTTCGGTCTGAACCATCTTTACCTCCAATGTTGGTTTTGCGCTCTGCCTGGGAGGAAGCGCCGGGCGTCTTCTTCGGGCGCCTGGTCTGTCGCCGGTGGTGCAGGGCGCACTTCTGAAGCGAGTATAACACGGCGGGGAATCTCGGCAACTGACCGTCAGGGATAGCGGTAGATGGCTGCCTCCCCCCAGCAGGCCCAGTCCTGCTCAGAGGATTCCCCCGCCTCGACGCGCAGGATAAAATCGGCCCGGGAGCCCACGTAGGGGGTAAGATCGACGTCCAGCGTCTTGAGACCATCCCCGTAAGTATCGCGAACGGAGGCGATCCAGCGATTATCCCCACCCTCCAGCCGGATCATCACCTTGAAGATGACGTCTCCGGCGGCGGCGCCTTGCAGCAGCCCCACCGTCGCCTGGAAGCGATCCCCCTCTTCGACGGTATAGCCGCTGTAGTAGATGTCGGTGTAGTAGCCAAAGATGTACCCGTTGTTGACCCACTTGGGGTGGGTCTCCAGGCAGCGTCCCTGGATACCGGCTCCTGTCTCCCAGCGTCCCGAAGTGACCCAGGTGGCGAATCCGTTGCTATCGCCCGTGCTTCCTCCCCACTCGAGCTCTGTATGGGGACTCCCACTGACCCAGTTGGCTCGATGCGCCTGTTCGACAAGATCGTAGGCTACCACCGGGGCAACGACGCGGCTGTTGCGCTCCAGGACGTTGTTGGTCTCGTCCGATTCGGTGACGATGTTCGCCGGGTCCACTTCGGCCCTGCTGGTGATGCTGCCGTAGGGACTGGCATAGACGAAGGTGCAGGTCAGGTCCCGGCTTTCACCGGCAGCCAGCTCGCCGGGTATCTCCCAGGTGCAAGAGGGGTTGCTGAAATCGCGCCCGCCCCACCACTCCACCTCGAAGCCGCCGGTGGGCGCCGTGCCCTGATTGGCGATGCGCACCGTTACGCCGAGGGAGAGCCGGGCGACCGGATCCCGGTCGAAGTCGATGGTCTCCACGACGAGATCGGGTTGGGGCGCGGCGCAAGCGACGGTCACCGTCGTGGTCAGCCGGCCCAGCTCCTCATCGGCTGCATTGTACGCCGCGAGGGTGACGAGAGTGCTGCCAGCCGGCGGGTCGGCCCAGATGTAGCTGCTTGTGTCTGCTTCGAGTTCCGCGCTGAGGCCTGCTCCCTCCAGCAGGTACCGATTTTCTCCCTGCCCATCGTTCCAGGTGAAGGTGACGGTGGTGCAATCCTCAGCGATGGTGGTGGAGAAGTCCGTAGGTGGAGAAGCTGGCTCTCCCACCACGATCTGTACGTAGAGGACGCTGCCAAACGCCAGCCCCTCCGCGGTGTGCAACCGCCAATCGCTGCGATAGGTGCCGGGCGTGCTCGGGGCGATCATCTCCACGCTGACCTCCGTCGTGGCTTCTGGTTCTGTGAGGGTCACGAGGACCTCTTCGGCCACGCTCATTGCCTCTCCCGAGATGCGGCGCAGCTGGATGCCAGGCTCCCATGCGCAGCTGCCGTCGTTGCGCAGCCGCCAGGTCTTTACGAAGTGTTCGCCTGCCGCCAGAAGCGTGTCGTCGGGAATGGTGACATCGCCGCCGTAGGCTGCTCCCAAGGTGCAGCCTTCCTCGGTGATCACCGGGGTCTCCTCCGGCGGTGAGGGGGAGGGTGGTAAGGGGGTCTCTAGCGGGGGGGGAGCGGGCGTCTCTTCTACGGGATTGATCGCGCTGACCTTGGTCGGTGGAGGGGTGGGGGTCTCTTGTAGCACTTGTCCGCCTGTGCACCCCCATAAGCAGAGGGCGCTCACTGCCATCGTCAACCATAGATACAGAATTGTCTTCTGCCTACCCATCTGTCCTCCTTGATCGGATGATCGTGGATCGGACACGCCATCCTCCCATTCAGTGTACTGATTTGAGTCTCATAAGTCAAATATCGTGTCTCTTAGGCCGTTCCAAGAAAATAAACCCTCCAAACTCTGACGCTTTCCCAGGGATTTGCTCGCGCTGTGGCGCATTTTAAATCTTGGAACTACCTTAGGGCTTGGAAAAACACGACTTCCTGTCGTTGCTACAGTCAGGCTTACAGAGATGCGCTGTTCGCGTTTGAGGTCTGCGAGCCTCAAGCACTTCCCAAGGCTCGCTCCAGCATAGGTGTACACGTCGTCGGGAAGTCATTTCCTAACAGACCCTCAGGCCTTGGAAGATTTCGATCTGTACCATACCGTGGTATCATGGAGCCGTACGCTGTTGCTTGAGGAGGTTACATGAGAGAAGAGAAGGCCCTGTTTGAGTTCGATCTGCTGGCGACGGAGGGGGCAGCGCGCGCGGGGGAGTTTCACACGGCCCACGGCTCGCTTCCTACCCCCATCTACGCGCCGGTGGGGACCCAGGCCACGGTCAAGGCGCTGACTCCCCGTCAGCTGGGGGAGGTAGGCGCGATCTTGGTTCTGGCGAATACCTACCACCTCTACCTGCGCCCTGGCGATGAGCGTGTCGCCGAGCTGGGCGGGCTCCATGCCTTCATGGGCTGGGATGGTCCGATGCTCACCGATTCGGGCGGTTTCCAGGTCTTCAGCCTCGCGGGCAGGGAGGGGCAGCGGTCCCTCCGCACCATCGACGAGGAGGGCGTCACCTTCCGCTCCCATCTCGACGGTTCGACGCACCGCTTCACTCCGGAACGGGTGATGGAGATTGAGCAGAACCTGGGAGCCGATATCGCCATGGTCCTCGACGAGTGTGCTCCGCCCGATGATTACGACTACAGTGTCATCGCGCTGCGGCGCACCCACGCCTGGGCTGAGCGCTGCCGTGCTGCCCACAGCCGCTCCGATCAGGCGCTCTTCGGCATCGTGCAGGGAGGCATCTTCCCCGATCTGCGCGAGGAGAGTGCTCGCTTTCTCACCACGCTCGACTTCCCAGGCTATGCCATTGGGGGACTCTCGGTGGGAGAGACGAAAGAACAGATGCTGGAGACGTTGGAGCTGACCACACCTTGGTTGCCCGTCGACAGGCCCCGTTATCTGATGGGAGTAGGAACTCCTGAAGATCTCGTCGAGGGGGTGGCCCGGGGCGTCGACATCTTCGATTGTGTGTTGCCCACCCGCGTGGCGCGGAATGGACAGGCCCTGCTGCGCACCGGCAAGTTCAATCTGCGCAACGCCCGCTTTGCCGATGATCCGGCGCCCCTCGATTCGTCCTGTGGGTGTTACACCTGCCGCACCTTCAGCCGGGCCTATCTCCGCCATCTGGTGGTCGCCAAGGAGATCCTCTCCGCTACCCTGCTGAGCATCCACAATCTCTACACGATGTTGACACTCATCCATGAGTTACGAGAGGCGATTCTGGAGGGGCGGTTTGAGGCGTATCGCGCCGCTTTCTGGGAGGCTCGGGTCCGCGGCAAGGGCTAGCGCTCAGGAGGAGAGGAGGTTTTCGGCGACGGCTGGTAGGCGGAAGCCAAAGGTGCTTCCCTCTCCTAGAACGCT
>NPIE01000055.1_pt1 | contig 103485 bp, 96 predicted proteins | sample 8637661 | NCBI WGS metagenome assembly NPIE01 (sample SAMN07420842, study PRJNA396082) | bioreactor metagenome | isolation source: sample BA12 brine-fed electro-methanogenic bioreactor BA | place: Japan: Kochi | collected 2016-12-09
CGGGTCATGGCCAGGTGCTGATCCGGTGCCGAGGAGCGCCCGAACCAGGCGTCATTGGTGATGTTGACCAATAGATCGCTCCCCTTTCGCACATAATTGCGGGCCAGTTCAGGGAAAATCCCCTCGAAGCACACCAGTACCCCAATCTGATGATCTTTCATGGACAAGGGGCTGACCGTGCCGGGAGAAAAATCCCCGATCCCCGCCACCAGCTTGTCGATGAAGGGGAATAGTGATTTCAGTGGCACATATTCACCGAAAGGCACGAGATGGATCTTGTCGCTGCGCCCGAGGTTCTCTCCGGACGGGGAAAGAAGAAAGGCGCTGTTCAGATATCTTTGCCGTCCATCAACCGTTTCAACGGCCGGACTGCCGAAGAGGAGATAGGCGCCCGTCTCGCGGGCGGTGTCCCGCACTTTTTCGACGAGAGGACTATTTTCCTGAAAGTAAAAGGGCGTGGCACTCTCGGGCCAGATAACAAGGTCCGCTCCTTTGGCCTGTGCTACGCCCAGGGAGAGCTCTTCGTAGATGTCGACAGTCTCGCTTCGATAGACCGGGTTCCATTTGAGGGACTGATCAATGTTGCCCTGGGCCAGAGCTACGGTAATCGTATTCTCCCTGGCCTCCGGATTGTTTTTGAGGCACTTCTGTCCGTATCCCCAGTTCAGAAGAAAAAGAACCAGCGTGCAGACCACCGCCCTCCTGGGGAAGAAGTGCTTCTTACCGTTTTTGCAAGCCGCAGCAACGCGGGCCAGGGTGGCGTTGCAAAGAACCAGTAGAAAACTGATCCCGTAAACCCCGAAAAGATCCGCCGACTGGATGAGGACCAGATGGTTCTGTTGGGAATAACCGATGGTGGCCCAGGGGAAACCGGTGAAAAGAAACGAGCGCAGAAACTCCAGAGCCGTCCACAGCACGGGAAGAGTCAGGGGCAGGGGGTAGTCGAGTTTGTTTTTCAGTCGGCAGGCCGCCCAGGTGGCGGCGCCCCAGAAAAGAGACAGATACAGGACCAACAGCACATAGGCGGCGAAGGAAAAGAGCGGATGCATCCGTCCATAAGTGGTCATGGCGATGTTCAGCCAGTAGAGGATCACCGCGAAGAATACCGCCCCCGCAACGAATCCGCTCCGATACGGTCGCCTTTCCATGGTTAAAAAGAGTGGCACCAGGGCGAACCAGGCGAGACTCTCCAAGTCGGCCCAGGGAAAGGCCAGCGCCAGCAGTAGCCCGGAAAGGGCTGCGCCTAGGGTTGTGCGGTCAGGCAGAAATCGGGACATGCTTCAAGGGTTCTTTCGAGCGGAAGTCGGCGGGTTGCCTGGATCTGGCCGGAGGTGATGCTGGCAATCGCGCCAAGCTGGATGAAATTAACGGAAAATCCAAAGATGAAGCAGAGGGTGTGGAGCAAAACAGTCAGGCGGACCTTGGCATCGGGATGCACTTCACCAAGTTGATTGATGGATAGAATCCCGGCGGTAAACGCTATCCAGTAAGTGACGTCTGATGCTTGCTGTGGCAATCGGTTATCCTTTGACCAACTCTTTGAAATAGGCGATCGTTTTCTGGCTGGCCCAGTCGATGGCGCCAATAACTTTTTTGTCGACTGTGCCGTCTTTGCGGATGATAAAGGACTCGGGGAACCTGTAAACGCCGTATTGTTGCTGCACTGTCCCCTTGTCATCATAAAGAACGGTGAAATCATGCGGATTGTTCTTTAAAAATACCGGCACGGTAGAGCGGCCGTCTTTTTCGGTATTGATCGCCAGCATGACAAAATCTTCACCTGCCATGATCTTGTTGAGTTTCTCCATCGAAGGCATCTCTTCCTTGCATGGCGGGCACCAGGCCGCCCAGAAATTCACCATAACAACCTTGCCGCGCAAGTCAGACAGGCTGACTCTGTTGCCTTTTGTATCTTCGAGCTGAAAGTCAGGGGCGACATCGCCGGCAACCACTGCCATCGTAACCACCGTCGTCGTTGAAGGAAGGTTGGAATAAATGTAGACTCCACCGCCTACCAACACGAGCAAGACAATCAAGACCAAATAACGCATAACTGACCACTTTCACTGTTGAAGGATATTTCGTCATGAAAAGTTGCGATATCTAAATCGGGTCTTTTCATGCATGATCGAAGCAGCTAACAACGGCCACGCTGCTTACTTCGTCACAACCGTCTGATCAATTATTTCGAGCAGTGCATTCAGCGGTTTATAACCAGTGGCGATCTGTCCATTCGGCAGAATCAGGGCCGGGGTACTCCGGATACCAAGAGATTTTGCGACGGCCAGGTTTTGTTCGATGACCTTGCTTTCGCAGCTTGCTTCCGGGATCTCTTTCTTGGCAAAGGCGGCTTCGAGTTGCTCCATCGACTCGTTGCAGGCGATTGTTTCCGCAACTTTTTTCGAGCTCGGCTTGATCGGCATTAATTTGATCTGAAACAGCAGGTCAGAACGTTTTTCAACGGCTTCTTTCATTACCTCGTGGAGCTTGACGCAGTAGGAGCAGTGGGGATCGGTGAAGACGATGATCTTCTTTGCCGCCTCCGGGTTGCCGAGAAGTAACGCATCGTCGGTTGGAATGCGAGACAGATCAACCGGGTTGAGTTTTCGGTAGCTTTCTTCGGCCAGGTTCTTCCTGTCTTTTAACCGTATGATGTTGCCACTGACCAGGTAGGACTTGGAGTAGTCAAGATATAGCGGCATATTCTGGTTATTTACTTTCATACCGATTTCCCAGAATCCGGGCATTTCAGCCTGTTCTACAGACAATAATTCACCTTGAAAACCGGTAAAAATCTCTTTCGCCTCGGTCTTTGTTAACGTGTGGCAGCTACGACAGTCTGCCTTTTCTGAGCTCAACTGTTTGAATGCACCTGCCGGTGAAACGAAGAGAAAAAGGCCAAACATAAAATAAATAGTAATTCGCATTGTACTCCTCCATATCCTGTTGAGTTGTAAAATTTGCGATAGTCGTTAGATTTCGATGGGGATAGGCGCTGGTCATTCTTCACAATCCTCATCATCTGTAAAGGCCGAGCAGCCAGCGTCGGGCGTCGTTCCCACAGGGCGTCCCCAAAGATTTTCTATCGGCAGGGAGAGGCCAACATCTAAGCTGTCGATCTCTATGATGCTCGGGGAAACGATCAGGGGGACTCTGGTCGCGTCGCTTCTGGCCAGGGCCATTTTGTTGCAGAACAGGAGAAACTTCTCCCTGACAGAGAGCTTTGCCGGATGGTCCGGTTCCTGCTCAAAAAGCCCGAGCATATCTGCAACGTTGATCATAGGACCCGGATTCCGGAGAAGCCTGGCAAGCCTGGCTTCATCCGTGGAATTTTTGGCGATGGGGTAGAAGGCCGTCTCGGTTGCGGCCTGCGGGTCGTTGAGGATTTTCCGGGCGGCCTCCTCGCAGGCCGGACAGGTCGGGGAAAAATAGACCTTGACCGAGGCCTCGGCGGATCCGTAGATCGGCCAGGGTGAAAAGGCGACTTCCTTGACAACCGCAAGGCCGACAAAGAGGAAAAAAACCGACCAGAGAAGGCCGGTCCCGATCAGAACCTTCCGCCCCGGTAAGTCCAGACCGAACACGGCGAAGAACGCCGTCAGCCCTATCAGTAAGGCAACCACATGGCAGTTGGAGCAGGGCCAGAGGAGGGATTGGTAGATGAGAAACAGGGTGTCGAAGAGCAGGGCCAGTCCGACGGCAACCGACAGCAGCAGATGGGCACCTCGCCTTGGATACCAAAGAGTCAAAAGAAAAATCCCCAGAAATCCGGCGAAACCGTAGATGTAAAAAGAGAGGCCGAACAGCCCGTATCCCGCATAGATTTCACATCCCCGGGTGCCACAAAACAGCTCCGCCCCGGCAGCATTCAGCAGACAATAGAACCCACCCAGGAGGCTGCAAACCAGCAACGCAACCTTCGCCTTGCTCAATTTGTCGATGTGCATACCTTTTTCCTTGTTTTGTACTGTCTCGAGCAATGACGCCGGTTACTACAGGCCGTTCGAACAGGGTGGGAACTCAAGGCGGCCAGGAAACCCCGGGCGGGGAGATGGGCGAGTCGGTACCCCAGTAGTTGCCCGCCATCTGCACATCGTCCGGCACCTCCTCGCCGAGCACCACGGCGTAGCGGTGGTTGCCGACGATGTTGTTCCCCTCTATGCGATACTCGCTGGGATAAGAGGTGATGAAAATCCCCTTTTCATTGTCGGTGATGAGATTGTTGCGAATCACCGGGGCGCCAAATTGGAAACGGATAGCGGTACCGTTGTCGCGAAATGGATTGTTACGGATGAGGAACTCGGTGGAGTTGAAACGCAGCCCGAACAAGTTGTTCACGATCCGAGACGCTTCAATGACGGCTTTTGAATTGTGGCTGTGAATGGCGCTGTTGGCCTGGGTGATGCGGACAAAACGGAAGCGGACCTCTGGGCTCTCGCGCAGGTTGATTCCGCCCCAGCTCCCGGCAGGCGCATCTGGATCCACGAAGCGGAAGGTGATAGGTTTCTCGGCGGTTCCTTCGACGATGAGAGTTCCCCGGACGATCAGTTCGCTGCCTGGAAAGTTGGGGCGTGGGGTGAAAAGATCCTTGCCTTCGGCAGGCGGCAGAAAAAACACCTCGGTACCGGGGGCAATGACCAGTCGTGCCTCCTCCTCCAGGCCCAGGTCACCGTCGATGGAGACAGTCCCCTGCCAGCGGGTCTCGCCAGAAACGACACCGGACAGCGGAGCGGCTCTCCCCTGGGGAGAGATGGCGCAGGAGGCCAAAAAGCTCAGCCGCAACCCCAGGAATGCTATTTTTACAGTCATTCGCATGTTTTCAAATCTCCTGACCTTCCTCAGCCGGTTGCCGGAAACCACTGGAAAAGGTAACCCGTAAGCCGGGCATAATAATCCAAGAAGAGCATCGCCCCGACCAGCATCATCATGACCCCGGTGCAGATTTCCACCAACCGGATATGTTTACGGAAGCGTTTGAAGGCGGAGAGAAAACTGTGAAAGAGCATGGCGGAGACCAAAAAGGGGATGCCCAGCCCAGCCGAATAGACGCTCAGTAGAACCACCCCTTTTCCGGGGCTCCCGCTGGTACCAGCGGCCAGGGCCAGAATGGCGCCCAGGATCGGGCCGATACAGGGGGTCCAGCCCGCGGCAAAGGCCACCCCCACCAGGAAGGTTCCCATAACCCCCTTGGGCTTGTTGGGGATTCGGACCCGCTTTTCCCCGAGCAAGATTCCGAAATGGAACAGGCCGCTCAAATGAACACCAAACAGGAAGATGAGAAGCCCGCCGCCTATCCGCAACCACTCCAGGCCCGCACGGACGGATGACTGAAAGGCGTGGGAGGCCAGCCCGGCAATCGCGCCCAGAGTAACAAAAACGGTGGAAAAACCCAGGATGAAGACAAGTGTGTGGGACAGAACCGTCAATCGCGCCTTGACGCCGGGGTGGGCTTCCTGAAGCTGGCCGAAGGTCAAGCCGGTAATATAGGTGACGTAGGAAGGGATCAACGGCAGCACGCAGGGGGAGGAAAACGAGAGCGCCCCTGCGGAAAGTGCGATCCAGAAGGTCAGGTCGGTGCCGGTTTCCATGCTTTCACTCCTCAGTCTGTCTGTTGCCGGCTACCGGCATAGACGGGAATTCGCAGATCGGACTTAATCGCGCCTTGGGCCGGAATGACGACATACCCGCGGAAACGGTTCTGGCCGGGCCTTGAGGTCAGTTGGATTTCCATGACTGTACTCTGCCCTGCAGGCAACCTTCCTTCAGACAGCTTCACAACCAGATCGGGAGAACTGGTCTGCACGTTCTCCAAGCGAAGATCGCCATCGGATTGGTTTTTCAGGGTCGCCTGGGAAACTGCGGTTTTTCCCGTTGTGACCGCCCCCAGGTTGATCTGGGCCGGCACCACGGAAAGCACCTCCCTAACGATCCCCTTGACATGCAGTTGCATGACCGACTGCGCCGGGTCGTTGCTATAGAGGGAAATAGTCTTGGTCACCGCACCGCGGAACCGGGTGCTGTCAAAATTCGCCTGGAGTTCGCCGCTCTCGCCCGGAGCCAGCGTCTTGGCCGACAACAGGGCAGCAGTGCAGCCACAAGAACTTTTCACTTTTTCGATCAACAGCGGTTCATCGCCCTTGTTGCTGAAACTGAAAGTGTGACCGACCTTTTCGCCCTGGGGAACCTCCCCGAAATCGAAGGTTGGTTGCTCGACCACAATTTGGGGCGCAGCCCAAGCATGACCGGCCAGCAGGCTCGCAAACAGGATGAGACCGGCGATAAATTGACGCAACATGATCGTCTCCTTTCTTTATGTAAATTTCATGGTTCTGGTAGTTACTGTCAGCCTGGAGTGCGATATGCAGTCCATAACAGGCAGAACACCCCGAGCACGATACCGCAATCTGCAATATTGAACGCCGGCCAATGCCAGCTTCGCCAGTAAAAGTCGAGAGAGTCGACGACATAACCGCGTACGACACGATCGAAGCCGTTGCCGAGCGCACCGCCCAGAACCAGACTGTAGCCGAGCGCCTCGGCCCTAGGTCGCGGGCGGCACAGCATGAATATTAGAACGATCGACACGCCAAGGGTTATCACGATAAAAAAATAGCGCTGCCAGCCGCCCGCATCGGCGAGAAAGCTAAACGCTGCCCCGGTGTTCCAGACATGCACCAGGTTGAAAAATCCGGTCAGCGGAATGCTCTGGCCGTAGTACATCAACGTCGAAACGGCGAGCTTGGTGAGCTGATCGGCCGCCGCCACACTTATCGCCAGGGCCCACCAGCGCCAGGCAATGGCGGTAGCACTCGTGCGCGGGTTATCAACAGCCATCATGTTTCTCCGCGTTCAGGTTCATTTACGCAGCAGACGCAGGCCGTTGAACACCACCAGCAGGCTGGCACCCATATCGGCGAACACCGCCATCCACATGGTCGCATGGCCGGTGAAGGTCAGGGCGATAAACACCGCCTTGATCCCCAGCGCGAACGCGATGTTCTGCGTGAGGATGCCCGCAGTGGTGCGCGACAGGCGTAAAAAGGCCGGCAGCTTGCGCAGATCATCGTCCATCAGCGCCACATCGGCGGTTTCTATAGCGGTGTCGGTGCCAGCGGCGCCCATGGCGAAACCGATATCGGCGCGCGCCAGCGCCGGGGCATCGTTGATGCCGTCGCCGACCATGCCGACGGTGCCCGTCTGATCGAGCAGCGACTCGACCGTCTCCAGCTTCTCTTCCGGCAACTGGTTGCCGCGCGCCTCGTCGATGCCGACCTGCCCGGCTATCGCCTCAGCAGTATGCGGGTTGTCGCCGGTCAGCATCAGCGTCCTGACGCCTAGCGCATGCAGCTCCGCGACCGCCTGACGACTGTTCTCCTTGACGGTGTCCGCCACCGCGAACAGCCCCAGCACCTCACCCTGGGTCGCCAGCATTACGGCGGTCTTGCCCTGCCGCTCCAGCTTGTCGAGCCGTTTTTCCAAAGTCGATGTCGTCAGCCCCAGTTCGGCGATCAACCGGTGATTGCCCAGGTGATATGTCTGGCTATCAATCACCCCGCACACGCCGCGACCGGGGATGGCGGCAAAGTCTGCGACATCCGGGATCAGGTCGGCTTCCAGTGCTGCGCGGGCGATGGCTTGCGAGACCGGATGGTCGGAGCGGGTCGCCAGGCCGGCAGCCAACCGTCGCACGCTCTGCTCGTCACCGACGAGCAGAGCGAAATCGGTCTGCTCGGGCTTGCCGTGGGTGATCGTACCGGTCTTGTCCAACGCCAACACGGCGAGCTTGCGGCCGCCTTCGAGATAGACACCGCCCTTGATGAGAATCCCCTTTCGCGCCGCGGCCGCCAGACCGCTGACGATGGTCACCGGGGTGGAGATAACCAGGGCACAAGGGCAGGCCACCACCAGCAGCACCAGTGCTTTGTAGATCGCGTCGATCCATGTCGAACCGAAGGCGAGCGGCGGGATCAGGGCCGTGGCCAGAGCGACGGCGAAGACCGCCGGGGTGTAGACCCGGGCGAACTGGTCAACAAAGCGCTGGGTGGGGGCGCGGCTGCCTTGCGCGGCCTCTACGGCATGGATGATGCGCGCCAGCGTGGTGTTCGCGGCGAGCGCCGTCACCCGATACTCGAAGGAGCCGGACTCGTTGATGGTGCCGGCAAACACCGGGTCGTTTTCACTTTTTTCCACCGGCAGACTCTCGCCGGTGATCGGCGCCTGATTGACGGTCGAACTACCCGCGACGATCTCGCCGTCCAGAGCGATCCGTTCGCCCGGCTTCACCCTGACCACCGTGTCGAGCGCGACGCTTTTCGCCGGGACCTCCTCCCAACTACCGTCCGGCTGACGCACGGTCGCCGTCTCCGGGGCAAGGTCCATCAGCCCGCGGATGGCGTTGCGCGCCCGGTCCAGCGATTTCGCTTCGATGATCTCCGCCAGCGCGAACAGGAACATGACCATCGCCGCTTCCGGCCACTGGCCGATCAGCATCGCTCCGGTCACCGCGATCGACATCAGCGCGTTCATGTTCAGGTTGCGGTTGCGCAGCGCGATAAAGCCTTTCTTGTAGGTGGCCAGGCCGCCGCTGAAAATCGCCAGCAGCGCCAGCGCGGCAACCGCCCAATGAAAGCCGCCGTTCCACCAGTACACGATCTCGGAGGCGGTGGCCGAAACACCCGAGACGAGCATTGGCCACCAGTTGGTTTTGACCGGGTCGGCCGGCGCCGAAACATCCCCGCCCACCGCCCCGCCCTGGACCTGCGCTTCAAGGCCGAGCGACTTCAGCGCTGCCAGTATCGAGGGCAGCGCCTCGGGCGCATGTTGCAGCGTCAGGGTGCGCTGGACCAAATTGAAATCGAGTTCCACGACACCGGGCATTCCGATCAGTTTGCCGCGAATCAGACCCTCCTCGGTGGGGCAATCCATCTTGGCGATGCCCAGCACCGTGGTCTGTCCCGCCGGAGACAGGGTGTCGCGGACCGCCTGCATGCCGATGGCGGCCAGCGCCTCTACCAGCGGCTCCGGCGATGGCAGTCGGTGGGTCACCGCAAGGGTACGCTGCACCAGGTTGAATTCCAGCTCCGCCACCCCGGGCAGCCTGCCAAGCTTGTCGCGGATCAGCGCCTCCTCGGTGGGGCAGTCCATATTCTCGATCCGGTAAACCACATGGCTTTCACCCGAACCCAGAAGCTCGGGGGAGGATATTGAAGCGCTCGGGCAACCGCAGCCATCGGATGTGCATCCACTCATCGGCAACTCCTTTTGGGAAATATTTCTATATTTCTCTGTTCTCTTGATTATTTAGCACCCTGAAGTTACTATAGAGTCAAGTCCGATAAAGTTCAAAAGGAGCTTTGCCCCGTGAAACCGGAAATGAAAATTGGAGAATTGGCCAGGCGAACCGCTTGCCGGGTGGAGACAATCCGCTTCTACGAAAAGAAAGGAATGTTGCCGCCACCTCCGCGCAGTACCGGCAACTACCGCCTGTACGGCAAAATGCATGTCGAGCGCCTTCTTTTTATCCGCCGCTGCCGTTCGCTCGATATGACGCTTGACGAGATCAGGCGGCTTCTGCAGATCCGCGACACGCCGCAGGACGACTGCTCCGCAGTCAGCGCATTCCTCGATGGGCATATCCGGCAGATCGGCGTACGCATCGCAGAGCTGCAGCAGTTGAGGAATCAACTTGATTCTCTACGCCAGCTCTGCAGCGGAGCTCAAACTGTTGCACAATGCGGGATTCTGCAAGAGCTCGACTCATCAGGATTTGCCTCAGACTGATAGAGTGTCACGCCGTTTTTTTCCGTGATCATCCCACCGGAAGCCCATGCACCAATCCGCTACAACGCCAATGAAAATAGAATAGTCCCTTTGCCCCAGGACACGACAACGGAGCTGAACCTCATCGGACTAAGATTTACCTCTTTGCGGCCACTTGTTCTGCCAGCTCCGCTTCAATCATCTGCGCAAAGCCGGTGATGTTACGCTGTTGCAGAAGCCGGCCGTTGATGAAGATCGTCGGAGTTCCGCGCACGCCAACCTTCTGCCCTTCCTGCAGGTCCGCATTGATTACCTGCTGCAGAACCGGATCGTTAAGATCCTGATCAAACCGCGCCATATCGAGACCAAGCTATTCGGCCAGTTCATGGATTTTTTGCGGATTCAGTTTGTTGTAATTTTCAAAAAGCAAATCGTACAGTGGCCAGAATTTTCCCTGCCGCTCTGCGGCAAGCGCCGCTGTAGCTGCAGCACGGGAATTTTTGTGCATTCCCAGGGGGAAATTCTTAAACACCAGTTTGACTTTACCAGGATAGGTTTCTAAGACCTGCTTGAACAACGGAACGGCCCGGGCGCAGTAGGAACACTCAAAATCATCAAAAACGGCAATCTCTATCGGAGCTTCAGGCGCACCCAGAAAAGGCGTCCCGGCGGTCTTGAGCGACACCACCGGTTGCAGTGCCAGCAGAGTCATCTGTTAGCGCTAAGCAACAGGGTCAGTATGACGAGCAGGCTTTTCATCATGACCTCCATTTTGCCGGATATAGAAAGATGTAAGAAGTTTTTATGAAAACAATGTACGTTCAACCTTCAAGCTCGTAATCGAATAAATGCTCCAGGGAAAGACCATGGCTCAGAACCTTTCCCAAGAGCGATCGGCTTCATAGGGAGTGGGGCTCATGAAGTCAGTTCCATAAGCTCAGCTTGGTGCCGTGAAAGGGGGGCTTGGTAGTCACGGCAAACTGCTTGCCGCGCTCGGCACACTCGTAAAACCCCTCTCGGACTTTGTATCTGCGAAGTTGCCAAGCTTTCTTCCCCTGGCAACGGGGACAAACGGGGCATGGGGCCAGGTAACGGATTCAAAAAACGCCCGGCAACTCCCTTCGTCCTGGAAGTGACAGCGTAACACCTCAAAATTCATGACCTTCCCCCCCCCTCCCCACTTAATGAAAAAAGGACAACATCTGCGAACGACAGAATATGTCACAACGTTTTTTTTTGGGTTATAGGCCCGAAAACAAGTGCCCCCTGTCCAGCCAATGTCACCCAGACCGTGTGGAAGGAAGGAGCGGTCGTTCTCAGTGACTATTTCAGCTCAGTCACCTTGTAAACCCTCTGCGGCCGGGCCTCCGGCATGGGTTTCAAGTGTAAGTCCGATCAGCACCTCACCTATTGCAATTGAGCAAGCAGTGATTTTTCTCTGCCTTACCCCTCGAGAGACTGCTCCAAATCCCGCCACAAATCCTCAACATCTTCGATACCCACGGACAGCCGCAACAGGCCTGCGGACAGACCAATGCTCGCCTTGACATCATCGGGCACGGCGGCGTGGGACATGGACCAGCAATGGGTGAGAATGGTTTCGACCCCCCCGAGACTCGGGGCGATGATAGGCAGGCGCACCCGTTTCAGCAGTCCGGCGACTCGGGCGGGTTCGCGCAAGATAAAGGACAGCACTGCGCCCGGCCCGGAAGATTGCGCGAAATGCCGCGCCCGGTGCGGAAAATCGGTCAGTCCCGGATAGAGAACCTGCTGGACAGCGGGGTGCTGGCTAAGCCGTTCGGCCAGCACCCCGGCACCGGCCTGGGCCGCTTCCAGGCGGATCTTGAGGGTCTTCATGCCTCGACTGAGCAGAAAAGCGTCAAAAGGTGCCAGTACGTTGCCGGCGGCATTCTGGTAATGTTTCAGGCGCCGGGCCAGATCGGCATCGGCGGTGACCGCCAGGCCGGCCAGCAGATCGGAATGCCCGCCGAGAAATTTGGTGGCGGAATGGACCACCACGTCAACGCCCAGTTCGAGAGGGCGCAGCAAGAGCGGCGTCATGAAGGTATTGTCGAGGATGGTCAGCAGGTTGTGATGCTGGGCCAATTCCACCATGGCCCGCAAACTGGTGATGCGGAACAGGGGATTGGAGGGCGTTTCGATGAAGATGGCCCGAGTCTCGGGGCGGATCGCCGCCGCAAACTTCGCGGCATCGGTGGTGTCGACAAAATCGACGGTGATGCCCTGCCGCGGCAGGACGGTACTCAGATAACGGTAACTCCCACCGTACAGATCCGATGAAGCCAGCAGATGGTCGCCGCTGTCGAGCAGGGCCAGCGCACCGGCAATCGCGGCCATACCCGAGGCATAGGCAAAGCCGGCCGTCCCGCCTTCCAGCAGGGCGATGGCATCTTCGACCTGCTCCCGGCTGGGATTGCCGCTGCGCGCATAATCGTAAGCCCCATCCCGGCCGCCATGCTGATGGTAGGTGGAGGCCGTATAGATGGGCACCGTCGCCGCGCCGGTAAAGGAATCTCGGTCCCGGCCCTGATGCACCAACAGGGTGGCGGGACGCAGGCCATCGGAATGGTTGCTTGAATAGTCAGTCATGTAGATACCTCGCCAAGAAAAAAATCTAACGCACTCACACTCAGCAATCAGCCTTCCAGCGCCTGGGCCAGGTCGGCAATAATGTCCTGAGGGTTTTCAATGCCGACCGACAACCTCAGCAGACTTTCACAGATGCCCAGCCTCAGTCTTTCAGGCTCGGGGATGTCGGCATGGGTCTGGACCGCCGGCAGGGTCATGAGGGATTCGACACCGCCCAAGCTCTCGGCAAAGCTGATCAACCGCAGTTTTTTGAGGACCTGGCGCGCGGTAGCTGGCGAATCGACCCGGAACGAGAGCATGCCACCAAAACCGCGCGTCTGCTCAAGGGACAAGGTATGGCCGGGATGGCCGGGCAGACCGGGATAATAAATCTCCTTCACCCGAGGATGCCCGTGCAGCCAATGTGCCACTTCCAGGGCATTCCGGCAGTGCCGCTCAAGGCGCAACGACAGAGTCTTGAGAGAGCGCAGCAACAGCCAGCAATCTTGGGGAGGGAGGATGGCCCCGGTGGAGTTCTGCAAAAAATAGAGCCGTTCGCCAAGTTCAGCGGTGCGGGCAATAAGCACTCCGGCACACAGATCGTTATGGCCACCAAAGTACTTGGTGGCTGAATAGACTACCACATCGGCACTGAACTCCAGGGGACGCTGCAACACCGGCGTCAGAAATGTGTTGTCAACGATGAACAGCAGGCCGTGGTTCTGGCAGAGTTCTCCCAAGGTTTGCAGATCGGCGACCCCCAGCAGGGGATTGCCGGGGGTTTCCACAAGCAGGGCGCGGCTCTGGGGCCGGATCGCCGCCGCCACCGCTGCCGCGTCGGTAGTATCCACATAACTAGCCATCACGCCGAGCTTGGCGAACACCTGGCCAAGAACCCGATATGTACCGCCGTACAGATCCCGGGAAACAACCAGGTGGTCACCGGCGGAAAAATGCAGAAACAGTGTGGTCAGGGCCGCCATGCCCGAGGCAAAAACCAGGCCGCGCGCTCCGCCTTCGAGGTCGGCCAGGGTTTCTTCCAGCACCTGGCGGGTAGGGTTGCCCGAGCGAGTGTAATCAAAGCCGGTGCTCTCCCCTACTCCCGGGTGCCGAAAGGTGGTGCTGGGATAGATCGGCAGGCTGATGCCGCCGGTATGAGTATCACGGCCGACTCCGCATTGCACCAGGCGGCTTTCCAGACTCAAATCCTGCTTGTTTTCTGTCATATTCTGCCCCTTTTTATTGCGCCGCATACAAAAAGCCCCTTCCTAAAATCACTGAGAAGGGGCTTCATCAAGACCAACCGTAAAAAGGAACGGTCCAGAGAAGCACCGTCCTCATCTTTCCCCCCAAACCCGCGGGGGCAGGAATTAGCACCTGACATTCGCACATCGCGAGCCGGTTGCTGTGGCATCATCGGGCCTGTCCCTCCGCCACTCTCCATAAAGACGCTGCTTGCTTTTACTATTCTTAAAAATCTATGCTGACCAACCCAGTTGTGTCAAGTATTTTTATCGGGCATCCAGTTAGTTTGTTTATCGTTTTCCTTGTTTTTCCTGGCGTCATCCCAACAAATCAGACCAAATATACTGCGAAAAAGCGCCTGTTGGGTATCATTCACCACAGGAGGGATTTTGCTTATGAAAAGGTCACGTTTTACCGATAGCCAGATTGCGTTTGCGCTTCTGCAGGCTGACATGACCTCCCCCCCCCAAATAGGACGAGTCAAAACTGAAATTTTCGGGCAAAATGACCCTTTGGGAGAGGAGACGTTTTGCCATGAAGAAAACAAAATTCACCGATGAACAGATCGCGTTTGCGCTCAAGCAGGCAGAGCCAGGCACCAAGGTGGCTGAAGTTTGCCGGAAGATGGGTATCTCGGAAGCCACTTTCTACAGTTGGAAGAAGAAGTACGGCGGCCTTGGTGTCAGCGAACTGCGGCGGCTGAAGCAGCTTGAAGAAGAGAATCCGCAGCTCAAGAAGCTGGTAGCCGACCTGAGCCTCGACAAGCAGATGCTGCAGGATGTGCTGTCAAAAAAGTTCTAAAACCAGCCCAAAAGAGCCGCCAGGTGGATAGACTTGAACTGGCCTATCGTATTGGCAAACGCAGGGCCTGTGAGGTCGTGGGCCTGCAACGCTCGGTCTACTACTCGGTCTACTACTATAAATCGGTCAAGGATGATAGGGTTCTTCAGCAGCGTATCTGTGAGATTGCCGCGACCCGGATTCGTTACGGCTATTTGCGGATCCATGTGCTTTTAAGACGTGAGGGCTGGCACGTCAACCATAAGCGCGTCCATCGAATTTATTGTGAAGAAGGCCTGAACCTGCGACACAAAAGACCGAGGCGCCGCGTGGCGGCAGCCCATCGGGTGCAGCGGCCCGAAGTCTCTAAGATCGATCAGTACTGGTCCATGGATTTTGTGGCCGACAACTTGTTTAATGGCCGCCGAATCAGGGTCTTAACTGTCGTCGATAATTTGAGTCGTGAATGCCTCGCCATCCATGTGGATCGGGCAATTAAGGGGAAGCATATCGTTCAGGCCATGGAGAGGCTACGCCTTTTTACGGATCGCTGCCCTGAAAGGATTCAGGTCGACAACGGCTCGGAATTCATTTCCAAGGATCTGGATAAGTGGGCGTACGAAAACGGAGTCACTCTCGACTTCTCCAGGCCGGGAAAACCGACAGATAACGCTTTGATTGAGTCGTTCAACGGAAGCTTTCGCGATGAATGCCTCAACACCAACTGGTTTCTTTCAATTGACGATGCCAAGAAAAAGGTCGATGCTTGGCGGAGAGATTATAATGGGTTTCGCCCGCATTCATCGCTGGGAAATTTAACCCCGGCACAGTTCCGGGAACAACACGGAAGCCCGAAATCCCTACATTTGGTCTGTCCAGGTTACGGGTGAGGCTCACCCTGGCGTTACCCCCAGCCTAGTTTTGAGCGAACTGTGTGGTATTTATGTTCCCAGTTTGAGCTATCTTCGCATTATGAGTTCTTTGAAACCTATCCCCAAAAAAATTGAATGCAATTGGCGCTGCCTGCGAATTCCTTCAACTCACCCTTTATCAGATACAGAAAAGGGGTGTTTTGGCTGAGAGGTAAATTTCTTGCACCGAGCTATTACACTGTTAAAATTCAAGGGTTATGACCTAGAGAAAATAAAAAACCTGTCCCAGAGTCTCAGTGAGGTCGGTCCGCAGGAGGATATAAATGCCACGACGAATTGATTACAGAATCCAGGGTTTAGATTGCTCGGAAGAGGTGACGATCCTTCGGCGGGAAGTAGGGGGAAAGCCGGGAGTGATCGACTTGGAGTTCGATGTTCTCAATGCCCGGATGTCGGTGGAGTTTGACGCCGACGCGCTGTCCGCCAGTGAGATCGTTGCGGCGGTGGATGCGACGGGCATGAAGGCCACGCCTTGGGAGCGGCGCCTTGAGGGAGAAGAGGAACCGTTCTGGATCCGACACGGACGGCTTATTATGACCGCCGTGAGCGGCATGCTCCTGCTGGCAGCATTTCTCACACATTGGGTGATGCACGGCAACCTGTTGGATGCCTTTGCTGGCGGTCATGATGCCGAACACTCCTTTCCGTTGCCCGTGTATCTAATCTACCTCGGCTCGGTTGCTTGCGGCGCCTGGTACGTCATTCCCAAGGCCCTGCTGGCAGCCCGCCGCCTGCGGCCCGACATGAACTTCCTTATGGTTGTGGCTGTCGTCGGCGCAATCATCATTGGCGAGTTGTTTGAAGCGGCGACGGTGGCTTTCCTGTTCGCCCTTTCGTTGTTGCTCGAGCATTGGAGCGTCGAGCGGGCACGCAACGCGATTGGCGCGCTTCTGGACCTGTCACCTCCCACGGCCCGTTATCTATGCCCGGATCATGGAACTATCCACGAAAAACCTGTGGAGGACGTCCCCCTTGGCGCCATTGTCCACGTCCGCCCGGGCGAGAAGATTCCCTTGGATGGGGAGGTAGTCAAAGGCATATCCTCGGTGAATCAGGCCCCGATTACTGGTGAATCCATGCCGGTTTCCAAGCAACTCGGAGACGAGGTTTATGCCGGGACCATCAACCAGGACGGCGCGCTGGAGTTCCGAACCACCAGGGCCGCCAACGATACGACCCTGGCGCGGATCATTCACATGGTCGAAAGCGCGCAGTCACGGCGGGCGCACAGCCAGCAGTGGGTAGATCGCTTCTCCGCCTACTACACCCCGGCCATGATGATCCTAGCCGTTTCCCTAGCAGTTCTTCTACCTCTGCTGACGATGGCATCGTGGTCGGAAGGGGTTTATCGCGCTCTTGTCATACTAGTGATTGCCTGTCCATGCGCTCTCGTGATCTCCACACCGGTAAGTATCGTTTCGGCCCTAACGGCATCAGCCCGTAACGGTGTGCTAATAAAGGGGGGCATTTTCCTTGAGACGGCGGGCCGAATCAAAGTTCTTGCCCTGGATAAGACGGGAACACTCACACAAGGAAAAACGCAGGTACAGCAAATAGTACCTCTCAGCGGACACAGCGAACGGGAGCTTCTGGAGCGTGCGGCGGCTCTGGAGGCAGCCAGCGAGCACCCTCTGGCTCGCGCGATCCTGCAAAAGGCTCGCGAATTGGGCGTCGAAGTTATCCCGGCCGAACATTATCAGGCCATTCGTGGCAAGGGCGGAGAAGGTAGTATCGGTGGCAGGCAGTTCTGGATCGGCAGCCACCGCATGATGCATGAAAAAGGTCAGGAAACTCCGGAAATCCATGCTAAAGCGGAGGAACTGGAGGATGCAGGACACACCGTAGTCGCCATCGGCAACGACACCCATATCTGCGGGCTGATCAGTATTGCCGACAGCCTGCGTGAGAATGTTTCTCAAATCATCAAGGACATTAAAAAAGCTGGAGTGAGGTGGGTCATTATGCTCACCGGAGATAATCAAGGTACAGCCAAGGCCATCGCGATGGAGGCCGGCATCGATGAGTATCGATGTGAACTTCTGCCTGAGGATAAGGTAGAGGCAATTGGGCACCTCGTTCGAGAATACAAAGAGGTAGCCATGGTCGGTGACGGCGTCAACGATGCGCCGGCGATGGCATCGGCGACTTTCGGTATCGCCATGGGCGCGATGGGTACCGATGCAGCCCTGGAAACTGCTGACGTGGCGCTGATGTCTGACGATCTGTCGAAACTGCCGTGGCTAATCCGCCACTCCCGCCGCACCTTGCGGAATATCCAGCAGAACATCATCTTTGCCCTAGGGCTCAAGCTGGTATTCATTGTCTTGACACTGTTTGGCCTGGCGTCGCTTTGGATGGCAATCGCGGCCGACACTGGAGCCACCCTTTTGGTGGTTTTCAACAGTTTGAGATTGCTGAACAGAGCAAACTCAAACTGAACGACACCATCACTTAAGCTGTCCTGTGATTGTCATTCAGCCATACTTGGCCACAAAAATTGATTATCAGGAGGGAGAGTCAGTCCATTAAATCTCCCCTACTAGAACCGCTAGGTTTTGAATTGGGCTAGTTGGGGGCGGAACTCTTTGATTGACATGGCCCAGGCTTTTACTGACCAGAGCCTGGGCTTTATTGGGCACCTTCTCGGTGCCCTTTGCGATAATCTCAACATCTGGTGGCAGGGGCTGCTGGCCTCACAATGTTGTTCAAAAACATTAAAAGCCTACCTGCCCACTTGATTTTTGACCCAATTTCGGATATTAGTTACACATCTACCTACTAGGAAAAGCCCGATGCGTAATCCTGCTCTCCGAAAATTAATTTCATTGACCCTGGCGCTTGCATACCTGTTTTTAGGTGCAGGGGGCGCGAGCGCTCTAATCGCCTGCTATGAACCGGAGGGATATTCTCACGTTGAGTATAATCCGGCAGGTCAGTGCTACTCAAAATGTGACATCTCCACTACCCTCTCCAATGGCAGCATACCTACCCTCTCTCTTGAAGACGGGGCCATATCAACCTGCCAGGACGTCTCATTGTCCCAAGAGCTTGCTCATAGCTCTCACAAATTTTTTTATAACCTTCCTGTTCTTTCTCTGTCAGCTACTGCAACACCTTATTTCTCTCCGGCTCACCAGATACCCGTCCATCTCCTACACGCCCCACAGCCGCCGCCACAAACCCTGGCGGCACTGCGCACAATTGTCCTGATAATTTAATACCCTCCCCTGCTCATCTCTGAAAAACCCGCCGGTGACAGATCGCACCGTACCGGTATCTATCATTTTATTTTCACAATAAAAATAACTAACCTTGTTTGTCAGGAAGTTATCAGCTATCCACAAGGAGTGAAACCATGCGTTTTAGACTCTCTGTGCTGGTAGGCTTATGCCTTTTCACAACTACAGGAATCACCTGGGCCCAATCGGCCTCAGTGCCTCTTGTAACGCCTAAGGCCACCAGCACTAAGGACATTTCATTTAACAATCTCAACTCCCCCGACGAAAGTCATGTTGGGCTTACCCTGGCCGAGGCCTTGGCTCTGGCAATAAAAAACAATCCAAGTCTGGCCGCCTTTGCTGAAGAAATTCACGCTAAGAACGCCGCTGCTCTACAAGCCGGTCTGTTACCCAACCCCGATCTCGCTGTGGAAGTAGAAAACTTCTCGGGCGAAAACGAACTGGAAGGCTTTGATGGCGCCGAGATTACCATCGCCCTTTCTCAGATGGTCGAACTGGGTGGCAAGCGTGGCAAGCGTTACCAAGTTGCTACTATGGAAAAAGACCTCGCTGGCTGGGACTACCAAACCAAAAATCTTGACGTGCTCGCCAGCACTGCCAAAACTTTCATTCAAGTACTGGCCGCCCAGCAACGTCAGACCCAAACCGAAGAGTTGGTCCGGCTGTCTGAGCAGACCCTTGCTGCTGTTACCGCACGAGTCGAAGCTGGCAAGGTGCCGCCGTTGGAGCAGACTCGCGCACAGGTCGAGTTAGCCAAAACCCGCACCGAGGCGAACAAGGCCCTCCGCGAACTTAAAGCTACTCGGGAACGCCTAGTGGCTTTTTTGGGTACGGATCAACCTGAATTCCGTCAGGCTATCGGTGATTTGGCCATTATCAATCCTGTTCCCACCGAAGAGGAGTTTTTCTCCTTACTGAAAAACAACCCTGACCTGGCCCGTTGGGACACCGAAATTAATCAGGGCGAGGCGGCTGTCAACCTGGCCCGCGCTCAAGCCATCCCTGATCTGACCTTCAGTTTGGGGGTCCGCAACTTCCAGGAGTCAGACAGTAATGCTCTGGTGGCAGGTTTCGAGCTACCACTTCCACTTTTTGACCGCAACCAGGGGGGCGTCCGACAAGCCCGGGCAACCTTGGAGAAAGCCCGCCATGAGCGCCGGGCCGCCGAAACCGAAGCGCTGGCTGGCCTTGCCGAAGCCTATCAGAGTCTCTCCGCCTCTCACGCCGAGGCCACCACACTGCGGGATGAGATCCTGCCCGCGGCCCAGAGCGCCTTCGAAGCGTCTGAGTTCGGCTACCGAGAAGGCAAGTTCAACTTTCTGCAGATGCTTGATGCCCAGCGTACCTTGTTCGAGATCAAAGGGCAGTACCTACAGGCCCTGGGGACCTATCATCAGTCACGTATAGAAGTAGAGCGCCTGATCGGTTCGCCGCTGCACGACCTTCTGAAATCTGCAAACAAATAAAATATGATTTGAGGTGAATACATGAAGACCAGACCATTGATTATTACCGCATTTTTTGTAGGCGCTCTCGCCTTCGGAACTACAACATGGTGGCCGACACTTGCGGTGGGACAGGCCGAAACCTCTCATGACCACGAAAACCATGGGAAAGAAAAACACCAGGAAAACTTGTCTGCCAAGAAAAATGAAGACGACCATGCGGAGCCTGATCACAGCACCCACCAAGAAGAACAGGACGGGCATGAAAAGGACAGGGGCAATGAAGGGGATGAGGAGCACGGTGAAGACGTGGTGTCCCTGTCTGCTGCGGAACTCAAGGAGTTCGGCATCGAGCTGGCCATTGCCTCAACTGGCCCCCTTGACCAGTATGCAGAACTGCCAGGCGAGATCGTGCTTAACGCCGACCGCCTCGCCCATGTAGCCCCCCGGGTAGCCGGAATCGTACGCGAAGCAAAAAAAAGCCTTGGTGATTCGGTCAAGGCTGGTGACGTGATGGCAGTAATCGAAAGCCGCGAACTGGCCGATGCCAAGGCGGACTATTTGGCGGCCAGCGAGCGCCGGAACTTGGCCGGGGCCAATTTTAAGCGCGAGGAGCGGTTGTGGGAAAAAAAGGTCACTAGCGAGCAGGAATACCTCGATGCCCGCCAGGGTTTGGCCGAGGCGCGCATAGAACTGAATTCAGCAAAGCAGAAACTGCATGCCCTAGGCTTCTCTGACACCTATCTCAAGAAACTCCCTCGCCATCCTGATGCCACCTACACCCGTTACGAAATCCGGGCCCCTTTTGCTGGCACCATCATCGAGAAACACCTGACTCTGGGCGAAAGTGTTAACGAGGATTCCGAGACTTTCACCATCGCCGACCTCTCCTCGGTGTGGGTCGATATCAACGTCTACCAAAAAGACCTGGCCCAAATTCGCAAGGGGCAGACCGTAGTGATCCAGGTCGGCCATGGAATCCCTGAGGAGACCGGGGAGATCGCCTGGGTCGGTCCGCTGGTAGGTGAGGCGACCCGCACAGCCAAGGCTCGCGTGGTTCTCGCTAATCCCGACGGCACCCTGCGCCCAGGCCTCTTTGTGACCGCCCAAGTGGCGGTGGCCAACACGCCCGCTGGGATTGTCGTGCCCAAAAGCGCTCTGCAGACCGTCGAAGACCGTACGGTTGTCTTCGTGCAAGACGAAGATGGGTTCGAACCCAGACCGGTTCAGACAGGGCGGGAAAGCGCCACCCAGGTGGAAATCCTCTCCGGGCTAGAGGCCGGGCAGAGCTTTGTAAGCAAGGGGGCCTTCACCCTCAAGGCTCAATTGTCCAAGGGCGCTTTCGGCGACGGCCACAACCACTAAGGAGAGGTAAACTTCATGGAAAAAATGATCCGTTTTGTTCTACATAGCCGACTGCTGATGTGCGTGCTCGGCGTGGTGGTACTAGCGGCTGGCTGGTTCAGCTATAAACGGCTGCCGGTCGACGCCTTCCCCGACGTCACCCCGGCCCTGGTCCAGGTATTCACCGAAACCACGGGGCTTGCCCCCGAGGAGGTTGAGAAGTACGTCACCTATCCGGTGGAGACGGCCATGAACGGCCTGCCCAACCTCAAACAGATTCGCTCCATCTCCAACTTCGGCCTGTCGGTCATCAATATTTACTTCGAAGACGGCACTGATATCTACTTTGCCCGCCAGGTGGTAGGTGAACGACTGCAGATGGCCCGCGAGCAGATCCCCGAAGGGTTCGGAGAGCCGGAAATGGGGCCAATCACCACTGGCTTAGGGCAGATCCTTTTTTATGTTCTGGAGGATGAAACGGGCAACCGCACTCCGGAAGAGATGCGCGAGATCCAGGACTGGCTGATCAAGTTCAACCTGCAGACCGTCACCGGTGTGACAGAGGTACTCTCGCTGGGTGGCGAGGTCAAACAGTTTCAGGTGCAGGTGCGGCCTGCCGACCTGCTGCGCTACGACCTAGAGATCGGCGAGGTAGTGGAAAAAGTTGAGGCCAACAACGGCAATGTTGGCGCCCAGTTCTTAGTCAAAAACGCAGAGGAATACATTGTGCGTTCCGTCGGCCTGGCCGAGAAAATTGGTGATCTGGAGCGCATCGTACTCAAGGTTCAGGATGGCACGCCAGTCTATCTAGACCAAGTAGCTACGGTCTCCATTGGCGGCGAGATTCGCCGGGGCTTAGCCACCATGAATGGCGCCGGCGAGGCGGTGGTCGGCATGGTGCTAAAGCTGATCGGTACCAACACCTCCAAGGTCATCGCTGATGTCAAGGCGAAGATGACCGAAATAAACAACATTCTGCCTCCGGGGGTTAAGGTCATTCCCTATTACGATCAGGCCACCCTGGTCGCCAAATGCGTCAATACCGTCACTGACGCCCTTATCTTCGGGATTGTCTTGGTCGCCGCTGTGCTGCTCTTCTTTATGGGGGGATTGCGCCCCAGTGTGGTTGTCTCCCTCTCCATCCCTTTCTCCATCTTCTTCGCTTTCATCATGATGAAGGTCTTCGGCATAAGTGCCAATCTCATGTCCCTAGGAGGGCTGGCCATCGCCATCGGAATGATGGTCGATGCCACCATCGTCATGGTGGAGAACGTTGACCGCATGCTGCGCGAGGCCGATCCTGACGACTCTCGCATGGCGGTTGTGGCCCGAGCCTGCGCCGAGGTGGGAAGGCCGATTCTCTTCGCCATCGCCATCATCATAATCGTTTTTCTGCCACTGTTCACTCTGCAGGGGGTGGAGGGAAAAACCTTTAAACCGCTGGCCTACACCGTATCGCTGGCCATGCTCGGTTCTCTCCTCTACGCGCTATTGCTGGCGCCGGTCGCCTCGCAACTGCTCATGCGCCGACCGAAGAAGGTAGCCGAAGGCGAAGGGACCAAGGAGGCGTGGATCGTGCGCTGGCTCCTAAAGCCCTATCGTCCGGCGGTGAGTCTTTTCGTGCGCCGCCGCTCCCTGGCGCTGGGACTGTCGATCGCGATGTTGGTGGTCGGGGTGTTTATCTTTCCCCGACTCGGCTCGGAGTTCGTGCCGCGCCTCAATGAGGGGGATCTGTTGATCCGTGCCACCATGGCGCCGTCGATCTCCTTGGAGGAATCGAAAGAGACTATGCTGCGCTTCGAGAAACGTCTTATGGCCCGTTTCCCCGAGGTGACCCGGGTCGTGAGCCGCGTCGGGCGCGGAGAGGTCGGAGCACACGCCGACCCGGTCAACAGCGCGGAGGCCTTTGTAGGTCTCAAACCTCAGGATCAGTGGACTTCTGCGGAAACTTCTGATGAGCTCTACGCCTTGATCAGCGAGGCTTTTGAGGACTTTCCCGGGGCCCAGTTCAACGTCACCCAGCCAATCGCCGCGGCGGTGGACGAACTACTCACCGGAACAAAGGCGGAACTGGCGATCAAAATCTTCGGTTCCGACATGGAGATTCTCAAAGAGAAGGCCGCTGAGATTGAGGCGGTTATTCGGGAGATTCCCGGGGCCGCCGATGTGCAGAAGGATCAGGTAACTGGCACACCGCAGCTACGCATCCGTATCGATCGCAAGGCCATCGCCCGCTACGGCATCAACGTGGAAGATGTGCAGAACGTTATCCGCACTGCCGTCGGTGGAGAAACAGCCGGACAAATCTTTGAGGGAATCCGCCGCTTCGACATCTTTGTCCGTTTCGCGAAGAACGCCCGCGACGACAACGCAGCAATCAGGCATATCCTGATCGCTGCGCCCGACGGCGCCAAGGTACCTCTCGATCAGCTCGCCTCCATTGAGGAGATCGTCGGCCCGCGCCAGATCACGCGCGAGAACAACCAGCGCTTTATCACTGTGCAGACCAACGTGCGCGGCCGTGATATCGGTTCCTTTGTCGCCGAAGGGCAGCAGGTCCTCGCCGAGAAGGTGCAGATGCCACCAGGCTATCTGATCAACTGGGGCGGGCAGTTCGAACTACAGCAGCAGGCCAACAAGCGCTTGGCGTTGGTGGTGCCGGTAACTCTGCTGATTATTCTGTTTTTACTATTCATGAACTTTAACTCGCTCAAAAACACCTTCCTGATTCTGCTCAACATTCCACTAGCACTGGTGGGCGGGGTAGTGGCTCTATGGCTCACCGGACAGAACCTCTCGGTCCCCTCCTCGGTTGGTTTCATCGCCCTGTTTGGCATCGCCCTGGAGAACGGCATGGTGCTGGTCACCTATCTCAACCAACTGTTGCGCGACGGGTTGTCAATCGATGAAGCATCAATCCGGGGGGCTTGCTTGCGCCTGCGGCCGGTGTTGATGACGGCCCTCACCACCGCCCTGGGGCTCATCCCCCTGCTTTTCTCCAGCGGCACCGGCAGCGAGGTGCAGCGCCCTCTGGCCACCGTGGTGGTCGGCGGCCTGGTGACCTCGACTATCCTGACCCTGCTTGTCATTCCCGCCCTTTATAAATGGTTCGCCGTCAAGGTGGAAAAAGAGGCCTGAGAAAGGAAAACTCAATGAAAGAGATCAAAGCCTACATCAAAAAACACAAACTGGACGAGGTCAGCCATGCCCTGCGGAAGATCGAAGGATTGACTGGCATGAGCATCATCGAAAGCTGCGGCTTCGGTGTCGGCTGGAGCGGCGCAAATAGAGGGGAGCAGATCGACTGCCGCCCCGGCGTCAAGGTGGAAATTATCTGCCAAGATGACTTGGTTGACGAGGTGATTGCGACCATCGAAAAAGCCGCTCGCACCGGCCTCAAAGGCGACGGAAAGATTTATGTCGGAGATATCGCCCAAGCCGTGCGCATCAGCACCGGTGAGCGTGGCGAAGGGGCCGTCTGACCGGCTCGTTAGGAAATTGCGAGAGCCCAATTCCACTTGACACGGATACTCCCTCCCCGGCAGCTCCGGGAAGGGAGTATCACACTTTCTCAAAACTGGGAATTTTTTCTTGGGCTGGTGGCCAAACCCATTCCAATAATTTGTGAAGGGAACAATGACCAAAAAACATCTGACGTTTTTTTTCATCTCCCTGTTCATCTCCCCCTTCGGAGACATGCCAGAGGCCAACGCCCAGGTTTATTCCTGTGTGACGGTCGAAGGGGTACCTTTTTTCACTGATAATCCTGCGTTAATCCCACCAGGGTGCCACGCGACTTCCGTTAATGAAAGAGAAGGCCTAGGAGGGCTCAGTATCGTAGTCTCTCCCCCCACCTCAACCGAGGCAACCGAGGTTCTCCTCGTCGAGATGGTCGAAAGGAAAAAGAAGCAGAACGAGATGGCTAAAGAATTGAAAAAAACAGCCGAAAATTTGGTGGCCCAATACAACCAGGCTCTTACTCGTTTACATCGAACTCGACGGGTGTCCAGAAGGTTGAAGATCAGAGGGGAAATTCGTGAAATAAAAGAGCGCCGCGATACGTTGCTTTTGAAAGCTGCTGCCGGTAGCCTTCCTTTCAGAAATAGGGGGACAATCAATGAAATTTTGGCAGCAATTCCCCCCTAATCGATTCCCGAAATAGATAGTACGAAAAATGCGTTGGCTGCATCAAGCAGGCGGTGCGCGTCAGCACCGATGAGCGCGGCATAGAGGCCGTCTTAAAAAGGAGGTAAAACATGAAAGCAGTAAAACTAATTGTATTGATCACAAGCATGGGGCTGACCCTTTCCGGCTGTGTAACTAACCGCACCAAATCTGTGGCTGAGGAAAGGATCTCCCTGGATTATTCACCGGCGTATTCGGTTGTAGTTGCTCCCTCGTCTTCGGTAAAGGTGAGCAAAGCCAGAGCCTACCAGGACGGTGAGGAGTTTGTAGTTTCAGGCCAGGTCAAACGAATGCATAGGGTTAAACTACCCGGCCATGTCGATCTGGCGGTATGCGCTCCAGACGGGACGCCTCTTGCGCAGGAAACCATCAGTATTCAAGGACTGCACTCCAACCGCAAAGGGGTTCTTTACTTGCCATTCCGCCATCGGCTGGCCATGGTTCCTCCCGCAGGGGCAAGGATTCGTCTCCAATACCATGCGCCCGCTTCGGCGAAACCAGAGCTAAGTTGCGAAAAATCTTAGGAATTACTTTTCTATATTTATCTTAAATTGCCCCATGATTAAAAATGCCCGCACCAAAAAGGCAAGGGGGTACGTTAATCTGTTGAAAATGAAATGGCCTCCTGTCGATCAGGAGGCCATTTACTTAGGTTTAGGTTTGGCTTTATTTTTTCGGATCGCCAAATAACCGGATCATTGCCCCTTGCCCAGCGTCAACTCTTTTGCGCCAACCGGGACCTTGTCGTCTGGCAATGTCGAATGCTTCTTCTAGCTCTTCCGGATCGATGATATTGAGAATTCTTTGCAGATCATAGGACTGCTCTAAATCCTTTTGAACCTTTAGGGGCTGGTTTTTTCTCTCTTGAGAGACGATCAACTTATGAACGGCATAACGCTCTGGCGAGGGGACGCGAACCAGAATAGGTTGTCGGCCCAAGGCTATTGCTGAGACGGTTTTCTCTATCAGGTAACTTAAAAACCGCAGAGGGATTGCAGGCACGTTGAATTGCCTTATACCAACTGCGCCCTCTGACTCCTTTCCAACCAAAGGCGTAAGGAACTCCACCTTAAAGTCTGTTTTTTTTGCCTCAAACCTCGAACCAAAAAGTTTTGCTTCCGCCTCATACATCGGAGAAAAGCCCATTTCTAGTCGATCCAAAGCGGATTCGGGAAAAACAACTTCCGGCGTGATCGCGATCGGGATAGTTACTCCTGCGATATCAACATCTGCCGTTAAAGCCATTGCAGAGCGTACTTGAAAACCAAGGCTTCCCACAATACAGCGATAAGCAATTGTTCCAACCAAAACCCCGTCGACACGAAATACACCCTCCGCAGAAAGGGCTGATAAGACCCGTGATTCTATTGGATCTAAAGAAGGAAGTCCTGCTGCACGCAGCATTTTGCCAAGACTTTTGATCGCGTCACGGTCGTTGTTGCTTTCCACTTTTTGCTGACTAAACCTTTCCATAACTTTTCTAGCGTGATCATCAAATGGCCCTAGATAAACTTGGCTTAGCGATCCGTCTGCTATTCTTCCTTTGGCATATAGATATTCTTTCCCTTTGATTTTTCGAACCAAAAGACTGAAGGCGCCCAATGCGGCCGCATGATTGCTCATATGAAGTTCGGTAAGACGATCTAAGGCTTCGGCATACGTTGTTCTGACTTGTAAAGGGAGCATTTTGAAAGCGCCAGTATCCACAGGGCAACTCCTTTCTCTTCAGGCTGTTTACACACAGTTACACCACGAAACCACACTTGTAGTGTAACAATGCAAGATCCTCAAGTCAACATATGGTTACACCTCATGATGTTTTTTGTGGTGTAGCTTCCGCTCGAAATCTCATGCGCAAAAGCAACTTTGTCACGCCAGCCTCGTATCCTCGAATTCCTCAAACTCTCTGGCGCTTGTGGGGCGCCTCCAGAATCCAAAGAAGAATCGGACGATAGTCTGACGATTACGGCCGATGAAACCTCAGAAGGATTCTATTTCCTCCAATATCTCCCGGAGATATCTCCGGGAGATATTGATTTAATGGACATCAAAAAACCAAATGAGGAATTTCTTGTTGAGCAGGCCCTAACTAATTGTAATAAAGTAAAAAATCCTCCTTCTCATAGATTTCTGAGCAGGAGGATTAAAAAAAACTATCAACACCCTATGTAAGAGGCTTACCAAAAAGGTGTGGGCATTTTTTTTAATATAAATCCATTCAGGGATTCATCAGGCCCGAAAAAAAGAGAAGCAAAGAGTTATTCTGTATCATTGAGGAGTTTATATTTCCTCCATGTTTATTTACCTTGGCAAAAGATTAATTGCTGGTTTGGCTTTGCAAATAGGACACGATGGCCTTTTTATCCGCTGCATTCAATTCACCAAACCCCATGTTGAACATGTATTGAGCCATGCGTTCAACCACCGCCGGCCATTCCTCTGTCAAGTGCGATGCAGGATCAGGCAGCACATGACACTGGGAGCAAACAGAGGAGAACTTCTTGGCCCCGGGGCTTTCGGCTAAGGGCACATCTGGCCCTCGTAGAGCTTTCAGAGCGTATTTTTGAAGATAGGCAAGTAAAATAGATTTCTCCTCTAGGTCAAGGCTCTTGATGGCTGCCCCGCGCATACCCATGCCGTGGCGTCCCATCATCCGCATCCGGCGGTCCATCCTGTCCACAATATGCCGCCAATCTTCTTTGCCATGCCGTTTCGGGGATACCAAACCGTGGCATTGCGTGCACTTCCCCTGGAGAATTTTGGCTCCATGAGAACTTGGTTCCGGTAGTGATGCCGGATCAACGGGTTCCACAGTGACATCCATCATTCGGCACATACCTCCACTCCATCGACTGCCTTGTCCCATACCATGGCCTCGCCACTGTGCTGAGGTTCCTGAAACCCATAACGCTACGGAAGCCCCCAAAACAAATATCAGAATGACCGTTTTTTTGGACATACGCTCCCTCTTTCGCTAAATAAAATCCTAGTTACGGAAAAATTATATCGTATAGGCTCCGATTTTATCCGTTGGTTCTGATCTTTATTGCCGTGCTTTATATATAATTGGATGGAGTTATGGGGTGTCCCGGCTATATTTAAACCTAAAAGGATCTCGTCTCTAACTTCATAAATCTTTCAATTGAAAACGTAATGGGAGGGGAAATGTTTGACTTTTTTATGGAGCTAAACCCAGTCGTTCAGGCTTTGGTCGCCACACTTTTTACTTGGGGGGTTACTGCTGCAGGTGCAGCGTTAGTATTTTTCAAAAAAACAATCAGCAAAAAGGTCTTGGATTCTATGCTCGGGTTTGCAGCCGGTGTGATGATTGCCGCTAGCTTTTGGTCACTGCTTAATCCCGGGATTGAGATGGCTGAGCAGATGGGGCAAACACCTTGGCTTACTGCTGTAATAGGTTTTATGGGTGGCGGTGTATTTATGCGTGTGACAGATAAGATTTTACCGCACCTGCACCCCGGTCTAAAAATGGACCAAAGTGAGGGAATCAAAACCTCATGGCAACGCAGCACACTGCTGGTGCTTGCTATAACCTTGCACAATATCCCTGAAGGTTTGGCAATCGGAGTTGCGTTTGGTGCTGTTGCTTCCGGCCTGCCATCCGCTACGATTGGTGGTGCGATCGCCTTAGCCATCGGAATAGGATTACAAAACTTTCCTGAAGGGACGGCTGTTTCCATGCCTCTTAGAAGAGAAGGAATGAGTCAGGGAAAGAGTTTCCTGTTTGGCCAAGCTTCTGGAATGGTTGAACCCATTGCGGGCGTTGTGGGTGCTCTTTTTGTTCTAATGATGCGACCAATCCTCCCGTATGCCTTGTGTTTTGCTGCGGGGGCAATGATATTTGTGGTCGCAGAAGAATTGATACCAGAGTCTCAACGTATTTATGCAAATATCGATACTGTCACCATGGCGACTATGGCGGGCTTTTCGGTCATGATGATGCTCGACGTTGCATTGGGATGATTTTAGACGGCAAGAACAAAAGTGGATCAGAAACCTCCTTTTATCAGATACGCAAAGCCCTCGATCGTCGGATCGAGGGCTTTGCTAATAAAGCTACGGGATTGTGCCAAACGCAGAAAAGTAATCAGTGATCAGCAAAAAATCGTTCTCAGACTAAGAACAAGACGGCTTTGCCACATTTGTAGCGGTCTGTTTTTTCGTGGCGGCTCTGGTGCAGAGGAGATTCGAGACCGAAAAATATGATTTTAGATTTGGCAATCTCAGGGGCCTTCTGGCGCATAGGTATTTTAACCTGGGCGGTTTCAAGTTCGAAGTGCAACAGGGTTTAAGATTCGCCCATAGTATTCGCGGAAATCGAAATCCGGCAAGAAGATTTCTGCAGGGCACTTCCAGCCAAGGCTTTTCCTTGGCCTGGCGTTGAGCTTCAAGGCGATCTGATCAAGTTCCTTTTGGGAAAACACGGACAGGTCCGTTCCCTTAGGTAGATACTGCCGCAACAGCCCATTGGTGTTCTCGTTGAGGCCTCTTTGCCAAGGGCTATGGGGATCAGCAAAATAGACCTTGATGCCGGTCTTCTCCGACAACGTTTCGTGACAGGCCATTTCCTTGCCTTGGTCGTAGGTCATGCTTAAGCGCCGTTGGGCATCAACCCGGTTGAGAACAAAACCGAACCCCTTTTCAGCCGCTGCGGCGCTGGCATTGTCGACTTTGGCCAGCGTGACAAACAGACTGGTCCGCTCCACCAACGTACCCACAGCCGAGGCATTGCGCGCCCCTTTGATGAGGTCGCCCTCCCAGTGGCCGGGAACCAGCCGTTCTTCCACTTCTGAAGGACGCTCATGGATGCTGACCATGTTCGGGATGCTGCCTCGACGATCCTCACCACGCGTCCGCGGTCGGCGTTTCTTGCGTGATTGCCGCAACAAGGCAATCATCTCCTTGCGCAGCTCGCCGCGTGGTATTGCGTAGATCGCTGTGTAGATTGTCTCATGGCTGATCCGGAACTGTGATTTTTCTGGGTGCATACGCTTGAGTGTAGCAGAAACCTGTTCTGGAGAGTTCCCCGCTTGTAAAAGCGAGACGACTTCACCCCAGAGCGCCTCGCCGGGAACCATCCGCTTGGGCTTTCTCGGCTGATGAGCCATGTGCCTGGCGCGCTTTTCTGCAAGCACGGCACGATAGCCGCCCGGTTCGACAAGACGGGGGCTCCCAACCATTTCGGCGCAACTCCCGACTTACGGTGCTGACCGAACGATTCAAGCTGCGGGCGATTGATCGCAGGGAAGCTCCATGTTCCAGCTCCACTTGAATCAGGGCGCGTTCTGTGCAATCCAGGTGCTCATATGATTTTTCCATCGCAACACTTTAACTCTTCTAAGTGTTGCACTTCAATTTTGAGCGCGGCTATCAATAAATCCATTTTGCCCCGGAGATATTTCCGGAAGGATCTCCTTGAATTGTTCACATTGTTGGGATATATAATAAATTCAATACATTACTACAGGAGAGCGCCCATAAGCAATCCTGTCCGTGAAGAAATGATTGACCTGTTATATGACGCAAAGATCCCGATTGAAGAAATGTTACCATCAGGTCTTTATCGCGTCGAAGAGTTGCCAAGCGGGACTATTGCTGTCACGAAGGAGCCCTTCACGGGCCCTGGAGCTGCTATCGTCTTTGTCCGTGAAGGGGCAAAACACCCATCTCTTTTGCCCGAGCCCAACCCGGTTTCCGGAAGATGTATGCCAACACGAGGGGTGATGAATGCTAGCGATGTTGACGGAGCCTACATCCAGCAAATGATAGTGTTTGTAACGGCTCCTGGAGCCTTTATGGAAGTCTTTTAGGTTAGGTCGTTCCTTAAAGTCTTCAACACAAAAGCCCCCGCCACCCATAAAATGGGCTAGTGGGGGCTTTTGTATTAGAGCCTTCTTTAATCCCTAATGTAAGGGTCTTTATCGAACGCCAAATGAAGAATTCTTCGGCAAGTCATCCGATGCACTTGCCAGTTGAATCCGCCGGTCAAAAAAATTCAGATGATGTAAACGATTATTTTTTTCGTATTCCGGGCGGTTTCATTGGACCCCTCCAGCCCTGCTTTAAGGCTGGTGTGATCGAGACTGTCGACAATTGCGTCACGGACGTCTTTCATAACCAAGCGAATTCCCCAACTAAGTTTCATCGAGGCATTCTTCGCACTTCTGACAAGCGGTTTCACTGACGCAAGGAACAGGCGCCAAGGGACCTTCTAGCTCTCGAACGGCGCTTCCCATGATGATCTCCGCCGGATCCTTGGCCAAAAGTACCCCCCCCTCTGCCCTTACGACTTCCAAGAATTCCGCCATTTTTAAATTACAGGAGAATCATTTCCAGAAATTTCTTGGGAATCCGCTACCTTTCTGCCAGGTCAGCGATCAAGAACGGCCCTCGGCCAAAATCCCTAGCTAGGCTCAAAAGGGCCTGCAAGCCATATTTGGTTTTGTTGGAAATCATTGTCTATATTCTCTATGTTTTTGGTAGAATATCATTTCTTGATTTGTCAACATTTTTCCCATCCAGTTTTTTACTGATCCCGCATCCCGCTGGCAACTATTCCAGATTAATGCCGGAGGCTGTTGGGATCAAGCGGTTCCTTCCTCCGTGATGATGCCGCCTCCCAGGCAAATGTCACCGGCATAAAAGACCACGCCCTGACCAGCGGTAATCCCAAACACCGGCTTCTGAAACCGGAGGTGAACGCGACCGTTTCCCACATCCGTCACCATCGCCTCAACCCCTTTTGCCTTATACCGGATTTTGGCCTGCACCTCAAGGGGGCCGGCTGGCGGCGCACCAGACAGCCAGTTAACCTCCTGCGCAGTAAGTTCCCACCGGCCCAGCGCATCTCGCGGGCCCACGATTAGGGTGTTTTGCCGGGTATCTTTCCGCAGAACGTAAAATGGTTCCGGGGAGACAATACCCAACCCTTTGCGCTGGCCGATGGTGTAGAAGGAAAGACCGTCGTGTTGACCCAGAACTCGGCCGTTCCCATCCATAATCGGTCCGGGCTTGAGGGCCGCACCGTATTCCCGTAAAAAGCGGCGGTGATCGCCGTCAGACAAGAAACATAAATCCTGGCTGTCATGTTTGCCGGCCACAGGCAGGCCAAACTTGCGGGCCAGTTCCCGGACTTCAGTCTTGGTGTATTCGCCAACCGGAAAAAGAACATGGGCCAGCTTCTCCTGTGTCAACATGTGCAGGACGTACGATTGATCCTTGCTCTCGTCCACCCCTTGGAGCAGTTGCCGGCCTGCTTCGGTGCGGCGGATGCGGGCATAATGGCCGGTAGCCAGAAAACCGGCATCCAGCGCCAGCGCCTGCTGGAGCAGGTAGGTGAAGCGAATGTGCCGGTTGCATTCGATGCACGGGTTAGGCGTCCGTCCCCGGGCGTGCTCGTCAAGGAAAAACCGAACGATGGTCCTGCGGAAATATTCCTTTGCGTCCAAGAGGTAAAAGGGGATGTTAAGCCGGTCTGCCACGCGGCGGGCGTCGGCCACCTGATCCGGGGTGCAGCAGCGGTTGGCGACGGGTGCACCGTTGCCGCCCCCCGGTTCGCTCCATAGACGCATCATCATGCCCACGACTTCGTAACCCTGTTCAACGAGTAGCGCGGCGGCTACTGAGCTGTCCACCCCGCCGCTCATGGCAACGACGACGCGATTTTTTACCACTTGATTGGAGATAATCACCTCTGACTCCATCATATCCTCTGCCTTTCACTGACAATCCGCATAAAATCCAACGGTATTTCCCGTATTCCCATGGGGGCAGGTGCCCGTCCGGTTTATCCTGTTGATTCCGGCAGACCTTACCTGCGTTGCCCCGGCTTGCACGGCTTCGTTGGACGATGGAGGGGTGTTCATCGATTGGCAAAAAACGGCCGCTACTCGGCGATGAAACCGGCCAACCGGCGCAGTCTGGCCACCACTGTGACGATGGCTTCCAAAAAACTGGCCACATCGTCCGTCGTGTTCTGCATGCCGACGGTCAGGCGCAGGCCTCCTTTTGTCCATGCACTGTCCAGTCCAAGTGCTTCCAGTGTAGGGGACGGTTTCGAATCGCCGCTCATGCAGGCGGACCCACTACCGGCAGCAATGCCAGCCATATCCAGATGCATCAGCAAATCGTTGATGTTAAGGTGGCGGAAGGCGAAGCTGGCGTTGTGGGGCAGACGTTTCGTTGGGTGTCCGGTAAGCACGCACTCACCGGGAAAGGCCGCCAGGAGACCCTCGATGAGTTGGTTACGCAAGGGCAGGCAGTGAGCGTTGCGCTCATCCAGTTCGGCCATGGCCAGGTCCAGCGCTTTGGCCGCCCCCACGGCGAAAGGGACGTTGGAGGTGCCGGCGCGACGGCCGTTTTCCTGTCCGCCGCCGGTCAATCCGGCAATCAACTCAACCCCTTTTTTCGCATACAACAGACCTATCCCCTTGGTGCCATAAAACTTATGCGGGGCGATGCTCATCAGGTCGATGGACATTTCGGCCATGTCCCAGCGGCGCACGGCGATAGCCTGGACGGCATCACTATGGAACAAGACGTTGCGGGCGCGGGCAATGCGACCGATTTCCTCGATAGGCTCCATGGTGCCCACTTCGTTGTTGGCAGTCATGATGCTAATGAGAACCGTGTCGGGCCGGATGGCCGCCTCCAACTGGGTCGGGTCGATAAGGCCGTGTTGGTCGACAGGCAAGATGGTGAGGTCGAAGTCATGCAGATCGCGTAACTGTTCGGCCGTAGTCATTACGGCACTGTGTTCAATTGCCGAAACGATCAAGTGGTTACCGCCGCCATTCGCCCGTGCGGCCCACATCACACCACGCACGGCTAGGTTGTCACTCTCCGAACCACAGCCGGTAAAAATGATTTCTTCCGGTTGGGCATGTAGCAGACTGGCAATGGTCTCTCTTGATCTTTCCAGGGCGCGGTAGGCCAAGCGGCCGTACTCATGCGTCGAAGAGGAGTTGCCGTAATTCTCCATCAGGTGAGGCAGCATCGCCTTAAGCACCTCTGGATGCACCGGCGTCGATGCACCATGGTCAAAATAAATACGTTTTTTTTTCTGCATAGTTGTTGTTCCGGTGGTTAATCGGGTAGGAGGCGGGATTACTCCCGCCGTCCTCCCACACCACCGTACGTACGGTTCCATATACGGCGGCTCACGTTGGCTGCTGAAAACGGTGAAACCGGTTTAGTAGCGATATGAGCCCAAATTTCCTGAAGTAGGACGTAGCAAAGGCTTCATTCATGTGCGAGGCTCCTGAGTTCCACCCGGGGGCTCACTGATTTAGGGCCGCCATATACCCTTTCCTCTGAAAATCCGCGTTGAATCAGCTTCTTGGCCCTCGAAATGGGTCGTTTCCACTGCCGCCACAGGAGGCAAACGCAGTTTCGTCGAAACCAGCTATCGAGTGCCTCGAACGGTTTCTTGACTTCAGACAACTTGAAGTAGTTTGACCAGCCACGCAGTATCGGCGTGACCTCTTCGATGACTATTTTAAGGTTTCTCCCTCTCCCTCTGCGACTGATTTACCGGTGTTTAGAGGTGGCCCCCTCTTCCCCCGGCTTCAGGTTCGTCTGACCTGCCCACCTGATAGGTCCACTTCGAATGTTAATGTAGCGTCTGGCGCAGGCGTTTAACAACCTCAGGCAACACCTCAAGAACATAAATCACGTCTGCCTCGTTATTGGCACGGCCAAGGGAAAACCTGAGGGTCCCCATCGGTGTACCTTCGGCAACACCCATGGCCTCTAGAACCCGAGATGTTTTCAATGTCCCGGAACTGCAGGCAGAAACGGATGAGACAGCGATCCCGGCCTGGTCCAAACACGACAGAAGCGCATCCGAATCGACATATAGGAAAGACAGGTTGGTGGTATTGGGCAGGCGGTGATCCAGATCGCCATTTGGCCTGACATCGGGAATCTTCGCCAGAATGCCCTGCTCCAATCGGTCGCGAAGCTTTTGTAAACGAGCCGCTTCGACAGCTTGGGTATCGGCGGCTATCTCGCAAGCTTTGCCCAAGCCAACGATACCTGCCACATTTTCTGTTCCCGCCCGGCGGTTCCGCTCCTGTGATCCGCCATGAAGCAAGGGGGGAAGCTTGACCCCCTGCCGCACAATCAGGGCACCGACTCCCTTGGGAGCGTAGAATTTGTGTCCTGAGAACGACATCAGGTCGATGTTGCAGGCCTTGAAATCGACCGGAATTTTGCCGACGGCCTGGGCTGCATCGCAATGAAAACAGACCCCTCGACGCGCAGCCAGTTCACCGATCTGCTGCACCGGAAAGATAGTACCCGTTTCGTTGTTGGCGTACATGACCGAAAGAAGAATTGTTTCCTCGGTAAGAGTACCTGCGAGGGCATTCAGATCGAGCCTTCCTGCTCCGTCCACATGGAAGCAATCTACGGCGAATCCAAAGTGTTCCAGATAATAACAGGGCATCAATACCGACGGATGTTCTACCGCTGTGGTGATGATACGCTTGCCCTTCATTCTTTTGGATACCGCCACCCCCTTGATGGCGGTGTTATTCGATTCGGTTGCGCAGGAAGTGAATACTACTTCCTCGGGCTCGCAATTCACCAGCCTTGCAACCTGCTTCCTAGCCTCTTCAACGACGTTTCTTACGCTTCGCCCCGCCCAGTGAACGCTAGAAGGATTCCCAAAAGAGGTGTGCAGATATGGCTGCATCGCTTCGACTACCAGCGGATGGATGGCTGTTGTGGCATTATGATCCAGATAGATTTGGCGCATTGATCGGCCTCTTTTTATCCTGGAATCTTCGTCCCTCCTAATGGCTAACAAGGATTCGAAAAAACCCAAAAGATCATATAACCGGAGAGACGCCAAGTAGTCTGAAATATCCTGATTAGGTGGCTTGTGATTGTTGACTTGTCAGTAATATTTTGAAGTTAAATTCCAGTTCCTAATCACAAACCTTTCAAGTTTTTCCCTGCGTCTCTGCGTCAGTCCGCCTTCCAGTCGAAACTCAACAGGGGAGCAACCAGGCCGGTGTCTGAACCGAAATGGCAACTTTGAGTTCTTTCCTTTCATTTCCCCATACTCCTGACACCTTTCATTAACCATAAGAAGGACAATTTATCAACAATAAAACACCTTGTTGTATATTTTACCACTAACCTTGCGTGTTTCTTTCGGTTTTTTTCTTGACTTATTTGCTGGGCTTCCCGCAATATTTCAAATAAGGAATAAAGTAGTTTTAGGTAGTTTTTAGGCTAAAGCTGTTGAACGGGAGGAATGGCGACATGTTTTCCGAGGAACAGATCGAGCGTTACTCACGCCACATTATCCTTAAAGAGGTCGGCGGTAAGGGCCAGAAACGCCTTCTCGACGGCAAGGTTCTCATTATTGGCGCCGGAGCCCTTGGTTCTCCCGCTGCTCTTTACCTGGCAGCGGCCGGGGTGGGCGTGATTGGCATTGCCGATTCAGACGTGGTGGAACTGTCCAACCTTCAACGCCAGATCATCCATCATTCCACTGATCTAGGCATCGCCAAGGTCGAATCCGCGCGACAGAAAATGGAGTCCATCAATCCGGATGTCAAGGTCGTCACCCATCAGGACTGGATCGGGGCGGAAAACATTCTAGAGATCATTCGTAACTATGATTTCGTGATTGATGGCACCGATAACTTCGCATCAAAGTTCCTGATTAACGATGCTTGCGTCATGAGTGACACCCCCTACTCACATGCCGGAATCCTCCATTTCATCGGTCAGGCCCTTACCGTTCTCCCCCACCAATCCCCTTGTTTCAGATGTGCTTTTCCCAAACCTCCCCCGGCCAACGCCATCCCTACCTGTTCTCAGGCGGGGGTAATTGGGGTATTACCCGGAGTCATCGGCTCCATTCAGGCCACTGAGGCGATCAAATACCTCCTCGACGTGGGAGATCTCTTGACCGATAGACTGTTGATATACGATGCGGAAGGAATGGATTTTCAGTTTTTGCCGGTCGTCAGGAATCAGTCATGCCCTGTCTGCGGCGACAACCCGAGTATCACCGACCTAAAAGATGAGCCGGAGGCCATGAATACCTGTGATCTGGAATAACGAAATCCTGAAGGGCAATGCATTGTCACTTTACGGGAGTTTTGAATGACGAAAAAACCGGAAGTAAAAGTCGATCTGAAAAACCTTAAAGCCGGCGGCTTCATCAAGGAGCGAGGTAAGGATCTGTTTACTGTACGCCTGCGTATGCCTGGCGGTCGGCTACCGGTGGAAAGGTTGCAAAAGATCGCGAAAGTTGCAGAGAAGTACGGCGGGGAATTTGTCCACCTTTCGGTCAGGCAATCAATCGAACTGATAAACATTCACTTCAAGGATTTCGATTCGGTCGTAGCGGAGCTGGCCGAGGCGGGGCAAGAGGTCGCCTCCTGCGGTCCGCGACTGAGGGTGCCGGTGGCCTGCGGCGGCTGCGAGTACAATCCCAACGGCCTCATGGATACTCAGCAGGCAGCCCTCGAGGTCGACAAGGAATTGTTTGGCACCATGACCGGCCATCATAAATTTAAGGTCGGCTTTTCCGGTTGCCCCCATGATTGCCCTAAAGCGGCCATCAACGACGTCGGCTTCGTGGGTGCGGTACAACCTGGCTGGGACAAGAACAAGTGCCTTGTCTGCGGTCTTTGCATCAGCGCCTGCAGGGAAGGAGCCATCGTTCCAGACGAGGATCAGCGGCCGGTATTTCTGGCTGAAAACTGTCTTTATTGCGGTGATTGCGTTAAGCTCTGTCCGTCTGAAGCCTGGCAGACTCTGCAGAAAGGTTATTCGGTCTACGCTGGTGGCAAATGGGGACGGCGGCCCATGGTAGGCACTCTGGTCGCCACCTTTTTATCGGCAGACCAAGTGATTGATATCGTCCGAGAGATTATGGTCTGGTATCAGGGGCAGGCGGCAGGCATGGGCCGGATAAGGCTGGGCGAAGTCCTGCTGCAAAAGGGTATAGAATCCCTTATCGAACGGCTGCGGATCAAGTTCCCCAATCAAATTAAACTTGGGACCGCACCACCGGCCGTTATCGATCGTCAACTCCGTGGCGAAGCCATTGGAACTGACGATCGATAATCAGCAACCAATCGTACTTGGATTACAGAGCCACAGAGAGGTGCGTATGCAAACCGTGGATTTGCGTGGCGTCAGTTGCCCGACCAATTTTGTCAAGGCCAAGCTGGCTATCGAAATGACGGATACGGGCGAGATTATTGAATTCTATCTCGATGACGGTGAGCCTGTACAGAGCGTTTCACGCAGCCTCAAAGACGAGGGGCACAAATTGTTGGATCTGAAAAAGGCTGACGGCTATTACATACTCAAGGTCGAAGTCGCCTGACAGGCCTTACCGCAGAGTTCGCTCTTCATCGCAACGAAAGCGCCTCTACCCTCCCCTGTATGATGCGTACTCTTGCTGGCTTTCGGTTTTTCACCCCAAAAGCTAGTCGTCACCCTTCTTCCTTCTTCCCTTCCGGACCACTGCCGATACCGTGGATTTCATGTCCACTATCGACGACCTTCCCGGTTACCGTATCGAGAATATAATAGCCGCTGTGGTGCACCTTTGCGCCGGCATAGGAAGCCCACGCCGAAATCTGGTACCTGCCAACCTGCTCTTGTTTCCCTTGAGCCGACGCGGAGGTAGCGGAAATGGAAGAAGCCATCAGCATGCCACCAACTGCAACCAGAAAGAATGTCACCGTTACCAGCCCGAGTAGTTTCCAACTCTTCATGATGTAATCCTTTCTTTCTAAAAAGATATTTCTGTGACTTCCGATGATTCATGGTCTTTAGTTGCGAATCCTGAAGAAGATTTCGAGACCATCGGATACTTTTAAATTCTAGCTTATTCGAAGGGCATCGTATCTTTACAGATGACAAAAAATGATAATAAGGCCGCCGTTTCCAGCGGCCTTAAAGGCAAGGAGTTAATTGGCGGGAGCCGCTGAAGAAGTGGCCCCCGCCTGCAAGTTATTTACTTAGGTAATGGGCGTCATATTGACGTACCTGGCCGTCTTGCAATCTGGCACTGATTGCGAAATGCCACGCACCGGCCTGATCAAGCGTTACATCGGTACCGAAATGGTCACTCAATTCCATTTCGTTGTGAGGTGTACCTTCCTCCCCTTCTGGGATATCCAACGGCTCCTGCACAACATACTGGGTAATACGGGGCTGTTTATCCGATTTACCCTTCTCCACTTCGGGACTAATAACCTTCACTGTCACGTTGCCGTCGACAATGCTTTTCTGAGAGGAAATATCGGTAAACTTCACCATCAGGTGATGCGTCGCCCCCGAGTCGCCTTGGGATTCGATGGGCAGTAGATGGATCATAGCGGAAACGCCGTTTCTCGCTTGCTCACCAATCATTATTGAGCTGGTAGCCATTTCGGGCATGCCACCCTGCATTGGTTGGCCACCTCCGATGTGATGGTTATCCATGGCCAGAACAGGCGTGGAAACTAAGAGTCCACCCAGAGCCAGGCCCAGAGCCCAAGAGGTCTTTCCGCGTTTCAAGTTTCTCATAATTATCTCCCTTTTGCGTGAGTGTGTTTATGGTCAGATGCGTCTTTTCCATGGGCATGATGATCCCCCATCGAGCATCTCACGTCCTCCGTCGCAGCGACCTGCTTGTTTTCAGATTTGGAAAGGAGTCGTGTTCCGTAACCTTTTCCTGCTCCAGCCAATGCCGGGGTGGCAAAGACGGCTCCGGTCAAAATAAGGGCTAAAGCCCAGTGTGTATTGCTGAATTTCATGAATTCCTCCGTTTTTTGATTGTTGTCAGGCACCAGATGTCAGGCGGAGACTAAATTCTCAGGTCACATCTGTACCTTTTTCTCGTTTTCGCTAGTCCTTTCGCTACGCCTAACAGGGTGAAGTTGTTGACCATCTTGAAGGACAAGGGACCAGCGATACTGATGTTTTAAAACAGGATCTTTTGTGGCTGATGAGTATTCGCGCCTATGAAGTTGACTTGCCTCAAATTTTCCAGGCCCTCAGACAGTCGTGGTTATCCACTGTGGCTGGGTAACTGAAATGGGCGGTTCAGCACGAACAGTTGCCGACAGACCTACTTGGCCGGTCGCACGACTCAGCGCGGAGGGAGGAATCTCAATTCAGAAGGGAGCAGAGGCGAATGAAAAGGGGTGGTCCACTCCTGGCAGAGTGGCGAAGTGAAGCAGAATAGGTTTTGCTCAAATTCTCAGGGGATCGAAGGGAGACATCGAAAGAAGATGGGCCGTCCGCTAACTGAGGGACATCAATCAGCGGTTTATAATCGGTAGTTGCAGGCGGTAATTCAATGGGCACCGAGCTAAGAGAGCATTGCTTGGTTTGCGTCCCGGAAGCATTAGAGGCCAATTGGCCATTCAACTTATTATGTTTGCAATACTTCTGTTGAGCAGAATCATCCATCCCGCATCGATGCGACACTGCCCCCAGTGCCCCAACAGGGGCTATCAGGATCAGCAATAGAAGTATTGTAGTCAAACGAGTCATCATATTCATGCTTTGGCAAAAGAGAAAATAATTCGGATGCGCGAGGCACTTTCTTCCCGAGCATATTCCCGCACTGTTCACTCAAGTTATTTTTACAGAAACATATCAGCGTACCGTTGTTTTGTCAACACCAATACCCCAGCAATCTACTGTTTTATTCAAAAAGCACAGAAAGGTTTTTTAAATTAGAGAAAACACCGTCTTTTTCTACACAGCAGTAGTGCACACAACTGCCTTTGGGAAGCACTGATGGGATGTTGTACCCAGGCCAGTGGCAAAAACAGCGATGTCCTACATAACCATATTCAGGGTTAGGAGTCCGACGAGTTCTCTTTCCCGTTTTCATCTTTGTTCGACTGCTGGCGATTACGGTGGCCGCCGCAGCAACCGCGTCCAGACAGATGCATGGCAAGGAACACCAAGAGCACTACTACCAAGAACCAGTTATTTGCCAACCATTCCATCGTCCACCTCCTCGGTTTTATCAACCGACTTGAAGCCACGGCAGCGGAAGATATGCCGCCCGCCGCCGTGGCTTTTTCCTACTGTGCTATTTCTTTTCCATCATTTCCTGTTGCGTCATCATGCCTTTCATCATCTCCTGCATCATTTGCATTCTTTTTTCCATCATCTGCAGACGGTTGCCCATCATGCATCGCTGCATCATCATGCCCTGACTTGACATCATGCCGCCCTGCCCCATCATCTGTTCCATCATGGACATCTTCTTTTCCATCATGGCCATGCGATCAGCCATCGGCATGTCTTTCATATCTTTTCCAGCCATCATGCCGGGTCGGCCCTCCATCATCATGCCTTGACCAGCCATCATGTCCATCATCTTCATGCCCTCTTTCATATGCTGCATATGCTGGTGCATCATTTTTTGTCGTTCTGAGGAACTTTTGGCTGCTTCCATTTTCTGACGTGTTTCCTGCATCTTCTCGATGGAAGAATCCACCTGGTTCATTTCCGTCTGGACAGCCGCTTCGCCGGCGGTATCGGGGTGATGCTCCTCGACGGCCCATACGGGAAAAGCGATCGCAAGAGCTAGCAATAGAGGAGTAATCCTGATCATTTTTCTCATGGTCATGCCTCCGTGAAAAGGGTGATATTATCGGGGCAAAATGCCCCCTTTCCAGACAACATGTTTATTCCTTCGCATCGAACCATTGCCAATCCCCAGAACTTAATTGAAATCCATGGTCTCGGCAGCTATGCCTGCGAGTGTATCTTCAATAAGAGTGCACTTCACCATTCCTGGGGCTTGATCAAAGCCTTGGTGCGAATCCGATAAACCTTATCCACCGGTTGAACCGCCACGATTCCGTCCCCGGCAATTCCACAATGAGCCGTTTCAATTATGGCAGTCACAATTTCATCGACAGCCGATTGTTCGGAAAAGATTTCTATTTTGGCATGGGCGGTCATCCGATCAGCCTTAAACAGATTGGTGTATTCGCCATACCCCTTGATGTGGGACACGCTGATTCCTTTGACGCCCAACTGCCGGAGCCGTTCTTCCACTTCTTCCAGTACCGAACCCCGGACAAGAGCCACCACTTTTTTCAATTCCATACCGCTACCTCCGAATGCGTGCTGTCTGCAGTGTGTCGCAACCTGATACCACGGTTATTCACCATTCACCCACCGCAGCCTTAGAAAATGACGTCTACCGATGCCTATCCGAAGTTAATGGCCTCTGCCACGCTATTGAGGCTAAGCAGCAGGCCGAATACCTGGAAGACCTGCCCCAAAAGGGGCTTGATCAATGTGAATAAAACCTTCTGTCACGGTTTGCCTCTTTCCTGCAGATGGCAACCACCGGCAAGCTTGCAGCGACACAGGGTGCAATCGCAACCTTCTATGCAGCCATCAAGAGGGTCCGCCCGACTGGAGAATTGGCGTCTCACGAGCGGATACAACAGTCTTTTCAGCCGACCATGACCGTAGTATTTTTTCATCCAGTCGCGGGCATCGTCTGCCCTACCGATCGAACCCACCAGCCGGGCATAGCCCGAGTCACCAAGGCGTTCATAGATAGCCCTGTTGACTATTGCCAGCTTCATCAAGTTACCTAAACGTTTCCGCCAGAGAGAGTCATACTCCTCGGGACTGCCCTCTAGTAGCGCCAGGGCGGCAAAGTGACCCGACAAAAGGGCATAACGCATGCCGAAACCGAACAGCGCGTCCTGAAAACCTGCAGCCTCGCCAGCATAGAGGAGTCTTCCTTTGCGGGCACTAACAGGTGCAAAGAGATTTCCGTAACCGCCAAATCGGCGGGAATTTTTCATGCTAATGCCGGTTTTATCCCAGAAAAATTCAACGGTCCGCTCCACGTAGGTCCGTTCGTTATGAAAATCGTTAAAGAGACAGGAGGCGATGGTGCCTTTACCGCGGCAAACCAGCAGATACGAGTACCCATTCGGTGCCAAACGGTCAGAAACAGCGGAAAAAGCGCCGTCAGCACAATCAGTCTCGAAAACATACCCGGCGGCAATGGCATCCACGCGCTGCGGACCGTGGACGACAATTCCGCCCCGGGGAAGATGATTTTTTGCCTCACCGAAGCGGAACTCCACCCCGGAGGCAAGAGCCTGATCTTTGAGCCCCTGATCCAGCGTGCCAGGATCGGGGCCGCGCCGTACCAAATAAAAGAGTGGTTCGGCGGAACGACACACATGCTCGCGGCCTTGAGGATCATAAAATACACTCTCATGAAACGGGGTGTACTCGAAGGTGGGAGTAACTCCCATAGATTCCAATTCTTCCAGCACATCTCCTTCCGTAGTCCAGTTTTCGATCCCCTGAAAGTCACCGTGAAAACGATGCCCGACCTCAGCCTGCCGTTCGAAAACGACCGCTCGACTGCCTCCTCTGACGGTCGTCAAAGCGGCCGCCAACCCAGCAGGACCTGCACCGACAATTTCAATAGTCGGCGTCATAACTTCCCTCCCACGACTAGAGGTTGACCCTTCGTAACCGCAAGGCGTTGCTGACAACCGATACCGAGCTGAAACTCATGGCTGCGGCCGCAATGATGGGGCTAAGTAGTAAACCGAATACAGGGTAAAGGACCCCGGCGGCGATGGGCACACCCAAAGCGTTGTAGACAAAGGCGAAAAACAGGTTCTGACGAATGTTTCTCATCGTTGCCTGACTTAGGGACCGGGCCCGTACAATGCCGCGCAGATCCCCCTTGACCAGGGTTACGCCGGCACTCTCCATTGCCACGTCGGTACCGGTACCCATGGCGATACCGACATGGGCCTGGGCTAGAGCCGGCGCATCGTTGATACCGTCGCCGGCCATGGCAACGAAGTGACCCTGCTCCTGCAGTTCCTTGATCTTGACCGCCTTGTCTTGAGGCAGCACTTCGGCGCGCACCTCGTCGATGTTCAGCCTGCCGGCCACCGCTTGAGCGGTAGTCAGGTTATCGCCGGTAAGCATGACGATGCGAATCCCGCTCTGATGAAGTTGGCGAATGGCCTCAGGAGTGGTTTCCTTGATTGGATCGGCCACACCAAGCAGGCCGGCAGCTTTGCCGTTCACCGCCACGAACATGGCGGTTTGCCCTTCCTGGCGCAAAGTTTCGGCCCGATCCAGCAGCGCCCCTGGGTCAATTTTTTGTTCATGTAGAAGCTTCTGGGTGCCAAGCACCACCTCGGCGCCGTCAATCTTGCCGACAACCCCTTTTCCGGTGAGGGATTCGAAATGTTCCGTAGTGGCGAGGGATATGCCGCGATCTTCAGCGCCCTGAACGATGGCCGCAGCCAGGGGATGTTCACTACCCCGTTCCAAGCTTCCGGCCAGGCGCAATAGCTCGGCCTCGTCAAGACCTGCTGCCTCCACCGCAACCAGTTTGGGTTTGCCCTCGGTGAGGGTACCGGTCTTGTCCACCACCAGAGTGTTCACCTTGCGGAGATGTTCGACCGCCTCGGCGTTCTTGAACAACACCCCCAGGGTCGCCCCTTTGCCGGTGGCTACCATGATGGACATGGGTGTGGCTAGTCCCAACGCACAGGGACAGGCGATGATGAGCACCGCCACGGCGTTGATCAGGGCGTGGGCCATGCGCGGCTCAGGCCCGATCATGGCCCAGACAACAAAAGTAGCCAAGGCGATGGCCACCACCGCAGGCACGAAGTAACCGGCCACCAGGTCGGCCAGCTTCTGGATGGGCGCTCGACTGCGCTGCGCTTCGGCCACCATCTGTACGATCTGACTCAACAGGGTATCGGCACCGACCCGTTCGGCCTGCATGATGAGCGAACCGGTCTGGTTCACCGTGGCGCCGGTAACCGGGTCACTGGCCTGCTTGGCTACAGGCAGGGGTTCACCTGTGATCATGGACTCGTCGATACTACTGGTCCCCTCAAGGACCACTCCATCAACCGGTACTTTCTCGCCGGGCCGCACCCGCAAACGGTCACCAACCATAACATCTTCTAGGGGAACGTCTGCCTCGCTTCCGTCCGCGGCAATGCGCCGGGCGGTCTTTGCTGCCAGACCCAGCAACGCCCGGATTGCCTTCCCGGTCTGGCTGCGGGCGCGCGCCTCCATGACCTGACCGAGCAGCACTAGGGTAGTGATCACGGCGGCGGCCTCGAAGTACACCGCGACCTCCCCTTCGGAACCTCGGAAGGAGGCCGGGAAAAATTCCGGCCACAGCGTAGCCACGACGCTATAAAGATAAGCCACCCCGACACCGAGGCCAATGAGGGTGAACATGTTTAGACTGCGGTTGACCAGAGACTGCCAGGCACGCACGAAGATCGGCCAGCCGGCCCATAGAACCACGGGGGTGCTCAACACCAGTTGAATCCAGTTCCTGGTGCGGGGGGCAGCCAGCCCTTCAATCCACTCTCCAAGCCCTGGAATCAATTCTCCCATAGCCAACATAAGCACCGGCAGGGAAATCACCGCCCCTACCCAGAAACGCAAGGTCCAGCCCCTCAATTCAGAACTTTCCCCCTCTTCTTCCAGACTTACCACCTTGGGTTCGAGATCCATGCCGCATTTGGGGCAACTGCCCGGTCCGATTTGCACCACCTCTGGATGCATCGGACAGGTATACTCGCGCTGGTCTTGGCCAGGAGTTGGCTTTTTACCTTTTTCGCGGATCTTGGCCAGGTACACTTCCGGATCTTGCTGGAACTTTTCCAGGCAACGCACAGAACAGAAGTAATAGGTCTGTCCCTGGTGCTCCGTTTTTCCAGCCGATTTTTCTGGAGAGACGTCCATACCGCAAACGGGATCTTTCATGGTAGCCTCCATGTGTCTATCCACTGAAGCAGTCGACACCGTCTATAACCTTTTTTCGAAACTGCTTAGTTTACTTGCCGCCTAGTTTTGGAATAAATGCCGGGACTCGTTCCCGGTAGCGAAAGAATTCATCGCCGAATTCTTCCTCCAGCCCCTTCTCCTCCCGCATGGCCAGCCGATAATAGGTAAACATCAGAATCGGCCACATGATCAGGGTAGTAAATGAGGGCCATTGGATAAGAAAACCGATGGTGATTAGAAACAGCCCGCTGTACTGAGGGTGTCGTATATGCGCATAGAGCCCCTCGGTGACCAGTTGCCCTTCTTTAGCGCCGTGAATCAGCATCCAGCCTTTGAATATCAGATAGCCACCAAAGAAAATGATGCCGTTGCTGATCAAATGCAGGATCATCATGGCCGCGCCGGAATGGGCCAAGCCAAGGAATACCAGTACCAGGTGGCCACTGGGATGGGAGAATGGGTCGAGGACCGGATAGGCGTCCCCAAGCCAGGTTGAAAGAAAATAGATCGTCAAGGGAAAACCGTACATTTCGGTAAACAGGGCCACGAGAAAGCCTAGAAAAGCGCCCATCGAACGCCACTCGATCTTTTTCTTCGGCTTGATGAAACTGACCGTGAAAAACAGGAAAAGCAGAATATTGAAAACAACAACCGGCCACATGCCGTATGCATATCCACCCAACTCGGTTCCGTGCATCACTGCACCTCCTTATCCCGATTTAGTGTTTTTGGGGGGGCAGCCCCAAAATTGTAGATGCCGGCGATAGTGGCACCGGTCAACCAGCCGATAATAAAGATTTCCACGATCCCCACCAGAACCTCCCACAAGGGGATGTCCATTCGGATGATTGGCCGGACGTCCAAGCCGTGCAGCAGGCTGTTGAAAAACAGGATGGTATTTTCTTCTCCAGCCGTCAGCATCACGAACGCACAGCCCAGATACAACAGGGCAAAGGTCGCACCCCAGGCCAAACCAAACTTGCGAATGTTAATGGTCCCCATGGCTTCCTCCCTGGTCGTTGTCTTCGTTTCCGTCGTGCTTGTGCCCCCCTTTGGTCATCATGATCAGGTGCATTCCGAAGCAGATGATGAGGAAGATGAACAGCACCGGACCACTGCCAACTCCGAAGAGCGGCAACAGAAAGATCAGAATAAGCGGCACCACACAGCCAATGATCATCCAAAAGTGATGTTTCATTCCTGTTCTCCTTTCGGCCGTTTTTTTAACTAGAAAGCCTGTTTTGCTTTAGCTTTAAGTTTGTTAACGTCACGAAGAATACCTGCTCCAGCCTTTTATCCCTTACCTGCTCCCAGTCATATAAAACTTATTGTTAATGTCCCCCGTATCCAATCTCCATTTTATCAAACCTGAAAAATTGGCCGCCGTCGCCAGCGGCCCATGGAAGGAGACGGTTTACTGTAATGACTGGGACCGCCCCGAAAGCGGCCCCGGCACGGCTTTACTTAACGACGTGATGGCTATGAAATTGACGCACTTTGCCGTCGGCAAACTTGGTAGCCATTCTAAAATGCCAGACACCCGGCTTATCGAGGTTCACATCCGCCCCGAAATGGCCTTGCATACCCATCATTTTATGGGGACCCGATATCGATTCATCGGGACTGGTGACTTTCACCGCCACCGTGCCGGCCTCAATGGCCTTGCCGGTACCGACATCGTTGAACATCACCATCAAATGGTGGGTGGCCTTATGTCCGGCCGGTAGAACTTTCGGGTCTATAGGCATCAGATGAAACATGCCCTTGACCCCGTCAATTTCCTGTTCGGCGGGCAGAGTCATGATGGCCTTGCCATTCTGCATGCCCTGCATCTGCTGCTTGTCGGTGTGATTCATCTCGCCGGACATTTTGTGGTCCGCATGGCCTTCCATGGCCAGTGCTGACGTGGCGAGCAGAGCACCGCTTACGATCAGGGTGATCATCAATCCGAGTTTACCTTGTTTCATTGTTTCCTCCGTAGGATGGTGTATTTGCCTGCCTGCATTGCGACAGGGTTGAGGTTAATCTTCCAGTTCTCCCGAGGCAGTCGCCTCCGAGCTGGGGTCCAAACTGCGGGCCCGCCAGATGAAGAAAACGACCGGATAGACCAGCATTTCCAACACCAATGAGGTGACCGAACCACCAACCATCGGTGCGGCAATGCGCTTCATTACGTCAGCCCCTGCTCCGGTACTCCACATGATGGGAAAAAGGCCGGCAATAATGGTGATAACAGTCATCACCTTGGGGCGGATACGCTTGACAGCACCGTGATGGATAGCCTGGGCCAAGTCGCCGCAAGTGCGCATGCGCCCCTTTTCCGTCCAGTTCTTGTGAGCAATATCGAGGTACAGCAGCATCACCACCCCGGTTTCGGCGTCGAGCCCGGCCAGGGCGATGAGGCCGACCCACACACCGATGGACATGTTGTAGCCGAGCAGGTAGAGCAACCAGAAGGCGCCCACCAGAGAGAAAGGCACAGCCAAAAACACGATGCCGGTTTTGATCGCCGACTTGGTACTCAGGTAAATCAGCACGAAGATCACCACCACTGTCAGCGGAATGATCAGCAGCAGACGCTCCCGGGTGGACTCGATGTACTCATACTGACCGCTCCAGACAAGGTTGTAGCCTTCCGGCAGCGTGATATTCTCCGCCACGGCCTTGCGGGCATTCTTCACGTAGGTCCCGACGTCGATCCCCTTGAGGTCGACAAAAACCCAGGCGGTGCGCCGAGCGTTCTCGCTCTTGATGGCCCCCGGACCCTTCCGGATGCGGATATCGGCAATCTGACCGATGGGTATGTGCTTGCCCTCGGCAATGGGGATCAGTACCCGTTTCAGGGCCGGCAGATCATTACGGTAGTCCTGCAGGTAGCGGACGTTGACCGGATAGCGCTCCAGCCCCTCGACGGCCTGGGTCACGTTCATGCCGCCGATAGCACTCTGGATAATGTCCTGCACGTCACCGACGGTGAGGCCGTAGCGGGCCACCTGGTCGCGGTCAATGATAAAGTCGAGGTAGTTGCCTCCCACCACCCGCTCGGAAAAGGCGCTCAGAGTCCCTGGCAAGGTTTGCACCAGAGCTTCGACCTGTTCGCCGAGATCGCTCAGAGTCTGCAAGTCCGGCCCCATGATCTTGATGCCGACAGGCGTCTTGATCCCGGTGGAGAGCATGTCGATACGGGTCTTGATGGGCATGGTCCAGGCGTTCGTCAATCCCGGAAACTGAATAGCGGCGTTGAGCTCCTCGGTCAATTGCTCGACGCTGATCCGTTTCTCTTCCGGCCAGACCCAGCGCAACGGCACCTTCATCGGCTTGGTCCAGTCGGGCCAGTCGCTATAGAAACGTGCTGTATAGATCTCGCGCCACTCGTCCTCAGGCTTGAGCATGATAGTGGTTTCGATCATCGACAGGGGAGCCGGATCGGTGGCTGTTTCGGCGCGACCGATTTTGCCGAAGACGTGATGAACCTCTGGAAACTGGCGAATGATGCGGTCGGTCTGCTGCAGCAGTTCCCGGGCCTTGGTGATGGAGATCCCCGGCAGGGTGGTTGGCATATAAAGAAGATCCCCCTCATACAGGGGCGGCATGAATTCGGTGCCCATGCGGGACAGCGGATAAGCGGCCGAGAGGACCAGCAGCAGGGCCACCAGCAGGGTTGTCTTGCGCCAGCGCAATACAAAGTTGACCACCGGGTGGTAAAGGCGAATCAGAAGCCGGCTGATGGGATTGCGATCCTCGCTGTGAATCTTGCCGCGAATGAACCAGACCATCAATACCGGAACCAGGGTGACGGCCAGTATCGCCGCCGCGGCCATGGAATAGGTCTTGGTGAAAGCCAGCGGCTTGAACAACCGCCCTGCCTGCTCCTGCAGGGTGAACACCGGCGCGAAGGACACGGTGATAACCAGCAGGGCGAAGAAGATGGTCGGGCCGACCTCCTTGGCCGCCGTGACGATGGCCTGGGTACGCGTTCTCCCCCCCTCGCCCTTCTCCAAGTGTTTGTGGGCGTTCTCCACCATAATGATGGCAGAGTCGACCATGGTGCCGATGGCAATGGCGATACCGCCCAGGCTCATGATGTTGACGTTAATCCCCTGGGCGAACATGATGATAAAGGCCATCAGGATCGCCACCGGCAGAGCGAGAATAACCACCGCCGCACTCGGCAGATGGAACAGGAAGAGGATAATCACCAGGGCGACGACTATGCTTTCCTCCAGTAGCTTCTCCTGCAGGTTAGATACGGAGCGCTGAATTAGGCCTGAGCGGTCGTAGACCGGGACGATCTCCACCCCTTCGGGAAGCCCGGCTTTGAGTTCCTGTAACTTGTCCTTAACGTTGTCGATGGTTTTCAGGGCATTTTCGCCGAAACGCATGACAATGATCCCGCCCACCGTCTCGCCCTCGCCGTTGAGTTCCGCCAGACCACGGCGCAACTCCGGCCCGATGCGCACCTGGGCGAGATCCCGCAACAGAATCGGCGTGCCCCGGCGGTCGGTGCCCACCGCTACCTTTTCCAGATCGGCCACCGACTGAATGTAGCCGGGGCTGCGCACCATGAATTCGGTCTCGGCCATCTCCACAAGACGACCGCCGACATCGTTGTTGCTACGCTTAATAGCCTTTTTGATCTGCGGAATGGTGATGTGATACGCTAGCAGCCGGTCGGGGTCGACCGCCACCTGATACTGCTTGACGTAACCGCCGATGCTGGCCACCTCGGATACCCCCTCCACGGCGGTCAACTCATAACGCAGAAACCAGTCCTGTATGGACCGCAATTGCTGCAGGTCGTGGCGGTCACTTTGCAGTGCGTACTCGTAGACCCAGCCTACCCCGGTGGCATCGGGACCAAGACTCGGCGTCACCCCCTGCGGCAATCGGCCTGCCGCGTAGTTGAGATATTCGAGCACCCGGGAGCGGGCCCAATACAGGTCGGTGCCGTCCTCGAAGATGATGTAAACGAAGGAATAACCAAAAAACGAGTAGCCTCGCACCACTTTGGCTCCGGGCACGGCGAGCATCTGCGTGGTGAGCGGATAGGTAACCTGGTCTTCCACCACCTGCGGCGCCTGGCCCGGATACTCGGTAAAAACAATGACCTGCACATCCGAAAGGTCGGGAATGGCGTCGATGGGGATATTCTTCAGGGAATAGACCCCGCCCACCATTAGAAAGGCGGTCGCCAGAATCACCATGAATTTATTGCGAACGGACCATTCGATTATTTTTTCAAGCATAAATTTATCCCATCATTGGTCACTGGTCATTAGTCATTGAGTTAAAAGCAAAAAGCCCGATCATCTGTATTAAACAAATGACCAATGACAAATGACAATTTCACATTATTCAAACAACGCTTCAAGATCCTCTTCCGGCGTCTCATGCCCGGCGTGCTCATCGGCTGAATCCGTCTCGGCCTCCTTCGGCTCCAGCATCTTCTGAATCGCTTCACGCAATTTGCTTTCCGAATCGAACAGGAACTGCGCACTGGTAACCACCTTCTCACTGTCCAGAAGCCCCTGAGTAATTTCTATGTACCCATCCTGGTCCTGTACACCGGTCTTCACCTCACGAGGTTCGAACTTGCCGCCTCCCAAGGCGACGAACACCGTCTGCTTCTCCCCGGAATTGAGAACCGCTTCGCCTGGTACGGCCAGCGCGTCCTGAACCTTTTGCGCCTGGATTCGCACATTGACATACATATCGGGTTTGAGCTCAAGACCAGGATTGTCGAACTCCAGTCGCGCCTTGACCGTACGGGTCTTGGGTTCGACGTAGGGATAGATAGTGCTTATTTCGGCAGTGAGGGACTTGTCGCCGACATAAGGCAGCAGTACTTCTGCCTGCTGCCCAACTTTGATCCAGGGCAGTTCGTATTCGTAGATATCGGCATAAATCCAGACCTTGGAGATATCGCCAATCTGGAACAGTTCCTGGCCGGCCTTGATGTGCTGGCCGGGCATGGCCATCTTCATGGTCACCACTCCCTTGTAGGGCGCATAAAGGGTCAATGTCTTGCGCACCTTGCCAGTCTTTTCCAATTGCCGGATCTGCCATGAGCTGATGTCCCAGTAACGCAGGCGCTGCCGGGCCGCTTCCGCCAGCCGGGCGCCGCCGGCGGCAATTTCGGCAAAGGAGCTGTCTTTAAGAGCAGACCGGTTGCGCAGGGCCAGTAGGTACTCCTGCTGGGCCGCTACCAGTTTTGGGCTGTAGATTTCCAGCAGCGGCTGGCCCTTTTTCACAATCTGTCCGGTCTCGGCGACGTGCAGTTTTTCGATCCAGCCGTCCACCTTGGCGTTGATTGAGGTCACATTCGGTTCGTCGTAGTCGACGGTGCCGACGGTGCGAATAAGCCGATGCAGATCGCGTCGTTCTACCGATGCGGTGCGTACCCCCATGTTCTGGGCGGTGACCGGATCAATAGCGATGGTCGCGCCGGAAGGAGCCTCATCCTCGTAGACCGGCACGAGGTCCATGCCCATGGGCGACTTGCCCGGTTCATCGCGGATGTAAGTGGGGTCCATTGGAGCCGCCCAGTACTTGATTTTACGCTCCCCTTTGCTTTCCTTGCCCTGGGGTAACTCGGCCGCTTCAGCCTGTCCAATAGTTCCGGACTTCACCGGGGTCAATGCCATGGCGCAAATAGGACAATCGCCCGGCTCGTCGGTGATGACCATCGGGTGCATGCCACAGGTATACTGCTGTTTCGCTGATTTCATCTCACTGTCATCGTGACCAGTATGTTCCGAAACAGATCCGACCTTGTGCCAGGCATACCAGCCCCCGCCAAATGCCAGGGGCAGAAAGAGCAGAATGATTATCAGTAACCGTTTTTTTGAAGGTTTCATATCATTGATCCAATTTCTAAGGAGTTCATCAGCAACTACCTAATTTTAAATACCTATCTAAGGCCGCACTCAAGAGGTCCTAGTGCCGAGACCTTTGAGGGCAGCAGGACTATTCTGGTTTTAGCTTCGTTTGGAACGCGGGATCGAGATACTGCCCCACCGCCGCTTCAAGCTTAGCGAGGCTACGTCCATAGTCGGCTAGAGCACGATGGTAATTGATCTGGTAACGATACGAGGTCATCAGGCTATCGAGCAGGTTGAGAAAATCGACATCGCCGACCTGGTAAGCGGACAGGCTCGCCTCGAAACTTTGCTCAGCCTGAGGGATTATCCCGGTCTTGAACAATTCCACCAAGTCGCGGTTCTTTTCCATCTGCGCGTACTGATCGGAAATGTCGAAATCGACCCGGTTACGGAAATCCTCGAACTGCCTACGCGCCATGCGCATCCCAGAATCAGCTTCGGCCACCGCCTCCCTCCGCTTACCTTGCCAAAGAGGAAGGTTGATGCTGACACCAGCGCTAACAAAGTCGCTGCCCTCCACCGGGTCTCCCGGCACATCTTCCCGCTGACGGTATCCCGCAAAGACGTTGAAGTCTGGATAGTAATCAAGCTTCTTCAGCCTGCGCTGCGCTTGGTAGCGATCGATTACCGCCTGATATGCTCCGAACAGAGGGCGTTGAGATCGTGACAATTCGATCAACTGCTGCAGACTCGCATCGACCGGCGGCAGCGTAAGGTTCTTAGGCGCATCCATCGGTGTTGCAACAGGACGGTTCAACAGTCGGTTAAGATCAGCCAAGGCGGTGATCCGCTGCTGCTCCAAGTTGAAAAGCTTGTCCTGAAGTTTCGAACGTTCAACCTGGGCTTTAAGCACATCCTGCTGATGTCCGGTACCGACTTCATAGCGAGTTTCGGTCAGACGAATAAAGTCCTGCAGGATGGCGATATTCTCGCTGGTTATGGCGATGGCCTGATCCTGAAAATATACCAGATACCAGGCATCCTTGACTCGCTGTACCAGTTGCCCTTTGGCATCTTCATAGACGCCTCGGAACCACAACGCCTGTTGCTTGGCCATATCTTCTTTGGCGCCCAGTTTGCCGGGAAAAGGAAACATCTGGGACAACTGAATCTCCTTCCCGGTCATGGGTGTTTCGTCGCCGGAAAAACTGTCGACAGGATAGTTCGACAGTGCAAAGCTCAGCCGTGGATCATCCAAGCTGCGGGCTGGGATCACCTTGTGTTCAGCCATTCTCCACCGCGATTCGGCGGCCTGCAGGTCTGGGTTGTTGGCCAGCGCCTCTTCTACCAGAGTCATAAGTTGTATCTGCTCGTTTTTCGTGTTTGCCGTCAGTGTTGAAGCCTTTTGCTGTGCCATTGCTGGGGAAACACTACCCAATGACAGAAACCCAACCAATAGGCCCACAGCCAACAAATTATGGGATGTCATAGCTACCCTCCGGAGAAAGAAAATTTTAATCTGCTCCGTTAAACTATAGCTTTAATTTCGTATATCTCTATACACGCTTGATTAATCTGACTACCGATGTATTGGAGCACCGAAATAAATCCCCAAGACGTCATCTAGCAGCCCAACTGCAAGTATCAAGAGACGAATGTTGTCGAGCGGTATTAATTCTCCGCACCAACAGGTTTGCTATGTTTGATTGAAAGTTACGGAATCCTGATCTAGCCGGATGTCAGACATGAGAACGCTATTGTCCGACAACAACAAGAGAATCTAGAGCCTGAAAGGCTCAGGAGGGATCAAATTAGAAAGGAACAGGTGGTTAGGAAGACAGGTGCTCCTCCACCGGGCGAATAAAGAGACACCCGAACAGAGGAGATTTGGTGGATTGACGCCGTGAGACGCAACGATGGAATAGTGGAAATGTCGACACCCACCAGAGAGGCGGCATCGATTTCAATCTTGTGGCTTAAAGAAGCCGGTTGCTGGACGACTGGAGCCGTTTGGATCTGGCAGCGATGAGTCAACTGCTCGACACCGTCGGCCGTCAAGCGATCGTTTTCCGCCCCTTGGCAGCAGGACATCCTGACAACGCTTTTCTCCGTTTCACAGCGGTGGATTACCGCCCCAAACACCCCGACCGGCAAGAACATCGCCAGCAGGAGGATGGATGTAAAAAAGCGCAGCAACATGTGATTAATCCTGAGAAGAGGTAAACACAATAACCCTAGCTATCCGATCAAGAACAATAGCGGGTCTCTTAGAAAAACCCTAGCACCACGATCCACTCCTGTCAAATAGTTTCAACGCCAATCGTGGGTTTTCCAAAATCGAACAGGCAACAAGGAGAAAAGCGGCACTATCTCCCTAGAATAGAATGGCACACAACCTTTTTTTAGCAGAATTCTTTAAAGTAGCGACATGGATCGATTTAAGTCTATATAATCTCCACCTTTTGCTCAGAAATATTGATGGACCAATCGTACACACCGGCCTTGGCATCGAAGCCGTAGATAGATATGGGTGGGTGGGTTGATGCCGTATATGATTGCCCAAGCCGAAAGACAAATGATGCTTGAGCTGCTACGAATAAATGGACCTGTTTTAAACCAAGATACTCACTACGAATTCCAGCAAGGCAATTGTAAAATTGAGTAGAGCAGAGAATCTGATCTTTTTCACTGTTTAGAGAGTCTCTTGACGCACCATTTGGGTGGCGAAGCCATAAAATTGGGATGTTTTTGCCTATTGTGCTGTGGATGGATTGCTCTGAAATTTCTACGCTCAAAGGTATAGCAATAGCGATTTCTTCTAATGCCTCAGAGGCAGGTCTTTCTTCCTTGAGCTTGATATTGTGCGGTTTTGCTCCAAGGTCGTGCCATATTCCGTAATCTCGATCCCAGTCGAGTATGTATTTAACATGTTGCCTATTGGTCAGAAGGTGGCCGGTGTAAAACAAAAATGGAATCGGCGCCATGCCTGCGTAGGCAAGAGAGGTACATTCGTTTTTATGGTTAATGTCTTGTTGAATGCGATCACTGACCGATTCGATCTTTCTCATGACTTCTTTTTTTTCAGCAAGGTATGGTATTTGAATCTCCCTGATCTCGCCGCGTTTACATACACCGGGAAGAGAAGCTTTTGGATTTCCTAGATCCATGCCAGGCATCCCTTTATGTACAACGAGGAAGCACCCAACAGTGGTTGAAGATTTTAGGATTCTCCAAATTCCTAGAGTAAGTCCCACAGCAATAAGCAGCAGACCAACAAAAGTCGGCTGAGAAGGACCTATCTCGATGCTTGCGGGGATGCCACGATATTTAATGCTTATAATTATCGCCCATCCCACGCCCCCGGCTAAAAGTGTGACACCCAAGCGTAGACACACTTTAGCAAAGGCAAATACGGGGTCAGTGAACTTATATTTGCACCATTTATCCCACATGTCCCAAATAAGATTTATCAACCAATCACTCCCTCAAAGCTACATGTTGAAAAGGTTTGACGGGAAAACTTTCGTTTAAGTCCTCGCCAGACCACTATCTGTTCCTGCCCTACAATTACGAAATAGACTGGAACCCCAGGCAATACACATTTTTTTAGGACATTGCGCCAATCCCCGTAGTCAGTGGATGATGGAGAAGGAATAGGTTCTGGATGGGTATGCCAAGTAGCAAGTAATTGCCCAGTTTGGTGGGTGGCTTTCCAACGATTTTTTAGCCAGTCGATATGACCATAATTACGAAAAAAGGATGATCGCGTTTGAAAGTCTTCCCTCATAGGAGTGGATATTTCGTCGGCGACAGAAGTTTGAGTACCTGATATGCGTCGGCCAATTATAAATCCTCCCGATTCCATCATTTCTCGATTGAGTTGCCTAAACGAGAGCAATTCAGTGTATAAATTTTCTGGTATAGCGAGGCTATAACCTTCACAAGACCAGACGTGCTCTTTATATGTGTCTGTTGGTTCTTTAGTTTCTACAGATTGGGCAACCAGTATTCGTTTTCTCATCCCACCATAAATCCTTTTCCGGAAAGCCACTGTCATACACAGGTGAACGATTGATTTCATTATGTATTGCTTGCTTTTTGTCCCCACGCCAAAACTCGTAAAAGCTTTTTTCTTTACTTGTTAGCGCGGTCTCGATCGTCCTTGTTGCTAGGAGAGCTGTCTGCCTAGAATCATTTGCACTGAAAGGAGAAAAGGACCCTCCGCAACCAGTAAGGTTTTTGGATACTTTTTGATTAGGAGTGATGAAAGAAACTTGTGGGTGTATGAGTTGACTGCCGCCCTCGAAATATAAACAATTAAGGCATCCATGTTGCCCTGTTTGGTGTAAAACGACATGTCCACCAAGGCCAAGTGGCTCATTCCATACTGACATTATCTTTTGTCCTAGCGAAGAATTCCTTATGAAGGTCTTTAACAGTTGCCTTTCGAAGGCATGATTTCCCGTTGCTAGGATGATGAGGTCATGTTGCTGGATATTCTCAGGGGTCGCCCACTTTGCACCATTGTCGCTGCTTGCTTTAAGTGACAAATCGAGGAACGCTGATTCAAGAAACATTTTAAGGCCAGCAGCTTTTCCTCCTCCAATAAAGTATTTTGGAAGGACGTGCCTGTACAAATTATCAGCGGAATAAATGTCAGGATCAACAAGTGTCAGGTTGTCAAATCCGCTTTGAACGAGCATTTGCGAGATCATGCTGCCGATGGATCCACAACCAATCATAGCAACTCGTTGAGATTTAATGGCGGCGTGGATAGTTAGGGAGGCTCGTTTTTGTAAGTAGTCCTTGTGGAATCTAGAAACGGGGATGTGATGAACTCTGTAGCTTGCTCCATCCTTATTAACAAGAATGCCAAATGCACCACGTTCACCCTTTTCGCGCGGAAAAGAAAAAATATATCTCTGCCATGGCTTGTTAACAAATTTCTCTAGTTCAGGGAGCTCAGGCAGAAAGCTGTTTACTAATTTCAGTAGGTCATTAAATGACCAGTATTCCCCTGGCAGAGGTGGGTCAATGTGTTGATCTCTAAGGGGTAAATAGTATCCTCGGACACCGTGTGCTGGTGATTTTTTTTCAGTGGTTCTCTTCCAATCTTTTTCGCTCACACCCCAGCACTGATTTCGCTCTGAGTACCATTTATATTTATGCGAAGTTTTCGACTCGCAATATGCCCATAATTTATGCGGTGTTTCTTCTAGAGGGAAATAACATTGGTAGTTAGTACTGGGTTTGATTTTTATAATTCCATCCATATAACCTTCAAGTTCAGAGAAAAATTCAGTGAGGTTGCCACTAGATCCATCATCAAGAACTTTTATCGCCATCTGGAGTGATTTTAGAAGTACAGATTCTAAGTCTTCATCAGTAAAAAAAAGTCCTTCCCCGTCGTTATAACAAACTACCCGGTACCAAGCTACATGTGGGCGATGCTTGTCGCAATGTCTATCATCTAGATAAATTTGAGGTAGCTTTCCAGTGTCAAGCCAACGTGCACTAAGAGACCATACGTTTCTCTGTCCCTTAAAGTTGAAACTGAAATGCTCCTGCTGTTGAGGGATAGGTTTGATGTCCCATGCACCAACAGCTTCAAGAAGCTCTGCTAGAGGTACGGGTTGGTTCACGCATTGGCCCCCGTAGTTCCGATAGCCGTTGCAGCTTTTTGTGCGGTGTCTTCTTTGGGCAGGACATCAAAGTCATCACCAAATTGATTTTTTAGCTTTTTGGAAGCTTCGTGTGGGCAGATGAAATCAATAGATTGCTGTAGGGCTTCTTTGAGGTTATTTAGCTTAGAAATATATGTTTCCATTTGGTTTTCAGTCATTAGCTCATTTAGGTCAGAATTGGGATAAACAATGAGATAACTATAAACTCTGTCGTTAATAACGTTGTTTAGGATATCTGTAACCAGATTAAGAAATGCCTGCTGATCATTTGGTTTTGTTCCGGAGCCTGGAATTGTCTCTTGCACCGGTTGAAACCTTTCATAGACTTCACATGTAAGAGAGATACTTATAGGCTTGTTCAATGCTTGCTTGTCGCGCCAGCGTTTAAACATGCGAATAACCCTCCGCATTTGATGGCGAGATTCGGTGTTGTCTTCACCTGGAAACCGATTGTTGATTTTTTCAATCAATCCCTTGGGGTCATTGGTTTCCCACTTTTTTTCTGTAGGAGCAGAGTTCAGTTTCCCCTTGGCTAAATCTAGAAGTCCATCAATGCTATTCGAAGTCATATAGCAGGCAAGATCTACGTGATATCCGCTCTCACTATTGGTTGCAGCATAGGACACTGTAACGCAGGGGCGTTTGACTTTAACTGTGCGGGCTGGATGGTTCAGAGCTTTTAATACCCTCTTTTTTAGCTCTACAGGGTCATCAATATAAGCCTGGTGTTTCTCGGCGTTCAAATCGAAAACTAAACCCACGTCGATATCGAACTCATCCTGGTCCTGTTTGAAGGGCTTTACGCCAGTGTGCATAGCGTAGCTTCCTTGATTAAATTCTTTAAAATACAGCTTTGGGTCATCTTCATCAGAGTTTAAATTATCCCGAAGATTTTTGATTAGAAGGTCGCGCTTGTCCTTTAGCCGTTCGTTTTTTTCAAAACCCTTGAGCCTAATCTTGTCGTGAAAATTGTTCATTTGCTTTTGAAGATTAGCCATTAATTTCCTCCATGGCGAAATTTACGCCTCCATTGACGCGTTAGTAATTCTTGTCGAGTATCGGGGGCAATTTTACATGCCTACCCCTGACAGCTAGCGCCATACCTTAAAAAAATATCTTCATTTGTAAACAAGGTTCATTTTTTCAATTTCTTCCGCTATTTCAGTTCGTAATTTTTCAGGAGCTTCAACAACCACATCTGCACCATATTGCAAAATTCGCATTTTTACTTCATGAAATGCGGCCACAGGAAACGTCATTCGTAAGGAACCATCAGTCAGTTCCTCAACACGCTGTTGAGGGTGCCAGCATTCTCCCTTAATCCATCTGGTACGGAATGGGTTGAAGCGCAAGATCACATCTACAAGTTCCTTCCCTTGGAATAGACCAAATCCACCGGCAAGTTGAGACTCCCATTCTTCTCTAGGTTTAAAGGAAAATATATCGTTCTTTAATTTTACTTTGTCTATGCGAGATACGGTAAAGGTGCGCCATTCATTACGCAGGTGGCACAAGGCTATCATTATCCAGTTGCCCATATAGTGCTGGAGGTGATGTGGTTCGGCTGTACGGTTAGTCACAACACCATCCCGTGGTGTTGTATAAGAGAATTCAATTACACGTTGTTCAAGCAGCCCCTGGAATATTGTTTGGAAAACTGTTGCTGTGGTTGGTGTATAGCCTATCCAAGTGGCGGAGAAAATCTCATCCAAACGATCAGGACTCATGCAGATTTGACTATCGACGGATATTAATTTTTGGAAAAAAGATAAAATTTGTTCGCTGATTAAGCCACCAGCACTCGGAGATAATAGTTGGCGCGCGAGAAGTAAAGACAGAAGTTCCTCTTGGGTTATTTGAAAACGAGGCAATTCGTAAGAGTTGTCTGTGTAGCTGTATCCACGTTTTTTTGACCAGTAAATTAATGGCGCTTTCATTCGATCGCGCATGAAGTCAAGTGTGCGGCTTGCTGTTCGCCGATCTATTTCAAAGTGTTCAGACAAATGTCTCAGGTTTGGGTATGCGTTTTTACGTATCTGCGAATCAAACCAGTAAAACCGTTCAAATGCTAGAAAATCGCCCATTATATAGGACCCCTTTCGTAATCATATCTCCATGCAAATTCCAAGGGGGGGGGGACTGTATTGCCTTCTAAACTTCACCTAGACAAACAAAACCGCCCGTCCAGCTAGGCTGTTTAAGGTGGTTCACTTTGGAAATTCAGTGTAGAACAGCACCCCTCCAAGACAAAACACTTCTTCTTATAAATCTCTTAAGTAAGATCAAGCATTTATGACACCCCTGTCAAGAATCTTAATAAGGTGCTCACTAAAATTCGGACAATATAGAAAGATGCCCCTGCGGTGTATAAGTTGCTTTCCGGCATATTGCAGACAGGCGCTACAGTGGAACAATTGCACATACAGACAAACCTACAGTTAGGTCTAGGCTGGTGCTAGCGGACAAAGAAATGGGCATGCCTTAACTTTTCAGCATGTTGTTATTGTTTGTTTTTCTATCCCGTTTTCATTGCTGAAAGCGACTTCTGCCTTCTCACCCGTTTTGCTTTCTCGTCAATACATTCTACTATTTAAAGAAACAAGGCCTGTATCTACTCGCGACTCCTTTTTCCCTAAAATATTTGGAGATTGCCCTCATGATCCGAACAGCTTTGATCTTATCGGTTTTCTGCGGACTCCTTCTGCCGTCCATGAGCCTGGCCGCTGTCAAGGAATACCATCTGACCATTGCTTTTGAAAAAGTCGCCATTCAGGGTAAACAAGCCCAAGGCATGACCATTAACGGTAAGATACCCGGACCGGTCCTTCGCTTCAACAAAGGTGACCTGGCCCGAATCCATGTTACCAACAAAATGGATGTGCCCACTTCTATTCATTGGCATGGCATTCTGGTCCCCCCGGGCATGGATGGCGTACCATTTGTCACCCAGCCACCCATTGCCCCCGGCACTACCTTCACTTACGAATTTCCCGTCCGCCAGACTGGAACCTATTGGTATCACTCCCACTCAAACCTACAGGAACAAAGCGGTCTCTATGGTGCCATTGTCATTGCCGATGAAGAAGACAAACAGCATGCGGATCAAGACCATGTCGTTCTGCTTTCCGATTGGACTACAGATGATCCACATGAGGTATTACGCACCCTGAAACGTGGCAGTGAATGGTATGCCCTGGAAAAGGGCTCGGGCCAAAGCATTCTCGGCGCTGCCAATGCCGGCAAGCTGGGCGACTATTTTTATCGGGAACTGCAACGCATGCCGCCCATGGACATAGCCGATGTGGCCTATGACTATTTCCTTGCCAATGGACAACCCGAAATTACTTTGGCCGCAAAGCCAGAGGAAACTGTTCGCCTGCGCCTTATTGACGGCTCCGCCACTACCTATTTTCACCTGGAATATGCCGGGGGCCCCATGACCATCATCGGTGCCGATGGCCAACTTGTGGAACCTGATAACCAAAGCCGGTTTCTTGTCGGTGTAGCGGAAACCTATGATGTGCTGATCACTGTGCCAGACGTCGGAGCATATGAATTACGGGCAACCGCACATGACGGATCAGGCCATGCCTCTGTCTGGATTGGTTCCGGTAAACGGCACCCTGCATCTGACATTCCCAAACCCAACCTTTACCAAGGCATGCATCGGGGTAGCCTGGCGGACCTATTTTCCCTGACCCCGGCCGGCACCATGGGCATGTCTGATTCATTGGTGGAAAAAGGCCGCTTCGATCGCCCCGGCATGATGGGCATGCATGATGGCATGATGGACATGCACGATATGGATGAGGGTGCCTCAGATCCCACCCCAGACCCCATGAACCACATGATGGAAAAATCCAATGGCGCCGAACACAAACCGACCACCCATATGAACCACTCCCCTCCCCCTGAATCAAAAGAATCGGCTATTGAAGGCATGCATAGCCAGCATCTTTCGTCCATGTCGATAGCGACTGGACAAGAATATAAGACCTCTGATTCAACCTCCGTATTTTCCGGTCGGCAGTACGGAAGTCGATTTGGATTTCTGGAGGCGGACATTTCCTCAAGAAAGCAACTGGCACAGGAAGGCAGTATGCAACGCCCAGGCACCCCCTACCCCAGCCTGCGCTCCATTCGTTCCACAACCCTGCCTAAAAACAGACCCGTTCGCGAAATCCGGCTGACCTTGGATGGCGACATGGAGCGATATGTCTGGTTTTTGAACAACAAGCCCTTGTCTGAAACCGACCACATCTTGATCAAGGAAGGGGAAGTCGTCCGTTTTATCATGATCAACCGAACCATGATGCACCACCCCATGCATCTGCACGGACATTTCTTCCGGGTTGTCAACGGCCAGGAAGATCATGCTCCCCTCAAACACACTGTTGACGTGGCTCCCATGTCCACCACGGTGATTGAATTTTATGGCAATGAGGTTGGCGATTGGTTCTTCCATTGCCACCTGCTTTATCATATGAAGAGCGGCATGGCTCGCCTTGTCCATTACCAGGATTTCCAGCCGAATGAGGATGTCCAGGCGGTCCGACCCCAACTTTATGGTGACTCGTGGTACGCCTGGGCGCAGGCCGACTTTTTGAGCAACATGACCGAAGGGGTTTTCTCCATGAGTAATACCCGGACCATGTTCGATGCTGCCTGGGAAGTCGGCTGGCACGAAGTGGAAAAGACAGACTGGGAAGGTCTTTTCACCTTGGGATGGTACCAGAACCGATTCACTTCCTTTTTGGCTGGCATCGACGTTTTGGGTGAAGGTTCAGATGCGGAAGATTTGCGGGGTATTCTGGGATTGAAATATCTTCTGCCTCTGAACTTGGACTTCACCGCCTGGGTTGACACGGAGGCTGGAGCTCGGCTCATGCTGGAAAAGGATCTGGAGCTAACGCCCAGGTTGGCCCTCCATGGTGAGGTGGAATATGACACCCATGATAAATGGGAAGGTGCTGTTGGTCTGCATTACATGCTGAGAAGGGATCTTTCTCTGATTGGCAAGTGGCATTCCGAGTTCGGTTATGGCGGCGGGATTTCTCTACGTTTCTAACTGCTATCTGGAAAACCCAACCCACAGATGCCATTGGCGAACGGCCATCTAACCACCTCATAAAGCTGCTCGGAACAGGGATTGCTCCAGCCGTAGATCCTGCATGTGCTTAAAGCCAAGCATCGCGTTCTTTTATGGGAATGATAGAAAATGCCCAAAGATCCGATCTGCCAAATGGAAGTATCAGAAGAAACGGCCATAAGCGTTCAATGCGACGGCCAGCGCTTTTACTTTTGTTCAGAGGGGTGTCGCAGGAAGTTTCTAGAGGATCGCTCTTGCAAGAGGCCCACAGGGCCATTCGATCTGATCATCATCGGTGGAGGGCCGGCTGGACTGACGGCGGCAACCTTCGCCGCCACTCTAAAGATGAAGGCTTTTTTGATCGCCAGGGATCTGGGTGGTCAGGCGGTCGATAGCACCAAGATTGAAAACTACATGGGGTTTGACTTCATCACCGGCCCAGAGCTGGTCTCCCGTTTTCAGAATCAGTTGCTTCATTCCCATTTTGTTGACCACCTGATGGATGAGGTGACCCGAATCATTCCCGAGAAAGATGCGTTCCACGTCGTCACTCGCGGAGAGGATACCTTTTTGACTAACGCTGTCCTGGTTACTACCGGCATGACTCGAAAGAAGCTTTATATCCCCGGAGAGGAGGAGTTTCAACGGCGTGGTGTATTCTACGGGAATATCCCCGACTTCTCCTTCGTTGAGGGCGAGGAGGTGGCCGTTATCGGAGGCGGTAACAGCGCCCTGCAGATCGTGGAAAACCTTCGAACCCTCGCCCGCCGAATCCACCTCGTTTCCACATCCAAACTGAAGGCCGATCCGGCCATTATCGAACGGGTAAAGGTATTCCCTAACCTGACAGTATACGAAGGGTACAGGACGTTGCAATTTGCTGGGGAGAATTCTCTGACCACGGTTGAGATAGAGAAAATGTCTGGGGGAAAACGCCTCTGCCTTTCCGTCCAGGGGGTATTTGTTGCAATTGGCCATGAACCCAACTCGGCCTTGGTGGCGGACCTTGTGGCCCTGAATGAAAAAGAAGAAATTGTTATAAGGCCGGATTGTGCCACCTCACGTCCTGGCATTTTCGCAGCAGGCGATGTCACCGATGCATTCGGCAAGCGGATTATTATCGCTTCTGGCGAGGGTGCTAAAGCCGCTCTTGCGGCGAAGGCGTATCTTTTGAAAAAAGCAGGCGCGGAAGCCATAAGGTAAAGCATGCTTCTACAGGAGAAAGTAAGAAGAATGCTTAACTCTAGAAGACAAAGAATGGTGGCCCTGTTTTTCTTGCTTGGTCTGTTTGTTTTATCCCCAGAGCTTCACGCCGCTGAAGCTGGCCAGGCCCTTGACCTAGGTCTGTCTGCAGAGAAATTTCAGGACGGAAAGATCCCCGCGGGCTGGACTCTGCGCAAAAGGTTATTTGGGCCCACCAAGAAAGCCCAGGCCCGCTGGACCGTCAACGATGGGCAGCCTGCCGTCATGCTCCACTCCAAGGGCGCATTGACTTTTCTTGAAAAGCAGGTGGACATTGACTTACGTGAGTACCCCATCGTTTCCTGGAGGTGGAAGGTCAACAACATCCTTGAGGGGATTGATGAAAAAACCTCCGCCGGCGACGACCACCCTATCCGAATTTTCTTTGTCTTCGAGCCAGATGCTTCCAAACAAACCTTCTGGTTCCGGTTGAAGAGGTTCCTCTATCTGGACAGCTTCCATGGTCACGCCATGGGCGGACGCATAACAGAGTACCTCTGGAGCAGCCATTTGCCGGCGGGAGAGATTTTGCCCGACCCCGGAAAACCTTGGCAGAAGCTGATGGTGGTCGAGGGAGGTCAGGAGAAACTGGGGCGGTGGCTCTCCTATCGCCGTAACCTTCGAGAGGATTTCAAGAGGCTCTACGGCGAGGAACCTCGCCAACTGATCTTCATCGGCATTCTGAACGACACCGATGCCAGCGACTTGGAAGCCGTCAGCTATATAGCGGATCTTTTCTTTCATCGGAGCACTGGACCCGAGTGACCGGGTAACAAGAAAGGATCGAGCAAAGGGGAAATGGCCCAGCATTACCGGAAAAGGCCACATTTCCTGGAGGCCTGGAGTGTTTTGAGTTTTGGTGGCGATTTCCAGTTCCCAACTTCTCAGCATAAGTTGGCCCCCTCATAGATCACCAGCTTCCCCTGCCCTTTGTGCCTGTTGAAGTTGGAGCGAGGCTAGAGGATTGGAAGTCGCTATTATCCAAAGAGGATTATGCTAAAAGCATAGTATCTTTCTTTAACTTGTAACCTACTGGAACCAAAGGAGAAAAATGTATACATAAATGTGGTATACAAAAATGTATATTATTCCCCGCTAATCCTTGGGAAAGTTTCCGCCTTCAACCTTGAAATTTAATCTGGAATTCTTGTAGAAACTGCTACAACCTTAATGGTCATCAACAAGATGCAGAATGGCCCATCCTCGCTGGATGGGCCATTCTTATATTGCATCTGCCATCAGGCATTAAAAGCCGCCCAAAAATTTGGCGGGATTTCCCAATATGTAAGGCATGCCGAATGCCTTGATTCTATCAATTCAAAGGGTAGAATTTTAGTCAGTGTTTTTTAACTTGAAGAGAGGGATCATTTCAGGGGGAGGAACTTTGCTTTATTACATACTAAAAATTTTTGTCACTGTGATGTTAATAGTCCTAGTGTCAGAGTTGTCAAAGCGAAGTACTTTTATCGGTGCAATTTTAGCCTCGGCACCTTTGATTTCAGTTGTTGCGATGATTTGGCTTTATATCGAAACAAAAGATACCTCCAAAATCAATGAGCTGTCTAATGGAATATTCTGGCTAATATTGCCTTCGTTGGCACTGTTTGTTAGCTTGCCATTATTGCTCAGATATGGACTTAACTTTTACATAAGTATGGGCATTAGCATATGCATAACCATCCTGTGTTATTGGGCAATAGTGTGCCTGCTAGATCATTATGGAATCAAACTATGATGCACCGTGTCTTCATAAGTTCAAGACGAAAGAATGGCCCAAAAGGTGTTCTGCAAATCATCTCTTTTGACAAACTAAAGCTCTTGATCGCCGGATCTGGGGCTTTTCTCTCATTACAGGGGGGGGATGTGCTTCTCAAAGAAACTGACGTCTGGGATATTATACGTTGATCGAGTGGATTTAGCGTATAAACCTAGCTGTTCCCCATGCTCTATTGCTTTTGACTTACGATATCACGCCAGCGATTTCCAACCTCAAGCTTTCAATCCCAATTTCTCCGCATAAGTTGGGATCCCCCAATAGATCACCCGCCTCCCCTGCCCTTTGTGGCCATGAAAACCGCCTGATAAGTCCCTAGATAATCCAGGACTGGATTTAGAATATAATGTAAGACTCTCCAGCCACCTGAAACATAGTTGGGGTGTTCGGTATTTTGGAAATGGTGACAAATAAGACGCGGCCCCTGGAGACAATCCCCAGAGGCCGCGTCAGCAGGGCCTGTTAAAAAATACAGGTTATTTATCACTAACTGCTTCAGATATATTTTTCAAGTGATAATTATGCCGTTCAACAAGAAGTCACTTTTTCCCTCAGAAGTCGTGAGTTCTAAGAATGGCATATCCAGAACGGCCGGGCCATCCTGTATCTAGATGATAGCGAAAAGAAAACCAAGAAAGTTACGTAACCCGTCACCCCGTCAGGAGCGGATCTGTCAGGTAATAACTATCTCTGTACATTTTGTGTTCCATAAGTCGAGGCGGGTGACATTAACTCACATTTTTTGAGATACGAAAACGCTCAGAAGCCCTGAACCTAACTGAGGCTTTTGGGGGCCACTTTTTTTGAACATCGGCGAAAGGAAAATGCGACAGCAATTTCAAAGCCACGCCTGCCGACAATAGCAATTGCCCATCTAGTTTATTCGATACAGCAACGTTTGTACTTCTTCCCACTGCCACATGGGCAAGGGACATTTCGACCAATTTTCCCTGCTTTCGCAAGACGCCTAACTTTAAGGGTCTCTGCAATGCCAGTTAATCGTTCCATGTCGGAGCTAGAAACGTCTGTCATACTGATATCAGACCAGCTAACATCATCAAGAATCCCTTCGTCGGTATAACTTAATTCAAGCATCAATCTTTCTTTGTCACCTGTGACAAGCATAGCCGCTCTTGCATGATCAAGGGCCAACTCTTCATTGCGTGGAACAAATGAGTTTTGCCAACAGAAAATCGTTAACTTAATATCACCGTAAGTTGATAAAGGCTGAGGTTTCCTTTGAACCTTTTGGATGCCCAAAACTTTCTCAATCCCCTCAGTGATGTTATCACGCCAACTACCGCCGCAATCGAGAAGATAACTAGCAATTGCTGCCCGACCTGACTTTTCCTGTATCGAGAGAACATTGATGATTTCTACAAGACGAGCAGGCATCTCCTGCCTTAATGGAGACGGTGTGCCTGGTTCAAGCAACTTTTCAGTAAAGTACTTATCTATGTCTGAACGATAGCCCAAAAAATTGAGTTGGGCCTTAGAACCTGAAAGCATTTCTTTTGCATACTGAGTATAGACGTTATGTTTGACGTATAATCCAACATGATCCAATTCATCATCCGTTTGAATAATATCAGACGCAAATGCTCTCATACGCTGCTCAACAAAATGCAGAAAGACTAAAGGGTCACAAAAAACATCCGAATAAACCCTCAAGTCATCAATGGAAATAGCCCAGACAGGAAAATCGCCAACATCTACACCTAGTGCCTTTAGATGTTGAACCTGCGAAGCCAGCTCGGTGAAAGTATCGAGTGTAATGGGGCAGATGGTGATTTGTCTGAAATCAGACTTGGAAACCTCACCTACCTTATTATGGTCTTTGTCAAACAAATCTACCGAAGCGGAACTATTCAAATACTCAACAAATCTTTTCCCTTGAATCGCTGGCTTTAAAACCAAATTCTTAATGGATTCTAGGTATGCAGGGAAATCATTTGCTGGAGATGTGTACGTAAAAGCACCTGCTTTAACCTCAATAACAAATAAATGATCATCATAAATCAGTAATCCGTCGGTTTCACACCACTGATTTTTACCGCCACCACCAGAATTCCACCTATAATACACCGATTGATATACTTGTGAATTAGGGAGCAATTTCCCTAAATATTTAAAAGGAAGTTGCTCGGAAACTTCCATTTGCCTCTTGTTCCATTCCGCTCGATAATCTTCCTTAAAGCGAATAATAATCCTCTGCAATACACGGTAGATATTGTCCAAAAAGCTATAGAGCTCAAAACAATAATACCTATCGTTTAATTTTACGAACGGTCGTTTAAAGATTGGCCAGATCCTTAATGGCCACCCCCTGAACTCACCATCTGAGAAAAATTCAGTGTCTTGACCCTGTGCCCACGACAACTCTTCTAATAGTAATTTGGGGATTTTTGCCACCTTTTCAACGTCAAACAGGTCAAACCCTAAAAACCTTCCAAATACATCTACCTGCCACGCCTCCCATCCATTCTCCAGAATAACTTCTGCCATTAACTCGCGGATATCACCAACCTGTTGTTCTTCTATCCCATCAAGTTTTAATTTAAGGGCATCCGTGGTTACCCGTTGAAACTCTTTTAACTCCAGCCCTGCTTCTATCATTCCTCTTGTTAAAGCGTGCTGAATTTTCAGTATTTCTTCAATAAGTTGACTAGAGGTAATCCCAAACAATTCCGTCAATGTATCTGAGTGCGGAGAAATTAGGTCGGAAAGATGCTCTTCCTCATGATAAAGATAGCGGTGACCTCTAATATTGCACCAATATACCTGTGCTTTGAAGCAATACGTCTCAAACGTCATATCCAACTCAGGGTCTTCGCTTCTCCTTACTGCTGTTCTGCAAATCTGATATTCATGATTTAATTGATCAAATAATTTTTCAACCATGTTACGCAGGACTTGCCAATCGTCATCTGTAACCTCATCTTTAAGGACGTCACTTGGCTTAATGGCAACGATTACACTTTGCAGGTAGTCCACCATTCGAAGGGAGACAGCATCGTCATAATTTATTTCAACTTCAGACGCGATGCCCATATGGCGAACTGCCATTTCTCCCCATGCCCGTTGCAATACCTTCTCAGGAGGCAGCACCTCAACTAGGCTAGTTATCTTTGATATGACATTATCAATACTTTTAACTACTTCTGGGAACTGCTCAATAAGTTTCTGCTGCATCTTATCAAACTCCCCCGCTGGCCAATCGGCCTGACAGACAATGTTTTTACCAAAACGAGCAACCTGTATTGGACCTGCCGAAAAGTAGTCATCAGGCTGAATTGATTTGTCTTTTTTTGCCACTGTGGCCCCCTCCGTAACTTAATTGGAAAAAGGTTAAAACCAAACGGGTCAACCCTGACTCACGACATACAACAAAAAGACGCCCCGATCCAGGGGGCAAAAACACCTTAGGCAACCTGCCATAATTTCCTCATCTTTTTCGTCCCGCCCTAAGCACTAGAAACGATAGGCAGATAAACTACCATATCATCGGACAATTGTAGGCAGTGCTCAACTTTCACCAGTAAATCGTTGTGATTAGTGTTTAAGTTTGATATTCACGGTGTCGGATTTTGTAAGTTTCTTCGTCGATGGGCTATTGTCTAAAATGTCTATTGGCCAAAGCTGCATGATTGAGTAAAAAGAAGATGGAAGGATGTCAAAATCACGCCTCATTGCACACGACAGTTTCAAGTATCAAAACTATGGAGTTCTGGCGGTTGCCAAGGTCTAGAACCAGTAGCCTCCACCTGGGGTCACAAATATTGCCTCAAAATTAGTGCAAAAGTCCCAGGGAGTTCTTAACGAGTGTCGGGCATTGGTCATAATTGGTAGGCGTCTTAAATTTTGTCTTACGGGATTTCGGCAATCACCCTAAAGTCTATTTCCAGCCTTTTTGCCAATCCTGAAATGCGAGAAACCCCGCCTGGCGATCCGGACGGGGTTTCAGTGTTTCAGAACTAGTTATAAATAAGCCGTTATGGGGGATTTATCTGGGCCATCAAAACTTCCTTTTACGCGAAACAAAAATGCCATCCCTCTCAATGCGCTCATTGTAGTCATCGATTGCGATTGTTCTCCTCAAGCCACTTTTTATCTTCTTCGATCATTTCAAGCAGATCGTCTATCGGCTCAGAACGCCCGGCCTTGACGTCTTCCATCGCCTGAATGGTCTTGAGATCAGCATTTTTTTCGCAGTCTGTTTTTACCATCGCTGCCTCCTTCGGGTGCGGACTTTCCATGGCAAATTCTACCATCCCTAGCGCTTGCGGCGCCACACATAATCTCTCGCCTCCTTGGGGGAAACCCTTGTCGAAAAATTATAATTTTGCATTGTAGCGTTGCTATGTTTTTGCGGTGCGCTGCGGCCTTAAAGTTCCGCAACCAACTGAATAAAAGACTAAATGCCCCCCACACAGCCGAGTGAACGCTAGGGCAAAAAACAGCTTCAAGCCAGCATGCCTTCCCTATATCTCCTCATTTATAAGAAAAGCCCCCGGTCCGGAGATCGAGGGCTTTTGGTGTCTTATGGATGGTGACTTGTGAGACATCTCTTGGTGGGGTGGTTCTTTTTGGATAACCAGCCGAGATTCCGCTAAATGTATAGAGAGAATATTTTCAGATCAGCAGCAGTCGGTACCGCAACAGCACGAACCAGCTTTGTTCTTTTTGCCAAACGCTACATCAATCCTCTCGCGCTTCATAATAGCCTGAAGTTGCTCATTGCTCGGATACTTCCCTTTAGCGACCATCTCTCTATCAATAAACACCAGTGGCAGGCACTCCGGACCTTCGTTTTTCAGTAAATCTGCCACGACTGAATTAGCGACAAAGGCTTGTGGAGCGGATGAGAGCCCGAAACGATCCACCTTCACTTTCGCAGCCTGTTTTTCAATCTGACGCAATACCTCTTGCATCCTCACGAGTTCGGGATCAACGCTTGGTCCGCAGACTCCGGTAGAACAGCACATGGCGGGGTCGTAGATTTCTATTTTCATTAATTCACTCCTTTGTGGTTTGCCGTTTATGTGTACATCCGCAGAATCATTATCGGTCCTTTGTCGGCTCGTCCTGCCAGGGAATGAGGAAGGTTGGCAGTCCCTCGCAAATCACCTCGTCAATATACCGAAATTCTCTTGCACGGCGTTGATCAAGAATCGGATCAGTGACCTGGAGTGGTGCCAGGCTCTGGTTGATGATCCAGCCCGCCGGCTCGATCTCGGCTCGGCGCAGGTCCGCCTGAAGCGCAAGCGCCTCATGTACCGGTGTCCTCTCCGGCAGCGTTACCAGAAAAACCTTGGTGTATGCAGGATCTTTCAAGCGTGGCAGAAGCTGCCGCACCGCCTCGGGTATGTCACTAAGGGAACGTGACACCTCCCGGTGATACGACTCTGAGGCATCCAAAAGCAGCAGCGTGTGGCCGGTGGGGGCGGTGTCAACCACCACGAAGCGATCGGTCCCCTGATCAACGATTTTTGCAAATGCCCGGAAAACAGCGATTTCCGCCGTACAGGGTGAACGCAGATCTTCCTCCATCAGTGCCAGTGCATCACCGTCCAGATCGGCCCCGGCCGTAGCAAGAACTTCATTTCGATAAGCTTCGGTTTCAGCTTCAGGGTCAACACAGCTTATCTGCATTCCCTCTGGCGTTTCTCCCAGGGTCAGAGCGACGTGTGCCGCCGGATCGGTGGTCGTCAGATGCACATTTTTGCCACGCGCGGCCAAGGCTTTGGCAATGTTAACCGCCTGGGTGGTTTTTCCAACACCCCCTTTGCCCATGGTCATAATCACCCCACCGGACATAGATTCCAGTGTGTTGAGAAGAGTACCCAGAGAAGCTGGCAGAGGGGTAGCTTTTGCGCCGCTTCTGGTGGAGGGCACGCTGCTATCCTGTGAAAAGAACCCTCGCAACGCCGGGACGCCGACCAATTCGGTCCCACGCAATGGCAGCTCGGTTTGTGGCAGCAGGGTCAGGGCCTGAGGTATTTCCGCAAGCGCCTTCATGCTTCTATCCCGCAGGGTAACAGCGACGGCATCGCTGGCATCCGTCAACTGCAGTACGCCGTTAATCACCAGGTGCTGATTTGTAACCCCGAGTTTCTGCAGTTCGGCCGATGCACGAGCCGCTTCCGCTAATGGGACAACGTCCGGTCGGCTGACCACAACCACCAGGGTTTGTGTTGCATCCCCGAGGGAACGACGGGTGTTCTCATAGAGCTGGTGCTGAGTCTTCAAGCCGGCCAGCGGTCCAAGACAGGAGGTGCCCCCCACATTTGTATCGATGAAGTCGTCCCATGCGGCTGGCAGTGAAAGAAGGCGCAAGGTGTGGCCAGTGGGGGCCGTGTCGAAAACGATATGATCGAAACGATCCGCGGTTTCCGGATCCCCCATCAGGGTGGCGAACTCGTTAAAAGCGGCGATTTCCACCGTGCAGGCGCCGGAGAGCTGTTCTTCCATGCTACGCAGGGCGGCTTCCGGCAGTACGCCGCGATAGGGGCCGACCATCTTTTCCCTATAGGCAGCAGCAGCCTCCACCGGGTCGACGTTCGACGCAAAGAGGCCAGCGACGCCCGGCACCGGGATCGGTTCAGCAGACAGAGGCAAGTCCAGCACCTCATCAAGATTGGAAGCCGGATCGGTACTGACCAACAGCACCCGCTTGCCGCTATCGGCCAAGGCAATGGCGGTTGCTGCCGAGATTGTCGTTTTACCTACACCGCCCTTGCCGGTGAAGAAAAAGTTCTTGGGGGAATTTGCAAAAAGGCCTTGTGGCATATCGTTAGTTCCTTTGTTCAAGAAGAGAGAGCTGTTGTGGTAGCTGAGAAGAAATATTCCTCATGCTGTCTCCCTATATCTGCCTTGGCAGATATGTTAGGTAAATTTTTTTAGGAGCAGTTTTTGTCTCTGCTAGGTTCCAATAGGCGTTGACGATTGTTGGCTACCTCGGCAGATTCCTTTAGGCTATTTCTCAGGAAAGGCTCTATCTCCTGCATGAGGTGATTGCTGCGGTTGATGGAGTAGTAGTTCCAGAGTCCTTCGCGGCGATCGATGACGATTGCAAATTTTTTCAGATAGGCAAGATGTCGGGATACTTTTGATTGCGGAAGATGGAGCGCCGCGATTATGTCACAGACACAGAGCTCCCCTTCAGCGTAAAGGAGCATAAGAATCCCCAGACGGGTTTCGTCAGCGAGGGCTCTAAAAAGTTGGACATGATTTTTCATATCAAAGACTATATCTGCATGGACAGATATAGTCAAGAAGTAAGATCATGAAAGCCTAAGGCTTTGGAAAGGGAATGACTAGGTGGACCTGCTCCCCGGACCCGTAGCCATCGGGACTCTCAATGGGATGCCTTGCCCAGTGCCCTAAAGAAGCACGAGCCGACCATTCTCGAAGGTATCAGCAGCGCTTGGTAACGGTCACGTCCGGCGGCTCGGATTGGCCGTATGATAAATTTCACAAATCCTCAATTTCAAGACGGCAGCCGCCATACAAAAACGGCCCGCCAGGAATCCTGGCAAAGCCGTCTTGTTTTATGTCTCAGAATGATTTCAGGCTGACCACGGGCTACTTTTTTGCGTTTCTCAATAGCCCTAACAAATAGGAAAGCCAAACTTATTACACTCCCCCACCCTACAGCATCCCCATGTCAAACAAATTGTCTTAAATTCTGGTACTGGGTCACCTCAGGATTTATAAGACATAAAATTACGAATCCCAACTTTGCTCCGAAAGATGGGGTTCAACAACCAATCTGGGTGTATTTCAGCGTTTACACCAGTGAACAACCAAAACTCTAAATCAAGAAATGAAAAAAACCGATAAATGGTAGCCTGTGGTATCATCTTTAAAAAGTCTTATCGACATTGTCAGGGATGGTAAGATTGACCATGGGGATCCGCCCCAGAAGGAGGTGTAGATGGCAGACTCGAATCATGAGAGACCGGCTGACCGCATGACGCTGCAGTCGCTGCGAGAGGTCGCAGAGGGGCTTTCTGAGCCAATCGACGATCTGCTCCTGATGATCGACAAAGACAAAAACGAATCTGTTGGCCGAGGCTGGCATGAGATTCATTCTGGCCAAGGTGAGGTCGTGGCCGAGGATGATGACTTTTTCGAGTCTGTCACCAATGAAATCCGAAAGCGGCCAGGCCATGGATCGGGCGGTGATTAGCCCTGCCGCTTGCCCAGCCGCTCCATGTAGTCGCGGACAGCGGCCAGCAGTTTGTCGTTCGGTGCCGGCGGGTTCTCGATCGCGTCAAAAAACCTTTCAGCGTCTTCTGCGCTTAGTCGAATAGTAGACTCCAGCGAGGCCACGGTGCCATTTTTGGGCTTGGAAAGTTTCATGACCCACCTCCGGAGGGTTTGTTAATCATCAAAACCGTCTTTTGCGGGAACCGAAAACACCATCTTTCTTGATATGCTCATTGTAGTCGTCGATCGCGCCTTTGTTTTCCTCAAGCCAGCGCTCTTCAAGCTTCTCACTCTCTTCATCAAGCTCACGATTGATTCTTTCGAGCGAATACTCAGCGAAGCCACTTTCCTCACCCTTTATAAGCGTCTTGCGCAAGGCCTCTTTTTTGGCAACATCCTGAAGGATGATCGATGCGAGCTTTGTCATCCCTTCATCCCTGACATGCAGCACCTCACCTTTCGTAACTTCTGACCTCTCAAGGTCTTCAGCAATGTATCGATAGACACGCAAAGAGTTTTGGCTATCTCCATCCGGTGACTTAGCATTGTAGCCGGAAACACGTAGGATCTCTCTGTAATTAATTTTGATGCTGATGGAAAAAGGCATAACGTCACTCCTGACAGGGCCAATTATAGTAATTACTATTATAGTGATTACTATAATAAAGCTCGGTAATACCTAAGTCGTCACTCCACCAATTCGACCCCACTGAAGAATTATGTTTTTTCGATACCAGAGCAATCATGCTCCTCGACAGCAGCGCCCTCCGCCTTGACAGTGACACAACAATTGCAGTTATCGAAATTTCTGCAGCGAAAAAACAGCTCGACCACCTCAGGAATTACGTCAAAATCAAACGCAGGAACTACCACGGTCATCTTTGCGCCGCATCGAGGGCAGAGGAAATTTCCGGGGCGATAGTCACTCCGCTGTTGCTCTGGCCTGCGAGGCCACTTCGCTATCCCCGTTTTTCTCATTGAGCCCCCTTTCCAACTTCACTCAACCAACTCGTCTCCGACGACATACAAACGCCCCACGTCGGCAGACAGGATCTGCTCCTTATGGTCGATCCAGGTTTTTTCAGCCAGAGCCTTGGCCTCCTTGTGGTTCTTAACAACACAATCAAATTCGAGACTTACAAGAAAAATATATTCATCTTCGGGTATTTCCGGGTCGTCGGCGTCATCTAGATAAAAAAGCAACCAGGTGCGCTCATCACCGCCCTTCCAATAACAGTAGATGGTCGCATTATCCAAAGCAAAAGTAGCACAAAGATAATCTGGCAGATGTTTTATCGGAGTAGTTTTGGCCATGGTTTCTCCGTAGGCTTCCCCTCTCTGAGGGGTTATCTGTTTAGATTAAAAATTGTCGCGTTTCAATTGTAGAGCCCCTCTGATAAGGCCTATGGATGATAAGGCTTCCTGCTGGATAATGCGTTGTAACCGTTCCTCGAAAAAGAGTCATGAGGTTATCTCCTTCTGATAGCTGAGGCCTCTTTCTGCCCGCGACCTCAAAAATTCCTGGTAGCACAAAACCTTCCCCGGCGGTCGGGATCGGCTCGGGACTGTCTGGAAAAAGACTTCCGATTTGTGCCCACAAGTCCAGCATAGCCGACCCGCAAGTATCTTGCAAGTGCCGGTTTTTGTAGCGGAATTAACACTTTTGTTAGTTTTTATAGGTGGGTAATTTCCACACTATCTTGCGAGGGTTTCTAAGGGTGTTTCCCGCAATCTTGCTGAGTCGCAACGATAAAAGTTCAAATTTTTTTTAAAAATAGGAGCTATAGATAGTAGGCATGTAGAAAACAGAGGGGCGGTCATGTCGTGGGGTGTGTAGTAGAAATATTTTTTGTAGAGGGGCGATGGTTCAATCCATCTTGCTGCTCAATTAAGTTTTCAACGGGCAGTGAGACTTTTGATGTTCTTGAAATTCAAACCGAATTGGGGCTCCTCTTTGATTTTCAGGTTTCTTCGTGAGCAAGTTAATAATTAGGAGACAAATCGTAAGATTCCCCATCATTCCCACTGTTCGGTTCAACTGTATGCCAAGTAAAGAGTTTTACTTTCATTTTTCGACAGATATTTTGCTGGTTTGAGAAATAAAATCCCCTTTTTCTCGAAAGGTTATAGATTTTACCGAGTGAGGAGTTTTGCTTTCCCGAGCACCTAGTCGCTGTTTAAAAAAGTAAAGAGGTAATTCCCTCGCAAAATCAAGAGAACAGTACGTTCGTCTAAAACCGAGCAAGGTCCTTTTACACAGTCGTTGTGAATAAAAGACCTGCGCAAGACCCCTGTATTCTAACGCCCTTAAGGTCCCAATTCCTTAACCGACCTGTAACGAGCACAGGTTGTGATTGAAGAACAAGAAATCATTTAATTAAGCGCGGAATCCGCTGAAAAGTATTTTCACGAAATCGAGAATTCAGCGCCGCCGAACAATATATTGTTGGCCGCTTTCCGGGGCCACAGGGAACGCCTGTAAAGCTACCATTCATCAAATGTAAGTGACTAAAAAACCCGGTTGTAAGATTCAGTAATTCAGACTTGACTAGGTGTCTAATTTGAAAATCAGAGCTGGGGTGAATAGCTTTCGGCTTTCTATCCCTAACTCGAAGACGGCTTTAACTTATCTAATTCCCTGTGCAGTCGTGCATTTTCCAACTGCTTCTGCGAAACCTCCGTTTGCAACTCTGCAACTTGCTCGCGCAACCTGCTTTCCTCGGTCCTCTTGTACATATCTTCTTTACCATGCGTATATGACGTGTGACTGGCTGCGGCAGAATGGCCTAGCTTTGGCATCAAATCTAAGACAACTGATTTTGGATCATCAGAAAAGCCCCGTTTTTGCCTGGTCTGGAGAATTTCAGTGGCGGTCTCCTTTCCAAACTTTCTTCTAATACTGTGCCCCCCAGAGCCTTTTCTTAGCCCGATCGCCTTAAATCCGTCTGCAATAATCCGCGAAATACGTTTATTTCCCAAGGGTTTGCCAGTAGTAAAGCTAATAAAAAGATGTCCTTGCGCTTTTTCCTCTCCGACGCCAAGCCGTTCCAGGATTGGTTTGCGAACATCCTTAATAAAGCTTGCGACCCTTATAGCCAACTTAATTTTCACATCATAAGCATTCTGATAGCCAAATTTCTGTTCAGGAGGCGTAACCTCAATCTCGCGCAAACCTTGTGCTAGCGCCGAGTCAATGACTTCTTTCGAAAAGTGTTCCACCAAGAGGCTACGCACGCTTCCGCCTCGCCAGCCTACATGCTCAATAATATCTACAATCAGGATGTTCCTCTCGGCCGACAGCGGGGCACAAAATTCCCTGAAATATCTTCGCAGCCGATTCAACTCATCGTCGGTTGCAAAATGTTGTCGTTTGTGTATCGACCTCGCTCCGGTTCTTCTAAAACAAAGCGGATAAATCGTCTTCTTAACTTCACCTTTCTTGTTAAATGCCTCAGGATCTTTCATATAATCAGGCAATTTGCTTCGAATAGGTGCTGTAGGCCACCCTATCCAACCTTCCATCAAGGCTTGGATTTCTTGTGCCCACCAATAAAATTGATAAATGACCCTTAGTTTTCTGTTAACGGTTTCCTGTGCAGTCTTTTCGGTTCGACTGCTATTTTTAGTCTTTACATTCGCCAGTTCCCAATCTTTATACTCCTCTAGGTCGCAGTCCTCTATCTCTTTCCAGAACTTCGATTTCACACGCAGGTATTCGCAAAAAGACTTTAGGGAATAAGCCACCATTTGGATATCTGAGAGATATGCCTGTTCGTTATCTTCAGTATTATTATGGCTCGCTAAATGCTGTTTTGCCATATAAAGCGCATACTGCGAGAACTCCTCCATGAGCTTAATTTTCTCATCGAAAAAAAGTGGCACATCACGATTTGGCACATAAGGCGCCCACACTATTTTGATCGGATATATCCGCCTTAGATCAAGCGCCTTAATTCCTTTTTCCCCCATTAAATCATCCCCTATTCGGCGATACCAAGAACCTTTAGTTGAAGTGTCCTATTACCCCTAAACACATTTTCAGAAAGCATATAGACAAAAGTGTTGTCGTCCCCGACCTTCACGGGCATCTCCATGCTGTCCTCATCTACAGCGAAAAACCAAATGGCCTTATACATTTTGCCATCCATTCTAAGTTTCAATTGAAGATGGGAACCATCTCCGACCCTCTTCACATCAAGCACCGTAAATTGCCCTCTAAAGGACGGATACGGGAAGTCCTTACCCCAAGGTTCTAACGTCATTAACTTATCTACTGTTTCCAATATCAGATTACTAGCATCTAGATCACCGTCTACCCACAGGATTGGCCTGAGGAACCTGTCGCCGACCTGAAGGCTGATCGCTTCCTCATACGCGACGCTAAACTGCTCAATATCGTCTATTGAAAGAGTAGCACCTGCCGCACCCGCGTGTCCTCCAAACCCTACCAACAACCCTTTATGATTATCTGCCACATGCTGCAATGCTTCTCTGACATGGATTCCGTCAATGCCCCTAAATGATCCACTGGCCAGGGCGCGACCATCTTTTCCAGTTACTCCATTTTGGTCTCCGTTACGTGCCCCTGCCCCTTTTGGCGAAAAGATAGCTGCAGGTTTTCCATAAGCTTCAACGACCTTGCTCGCAGTAATCCCATGAACTCCGCTGTGTCCATCGTCAACGTACACAACGATTGAATTACCTTCAATCTCTCTTGCCGCTGCAAATGCTTTTCGCCGAACTCCCCTTTCTATATCTTTCCTTAAAGAATTTTCTTCCTTAAGAAGGTTCCACTGTTTACGCGCTGACTTGATATCCTTTGCAACTAAAAAATGAAAGCCAGCATCTGCCCAATCAAGTCTTCCCGCTGCAGCAACCGTTGGAGCCAAGTTGAATGCAATATGTTCTGAGCACACGTCGGTCCCGATTTCTTGCCGAAACACCTTCCAACACGCTCTCTTTTCACTGTTGATCAGTGCAAGCCCACGCTTTACCATTGCACGATTGATGTAACTCTTGTCTGGTCTCAATGCGACACAATCCGATATCGTCGCCACGGCTACGTAATCGATAATATCCACCAGGCTTGGAATCGTAGGTCGATAATTTTTCTCAAGAAGCCTCGTTCGAACTTTAGCCATTGTAAGAAAGGCCACTCCCGCCCCACAAACAAAAGGGTCATACTTTGAGTCGAATCTTGCGGGATTAACTACCGCGAAAGCAGAGGCTGGCGGCCCTTCTACCGGAACCGCATGATGGTCTGTAACGACAACATCTTTCCCCGCTTCTGCTATCTTTTTAATCCTCTCCTGGTCACTACTTCCCTTATCTGCCGAAATAACTAACGTGGCATCGGTTTCCAATATCCGTTCAACCACAGGCTCCGTAATTCCATATCCCTCAGTGAGCCGATGGCTAGTGACTACAGAGAGATTATTAGGATCTACTCCGAAGTGATCTACAAGCGCCGACCACAAAACAGATGCCGCTGAGATACCATCGAGGTCGTGGTCAACCGCAAGAATGCAACGCTCTCCCTCTTCGATTGCTTCGACAATTCGATCAACGGCTTTATCCATGTCTGGGATACAGATTGGGTCATCGATATTCGCAACAGATGGCTGGAACAAGGCTTCTACACTAACGCTCTTTTCAACTCGTTTTGCAACCAGGTCCGCCAGCCAAGGCTCGACTCCTTCTCTAACCAAATCCTCAAAAACATGATCTAACCGCTGACGCTCACGCACCTCTGGAACTGGTCGTACCACTTTGCCTCCCGTTCTTTATTAAATTAGTCTTTAGTTAAATTTCAAACCAACAATGCGATCAAAAGCACGGGGTGGGGTTGTCACTTCCCTTGCAAATACTCCCTTGTCTCCAACCAGTACTACTTGTTTTTGCGCACTGGTAACCGCTGTATACAACCAAGAATTATCAATGACTCTGTTGTCACCCGTTTCTGCTACAGCTACTATTACACGTTCAAATTGTGAGTCCTGTATCTCATTACAGGTAATCGCATAGCCAAGGGAAATATTAGCGAGGTCGCTTTCGTGCACATTAACTAGCCTCCCTTCAAAATCAATCTTGGCAACGTACCGAACCTCAAGTCCGTCGTCTGTTATATCCCAAATATGACGTTCAAATATTTCTGTCACGATCCCGAGCATTCCGTCGAAGAGATCACGAGAATGATCACTCATCGAATGCCATAAAACTGGATCACCAACTGTGACCTCTTCACTACCGGTCAAGGCATTACAATTTTGCAAATTTAAAACTGGCGTTTCAAGACTTTGATATTCCCGTAATTCACGATGCTCCTTATGGAGTGCCTGGTTGAGGTGTTCACAAATACCGTTCGTCGCAGCTACAATTTGTACATCACCGTACTCTTTGCTCTCCCGGTAGACCCTCAAGATATTTTGAACGGTCGTTTCAACGCATGTACTTTCAAGAAAGCTGACCCCCACCTTCCGTTTTCTAAGCCCAACAAAGTTTTCGATTTCAGGAAATGTCAGAGATCGAATTGCATTGGCTACTTGGGGAATGCCTGTTTCTAACTCTGGTGGATGCATCGTTACTAATTCCACCTGAGGAATATGCATTACGCCTTCCATGGCATGAAATACTAGGCCAGGCCCCTTTGGAAAAAACCGATAACTATCTCCGATGAAGCATATGCGGACAGTTCTTGGAAGCTTTTTCAGAACTCGATAGGCAACTGCCACATCCAACGCGTTCGCTTCGTCAATAAACAACCACGCGTTTTGTGCAATTCCACCTTCATCAAGTTTTTTTAGAAACTTGCCAATACTGATTGGTTCAATTCCTGTAAGTTCTTGCCTTCTTTTCGTTGCGAGCCCAGTCAAAGCTAGAAAATAAATAGTTGCTCTATCCCCAATTTGGTCAAAGATCGCTTTTAAGATATGGGATTTGCAAACACCGAGCCCACCGAAAATACAACTTACGGGATTTTCAAGTACTGTCCGTACTGCCTTAAGTTGCTCGGAGTTTAACGGATAGCCAACGGTCTCTACAAATTTATTAAGACGATTTTCATCGAACTCTACTGTTAGGAGAGCCTGCCCCTTCTCTAACATTTTTGCTCGCTCAAGAATTTCTTTTTGGACGTGCTGTTCGACTACAAACGCCCACTCTAGTTGCACTAAGTCACGATCCTTCCATTCAACAATCCGATCCTGACAAGTCGTTAGTGCATCCTCAATCTGAACTGGCACTCCCAGAAGTTGTTCAATATCATTTTCTAGTGCATCCAACTGTACTGCTGTATGCCCATTGTCGTAATAGAAATAGCAAACCGTTTCCACCGCAGCAGCAATTCTACGCTTGTCATTTCCTAGTATCCCAATGGCATTGGCTAGCTGATCGACCTCTTTCCAGCTTTTAAAAGCAAGCAAACGGTATGGATCATCGGAAATTTTTTCAATAGCTTTCTTGCCCCAAAATCCAACAATCTTTTTTGCTAGTATTGGATTCGCATTGCAGCTTCTTAGCCATTCCATCACCCGAAACTCAAAGCAATATTCCTGCCACCCTTCAACCAACATCTCTACTATTGGGGCAGAAAGTAACCTGCCACCTTTGTAACTAATTGCTTCAACATTTCCCTGTTCAAGCACCTCTCCAAGCTGGTCTCCAAAAGCAAAATAAAGACTATCTGCGATTCTCGAGTTAATCCCTGGAAAGCGGTTATTAAGCGCGAGGAATAAAATGAGATTTCGCCCCATAGGCATTAGTCGATCACAATCATCAGCGACAAAAACTTCGTCAAAATAAGGATCTGGTATCAAACATCCCTTAATATCCCATACTTCACCAACTGCGGGCAGCACCGGCACCAGGTCACGTGTTGCTTTCACATAATATTTCAGGGCATCACTACCCGTGGATTTAACGCAAAAAACAACTTCTGATGGATTGTAACGTGGGATACTAACCACATACCCTTCTATATCATTTTGTTCTGAATACCCTTGTTCAAAACGTGCGTCGTACTCATCCGCCTTCTTTTTGGAAACTCCGTGTATGCTGCCATAGTCCCCCTTGGCACGTACCACATTGATATGGGCACCATACTTTGTCGCCAACTGATGATACGGGCGCAGCTCCCTTCGTATCACAAATGTATTGGCAACAACGACATCTTCTCCCTTAGCAAGCAACCGTTCGGTTTCCTGATGGCACCAGCGATGGGCTTCCCCTAGTTTAGATCCATCAAAGCGATATTCTCCATCCGGGCCGACGAAGTACTGGTCAGCTTCAACCAGTGTCCCCGGATACATTTTCGCCAAGGTGGTTTTCCCACTCCCAGGCTTCCCTCGTATCAAAGTCAGAGTTGCCATTGTTCTACGGCCTCAAAATTCGCCCAGCCCCAAGGAACCATTCTTCGATTTGGTATTGTTGTCTCGTTGCATTAACCTCAACTTTTAGAGCGTCAGCCTGGTTTGCGAGTTCTTGTATTTCTGGCATTAACGCCTTAGCGCCCTCCGTTTTATGATCAACACCCCTTTTTGTCCGAGAAACTTTTTCCAACCTATCATCCAGATAAGCTAGAGCCGCTTTTACTCCTTCATGATATTTTGCGTTCTTCCCAACGTTAAGAACATGGACCAGCGTTTGGTCCCGGTTTACTTTTCCGCGATTATTGAGTTTCACTTTCTTCAAAGGTACAGTTTTGGCGTACTCCCACACTAACTGCGCTCTCAACTTACCCCACTCTTTATCGGTTACCCCCCCTGGCCTTATCATCCCCCCTCCTCTACAGGACGCAACCCAAATTTTTCTGCAAATTGCTTTCGTAAACTTGATATTTCCACGTCTTTAGACGCAATTACAACAGTCATTCTCTTTACAGTCTCTTCATGTGCGGCCTTCGCCTCAGACAGCGCTCTTTCGAGATCCTTGACCTGTTTTTCCATTTTGGCCATTTTGTCCAGTGCTTCCACCACATAAGCACCCTCTTCTTGTGCAACTGCTTCCAAGTGACTTACTTCCGCCTTCAATTGCTTCAGCAAATCCTTTTGGTTTTCCTTCGCTAACTGGTCTGCCTCGGTCTTTTTGATCGCCTTAAACAGGGCTTTCGCTTTTGCATGTTCCGTCGGGCGACTCTTTAAGGAATCAGGCCCATGCGACGAAAACGCTCCGTGACGACTAATTATCTCGGATATATTGTGATCGCAGTTGCAATAGCGTTTTTCCTTGGAAGTATCAGTCGTCCACTTAGCGAACGCCAGCTCATTTTTTGGAACAAAATCGAGCTGTCGTGCTCCCGTTTCAGAGTCTCGAATCACTTCGCCATCCCGGTTACATTTCCACGGCAGGCCGTGTGCTACATACTCACGTAGCACTCGGAGTTTAAGATTAATATTTTCCGTAGCCTTAGCCTTAGATACCTCGAAAATTTTTAGCGCCGCCATGACTTACTCCTTATCCAATGCAGAGGCTAACTGCGCAAAGTTGCTAGCCAATAAACGCAAAAACTCCCGATTTTGATCCGCCAACTTCTTCTCCGCTTCAATCACTCTCTCAAGTAGTTGAAGTTCGGCCTTAGCGGCATGGCGCACTACCAAAGGCGTTCCATAATCTTCGATCTGCTCTCTCAACTCCTCCACTTGCTCTTTCAGTAAGCAAATGTTTGTCTCACCACTGTCATGGTGAATACAGCTTTGGCATTGGCTCGGTGATGCATCTTCAGTATGTCGAAAACCATCTTCTTCTCGATAACATTTAGACATCCGACGCGTTCTATCGTTATCGCCGTTATTACACCCGCCATGCTCATAAGCTGTTCGTTGATAACCCCGTCTTAGTAGGCTATCCCCAACAATCTCTGCTAGTTCAGTTAGGTCCTTTTCGTTGAAGTTCACTTTTTGAGAAAGCACTCTGTAGAGACGCAGAACGATTCTGGGCCAATGACCTCCGAGCCTTTCACCCTTAAGTATTTGAAGCACGTTTTCAAGAAAGGCTTCTCCTCGGACGTCCTCCAATTCCTCCATTTCGTTTATTGTATGTTCCTCCATTCGACTGCGATAAATTTTTTCGATTTTATCGGCATCTTCTCGCAATACTGGATCAGTGACATAAACCACCGTCATTCCAGGATCGAATTGCCGCAATTGGTGTTGAAGCGCCAAAAGTTTCGGATTGTCATACCGGTAAAAATATAGTAGTGCAAAAAATCTACGAAACGGGTGGGATCGATGGTCGAAGCGTAAATCCTTTACGCCCGCTCGCCGCAGGAAACCTTCTGAATTTGCATTATAACTATAACTTACCGGGTCTTTAGTAAAGGATGCTGGAGTAAGGACCCTGAACACAAACAGCTTGTCCTTTCTTGCTGTTTTAATATCAGATTCATAAGTCTTTTTATTTGCATACAGAGGCCTAAATATTTGGCTCAATTCTTCCATGACGCATACTGAATCTTTAACAAGATTATTAATATAGAAGATGCACCAATCTTTAACCGTTTTTTCGACGTAAATATCGCACAATCTTAGCTCAGGGTTTTCTTCATCATTCTTTATACAACCAAAATAAAAACCATACGGCAAAGTCCCTTGACCTATAACCTCATTGAGACGGCGTCCATGATTGGTCGCTATCATAATGAAACACGCGGTCATTGTATGGCGTATGAGTTCATCCACACATGGCGTGTCTTTTTCATTGTAAGCCTGAGACCTACGATCTAAAACTACCCCTTTAAATGGCAACCCATATTGTAAGCACAGTTCGCTAACACGCTCCTTCAGTGTTAGATCATTCGATAATTTTTCCCTTAACCATTTATCGCTGCATTCTTCGAGTTCACAAGTCAACTCCTCCAATCGTTGACGGTAAGCCTGAAGTATTGCCTGCACTCCCGGCCAATAATCGTAAATCCAAGCAAGCGACTCCTTAAAAAGTTTTATCGCATCATCCAACGTCAGATTCAGAGTTCTGCCAGAGTCAACTGTATTGCCTGCCACTTTTTTGGCAAGCTTATGAGCATTCGGGAAAGGCTTCACAACAGCTTGGTCAATCTCAGACGGAAGTTTGTACAATCTGTTTAACGCTTTGATGACAGAATAGGCCTCCATGTAACTAAGGGAATCTTTGGCCTTACCATCCGATTGCCGATGATTATTACTAAACTCACTACCATGAAACCTTAATAGTTCGGCACAAAACCATTCAGGGGCCTGGTTTCGATTTAGAGGAATCCCTAAAGTTTCTTCAAAAAACTTATCTCTTATTTTTACATATTTGTTACCACTTTCCTCCCATGAAGAACATACATCTTTTATATTAATATCACCTCGGTCTAGACTTTTGATAACCACACGCAATTCGGGTTCAATGTCAAACAATCCAGTCCAACCTTTGAAATTTTCAAAGTCAGTTAAAAAATCATCAAAATCAGAACGAGTCAAACTACTAACCCTGTAAACGCCCTTTTTCTGAAACATCCAAGAAAGAAAGCGCATCAGATGATTAAAGTTTTGCGTCATTTCAGAAGCTTTTTTGGTACTACTTCTAAAGGTATTATCTATGTCATTGAGATAAACCTTTGCCAATAGCGTTAAATGAGGAAAATGCGTAATCGGCAACAAGCCTTCGAATATGGAAAGAGGCCCACCGCACCTCAACATAATTTGGTCAAGATCCCAAATCTTAGTGTCTTCTTTTCGACGGTCTACTTTAACATCGATTACTACTTGATTCTCCGACCAATCACTGAGGTATCCCCTACTTTTTATACTTTCCAATAACTCCCGCTCGTCCTTTAATCCTGTTGCACATTCTACCAAGACCTCCTCTCTATATTTATCTTTCTGACTTTTATTTAAATTCCGAAAAATCTCTATATCTGGCACAGGCATAACAGGCTCCTTTTTATTGGTCCAACAGGAGGGAGTGCTTTGAGTTTTTTACACACTCTTGCATTGCGGCGCAAAAAAGCATTCGAGGCACATGATATAAAAGAAATCGCCTAGGATTGCTTGATTTCAATCTTGCCGCATGAGTTTCGTAGTATTTGGTCTGCCACTTTAGATGTTCGATTTCAGCCTTTCCCACCTCAAAGGTATGGGTACCTGCAGAAGCAATCCAATCATCGCAGATTGAATGCTTTTGTGCTTCGTTCTCACCTACTGGAAAAAGTAACCGGTCATCAATATCGGTAACGGTCATTCCACGACTCTCGACAGTCTCGACACCGTTTACTGCCCAGGTAATGGTGGCAGCAAGTTTATCTACGAACCGACGGATATTAGCCTCATTAATAATCCTAATAATATGTTGGTTGAGGTATCCTTTTGTCATGTCAATATCTCCATGACCCAGAGTCTCTTGAACGAGAAATGGATCATGTGTTTCTAAATATTGAATATTAGCTACCTGATCCCGCAATTGCTTTTTGCTAAAACCCTGCAAGCCATAAGGTTGAATCAGATATCTTTTGTGTTGGCTATCTCCTCCTGTACTGAAAAGGTGTTTCTTTTTCCGTTTGATGCGGTGAACAAAAAGTGAAGGGTTATCTCTTTTCCACCACCGTTCGACATTTTTGTTATGATCAAGGAGGAGACTTATTACTTCGTGAAATCGGGGACTTTCCCTTTCAAACACTCGTTTAAAAAATACCTGGTTGTTTTTAGATTTAACGCTCTGAATCTCGAAACAGGCCCGGATTTCTGTAACATTTTCAGCAGTAATGGAAATAACAACATCAGGGTTCCAACCTGTATAAATCAAAAACAAAACTTCTGCTGCCTCTACTACAGGTGGGGGCATATAGTAGCTGACTAAAAACTGGTCTATAAGATCTACACCAAGCTTACTTAATTCAGGAGCAGGCGCCCGGTCAGTCTTTCCGCCCCGTCGTCCAGAGGAGAAAAGTCCATCATTATCCAACTCCCAAGCATTGAAGGCAATTGTGCTACCTTTTGAAAAAATTCGCTCATCGAAAGCTTTATATATATAAAAACCTTGTAAATGCAAAGTCGCCAATTTGTAGGTCAGCTTTTTTTCGAATGATGCACTCTCACCTGACCTACGAGCGATCTTATAATATTCATGTTTCCACAAATCCCAATCTTCTAAAGCTTCATTCCTTAACTTTTTATGCCTGCAAGCTGCTTCTTTGTATGCCTCAATACTCTCCCAACAGGCTTCTTCAATTAGGTTTAAATCACCTTTCATCGCCCCTAACACGTTGTCATGTAAAGTTTCTTCGTCCTCGTGTTGAGTCATGACTAAGCGTTGACTATTGAGAACTCCTTGTTTTTTGCACTCGGAATTGTTGCGCGATGGAAAACGAGTTTGAAAAAAAACATCGCAAACAACTTCGCCACTACCCAGGAAAATACCGGAACGGGAAATAAGCGTTCTCCAGTGTATAGACGCAGTGCTTTTATCTTTAATCGTGTCGACAGTTTCAATATGGTCCTCAATAAGATTGTATAAACGGCGAATGTCTTTTCCGCTAAGGTCCTCTATAGGAGCTCCAAGGATCTCCCTTCCCTCAGTGTGGTTACTGAGTGAAACCAACATCAAGCGAGTTTGATTGCTAATCGTTATGTCTAAGGGAAAAGAAGCGTCTATCAAAATTGCCTCAAAAAATCCCCCTCTCGCGATCCCCAGTTCGTCAAAGTCATATTGATGGGTATCGATTTTTTCATTACCTCTTCTTCGTTTTGTGGTCGGGACATTTGCAATATTTTTTCGCCAAGTGAGATTAGTCATTTTTTCACCCTATAAAATATTGGAAATTTTGGAGTTTTTTTGCTTATGTCAGTAAGTTGTTTTAGGGATTGTAGCATAAAACATCGTAATCACCATGTACGGCAATACGCTCACCCCCCTGAACCGCCAGGCATAAACGCTTAACCGCAGGCTCCATATCAGCCATCAGAAAAGGATCAGGCATATCGGCCAAACGGCTGGCCAGGTACCGGCAGCCAAGCTCAGGGGCGTCAACACCCCTCTGCTGCAACAAGGCAGCGACCAGAGGGCTGACCTGAAGTTCTTCGGATAAGGTTTTGGTCAAAGAAAGATCGACTTCACCGCGACTTTCCCAGAGGTAGCGTAATATCGGAATCATAAAGATCCTATAAAAAACGGGCCGGAAATATTACATTCCGGCCCGCCTGGTAAAAACAATCAGTCGACCATTCAGCCGATTACCTTTGTCCTATCAAGCATCAGCCTTGGCTTTGACGCGGGCCCGGTAGTTCTGCCAGAAGATCAGCAGAGGACTGGCGACAAAAATAGAAGAAAAAGTACCGATAAGCACACCGATCAGCAATGCGAAGGCAAAGTTATGTATGACGCCCCCACCGAAAATAAACAATGCCAATACCACCATCAAGGTGGTACCGGAAGTGAGCAGTGTACGGGACAACGTCTCGTTGATGGAACGATTGATGAGGAATTCGAGACCTTTTTTCCCATGCTTGCTCTGGTTTTCCCGAATCCGGTCGTAAACGATAATGGTGTCATTCAAGGAATAACCGATGATCGCCAGAAAGGCGGCGATAATCGGCAGGTCGATCTCTTTACCCGCCAGGGAAAAAATTCCAAGAGTGATCAGCACATCGTGAACCAAAGCCAAAATGGCACCGACGGCAAAACGGAATTCGAAACGCCAGGTGACGTAAATGAGGATGCCGATCATTGCATAGAAGATAGCCATCAGGCCCTTCTTGCGCAAATCCTTGCCAACCTGCGGTCCTACCATTTCGACCCGGCGAATCTCTGCCTGATCGGCACCGTAAGCGGCATCCAATGCGCCACTGACGATTTGGGACAGACCTTCCAGCTTGGAACTGGATTCCTGGGCTCGCAGCAGGTACTCGTTGGCCTCATCGCCAAACTGTTGTACGGTCAGACCACGCAGATCAAGGTCTTTCAAAGCCTTTTTAATATCTTTGGCAGTAGTTTCCTCGACAAACTTAACCTGCACCAGGGTGCCTCCGGCAAAGTCGATGCCGTAGTTGGGGCCGCCTTTTGAAACCAGAGACACCAAGCCAATCAAAATCAACACAGCGGAGAAGATCACTGCCAGGCGCCGTTTGCCAACAAAATCGAGATTGATATCGGATTTGATAAATTGCATGGCGCCCCCCCTAGATGCTCAGCCGCTGAACATCGTTGCGGCTTAAGAAGAAATCGAAGATAAGCCGCGAAACGAAGATCGCGGTAAAAAGCGAGGCTACGATGCCTACCGACAGGGTCACAGCGAAGCCCTTGACCGGGCCTGTGCCAAACTGAAACAGCACCACGGCGGCAATCAGGGTCGTGACGTTGGCATCGATAATCGTCGAGAGAGCCTTTGCATAACCGGCCTCGAGAGCGGCCCGGGCAGTCTTGCCGATGCGCAACTCCTCGCGGATGCGTTCAAAAATCAGTACGTTGGCATCGACCGCCATGCCGATGGTCAGCACGATACCACCAATGCCTGGAAGGGTCAGAGTGGCCTTAAACATGCCGAGCATAGCCAGAACGAAGAACACGTTGAGGATCAACGCCAGGTTAGCCACCAGGCCCGACAAACGATAGTAAAGACCCATGGCCAGAAGGACTGCCAGAGCACCGATAAGAACCGAATTTCGCCCACGCTTGATAGAATCAAGTCCAAGGGAAGGCCCTACGGTGCGGTCTTCAAGGATCTCAACCGGCGCCGGCAAAGAGCCGGCCCGCAGTACAATGGCCAGATCGGTAGCTTCCTGTTCGGTAAAAGAGCCACTGACCTGGGCACTGCCCCCGGAAATTCGTTCGCGAATCACCGGAGCTGAATAGACCGTATCGTCGAGCACAATAGCCATGCGCTTGCCAACGTTGGCGGCAGTGATCTGATCGAAACGTTTGGCTCCGACAGCATTGAAATCCATAGCCACGTAGGGATCATTAAACCGGGGATCGATGCGCACCTGGGCGTCCGACAGCAGGTCGCCGGTCATGACCGTCTTGTCTTTGACCACCAGGGGAATTTCACTGACCGTCCCACTACGGTTATCCACCCGGCGCTCATAGAGCAGCTTGCTGCCAGCAGGAATATTGCCCTTAACCGCCTGCAGGGGATCGGCTTTTTCATCGACCATCATGAATTCGAGACGGGCAGTCTTGCCGAGCAGAGCGATGGCCCGCTGAGGATCTTTTACCCCGGGCAACTGAATCAAAATTCGACCGCCGCTCTGCAACTGCAAGGTCGGTTCGCTGACTCCGAACTGGTCCACGCGATTACGCAGAGTTTCAAGAGCCTGGCGCACCGCGTAATCTTTAATACGCGTGACCTCTCTATCGCTTAATCGATAATTCTTTTCAATATAGCCGCCCTCGGCAGAGAGGGTCCTCGCCTCGAGATCGGGAAAGTTTTCCGCCATCAGGGCATCGACCTGAGCACCGGCCTGCTCATCATAAACAGTCACCGTCAGGCGCTGACCATTACGACGTTCGACCCGCTTGAAGATCACATCCTGTTCCCGCAGCAAACCTTCGGATTGATCGACAATCGTGTCGAGACGACTTTCCACAGCCTTTTCGGCGTCGACCCCGAGCACCAGGTGCATTCCGCCCTGAAGATCGAGACCGAGATGGATGGGATCAAAGGCATTCTGCCACCAGGAAGGCAGACTCTCGTTGAAAAAAGTCGGCGCCAGAGAAATCAGCGCTAGCAGGAAGCAGCCGAGGACGATCCCGCCCCGCACCTTGATGCTTTTGGACATGGCAGTACTAGCTCCTTTAGCAGATCGAATTATTGCTCTTTGGTAACCGAAGCGACGGAATTACGGGTAATCTTGATTTTAACCCCGGTAGCAATCTCAACGGTAAGGACATGTTCCTGGATTGCGGCCACTTTGGCGTAAATGCCGCCAAGGGTAACAATCGAATCACCGACCTTAAGCGCTTCGATCATTTCTTTTTGCTGTTTCGCCTTTTTTTGTTGGGGCCGAATGAGCAAAAAGTAGAAAATTGCGAACATCAGTACCAGCATAATAATGCCCTGATACGGATTGTTGGCCTGCTGACCGCCGGCTGACCCGGCAAAAGCAAAAGCTTCGGATACCATGAATGACCTCCTTGGAGTTTACGTAAAAAAAGCCTTTTGAAGGGTCTGAGAGACCCGCATGAATCGATCGGAAATCGCCATCAGGCAGCGGATTCCGGCTGACGGCGTCGATAGAATTCCTGACGATACTCGGTGAAACGTCCGGCGGCAATCGCGTCTCGCGCTCCTGCCATCAAACCAAGATAATAATGCAGATTATGCCGGGTGTGGAGCATCGCGGCAAGTATCTCGTTATTCTGGTAGAGATGCCGCAGATAGGCCCGGCTGTAGTGACGGCAGACATAGCAGTCACAATCGGGGTCGATAGGCAAGGGATCTTCAGCATAACGAGCCTGCTTGATGACCACCTTGCCGAAATTGGTGAAAAGTACCCCGTTGCGCGCATTACGGGTCGGCATGACGCAATCGAACATGTCCACTCCGCGCGCCACCCCTTCTATGAGGTTTTCCGGCGTTCCGACCCCCATCACATAGCGGGGCTGATCGGCGGGCAACAGGGGCAGAGCGGCCTCCATCATATCGTACATGGCCTCCGCCTCTTCGCCGACGGACAGGCCGCCTAAGGCATAACCGTCGAAACCTATCTCCTGCAATTCCTCGGCACTCTGTTTCCGCAGATCGGCGAACATGCCCCCCTGGACAATACCGAACAGGGCCGCTCCATCACCACTGCGGCGGGCCTCTTTACAGCGACGGGCCCAACGTCCTGACAGGGCCGTGGAAGATGCAACGTAATCACGGGTCGACGGATAAGGAATACATTCGTCGAAGGCCATGATGATATCTGCACCAAGGGCTTCCTGAACCGCAATGGACAGTTCCGGAGTCAGCATATGGCTCGAACCGTCGATGTGAGACTGAAAACGTACTCCCTCCTCACTGATTTTGCGCAGCTTGCCGAGGCTGAAAACCTGGAATCCGCCGCTGTCGGTGAGAATCGGCCGGTCCCAGTTCATAAACTGATGCAACCCGCCAAGACGTTCAACCAGTTCGTGCCCCGGGCGCAAAAAAAGATGATAGGTATTGCCGAGAATAATCTCGGCCCCTTCTTCTTTGAGGGTTTCGGGCAACATGCCCTTGACCGTTCCGAGGGTGCCCACGGGCATGAAGACCGGCGTCTCAATGGTACCTCGCCGAGTCTGGATCTGGCCGCGCCGGGCCTGACTGTGGGGATCCGTATGTAAAAGCGTAAAACCAAATTGACTCAAGCAAAAAACCTTATATTTTTTTGGGTTATCAAGGAGGCTGTCTGTCTTGATGAACCGTAACGAAAAATTGGCTGTTCGAGGCCAGATTTTCGAGAATTTGAGAGCGAATAGCAGCGCTATTTGTCGAAAATTATCGGGGATATGGACCGATCAGTCGATTTTGCAGTCGGTTCACTTCAAGGCCGACATCCTCCTATTTTATAAGCATGCAGTCGCCATAGCTGAAAAATCTGAATCTCTCGGTAACCGCCCGGCGATAAGCCGCCAACACCGGCTCGCGGCCGGCAAAGGCCGAAACCAGCATCAGCAAGGTCGAACGGGGCAGATGAAAATTGGTCAGCATGGCATCGACGGTGCGAAAGCAATAGCCAGGGTAAATAAACAGATCGCAGGAGCCGGATCCAGCCTTCAACTGTCCCTGGTCGTCGACAGCATATTCCAATGTTCGTGTGCTGGTGGTACCCAGGGCGAAAATCCGGCGACCGGCTGCACGAGCCCGGTTGACCGCCTCGGCAGTAGAGGCCGGAACCGTAAAATGCTCTTCGTGCATACGGTGCTCGCGGATATTGTCAACACGCACCGGCAGGAAGGTACCGATCCCGACATGCAGGGTCAGTGGATGAATCTCCACCCCTTTGTTCCGTAACTTTTCCAGAATCTCCGGCGTGAAATGCAAACCGGCAGTCGGTGCGGCAACCGCTCCGGCATTCTGTGCAAAAACCGTCTGGTAACGCTCTTTGTCGAGTTGACTGTCGTCCCGTCGAATATAGGGCGGCAGCGGCATGCGGCCAATCTGCTCAATTTGTTGCAGAAAGTCGCCTTCACTATCGAACTGAATATGTTTATACGGTTCTTCGCCACCCTCTACGACGGTAGCGCTCAAAGTTTCGCCGAGCAGCAGGCGCGTTCCGACACGGGGTCCCTTTGAAGCCTTGGTCAGGCAGACCCAAACCTCCTCATCCCCCGCAAGGCGCCTTACCAGCAACACCTCGACCTTACCACCGGATTCCTTGCGACCAAGCAGACGCGCCGGGATAACCCGGGTATCATTGATTACCAGCACATCACCGGACCGGAAGTGATCGACAATATCGCTAAAGCCGCCAATGGACAGATTACCTGTGGCACGATCGAGAACCATTAGTCGAGAGCCGGTCCGTTCGGCCAGCGGTTCCTGGGCTATCAGTTCTTCAGGCAGATCAAAATCAAAATCGCTAAGGTGCATGAATGCTTATCCAAAGGCCGCCAAAGGGCTTTAAAATACGGGCTTAATCAAACATAGATAATGGGCAAAGTCAATGCTTTTCCAGACCCTTGGCGCATGCTGAAATCAGGGTCATGCCAAAGGGAAATGACTGGAGGACCAAATCAAAATATACCGCACCATCCCATCAACAATAGCCATATTTGCTTTAAGAACGTGCCAGATAAACCAACAGAAGTCCAAATAACATAGCCACCAGGCCGCCAAGGCGCAAAAAGATATCATCGGCTTCGATAATACTCGCCAGCATGGCCTTGAAACGACGGGGAGACAGGAACCAGGGGATCCCCTCGATCACCAGCAGCAAACCGAGGACCGTTAACAAAAGCTCCATGCCCTTCCCTTTCGTTCTGGTAACATCCTGCCGATATGGCGGGCCATGTTATGCTTTGCCCTTACCTCTGTCAAGCGCCCGCCCTCGCCGCTGGCGCGCAGGACGGTGTTTGGCTCCTGGCCCCTTAAGCAACAAGGCCCCATCGGATTCACGCCCACAGCGCTGCAATGCTTCCCGGACCGCAGAACGATTCTCAGGGAGATGGGAAAGCAACAAAGCCTTTTGCAGCCGACGTTCCCGGTCGGAACGAGGTACATGAACCGCCTCACCGCTAAAAGGATCGCAGCCGGTGTGGTAAAGACAGGAAGATAACGTCCCCGGTGTCGGTGTAAATTCCTGCACCTGCTCGACCTGCAATCCCAGTCGGCGTAGCAGCAGGGCCGTCTCGACCATCTGCTCAAGGGTTGAACCGGGATGTCCCGCGATCAGATAAGGCACCACGCTCTGGCGTTTCCCGCAAGCCTGGCTTTGCTCGCGAAAACGGGCCAGAAACGTCTCAAAAACCTCCGGTCCGGGTTTGCGCATAATGCGGGTTAATTCTTCACACAAAGACTCAGGCGCGACTTTCAGCAAGCCGCTGACATGATCAGCGATGAGCTGCCTCTGGTAGCGGGGCTGTTTTTCCAACAGATCGAGACGAACACCGGAGGCAATAAAAAGGTGGCGGACCCCCTTGATAGCCCTCAACCGCTTGAGCAGGCGCACTGCGGCGCTATCATCGGCCTTTAAATGGGGACAGGGCTCGGGAAACAGGCAACCGTCCCGCCGGCACCGACGGCGGGCTTCGGCATTGCCGCAACTCATACCGTACATGTTGGCGCTCGGGCCACCGACATCGCTGACCGTACCGCGGAAGCCATCATCGGAAACCAGTTGCTGTACTTCCCGGCAAATCGACTGTTCGGATCTGGATTGAATGAATTTCCCCTGATGCTGGGCAATGGCGCAAAAAGCGCAGCCCCCGCAGCAGCCTCGATGGCTGGTCACCGAATGCCGTATCTGCTCAAAGGCAGGAATTTTTTCGCAATAGTCGGGGTGCGGCCTGCGCACAAAAGGCAAGGCATAGAGGCGGTCTAATCTGGATTGATCCAGGGGCAGCGGCGGCGAATTAACCAGGAGCCAGCGAGGTCCATGGCGCTGTATAAGCGGACGGGCGTTGTAAGGATTGGTTTCTCCGGCAGCGAGGCGAAAGGATTCGTTAAATGCAGATGTATCATCCACCACTGCTTCAAAGGAAGGGAGTTCAACTCCATCAACCGGGCGTTCGCTGCATAAAAGCGCACTGCCGCGCAAATCGCGAATGTTCTCCAGAGCCTCGCCATCGGCCAATCGACGGGTCAATTCCAGCAGGGACGTTTCGGCCATGCCGAATAACAACAGACTGGCCTTGCTGTCAACCAAGAGGGAGCGGCGTACGGAGTCGGACCAATAATCGTAGTGGGCCAGACGGCGCAGGCTGGCCTCAATCCCGCCGATGATGATCGGTAGCCCCTTAAAGGCCCCCTTGAGGGCCGAAGTGTAGGCGATCACCGCACGATTAGGACGGGCCCCGCTGCGCCCGCCGGGGGTGTAAGCATCGTTGCGGCGCAGTTTTTTTGCAGCCGTATAGTGATTGACCATGGAGTCCATGGCCCCGGCAGAAACAGCGGCGAACAGACGGGGCCGCCCCATGGCCTGAAACGCCTGCGGGTTTCGCCAGTCGGGCTGGGCTAAAATACCGACTCGGTACCCCTCTGCCTCTAAGAGCCTGGCCAAAAGCGGTACGCCAAAGGCGGGGTGGTCCACATAGGCGTCGCCGGAGACGAATAAAACGTCCAGCTGATCCCAGCCACGCTGTTCCATATCCTGCCTGCAGACAGGCAGAAATGTTTTACGGTCGATGGGTTTCAGCAACCGCCATCCTTACACAGGTTTTTCAGGGAACGATCATAACTTCGTTCGCCGTCAACTGAAAAAAAACAGCCGGGAATCTCCCCTTTGCTGCGATGATAAATGACACACTCGCAACAACGGCCCCGCTTATCGCACGCAGTGTAGGTGCAAGTACAATGATCAAGACTTTTTTCTCCGATACACCCCATAACAGCCTTCCCTTTTAGCAATAGTTTCCCGAATCTCTCACTGAATTCTTGCTAAAATGCCGGTGACCCTGAATCAGGGGAATAATGGCAGGTCCTGAAGACCACAACCCTCTTCCAGCCCGAGCATCAAGTTCATGTTCTGTACCGCCTGGCTGGCTGCCCCTTTGAGAAGGTTATCGATAACCGAAACAACTATTACCCGGCCGGTCCGCGCATCGCTGACCAAACCGATGTTGCAATAATTGCTGCCCCGCACGTAAGCGACATTGGGCAGTTCTCCTTCAGGGTGAATCCGAACAAAAGGCTCGTTGCGATAATGCTGTTGGTAGAGTTCAAGCAGCTCGCCTGTCGTCTGCTTGCCGGTCAAGGTTGCATAGCAGGTCGACAAAATACCGCGATTGACGGGTAAAAGATGCGGGGTAAAAGAGACTTCGACCGGTTTGCCGGAAAGCTGCCCAAGGGTCTGCTCAATCTCTGGCGTGTGGCGGTGGCTGGCAACACCGTAAGCCTTAAACCCCTCGTTAACCTCGCAGTAGAGGGTGCCCACTTTGGCCGAGCGACCGGCACCACTGGTGCCCGACTTGCTGTCTATGATCAAGCTGTCCAGGTCGATAAAACCACCCTGAACCAGCGGTGCCAATCCCAAGGCCACACTGGTAGGATAACAGCCGGGATTCGCTACCAGCCGTGCTCCCTGGATTTGGCTCCGGTAAAGTTCAGGAAGGCCGTAAGCAGCCTCAGAAAGCAAATCGACACTGGTATGAGGCTGGTACCACTGCTCGTAAACTGCCGCATCCTTGAGGCGGTAGTCTGCCGACAGATCAACGACCTTGCACCCGGCTTTAAGAAGGTCGGGAACGACTGCCATGGCCGCCTTATGCGGAAGAGCGGTAAAGATTACCTTGGCCTTGGAAGCGATCAATTCGACATCGACGGGATCAAAAATCAAATCGCTGCGCCCGAGGAGCGAGGGGAAAACGCTGCTAATGGGTGAACCGGCATTTTGCCGGGAGGTAACGCAGGTAATTTCAACCTGAGGGTGATTGATGAGCAACCGCAGCAACTCGACACCGGTATAGCCGCTGGCTCCGACGATGGCAACCTGGATCATGATAGCCTCCGATATAAACTGACAGGTGAAAACAGGCGGTAAAAGATAAAATATAACAGCCTGCAAAGCAAAAAGGGAACCCGCGGGTTCCCCTTGTGCAATATTCTATTGACAGGTCGCGCTGCGACCATAAGCTGCTGTTTAACGCTTGGAGAACTGGAAACTGGCGCGGGCAGCTTTTCTACCGTACTTCTTACGTTCTTTGATACGGCTGTCACGAGTAATGAAACCGGCCTTCTTGAGGACGGGCCGCAACTCGGGATTGACCGCAAGCAGGGCCTTGGTGATGCCGTGCTTGATAGCACCGGCCTGACCGGAAGGGCCGCCGCCGCTGACATTGACACTGATGTCGAACTTGCCGGTATTCTCGGTAAGCTCGAGGGGCTGGCACACGATCATTTTCGATGTGGCACGGCCGAAATATTCGTCGAGGGGCCGGCGATTGACGACGATCTCACCGGTACCGGGCTTGACCCAGACCCGGGCCACGGAAGTCTTTTTCTTGCCGGTCGCGTAGAACCTCTGTTCTGCCATCTTTATCTCCTGATGCGAATCTTAACTTTTAAATGACCAATTCTTTGGGTTGCTGAGCGGCATGGGGATGATCACTGCCGGCATAGACCTTGAGCTTTTTCAGCATCTCACGGCCCAGCGTATTTCTGGGCAGCATGCCCCGGACAGCCTTCTTGACCAGGTCTTCGGGCTTCTTTTCCAGCAATTTGGCGGCATTGATGGAACGAATTCCACCGGGATAACCGGTATGATGATAATACTTCTTATCATCCATTTTGTTCCCAGTCAGTTTCAGCTTGTCGGCATTCAGCACAATGACATAATCGCCGGTATCGACACTCGGCGTATAAATGGCTTTATGCTTGCCGCGCAGCACGCGGGCGATCTCGGTCGCGGTACGGCCCAGGACCTTACCTTCAAGGTCAACAACAAACCAATTTCTGGTCACTTCGGCTTTTTTGGCTACTTGGGTGCTCATCGAGTTCCTCTCTATATTCGTAAACTGTGATTTGATAACGGGGCTCACAGAAGCCAACAAGCTAGCCGAATGGATTAGAGATGTCAAGCATTTTATTATCCTCCGGAGCATCATACCAGACCTCCATCAGACAAAGTCCGTGAGCCGGCGCGGTATGAGCGGAACCGGCTCCATCCCGTCCAGCCAGTAAATCAGCGATCCCCTTTGCAGGTCTTTTGCCCTGCCCTACTTCTACCAGCGTTCCTACCATCATCCGAACCATGTTGCGCAAAAAACCGCTGCCCCTGACATCAACAGTCAACAGGCGCTCACTACTCTGCAGGTCGACAGAGAAAATCTCCCGAACGGTGGTTTTTGCGGCGCATCCACTGGTGCGAAAAGCACCGAAATCATGACGACCGACAAAAAGAGCCGCGGCCTCTTTCATGACAGCGACATCAAGGTCCGTTTTCAGCCACCAGGAAGTGCGGGAGTGCAGAGGAGAACGAACCGGAGCAAGATAGATATTGTATTGATACCATTTTCCTCGCGCATCGAAGCGGGCGTGAAAACCCGGCTGCATTTCTTCTACATGCTGAACCGCTATCGACGGTGGAAGAAAACGATTAACCCCGTCGCGAAAAGCGCGCAACGGCAAAGAATGTTCCGTCTGCAGGTGCGCCACCATGCCATGAGCATGAACACCCGCATCGGTTCGACCGGAGGAAAACAAACGCGCCGGCTGCCCCAGCAACTGAATAAGAGCCTCTTCTACAGCCTGCTGAATCGACAGGCCGTTGGGCTGGCGCTGCCAACCGACATAATCGCTGCCATCGTATTCGATAATAAATTTGATGGTTCGCATTGTAATCAGTCTCAAGGGTATAGAAGGCTGTCGAAACGGGCAGCATCGAAATTTTGGCTGTTCATGAGCCTTCCCTTCAAACGCAACAGGGGGCCACCGGCCCCCTGTACGTTTATCTATTCAGCCTGGCTGGAAAACCAATTTTTACAGATGTTTTTCCAGGACGATTTCGGCGATCTGGACTGCGTTGGTCGCTGCCCCTTTGCGCAAATTATCGGCAACCACCCACAGGTTGAGACCATTGGCAATGGACTCGTCCTCGCGAATGCGACCGACCATGGTCAGGTCCTGACCGGCAGCATCGATGGCAAGAGGGTAGACCAGGTTGGCCACATCGTCAACCACCTGTACACCGGGAGCTTTAGCAAGCAGTTCGCGAGCCTGCTCAGCGGTGAGCTTCTTTTCGGTCTCGATATTGACCGACTCGCTGTGGCTGTAGAAAACCGGAACCCGAACGGTGGTAGCGGTGACACCGATGGAGTCGTCGCCGAAAATCTTGCGGGTTTCGTTGACCATCTTCATCTCTTCCTTGGTGTAGCCATTGTCGAGGAAGACATCGATATGGGGAAGACAGTTGAAGGCGATCTGATGAGGATAGACCTCGCAATCTGCCGGACGGCCGTTGAGCAGCTCGCCGGACTGAATACGCAGCTCGTCGATGGCGTTGCGGCCGGTGCCGGATACCGCCTGATAGGTCGATACGACAATCCGCTTGATTTTGGCCGCGTCGTGCAGAGGCTTGAGAGCCACCAGCATCTGGATAGTCGAACAATTGGGGTTGGCGATGATGCCCTTATTAGTGTACTTGGCGATGTCCTGAGGGTTCACCTCGGGCACCACAAGCGGCACATCGGGGTCCATGCGCCAGGCGCTGGAGTTGTCGACACAGATCGCTCCGGCAGCGGCAGCGATGGGACAAAACTCTTCACTGCGTGCCCCTCCGGCACTGAACAGGGCGATATCGATACCTTCAAAGGCATCTTTGTCCAGCAGCTGGACCATATGCTGCTTGCCGTTAAATTCCAAAAACTTACCGACGGATCGTTCTGAGGCCAGCAGGCGCAGCTCTTTGATGGGAAAGTTGCGCTCCGCCAGCACTTCCAGCATCTGCTGACCGACGGCGCCGGTGGCGCCGACAACAGCGACATTGCATTCTTTGGCCATGATTACATCCTTATCAATAAACTGGTGCCCATCCGAATATTACGGATGGACACCAGCGGGTTTCCAATTGGAAACGAGGGATTATCATCACTCCAGGAAAACCTGGGGGTTGCGCGACCCCTTACTTGATCAGGGAAGCTACGAAATCGCCAACTTCGGTGGTGCTCATTCCCATTTTACCTGCAGACAGGCTCTTGATTTTACCGGAAGCCATGGCGTCGTTGACCGCCTGGTCGATGGCTTTGGCCGCGGCATCCTCGCCGAGGGTTTCAAGCATCATGCCGCCCGAGCAGATGGCTGCCAGGGGATTGATGATGTTCTTACCGGTATACTTGGGCGCGCTGCCGCCGATGGGCTCGAACATGGAGACGCCCTCGGGGTTGATGTTGCCGCCCGGGCTGAGCCCCAGCCCGCCGCAGATAATGGAGGTCAGGTCGCTGATTATGTCGCCGAAAAGATTGGGCGCCACGACCACCTGAAACCGTTCCGGATTTTTGACCAGCCACATGGTGGCCGCGTCCGCGAAAACATGCTCCAGCTCTATCTCCGGATAACCGGCCGCCACCTCCCCGGCCGCCTCCCGCCAGAGGCCGTACATCTGGGGGATGACGTTGGCCTTGTCGATCAGGGAAAGCCTGGTCCGGCCGGTTTTGCGGGCCAGCTCGAAACCGTAGCGGATCACCCTTTCCGCCCCCCGCCGGCTGATAAGCCCCAGGTTGAAGGCCAGCTCCTCCCCCTCCAGATCCACGGCCAGGTTGAAATCGACCCGGAAAAGAGACCGCTCAAGGCTCAGCCGGTGGGTGCTGAGGCCGCCGCCGGCCCGGGCCCCCAGGCCCATGTAGAAATCCTCGGTGTTCTCCCGGATCACGGCCATGTCCAACCCCGGGCCGGGGCCCCGGCGCAGGGGCCCCTTGATGCCTTCGAAAAGGACCACCGGCCGGAGATTGACGTATTGATCGAAGTGGAACCGGATCTTGAGGATGATGCCCATCTCCAGAAGGCTCGGCTCCACCCGGGGGTCCCCCACCGAACCCATGTACACGGCCCGGTGTCTGGCCATCTCCTCCACGGCATGATCCGGCAGAAGCTCCCCGGTCTTGAGGTAGTGATCGGCTCCGTAGGGCATCTCCAGCCAGTCCAGGCCGAAGCCGAACCTCCGGCCCGCGGCCTCCAACACCTTTTTCCCCTGGTCCATGATCTCCCGGCCGATACCGTCGCCGGCGATGACCGGTATTGTGAATTCGGGCATGATCTCCTCTCAGATTATCTTTTCGAAACCCATCCAGCGTTCCACGGTGAAAATGACGGCCGCGGTAAGACAGATCAAAATCGTCGAGATGGCCGCTATGGTCGGATCGACGCCGTACTCGATGTAGGAGAAGACCACCACCGGCAAGGTGCTGGTCTTGACCCCCTGCAGGAATATGGAGACCGGCACGTTGTCGAAACTGACGATAAAAACGAACATCGCCCCGGCGATGATGCCCGGCCGGATCAAGGGCAGGGTGATGTGGAAAAAGGTCCGGAAGCGGTTCGCCCCCAGGGTCCGGGCGGCCTCTTCCAGGGTCGGGTCGAAGCGGTACAGGCTGGCCGAGACGGTCCTGATCATGTACGGAAAGGTGATGATCACGTGCCCCACCACCAACCCCGGAAAACTCCCCGCCAGATGCAGGGTGCTGAAAAACTGGAGCAGGGCGATGCCGATTATGACCATGGGGATGATGAGCGGAGACATGATAAAGGAGTTGATCATCTCCTTGCCCGGAAAGCGGTAGCGCATCAGGGCCAGGGAGGCCATGACTCCGATAAGCGCGGAAAAGACCACCGTAACCAGGCCCAGAAAAACGCTGGACCTGAACCCGGCCACGTATTGCTCCTGGGCCACGGCCTTGGCGTACCAGGCCAGGGTCAACCCCTTGGGCGGAAAGGTCAGGTAGGTGGTGGTGCTGAACGAGGCCAGGACGACGATGAAAATGGGCAGCAGCAGAAACCCGTACACGGCCACGACCGAGGCCTTGTACAAAAACGAGGGCGGATCGAATTTTTTCCGGGTCATCTTCTCACCCCCGTGTTCAGGTCTGGGCATCGGTCATCTTAAAGACCCGGGAATATACGGCGATTATGATCAGGGTCACGAACAGCAGCAGAAAACCCATGGCCGCTCCAAAGGGCCAGTTGCCGGTGAACATGAACTCCTGATAGATCAGGTTGGCGATGACCTTGACCGATACCCCGCCCAGAAGCCGGGGCGT